>Ga0302140_10004419_pt1 | contig 17926 bp, 9 predicted proteins | sample I_Bog_E1_1_FD_202095 | JGI IMG/M metagenome (GOLD analysis project Ga0302140, IMG submission 202095) | Peat permafrost microbial communities from Stordalen Mire near Abisko, Sweden - I_Bog_E1_1 | ecosystem: Environmental > Terrestrial > Soil > Wetlands > Peat | place: Sweden: Abisko, Stordalen... | reverse complement strand
CTTGGGTACTCGGCTGAAGCGAACGGCTCTTGGATTTCACGGCCTGGTGTATCTGCTGGCTGCCACAATCGCATCGGGTTTGCTGGAGTATGTGTTCGGGGCTCTGGCTGGGATGCTGCCCGGCGCACCTTCGATGAGCGTTTTGCTGGTCACAGGTTGCGCGATTCTCTGCTATGCGACCCGAAAGTCTTGTGACGGAAAGCGATGGACGGAGCAGGTGCTTTCCCTCGTCTTTGCAACGCTTGCCGTTGGGGCAACGGCGGCGCTGCTGGTGGAAGGCCTGATGGGCTTGATGGCATTGAGCGTGAGTCCCGGACCGCATCATCTGGCTTTCATCCGCACGCTGACCATTTGTGTGGCGGCTTTGGCGCTCGCCTTTAGCGGCGCACATTGGCGGCGGGTGGAACTGACCCGGATTGGCTACGCCACGCTGGCGCTGGTTGCGGCCAAGCTGGTGCTTGAAGACATGCGCCACGGGCATCTCGAATTCATTGCCGCATCCATCTTCCTCTTTGCGGTCACGCTGATCGCAGTTCCCCGCATCGCGCGCATGGGGCATTGACACAAAGCTGGATGGGGTTTGCTGGTGTCTTCTGATGAAAAAAGCAATTGTGCGGACACAGCTGCGCCGCCGCTGATGTATGGTAGGCGCAGAGGATTTGCTACGCGGCGGCGCTGCCTGCACGCAGCAAATGCATTGCTTTTAACGGAGATTGCTTGGACAGCGAAGACCAGCGTGTTGAACCCCAAAGTCGCAGAAAGAACTTCTTGCGATGGCCCACCGAGGTCCTCGGCCCGGCTCCCGGCCTGAAGGAGCTGAATGTGGCTTGCTGGGGCTGGCTTGCCGCTGTGCTGGTGATTCAGTTCTGTTTCCCTCTCCTGTTGCGGATCAAGGCCGGAGCGGGTTGGATTCACATATTCCCCAGCGATTTTGTCTATTTTTATGGCATCGGCCGCATCGCGAATGGCTATCCGCTGGCCAAGCTCTACGATTACAGCCTGCAACTGAAGACATTCAACGAGATCTTCCCGTTCCATACGCACGGAGGCGGCTATGGGCCCAGCCCGTATCCGCCGTTTGTGGCCCTTTTCTTCAGCTTGTTTGCGCGTTTCTCGGTTGTGCCGGCGTTCTTTCTGTGGGCTGGCGTTTCGCTTGCGCTCTATCTCGCCGGAATCGTGGCGGCCGTCAAAGGCGTCTCTACGGGGGAACGTGGCAAAGTTTCGATCATCTTCGCTTCCGCGCTGGCCTTTTGCCCGTTCCTTCAAGACACGCTCAGCAACGGGCAGATTTCCACGCTTGCGGTTTTCGCCGTGGGGTTTGCGGTGATGCTGGAGCGGAAATCAAGGCCGTTTGCCAGTGGGCTGGCGCTTTCGATGCTGGCGTATAAGCCGACACTGCTGCTACTGCTCATCCCCATGCTGCTGCTCACGCGAAGGTTCAAGGCGTTTGGAGGATTCGTTACGGGCTCGAGTCTTCTGGCGCTGGCGGCCACGGCCTTCGGAGGGCTGCAAATCTGGACGTCCTACGCGCGATTCCTCGGCGTTTTTAGCCGGTTTGTCGGCTTCAAGGGGCAATCGACCTACGACCTGTCCATGTATGTCGATATCAAGTCGTTCATGCAGGCTGTCAGCGGCGGCTGGTCCCAAGCTGAGCTGGTTTTCTTCATGGCGGTGGCTATCTCTATGGCGGCATGGCTGGCGGTGCTGTTCTGGAACTCTGCAAAGAGCGGCAGGCCCGCGCAGTCCATGGCCTGGGCGACTGCTCTGACTTGGACGCTGCTGTTGAATGTTTACGTTCCGGTGTACGATTCCGCGCTGCTGGCGATTGGTGCGGTGCTGACACTCGGCGCGCTGAGGGAGCTTGCGTGGAAGGCGGCGATGGGATGGATGAGTTTTCTCGCGCTCTTTACCGGCGTCGTCTCCTGGGAGTTGGAGACGATTGCGCAAAGCAAGGGCATTCAGTTTCTGCCTATCCTGCTGGCTGTATTTGGTTTGAGTGAACTTTATATTTTGCGCGAGGCGATTCGACGCGGATCGGCGCGAGCGGCGCTGTAGAAAATTTCTCGAAGACGGCGATCAGAGCCATCCCGGCGCAGGAGGCCAGGCAGCGGGAGAGAATCCTCTGCAATCTGCTCCGGTCTCATATGACGGTTCTATTCTTTCAGATTGTTTCTGTAAAATATTGATATAAATAACTTTAATATAATCTGTAAGATCTTGAAAATAAATAAAGGGGGTGGTGGGTATTTATTAAGTGGTTACGGGAGACGTGGGGTTGGCGGGGCGGAAAACGCTCTTGACGACAAACATAAGTTGATTGGGTGCTTGCGCGGGGAAATTTTCGGCAAGCGTAGCGCGGCCGAGTTGGCTGGTTGACCGACGGGGAAAACGCGGGTACATTTTTATAGCGAGATTCGACTCGACAGGAGACTTTACGCTATGGCGCTTGTTATCTCCAAGGGCGACAATGCCGCCCATCAGGTTTTTTTGAAGGGCATCGATCAGAACGGGATTCGACGCCGCGAGGTCGGGATGGGCGGATTCGCGAGGGCCAAGAACACGACCGCTACCACGGCGCTGGGTACCTACGGCGCGGGTCCATGCCAGATTATTGTGGTGCATAAAGAGCCAGGCCTCGGAGCGCTGGGGCACTATTCGGGGCATCAAGATCCGAAAAAGATCATTAGGGGAATCGACGACATGATCCAGGCGGTTGGCGGGCATCCGGTGGCCAACGTGGTGCTGGCAGCAGGCTCGGTTGGCGAGACCAAGGAGGAGCAGGCGGATTACAAAAAGGCAATCCTCGAAGGTGTGAGCAGCATGTGTGGTGAAGCGACAGTGGATTGGCCTGAACCGCCGAAAGACGAGGTATGGGGCGCCTGCTATTACCTGCCGAAGGAAGAAAAGGTAGGCTTGCTGAAAAATGCCCCAGGCGAATTCGTGGGTACCGGGAACTCCGAGTTCGGCATTACGGTCCACGCTTTTTCGTATGAGAAGTGATGCTACCGTGACGGGTAGTTTCGCCTTTAATTCGCCATAAATGATGCTTAAGATATTTATCTTCAACGATATGCCTGAAAAGACGATAATTTTTTGTGGGGTGTTCGCTTCTGTATGAACAGTGGCCGGTGGTCGATATCCCCCGCACTGCTTACACCTTCTTATTGTGCGTCGGGGGATGGTTATTTTCTGCATCGTGCTGACCTGACCTCAAATTCTATCCAATTCACAATGGCGCCCAGCATGTCGAAATTGTCCAGAGCTGCCTCAGCGCCGTCGGAATCTCCGCTGGCCTGGCTTTGCAACCTGGCGGCATGAAGTTTTCCTCACTAAAGGCCGATAAGCCTTTTAGGTTCCCTGCTGTAAAATGAGGCTGCCCGCAGGAAGGAAGGCTGCGCACTGTGGTGTACGAGACTCTAGCCGCTCTTCGAGATCGCTACGGTCTGCGCGATCAGGATTTGGAGAGAGCTTGGCGCCGCCGGATCGAGCAGGTTTCAGTCTTTGAGCAGCCAAGGCTGAAGTGTGCGCTTCCCCACTGCTGGGCCGCCCTCGCAGTGGCTGTGTTTTCTGTTTGTCTCGTGTCTGCAAGCAAAGCGCAATCTGTCACTCCTTCGTCCTCAGAAGCCAGGCCTCCCACGATCACCACCGCGCGCCAGGCGCACGATCTCACCGACGAAGAGGCTATCCGCGGTCTTCCTGTCCATCTGCGTGGAGTCGTCACCTACTTTGATCCGGACTTCGGTTCTGGGCAACCGGCTATCTTCATTCACGATGATACCGGAGACATCTTTATCAAAATGGATTGCAAGCTCACGTGTAAAGCGTCCCAACCGCTCTTCGTAGGAGCCTTGGTGGATGTGTGGGGTGTGAGCGCCCCAGGAGGCTTCGGTCCCGTCGTCGGCAAACCGCAGATCCGCGTTCTCGGCCGCGCTCCTCTCCCCTCGAACCCGAAACGCGTCAACCTTGCCATGCTCAAAACCGGCAAGGAAGACGCCCAGTGGGTAGAGGTAGAGGGCTCCGTGCATCGCGTCATCGAATTATCCCACAGCGTAACGCTGGTCTTGGAGTTGGTGGATGGGCCCATCATCGTAGTCATGATCAAGACCCCGGGTGCGACGTACTCCAACCTGGTCGACGCCCAAGTCAGAATTCAAGCCAACGCGGCGCCCACAACGAATTCCCAAGGCCAAATGGTTGGCGTCCACCTGCAGTCGCCCAATATCTCCGCTCTGCAAGTGATCAAAGCCGCTCCGAGCGATCCCTTTGCGCTCCCTGCCATTCCGATCGACAGGTTATTGCATCGGGAGTTTTTCACCAATCCCTTCCATCGCATCCGCCTGCGCGGAAATGTAACTCTGCAATGGCCTGGTTTCCTGCTCTGCATTCGCGATGCAACGCGCGGAATCTGCGCAGAGACAAGTCAGACTACACCGGTTGCGGTAGGCGATCTGGTCGACGTGGCCGGATTCGCGGAGACCGACAAGAGTATCCCCGTCATCACCGATGCGGTCTTCCGAGACGCTGGGAATATCCACCGAGTTACGCCCCAATCGGTGACCCCCGAAAAGATCTTGGACGGGGGATTCGGCTCCGAATTGATCCAATTGGATGGCCTGTTGATCGGCTACGATCTGTCCTCTTCCGACGTGATCCTCCAGCTCTCCTCCGGCGACACCCTCTTCCCCGCAATTCTGCCCAAGAGCTTCGCCGGGTCCAAAGCTTACACCTGGAAGATCGGGAGCAAACTGCGAGTGATCGGTATCTGCTCCGACAGCTTCGACGTCGAGAACCATATACGCGCGGGTGTGGCAGTACCCAAGTCCTTCCGTGTCCTCATGCGATCTCCAGCCGACGTAACTCTTCTGGAGAGGCCCTCCTGGTGGACTCCGGCACATGCCCTGATCCTGCTCGGTCTGGCGCTCACCGCCACGCTCTTCGTTCTGTGCTGGGTCGTCATCCTCAGAAGGCGGATCGAGTTGCAAGCGAACCAGCTTCGTGAAAGCGAACACAGGTTCCGTCATCTGGCGCAGCACGATACACTGACTGGCCTTGCCTCCCGCCTGGTTCTTGAAGACCGGCTCAAAGATGACCTGGAAAGAGCCCGCCGCGATCAGAGCGGACTCGCGCTGCTGATGGTTGACCTGGACAAGTTCAAGGAGATCAATGATACTTTCGGCCATCAGGCTGGCGATGAAGTGCTCCGAGTGACCGCACAAAGGCTTCGAGACGCCGTGCGGGCCAGCGACACCGTTGTGCGACTCGGAGGGGATGAGTTTGTGGTTCTTCTACCGGAAATTCGCGATTCCCGCGCCGCAGAACTGGTGGCTGCCACCGTGGTCTCTTCGCTATCGTTACCGGTTCGGTTTGCCGGGATAGAAATGCCGGTTACGGTCACCATCGGAGTCGGAACGGCCTTTTCCGGAGAGCAGGACGCCGAAGAGATTCTCCGCCATGCTGACGCCGCGCTCTACCGCGCCAAGAACAGCGGTCGCCACTGCTTCCAGCTCTTCACTGCCGGTCTGGATCAGAGCATCAGAGAAAAGAAACGGGCACGAGACGCCAAGGAGACCGTTGCGCCGAAGTCCTGATGGAACAGCGACAGAGATGGAAGCGCTGTGAACTCAGCTCAGTTTCCTGGCGCTTTGCATCTGCCAGTAGACGGAGTAGCGCTGTTCGTCAATTTGATACATGGGCATGAGTTGGTACTTAGCGTCTTCGCCGGCTGCGGTGAAGCGTAGTTCCGAAGCAGATTCAACTTGAATCCATTGCTTCGTGTTTGCATCCGGTGTTGCCGCGACCTTCGGCAGCGGGGACGCTGCGGGCAGATTCTTCGGCGAAGTGTCACCGCTGTGAATGACGCGGTTCAGTTCGTCGGAGGGACCAGCTCCCAGATCGGCGGCGAGAACGAGCGGGCCGTACAGAGCGGCAGAGACGGAGCTATCGCCGGGCAGCGGCGCCGGCAGCAGTTGCATTGGGAGGCTGATGCCGATGGTGTCGCCGTCCTGCCAGACTTTGCGAAGAGCGAGATACGATCCCGGATCGGCCATCGCGTCGAGTGGCCGGCCGTTAATCTTCACCTGAACATCTTCGGTCGTCCAGCGCGGAATACGCACATGAATGGTGCGCTGCGCCGGCCGCGCGGATTTGATTTTGAGCGTAGTACCCTGTTCGCGCGGAAATTGCGTTACTTGCTCGATCGCGATGCCTTCGTCCTTCCAATCCAGAGTGGATGCAATGAACTGGTTGACGTAGAGGTCGCTGCCGCGGTGAAAGTAGATTGTGTCGGCAAATTTTGCGAACTCCTCCGCTCCGGTACCCGTGCAGCACCAGAACGACTCCTCGGGCGAGTTGTAGGCGCGCCAGTAGCCGGCGGCAAGCGGGAAGAAATACTGCTTGAGACCCTGCGCGTTCTGCGTACCCAGACGGCAGTTGAACAGCGTGCGCTCGTATTCGTCCATCCAGCGCGCGTTTCCGGTCCAACTGAAGACATGGCGTTGGAGTTTCATCAGGTTGTAGGCCACGCAGCACTCGGCGTTTTTCCAGGCGAGGGTGCCTTCAAGCTGGTTCCCGGGAGTCTTCCAGAATTCGTCGAGGCTCGTATTGCCGATGGCGTAGCTGCGCGCTGTGAGCACTTCGTCGAGAAAGTACTCGGCAATGGCGCGATAGCGGGCATCTCCGGTGACTTCGTACATGCGGGCCGCGCCAATGATCTTGGGAACGTGCGTGTTTGCATGAAGGCCCTGTAACTCGTCGCGGCGCTCGGAGAGTGGATCGAGAAAGCCCGGCTGCTCGAAGAGATGGGCGGCATCGATGTAGCGCTCGCTCTTGGTGACGGCTGCGAGATTGGCGAAGACTTCATTCATGCCGCCGTACTCGGTGCGCAACATCCGCTGGCGCTGATCGGCGCTGAAACCCGACATGAATTCATGCGCCCATTGGCCCATGCCTTCGGCGATCTGCAATGCGCTGGCGTTGCCGGTGTGCAGGTACATGTCGAGGAGGCCTGCCATGATTTTGTGATAGGTGTAGAAGGGCGCCCAGACCGACTTGCCCTGCGCCAGGTGTTCAAAGAGTTCGGTGGGATAAGCGCTCAGGTAACGGGTTCCAGACTTTTTCTGGCACGCGTCGAGACCGGATACAAGTTCATCGCCGCGGGCCTTGAGCACAATGTTTCCGGAGGACGCCGAGGACAGCGCTACGGCTGAGAGAAAGTGTCCTCCGGCAAAATGCCCGCGTAGTTCGCAGGTTGGGTCTTCCCAGCCTTTGTAAGGCGAGGCGCTGGAGGAAATGCCCGCCGTGATGCGGAAGGAATGCAGCAGCCGATCGACCGTGAGCGAGTCGAGGTAGCGTGCGTTGATCTCCTCCTGCTCGCGGAAGAGGCCAGGAGTAAGACGCACTGCGGCAAGCGGGAAGGGCTCGATCCGGCCCGCTGGATGCTCGGGAGCGCCGGAAGTTAAGGCCTGAATTGTCGCCGAGGGACCAATCAGGCACAAGCCTGCTGCACCGGCGGAGGTCTTGAGGAAACTGCGACGCGAATGATCCATGCTAGCCTTACTCCTTGTCGAACCTACTTGCAGCTTGCCGTAAAACAAAGATTCTTGCTGAAGAACGGCAGCACGTGATTCTGGAATCGATCGGCGACAGCGCTGGTGTGCGTACCGGGGAAGATCTCAAAGCTATTTGCGATTCCGTACTTGTCCAGAACCTCGTGCAGCTTGATCGTATCCGTGCGCAGGCCATCCTGGTCGCCGACGTCGATGGAGATAGCGCGGTACTGCTTGAGATTTCCGATGTACTGATCGATGAAGGCGAGTGGCGCATTCGCCGCAAATTTTGCCTGTATCTCCGGCACCGGGTCTCCGTCCTTCGTCGGCAGGTCGAGATAAAGCGGCGGATTCTTCGGATCGGGCGCCCAGGCGGCTGCTGTAGCGAGCTGCGCAATGCTGAAGCCCTGCATGGCAGCCGCTGCATCGGAGGGCGATTTCACCCCAGCGATTTTCTTTTCGTTTTCGATCGCCATCTCTTTCATCTTGTCGGCGGGGCCGAACCCGCCCGGCCCCATGGGCGACATGCAGCAGGGGCTCATGATGTAGAGCGCGCCGAAGACTTCCGGATGCTTCATGCCGATGCGGGACGCGCCGTAGCCGCCCATCGAGTGGCCGGCGAGACCGCGGCTCGCGCGCTCAGGAATTGTTCGGTAATGCGCGTCGATATAGGCGACCACGTCGTGGGCGATGTAGTTTTCAAAATCGCCGGTGGTCACCGAACTTGAATACATTGAGCCGTTGTAGATGGTCTTCGAGTCCGGCAGAACAACGATCATTTCTTGCGCGCCCTGGGCGAATGCGCCTTCGATCGTCTGCGGCACATGGATCTCATGCGTCCACTGCTCTGCGCCGATCCAAAACCCATGCAGCGCGTACACGACTGGATAGTGCCGATGCTTGTCCTTGTCGTAGCTGGGCGGTAGGAAGACAATCACATCTCGATCGACGGCATCCCCCTCCAGGTTGCCCTCCAGGGCTGTGCCGTGGATCTTGATGTGTTCCACCGTAACCGGCTTCGCGCCTGGAACCACAGGCGGCAGGATGGTTTGCACTTGGGCCGAGAGCATGGACCCGGATGCGACGGCCATTCCCAATGCCATCGCCCAAATCAAGTTCGTATTCTTCATCACTGTCCTCACTTGGAAACTGGTGATTTCCGCACCGCTTATTTGCTATCGTCCCGGAAAAGCCTGGGAGCGAAGTCGTTCAGGTCTCTTCGCCAGGTGAGCCATTCGTGAGCGGTACCCGGCGACGAGAAGTAGACGTACGTGACGGCCGCCTTGTCCAGCATCGTGCGGAAGGCCCCGATAGACTTGTGGAAGAACTCTGGTTCCTCGGTTCCCATGCCGAGCCAGAGCAGCTTCACCTTCCCGTTGAAGGCGGCTCCGTCTTTGAAGATTCCGTTGAAAGCTGTTGCCGGGTCGAGCGGATCGCCGCTCAAGCCGTTCATCGTGCCACTGAATCCTGCCATGTATGCGAAAGTGTCCAAATGATCCGTGGCAAGATGCAACGCCTGGTTGGCTCCCATCGAGAGGCCGGCCATCGCCCTGTGGTCGCGATCCGGAATCGTGCGGAAGGTTGCGTCGATCATCGGAATGACCTCTTTGGTCATCACGTCTTCAAACGTGCTGAAGCCCGCGCCGGGGCCTGTGCTGGGCGGCCCGAAGGGTCCGGCCGGAACGGATGCATAACCATTGTCCATCACGATAATCATGGGTACGGCGTTCTTCTCGGCGATCAGATTATCCAGAATCAAGTTGGCATGGCCCTGGAAGATCCAGCCGGTCTCATCCTCGCCCGAGCCGTGTTGGAGATAAAGCACTGGATAGTGCGCGCCCGGGTTGGAGTCGTAATCCGGCGGTGTGTAGATGAAGCAGCGCCGCCACTGGCCGGTGATCTTCGAGTGATAGCTGCGGATGCGGACATCGCCGTGCGGCTCATCCTTTGCCAGGTAATAGCTCACGCCATCTTCTGGTACATCGATGCCGCTAGCGTCCATGCCCATGCCAAAGTAAGTATGGCTGCCGGGATCGTTCATGCGGACCCCATCGGCGTCGAGCGCGTAGTAGTGGAAGCCTTCGACCAGCGGAGGCGTGGTTACGCTCCACACGCCGTCGCTACCGCGTGTCATGGGAAACTTCTTGCCAGTAATATCCACATCGACCGAGTGAGCCGTGGGCGCCTTGAACTGGAAGGCAACGCTGTGGTCGGGCAAAACTCGCGGATACGTCGCGCCCATCACGTTTGTCGTCGCGGGCTTGGCATCCTCGACCGACGATGCCCTTACACCCCCGGGCGAACGGCGCCAGGCAAAGTAGGCGTCGAGAGCCTTGAGTCCCTCCTCGTTGGGAAGAGGCCCGGTGTGCGGCGTTCCAGCGAAATACATCAGCTCGGGGTGCGCATCGCTGAAGGCAGGCCAACTCGGCATATCCTTGCCGTTTGGATCGCCGTACTTGGCGAAGTTCGTCCAGTAGGTTGCCATCGCGTCTGAGATCGTCAGGTCGGTTGCGCTCGGCTTTCCAGAGGGTCCGCCTGTTACGTGTTCAAAGACATACTCAACTTCCATGCCGTGGGGCGAGCCGTGCCCGGCCTGCGGCGAATCATCCGAATACTCCGGATGCTGATCGAAGTAGTAATAAAAAACCTTGGAGCTGCCGCGTTCCGATTGCAGCCGCGCCCAGGTCCAGGTTCCCCAGCCGAAGGCCGCATCGCGGCTCAGGTCGCGGGCGGTCTTGGGTACAGACTTCTCGCCGGTTGGATAGGCCTTAAGCAAGCTTTCGGCAAAGCTCCCGTAGCGCTTGTGTACGCCGTCGATATACGCCTTCGGCGAGCTGTCATGGGAAAAGCTCGCACCCTCATCCGAGTTGTATCCGATCAGAACAGGAATGTCGCTGAATTTCTTGGCGTCGTAGAGCGAGTACTGATCGGAGGGAATCACCCAGCCGTCGACATTCGGCCACGCCATTCCGCGCTGGGCTGCCAACAGTTTCTCGGCTGGTAGTTTTCGAAGCTCTTCGATCGATTCGGCTCCTGCATTGATGGCGAAGGCGAGTCCGTCCTGCTCGGCTATGGCCAGAGGCCGCATATTCTCGCCTGGCGCGCCTGCCGCCCGCAGAGGGCCGAATGATCCGCCACTTTCTGAAATGGCCCCTTGGATCAGGCCCTTTGCGAGCGGCGAAGCACAAAGCTGACTCACCGCAATGCCCCCGGCTGACTCGCCAAAGATTGTGACCTTATTCGGGTCGCCGCCAAAGGCTGCGATATTTTTCTTGATCCACTGCAACGCAGCGATCATGTCGAGCAGTCCGTAATTCCCTGAAACGTGCTGCGGCGACTCGGCGCTCAGTCCTGGATGCGCCAGAAAGCCGAGCGGCCCCAGGCGGTACCCGATGCTGACCAGCACGACGCCTTTCTGGGCCAGCTTCTCCCCGCTGTACATTGGAACCGAGGTTCCTCCAACGGCGAATCCGCCGCCATAGATCCAGACCAGCACAGGAACCTTCGCTGAGGCCGACTTTGCCGGTGTCCACACATTCAGATAGAGGCAGTCCTCGCTGGTAGTTATCCCCGGAATACTCTGCACGCACTGGGGCGCAAACTTGTCGGCGGGGCGCACGCCCTCCCACTTGGCCGCGGGCTGCGGAGCGCGCCAGCGCAGATCGCCCACGGGCGGAGCCGCGAAGGGAATGCCGCGGTAGACGGTGAGTCCAGCTTCTTTCGTTCCCTGCAACACACCCTGCTCAACCGTTGCCGTGGCTCCAGAGGCCAGACTCATGAGCGGCGCCGCCGTGATCGCGATAGCCAGCAAAACCGTTCTCATCTTCGGAATCCTTTCGTGTTTCTTCTATGGAGGCGCCTCAGCATGAATTCGCAGTCGGCAACCGCCATCCGCGAGTTCATGCTGAAGCAAGGCAAGCTACTGCAACGGGTACGAGTAGATGCTGATGCTGAATGGAGGCGCGTCTATAGTATCGGGCGCGGCCCCGAGCGCGTGCTCGTCAACAGTCACCTCCGGCGTCTTTCCAACCGCAACCACTGCGTCCGGTTTGGAGGGCGCCATCTGCCAGAGAGTTCCCTTGCTGGCCAGCTTTGCGCCATTGACCGCCAACTTCATGCTCTGCTTTGAGTCCGATGGATTGAGCACCGCGAAGGTGAGCGTCTTGCGATCCTCGCTCAGCGCAGCGCTGACATCCAAAGGATAAGTGTCGCTGCCGGGATTGATGGCAGGCTGATCGCCGCCGGCCGGAAACGTCGGCTTCGGCTGCGGTGAGTCTCCCGTCACCTCGACAGGAATGGTGCCGAAGTGATCGCGGTACATCTTGAAGAGCATTCCCGTGGGGTTGAGTATGGCTTCGGTTCGGTTGGAGCTCATCATCGCGGTTGCGAACGTGAATGCGCCCATTTGGAAGATATCGGAATGGCGGAACATCTCATGGAAGGCCCAGGCGTAGGCGGGGACGGTCTTGTAGGAATTTGGTCCGCCCCCGAAGTAGGCCCATTCGTCGATAGCGATGGGAACAGGCTTGGCCCGGAGCGCGGGGATGCGCTTGAGGTATTCCTGATAGTGCTCATATTTTGCACGAACCTGAACTGCCGGGGCACGCTGCCACTCAATGAACGACAGGGGAGGATCGATGGGCACCTTCTTCTGTAGCTTCATATCGGTATGCTGGGTGCCGGAAGCGTAGTAGTGCTCGCTTACCATGTCGATGTTGTCGAGGCAGTCGAGCAGCATCTGCCCCGTCCAGTCGGCCGACGAAAGATAGTCGGGAACATATTGACCGTTGATGCGTCTGGCTTGGTCCGCACCCTCCATCACGTCGGGCATGGCGCCTCCGGCAATGAGCTTGATGGATGGATCAACCTTACGCATCTCCTTGGCGAATAGATTGTGCTTCAACTCAAATTGCGGAAGCGACATGGAGCCCATCTGGTAGTCGCCCCAGGGCTCGTTGCCAACGCCCCAAAACTTTACGTCATAGGGCGCGGGGTGGCCATTTTCCGCGCGCCATTTGCCCATAGGAGTGGTCGTAGCGCCGTTGGTGTATTCGACGAGCTCGCGTGCAGACCAGGCATCTCCGAAGCCTGCGTTGACTGTGATGTAGGGATCGACGCCGAGCAGCCGGCAGAGAGTGAGGAATTCGTCGGTGCCTACGTCGTTGGGCTGTACCGCGTGCCACACGGGATCGAAGATGGGCGGACGCTTGTCGATCTCTCCCACACCGTAGCGCCACTCATAGGAGGAGACGAAATTGCCGCCGGGAAAGCGGAGGACGCCAAAGCGCAACTGCTTGAGCGCGGCGATGACTTCGGGGCGAAAGCCCTCGATGTTGTCGGCGGGCATGAGTGAGACCGCGCCGACATGGAAGGAGCCGGAGCCAGTGCCGGTGATCTCAAGAGTTGCGTCATCGGTGTCGGCCGCGGCGGTGTAGCAAAGCGGGAACTTGTGGTACGCGGCGCCAAGCGGCCCCAAGACAACGGCAACCGACTGACGGTCCGCGGCATCCTTGCCCCAAATGAGCGTGATTTTCACCACCGCGCCGGGAGAGCCTGCGAGCAGAATGCGTCCTGTGTAGGACTTGCCTTTGCGAACCGCGATACCGGACTGGCTGAAACCGTGAGGCACTTTGGCTTCGAGTTTGACCAAAGGCGTCTGTTCGCCGGTAAAAGGCGACTCGGTATCCATAGTGACGACGTCGCCGCCGACGGGAGCCCACCAGCGTGTGGGAATGCGGTTGAAGCGCGGGTTTCCAGCCGCGTTGCCCATCACCGGCGGTGGCTTTGGGGCGCTGGTTGCGACCGGATAAAAGAACTTGCGATCGACGAGCATCTCAGACCAAACGCCGGTGTTTACGATATCGCCGCCGTGCTCGAGAAACTGCCCATAGATGTACTTTGAAATGGGCGCTCCGGTCTTCGACGCGTCGATGGTTGCGTTGACTGGAGCCGTCTGCGCTGCAGACACGATCGAAAGAAAGAGAACCGCGAGCAACACTGCCGATCTCTTCACAGCGGATATTTCTATTGCCGATTGCATGATGGATAGCTCCGTAGCAAACCTTGTTCCCTTTATGGCTCCAGCGAGATGACCGTCACGGACTTCGGCTCAACCGTCAGCGTCAGTTTGCCATCCTTCACAGTTGCGGAGATAGGCCTGGGCGCTACGGTATTTGGAGCGGTGAATGTATTTACGCTGTCAACGCCAATGGCAGTCAGCGTCTCTCCTTTTGCCGACCTGGCCGATATGCCCGTGATCTCTGCATCAATCCCAAGCGGCTTGTCGGGATCGAGGTTTGTGATCTCAATCCACAACTTGCCCGAGGCATCTTTGGCGGCGAGAGCATCCATGCGCGGCAGAGTGACACCGTCACGATGGAGCGATCCAGGATCGAAATCGACCGGAACAAAGGTCGCGTCCTGGAAGGGCACATACATCTTAAAGACGTAATAGGTCGGCGTGACCACCATCTTCTCCTTGTCGGTGAGGATCATCGCCTGCAGCACATTCACCATCTGGGCGATATTCGCCATGCGCACGCGGTCTGCATGGCGCGCGAAGATGTTCAGGTTCAGAGACGCCAGAATCGCGTCTCTCAAACTGTTCTGCTGAACGAGAAAGTCCTTGTTTGTACCCGGCAGCGGTGCATGCCATGCGCCCCATTCGTCCACCACCAGCGCGACCTTCTTTTGCGGGTCGTACTTGTCCATCACGGTCTCCTGCTTACGCAGGAACTCTTCCATGAAAAGTGTGGACTTGAGCGTCTTGGTGTAGTCCTCGACGCCAAAGCCTGTCGAAGGCGTGGAGGGCGGCCATCCGTTCGGCGTTGTATACCAGTGCACCGATAGACCGTCGAAGTTCCAGCTCCAGTCGTGATGCTGCCAGGCCTTCATAACGGCTTCAGTCCAATCGGTCTCAGGAAAGCCGGGGCCCACGGCGACCTTAAGCATATGGTTTGCGCCTTGCTGAGCAGGGTTCACGTTGTCGACGAAGCGGCTATAGATCTTGAGTTGGCTCACGTAGTAGTCAGCCGTCATATCGCCGCCGCAGCTCCAGCTCTCGTTGCCGATACCCATAAAACCGACGGTGTAAGCGTCAGGATGGCCATTGGCGGCACGCTCTTTGGCCAGTGCGGTAGGCTGGGCGGCGGTCATATACTCCAGCCATTCCGACGCTTCTTGCGGAGTCCCCGATCCGACGTTGACCGAGACGTAGGGCTGGCTGCCGATCTGCTGCATGAAGTCCATGAATTCGTCGGTGCCAAAGCTGTTCGTGTCGACCACGCCGCCCCATGCGGAGTTGAGAGTTGCCGGCCGCAGCTTGGCCGGGCCGATGCCTTTGCGCCAATGGTACTGATCGGCAAAGCAGCCGCCTGGCCAGCGGACGTTGGGTACCTTCAACGCCCTGAGAGCGGTCACAACGTCGTTGCGAATACCCCGCGTGTTCGGAATCGTGGAATCCGGGCCAACCCAGATGCCTTCGTAGAGTCCGTGCCCAAGATTTTCCGCAAACTGGCCAAAGATGTTGCGGTCAATCTTCGCTCCGGTCTTGGATGCGTCGATGGACAAATGAGCATCTTGCGCTACGGAAAATGGTGCTACGAAAATCAGCGTTAGAAGAGAGAAACTGAGGTTGAAGCGAAGATTGCCCAAGTTCATGAAGACTCCCAGATAGATAGCTGATCGGCATCAGGTATTCCGCTTGCACCCGGTGGTGCAACCCCACCGTCAGTTCGACCGATTCGTGAAAACGTTCTCTGGAAGTTGGACTATACAGAATGACTCCACCTGTGAGCAAGTCGAATGAACAGGCTGGTTCGAATCGATTCCGCTCGTTGGATTTCGACCGCTTCTGAATCGCTCGGAGATAGGCTCCAGCAGCACGATCGTTAACATCGCTTCCGGTTCGCGGTTCGTTCCCAACCAGGTTGAGATCGAGCGTGCCATTCGGCCGCTGGCTCCCACAACCTCTTCGCGCTCTGAGAATCCCCCCTGGATCGAGCATCGTGTTCAGGAATCGATTACAACAAGTAATGGATCGGCGTCGGCGGCAAAATGCGCCTATCCGCCGGTGATCTGAGTCTGGTAACATGCCACTGACTGAGGAAAACCGGGCTTGAAGTTGCATGACGAGCTGGGTTAGGTAAACGTTTTCTGGCAATGCATACGATCTTGCTTGGACCTGGCCTGCCGTCTGCGTCATTGGCTGTTGGCTCTCCCGGATCGCGATTCGCAATGGAGAGGAACTGATGAAGAGGATCGGAATCGCACTATTCCTGCTATCGAGCTTTTGTTATGCACAGAATCCCGACGGGTTCGAGCCCGCGTCCACCAATGTGTGGGGTGCGGCATATCCTCGCGTTGACGCCACTGGCAGAGCCGAATTTCGGGTGAAGGCTCCAGATGCTACCAAGGTCCAGGTGAACTTCTGGGGCAATCCAAAGATTGACATGGTGAAGCAGCCCGATGGATTTTGGACGGCAACAGCGGGGCCGCTGGTTCCCGGCTTCCACTACTACACCTTGTTGATTGACGGCGCTGAGGTTAGCGATCCCGGAAGCCATTCCTTCTTCGGCGGGGGCAAGGATGCCAGCGCTATCGAAATCCCCGAAGCCGGGTCAACGTATTACCTGCCGCAGGATGTTCCGCACGGCGCAGTGCGTGAGATTTGGTATTTCTCAAAGATTACCGGAACCTGGCGGCACGCTCTCGTGTATACGCCGCCGGAGTATGACACACAGACGAAGACTCGGTATCCGGTGCTTTATCTTCAGCACGGTGGCGGCGAGGATGAGACCGGCTGGATCAAGCAGGGTCATGCAAACTTCATCCTCGACAACTTGATCGCAAGCGGCAGCTCGAAACCGATGATCGTCGTTATGGCCTACGGCTATGCGCGGCGTGCCGGCCATCCCGATCCGGACATATCCGGGAAGCCCTTCGGCTCGCCTGAGATGATGAAGGCGATGCAGGAGATGGCGCAGGCATTTGAAGACGATATGACGCAAGCTCTGATCCCCTATGTCGATTCCAACTTCAGAACCATTTCCGACCGCGATCATCGCGCCATGGCTGGTCTTTCTATGGGCGGCATGCAAACCTTCCAGGTTACGTTCGATCATCTCGACACGTTCTCCTACATCGGCGGATTCAGTGGAGCGGCTGGACAGCTGGTGCTGGGGAACCGAACGCTTGACCCGAAGACGGACTTTTTCGGTGCGCTTGCCGATCCGGAAGCTTTTGCAAAACGGGTTCACTTACTCTGGATCGGTGTCGGGACCGACGAGCCTGCCATGATGCACACAGGGATCGAGCGGCTGCACAAATCGCTGGACGACGCCCACATCAAGCACGTCTACTACGAATCGCCGGGCACCTCGCATGAGTGGCAGACATGGCGCCGGGATCTCAAGGACTTCGCGCCAAGGCTCTTCCAGCAAATTTCCTCCAAGCCTTAGGAATATCGTCCCTCGACGCGAGAGCAATGCGGCCGCCATGAACGTGTGATCGTTTACCGAAACTGAAATATCTCCAACCAGTTCCAGCAGGAGAGACGTGCGAAACGCGAACTTCCAAATCCTGATTGCAATACCCGCACTCATGTGTGCGGGCGGATTGTGGTCCCAAGGCTCCGGCCATCCGGCGTATTTGAACCCTGCGTTGCCTGCCGAACAGCGCGCTGCCGATCTCGTTCACCGCATGACCGTGGAAGAAAAAGTCTCGCAGCTTGTGAATCAATCGCGCGCGGTGCCGCGGCTGAACATTCCGGCTTACGACTGGTGGAGCGAAGCCCTGCACGGCGTGCAAAGGCCCGGAGTCACCGAGTATCCGGAACCGATCGGTTTGGCAGCGACATTCGATCCGGATTCAATTCACCGCATGGCCACAGCAATCGGTGTCGAAGGAAGAATCAAGCACGTCCAGGCAGTACGGGACGGGCATAGCAATGTTTTCGAAGGCCTCGATTTCTGGGCGCCTAACGTCAATATCTTCCGCGATCCTCGATGGGGACGCGGACAGGAGACCTACGGCGAAGATCCCTTCCTGACTGCGCGCATGGGCGTCTCGTACGTCACAGGCATGCAGGGCGACGATCCGAAATACTATCGTGTCATCTCCACGCCGAAACATTTCGCGGTGCACAGCGGACCCGAGCCGACGCGCCATACCGCGGACGTGACGGTGAGCAAGCATGACGAACTGGACACTTACCTCCCGGCATTCCGCGCGGCTGTAACAGAGGGCAAGGCCGGCTCAGTGATGTGCGCCTACAACAGCATCAATGGGCAGCCAGCATGTACAAATGAGTTTCTGCTGCAAGATCAGTTAAGGGGCAAGTGGAAATTTCAGGGCTATGTCGTTTCCGACTGCGATGCGGTTGT
>Ga0302140_10004416_pt1 | contig 17927 bp, 18 predicted proteins | sample I_Bog_E1_1_FD_202095 | JGI IMG/M metagenome (GOLD analysis project Ga0302140, IMG submission 202095) | Peat permafrost microbial communities from Stordalen Mire near Abisko, Sweden - I_Bog_E1_1 | ecosystem: Environmental > Terrestrial > Soil > Wetlands > Peat | place: Sweden: Abisko, Stordalen... | reverse complement strand
CCACCCCCGTAAGCGGCCCTTCGTTGATCCTCACCTTCGCGCCCACCGTCAGGTACGGATAGGGAATGGTACCGACACCCGCTTTGCATACCGCCTGCAAGGCGTCGATCTCGGGGTCGGGAATCGGCTCAGGCAGTTTGCCCATGCCGAGAATTGAGATTACCGACGGCATCTTCAGCAACGGCAACCGGACCTTAGGATCGAAACGGCTGAAAACATAACCCGGAAACAGCGGCATTTCCACCATTTTCATCCGGTCCGACCAGCGCCGTCGCACCGTGTACATGGGCAGAAATCCCTCATAGCCCTTGGCGCGTAATGCCTGCGCCGTCGCTTTTTCTTTTCGGGGAATTACCGCCAACGCATACCAGGCGGTACCTGCTTCAGTTGTCGCTTCTTCGGCCATCAGTGGTTGGCGATATTCGCTGAGTTTACGTCGGAAACGTCTCCGCCATGCAGGCGGCGGTGAAACAATTCATGCACAAAACCAAAACAAAGCCGGGCCAGCGTGGGATCGTACCGCGGCCCTTCGTCGCGCAGGAATGCATGCTGCCCGTTCACCTCGATCCACTGATACTTAACGCCGACTTCTTCCAGACGCGCGTGAATCCGCAGTCTGCCCTCAAGCGGCACATGCGGGTCCTGCCTGCCCCAGACATGCAGTAGGTCGCCGCGAATTTCGCCCGCCCGTGCCAGCGAATTATCGTTCATACCCTTGCCCAGACCGCCTTTGTGGATGTCCGTCGCATAGAAACACGCCGCCGCCAGAACGTCCGGATTCATGGCCGCCCGAAATGCCAGATGGCCGCCGATACAGATCCCCATCACGCCCAGACGACCCGTGCAGTCCGCCCGGCTTTTCAGATAATCGAGCGCCGCACGGGAATCGGAATCGTACGCAGCAATTTCCTTGCCGATCTTATGCGCATTGCCCTTGTCCGCACCCGCCTGATCGTAAGGCAGCACCGCGCCCGCGGGTTCCAGTTCGTGATAAATCTCCGGGGTGACGACGATATACCCCTCGCTCGCCATCTGCGCCGAAGTGCGGCGGATGGGTCCGGTCACCTGAAAAATCTCGGAGTACAGCAGCAGCCCGGGATACCTCCCTGCCGCGGCCGGACGGAATACGTAGCCGCGCATCGGTCCGGTGGGCGTGGCGATTTCGACAACTTCTTCAATGATGGTCATTCGTCGGCTCTCTTCGCCGGATTCGGCATCCGGATCTGCGCCAGCAGCTTTTCGGTGCTCTTCGCGATATCGGCCACCGCCGCATCGAACGCCGCCTGATTGGATTTCGAAGGCGCGCGATAGCCGCTCACTTTGCGAACGAACTGCAGCGCGGCCGCCGAAATTTCATCCGGCGTTGCGGCGGCCTCGGGCCGGCGAAGAACTTTGATGCTTCTGCACACTCAACAGACTATTATGCAACTGTGGCGGAATTTCTTCACCAGCCCGTGAACCCCACCGGCACGGGTGTCGTGCTCACCCATGGAGCCGGAGCGAACTGCACTGCGCCGCTGCTGGTTGCCGTGGCCAACGCGCTCAGCGCGGCGGGCGCGGTCGTGCTGCGCTATGACCTGCCGTTTCGGCAGAAGCGGCCCTTTGGACCACCGTCTCCCGCCACAGCCGCGGCCGACCGCGCGGGTATCCGCGATGTGGTTCTTCGCATGAAGTCGCTCGTTGCCGGGCCGGTGCTGGTGGCCGGACATTCCTATGGCGGCAGGCAGTCTTCCATGCTGGCCACGGAGGAGCCGGAACTGGCGTCAGGCCTGCTGCTGCTTTCGTATCCGCTGCATCCACCGGGCAAACCGGCGCAGCTGCGAACCGCCCACTTTCCTACGCTGCGCACGCCTGCCCTGTTCATCAGCGGGACGAAAGACGAATTTGGCACGGAAGCGGAGATGAAAGCGGCGCTCGCGCTCATTCCCGCGAAGACCCGTCTGATTTCCATTCCGCGTGCGGGGCACGATCTGGCCAAAGGGAAATTCGACCTTCCCTGGCGCAGCGAAATCCTGCCATGGTTCGGGACGTCCGAACCGTAATCAACGTCTGACCGGGGCCGAGCGTCTCAATTGAGACCACCGCATGGCAAGATCCACGAGGCCCCTTTTGTTGGCCGGTCTACTCTCAATTTCAATCGGGTCGTCGGCTCAAACGCCCTTGGAACCGGCGTTGGATGTCGCATCCGTGCGGCGAATTGCAACCCCGTCCGGCGGAATCACCCACCAAACTTCCCCCACCAGCCTGACTATCCGAAATGTCACGGTGGGCTACTGCACCCGCTGGGCATGGCGAATTCAAGTTCGCCCAATGGCGATGGCGACATAAAATCTCTCGGAATCAACGTGTTCGGTTGCAAAGGGATTTCGATGGATCGGCTGGCGGAATTCCTGGGGTTCCCCGATGTATCTTCCGAATGAGGCGCGGCCGATCGTGAACCAGACAGGACTCTCCGGACGGTTCGATTTCACGGTTGACATCCAGCGCGATTACGATGGCACGCGGGATGAGCGCGGCTGGGTCAACATGGAGGCTGACATCACGAGGGCGCTTCCCCCGCTCGGTCTGAAACTGAAAGCAACCCGATCCCCGATTGAGATCCTCGTCATCGACCACGCCGACAAAATGCCTGCCGAAAACCAGTCGCTACTTCTATGGCCGGGGACGCTGCCGCAAACGATCCGGCTGCGCTGTCACCGTCGGCGTAAGAACCCGTATGCAGTTGTTGCTCTCATCCGCGAAATAAACCCGTCCTCCCGCATCGACTGCAAGACCCACCGGGAACGTCATTTCCGCAGCCGTCGCCGGTCCGCCGTCTCCGCTGAGCCCGTTGACCCCGTTTCCGGCAATCGTGTAAATGAAGCCTGTCGTCGCATCCACACGCCGGATTCGGTGGTTGATCGTATCCGCGATGTAGAGATTCCCGGACGCGTCCAGGGCCACTGCCTCGGCATAATTCAGTGTCGCGTTCTGCGCCGGCCCGCCATCGCCGCCAAAGCCGCCCTGGCAAACTGTGATGTTCAGGGGCGGCAGGCCGACCGGGCAGGCGCCGGTGCCCACAATCGTATTCACGGTCCCGGTACGCGCCGCGATCCTGCGAATCCGCGAGTTCTCGAAGTCCGCCAGATACACGTCTCCCGCGCCGTTGACAGCGCCCGGAACCGGGTCCCAGAACAGCGCGTTTGCCGCCGGACCGTTGTCCCCGCTGAATCCGTTCACCACCTGACCTCCGAGGGTCTGGATGGCGCCTGTGGCAGCCGTCCATTTCTTAACCTGAGACCAGCCACTCGAAAAGTAAAGGTTGCCCTCCGTGTCCACCGTGATTCCCGTCGGATTTGTGACGGCATTGGTGACGGTAGTGATAATCCCGGTGGACAATTCGACGCGCCGAATGCGGTTGTTGGCGCCATCGGCAATATAGAGGTTCCCTGCACCGTCGAGCGCGAGATTGATGGACCTCCCGATCTGCGCGTTCGTCGCCTGCCCGCCATCGCCGCTGTAGCCGAGAACGCCGGTACCCGCGACAGTGGTCACCGCGCCGTTTCGGGACCAGAACTTATGGATGAAACCGCTCCAGTCGCCGACGTAAATGTTGCCGGATGCGTCCACCACGACGCTCGTCGGGTTGGTCAGGGGCGCACCCGCACTCGCGCCGGCAACAGTCGAGATGGTGTACTGCTGTCCGAACAGCGGCGCGCAGGCCAGCAGCAGAATCGTCTGTTTACGGATCACGTACTGAGTATGACGCGTGACGGAGGAAAAGCGCGCATAAACGCGCCGCACGGCCGCACCGGGCCGCAGTGACCGTCCCATGGGCGCGCATGTTGTGCTCAGCAAAGCGCCGCTTCAGGTCCGCCAACCGATTTCCGCGGCGCAATTCGCTTCAGGAGTGAAACAGTTGTCACCGGAACGGTGAACTGCGAAGCAGTTGATTTTCGTGACAGCTCCCTTACAGTCACGGCTCGTAACACGTTGATTCTGCTGAGCCGCGCGCGTAAGCAAGCGGCAACGTACTGCTCCGGTTGACCTCCAACGCGGCGGGTTCGGGCTATGCGGGGATTTGACCTAATTCGCATCGCTGTACAACACCTCCAGCGTGCGGCTTACACGTATCGGTATCGTGGCTGTCACGATCCCCGGCTCTCCAGGTGTCTTATCCAGAGGCGCCATATCGATCCGCACGCCTCGCGGCGGAATCCAGGGCGCAACCCAGTCCGGCCGCCAGATCTGGAACGGCGGCTGGAAGCGCGGCTCGAGATACGTGAACCGGCAATAAGCCAGGCGATCCGCCAGCACGAACGACTGCGACCCGGCCACAATGGGCGTGAAATGCGGCACGTTGTTCTCAATGCCCGTAATGAACTGCCCGGCCTGCGCCTGACCGGTGTAGGGAATCTCATCCACAATCAGCCGCACACCTTCGTTGCGGTCTCCGGGAATCACCGTTAAGGCCGCGATCTGCAAGTGGCCGCGCCACGCGTCCTGCAGCGAATACGACGTCACGAAGCGCATGTTCTGCGCCTCCCACTGCACGAACGGAATGGTCCGCACGACCTGTACGTCCGGATGCCAGATGGCCTGCGTGAGGACAAAGCCCGCAATCTCATTCTCCAGAATCTTGCGCGCGTTGGTGGCCTTGCGGTTCTGCACCATGTGCGCATCGGTTTTGTCCATGGTGTTGAAGCCGATCCGCATCGCCATCAGAATGCCTACCGACAGCAGGCTTAGCAGCGATACCGCGATCAGGACTTCGATCAGCGTAATGCCCGCGTTCTTCCTCGTGGGTTCAAAGCTCATGATGGGTTCCAGGCTCATGGACCCACCGGTATGCGTACGGGTCGATAGCCGCTGAGCTGCATGGTGCGGCGCGTGCCCGTCGCGGGCTGCCACCAGATCTCGAGCGCCACCTGCTGCAGGATCATCGCGCCCGGAAACGCGCCGGGCCGCGCGTCGAAAGGCCGCAGCGTGGCGCGCCAGCCGCTCTTCGGGTCGAACGTTCCCTCCACCGCGCCGTCGAACGGAAGGTTGGCGTCCAGCAGCAACTCGTTCATTTTGGTGCGGGCCATCATGGCGGCGTGGTCGTATTCCGAGAGGCGCGACGCGTTCTTCACAGATTGCGAAAGGCCCACGATGAGCGCCGTTACCGCGATCCCCATGATCACGGTGGCGACCAGAACTTCGAGCAGACTGAAGCCGGCCTGTTTGTTCATCGGGAGTCGGAAGCGAGGCGGGCGATTTTGGGCACCGCGGTTACGGGATCGATTTCGATGGATCTGCGACCGCCCTTGTCGCTGCGCAGAACGATCAGGATGCGCGGAAAGGCTCCGCCCGGATAGAGGAGAACGCGGCGTTGATCCTCGCCTTCGATCATGATGCCGGAGGGCATGTCCAGTTTTTTGGCGGGCTTGTCGCCGGATGCGGCGGTGAACACTGCTATTTCGTTTTGTTTCGGGGTGATCACGATGGCAGCGGGCTGCTCGCGGCGCTCGACATTGTTCATGGCCGATGTCAGAAAGCTTGCAGCGGAACCTGCCGCCGAGGCCAGCCGCACGCCGGCGAGGCCGGACGTCAGGGCAGGGAAGGAGATGGCGGTCATCACGGCGATGATGGTGACGACGATCATCATTTCGAGGAGGGTTACGCCGGACGCGCGCCCGACTCCCAGGTGCGGACCTGCTCCGCGCCGGGCGGAAGCGCGGCGGCAGGGCCGAAGCCCCGGCCCTACGGGGAACCGGTTATTTCCAGGAGACGACATCGGCGTTCAGATCCGTTCCGCCGGGCTGTCCGTCTGCGCCATAGCTGACGATGTCGGGTTCATCGCCATGGTCGCCGGGGTACTTGTAGACGTAGGGATGGCTCCACGGGTCGTTACCGAGATCCTTCACGAGATAAGGCCCGTGCCACTGCTCGAGTCCGCCTGGCTGCTGACGCAGCGCCCCGAGGCCCTGCTCCTGGGTGGGAAAAACGCCGGTATCCAGTTTGTACTGCCCGAGCGCGAGCTGAAGATCCGAGATCTGCTGCTTCGCCGCCACCACGCGGGCCTGATCTCCGCGGTGCAGCAGGCGCGGTCCCACAATCGCCGCGAACAGCGCAATAATCGTGACCACCACAAGCATTTCAATCAGCGTGACGCCGGCTCTTGAATTTTTCTGTCTCATTTAATTACCTCAAATAGCAACATCGTTGATGCTGGTGATTGCAATCAGCATACTCAAAACCATCGCGCCCACGATGATCCCCATGATCAGGATCACGAGCGGTTCGAAGATCGACGTGAACCGCTTGATGGCGGCGCGCGTTTCTTCCTCGTAAATGTCCGCCATGCGCGCGAACATAACGTCCAGTTTGCCGGTTTCCTCACCGACCGTCAGCAGGTGCGAGGCGAGCGGCGGGAACATTTTCGTGCGCGCCAGCGGCTGCGAAATTCCCTCGCCACGCTTCACGCCCTGTGCGACATCCTTGAGTGAATTCGCCATGCGACGATTCACCAGAATGCCGGCCGAGATCTGGATGGACTGCACCAGCGGCACGGTGTTGCCAACGAGCGTCGACATGGCGCGGGCGAAGCGCGAGGTCTCGGCCTTGCGCATGGCATCGCCCAGCAACGGAATCTTCAGCCGCACTTCATCCCACCACAGACGGCCTGCTCCCGCACGGGTGTAAAGCCGGAATGCAACGGCCAGCGCGGCGATGCTCAGCACCACCAGCCAGCCCCATTGCTGCACGATCTTGCTGCCTTCGAGCATGATCTGCGTGGGCACCGGGATTTTCATGCGGCTGTCGTCGAAGATGCTGGCGAAGCGGGGGACGACGAAATCGAGCAGCACGAAGATCGAACCCGCGCCCGTGAAGGCCAGCAGCGACGGGTAGATCATCGACGAAATAATATAGCTGCGCAGTTCATCGCGCGAACGTTCGAAGACGGAGAGCCGGTCGAAGATCTGGCCGAGGCTGCCGGAGGCTTCACCGGCGCGCACCATGTTGATGAAGAGATCGGAGAAGTAGAGCGGGTGCAGCGCGAGCGCGTCGGCAAGCGATTTGCCGCCCTTGATGGTGCGCAGGATGTCGGAGACGACGGCGCGGAACTGCGGCCGGGTGGTGAGTTCGGTGGTGATGGAGAGCGCGCGGTCGAGCGGGATACCGGAGTTGAGCAGGGTGGAGAGTTCCTGCGTGAAGAAGAGGACGTCGCGACGGCGGTTGGTGCCGAACGACGGCATTTTCAGTTCGACGGCCGATTTCTTTTCGCCCGCGCCGACGTAGACGGGCGTCAGGCCCTGGCGTTGCAGCTCGCGGGCGACGGTGCGGGTGCTTTCGGAGGTGATGACGCCGGTGCGGAGCTTGCCGTCGGCACCGATTGCGCGGTAGTGGAAGGTGGCGGCGGGCATTCAGGTGGCCTCCGCAGGGAGATAACTTCTGAACTGCTCTCGGGGCAGGTTTCCGACCCGCGGGATATGCGCTACGGATCTCTGTACAATTCGCCGTTGGCTCCGGCGCACGGGCACCCTTGAAAAACGTCTTGGACGCTCTGCTTCGCAAGCGCGCCCCGGACAGGCGGAACCGCCTGTCCCACCTTTCAGGTCGGAAGCCTGCCCCACATGTAGTGTCATCAGCATCAGAATTCCTGGGTGACGCGGGTCACTTCAGAGGCGGTGGTGAGTCCCTGCGAGACCTTCATCCAGCCATCTTCGCGCAGATTCCGCATGCCCTGACGGCGCGCGATTTCCGTGAGCTTGCCGGAATCGGCATTGGTCATGATCATCTGCCGCAGTTCGTCGTTCAGTTCCATCAGTTCGAAGATGCCGGCGCGTCCTTTGTATCCCGAGCCGTTGCAGGTCTCGCAGCCGCGTCCGCGAAAGGACTCGACGCGGTCGCCGAACGGATTCATAATCATGCCTGCCCGTTCCTTGCAGTCCGCGCAGATCAGGCGCACGAGGCGCTGCGCCAGCACGGCCACCACCGACGAGGTGATCAGATAATTCTCCACGCCCATATCGGTAAGGCGCGTGACGGCGCTGGGCGCGTCGTTGGTGTGCAGCGTGGAGTAGACGAAGTGACCGGTGAGTGCGGAGCGGATGGCGATATCGGCCGTCTCGCGGTCGCGGATTTCGCCGATCATGATGACGTCGGGATCCTGACGGACGATGTGGCGGATGCCCGCCGCGAAGGTGAGGCCGATGGTCGGATTGACATGGATCTGGTTGATGCCATCCATCTGATATTCGACCGGGTCTTCGATGGTGATGATCTTCTTATCGGGCAGGTTGATGCGTTTGAGCGCGGAGTAAAGCGTGGTCGATTTGCCGCTGCCGGTGGGGCCGGTGACGAGGAAGATGCCGTGCGGCAGCGACGTGTAATACTCCATGCGGCTCAGCATGTGGTCGTCGAAACCGAGGCGGCGAAGGTCGTAAAAATCGCCGGCGGAGCGGTCAAGGAGGCGCATGACGACGCTTTCGCCGAACAGTGTGGGCAGCGTGGAAACGCGGAGGTCGACTTCGCGCCCGAGGATGCGGAGTTTGATGCGGCCGTCCTGCGGCAGGCGGCGCTCGGCGATGTTGAGCTTGGCCATCAGCTTGAGGCGCGAAATAATGGCGGCCTTGAGTTCGCGGGGCGGCTGTTCCTGGCTGAAGAGGACGCCATCAATGCGGAAGCGGATGCGGAATTCCTTCTCGAAAGGCTCGATGTGAATATCGCTGGCGCGCTTTTCGACGGCCTGCGCGATCATCGCGTTGACGAGCCGGATGACGGGCGCTTCGCTCGCCATGTCGCGCAGGTGTTCGAGGTCTTCCTCGTCGCCCGCCGCGAAATCGAGGGCGGCGGACTGGCGCTCGCCTTCGGTGTAAAAGCGCTCGATGGCGTCGAGAATTTCCTGCTCACCCGCGAACTGGGGACGCACTTCGAGTTTGGTCGAGCCTTGTACGGCGTTGATGATTTCGAAATCGAGCGGGTCCGCCATGGCGAGCGTCAGCGCGCCTTCTTCGATGGCGACGGGATAAATCAGCGCCTGGCGCAGGAAGCGCGGCGACATGCCTTCGAGCTCAGGCGCGGAGGGCGGCGCGGCGAGTTGCGCGATGGGCAGGCCGAGCTGGAGTGAGAGCGCGGAGAGCAGGTCGCGCTGGGCGAGGTAGCCCATGTCGACGAGGATGCGCCCCAGTTTTTCGCCGCGGCGCTCGCGCTGCAGCTCAAGCGCTCGTTCGAGATCGTCCGCGGCGATCAGGCCGCGCTCGATGAGGATCTGTCCGATGGGTGGGGCGGTTGCGGTCAAAGGGTGCGCTCCGCCTCGCGGCGCTCGGCGGGGCAGATCGGAAATCTGCCCCACATGTGTTGTGTACCGGGCATGGTCAAAGGACCTCTTCCTGGAAGAGTGCGGCCATTTCGGCGGGAGTGGCGTGGTGGTTGGCGGCGTCCAGCAGCTTCTGTTTGTAGGCAGTCAGCGTGATGCGGCGCGGCAGGTCGCGCGTCTGTTCCCAGCTGTAATTAAACAGGATGGCCTCCATGACGATGCGCTCCTCGGATGGCATGCCGGGGAGCGATTTGCTGGCATCGGTCATCAGTTCGCGCATGGTGGCCTTGAGTGCTTCCACTTTGCGCACCTTGTGGTCATGAACTTCGACGATAGCCTTGTCGACATTCGGGGTAAAAGGGCTGACGCGCAGAGCGGGCAACAGGACCAGATTCACCTGTACGGTGAAAACGGCGCCGTACCCTTCGAGATAGGTGCCGCGCGCGGTGCCGAGGAGATCGTAGGGGTCGGCGATGCTGGAGCGTATGCGGTCGTTGATGGAGCCTTCCATCGACTTGAGCGCGGTCAGCGAGACAGGGGGCTCAGACGCCGCGAAACAGAGGGTGGCGATACCGATGAGCAGAAGAGGTTTCACTGGCCCACCACCACTCCCGGCGGCGGGGTGTTCTCGGCCATTACCGTCGATGCATTCTGGCGGTCCTGCAGCACGTTGACCGCATCCATGAGGGCGCGGTGTTCATCCCGATGGCGGATTTCGGACGCGGCGAAGAGTTGGGCGTCTTCCGCGTGAACCTGTGCCACGGCTCTGGTCACGGCATCGGTGATCTGTTTCGAAACGTCGGCGGTCTGGATTATGGTGCGGACTTCGGCCGGCGCGGTGGCGGGTTGGCGATGATACGCCGAGACAATGAGAGCGCCGGCGATAATGCAGGCGGAAGCGAAGCCGAGCCGGGCGGCCGAATTCCAGAAGCCTCCGAAGAATCGCGCGAGGGGCGACGGCTGAAAGACCTTGTCGGAGACGAAGGCGATGCGCTGGGGAATCTCGCGGTTGGGGATCACGCGCAGCACGGCCGTGGTGACGCGCATTTGATCCAGTTCGCCCGCGCAGTCTCCGCAGGCGGCAATGTGCTGTTCCATTTCCGGCCGGTCGGCGGCGGGAAGTTCGTCGAAAGCGTAGTCGCGGAGAGCTTCCGCGCGGTCGCAAGTACTCATCGGATACCTCTGCTGTGGGTGGGGGCCAGTTCCGTTTTCAGCAAATCGAGCGCGGTGTAGAGGCGTGACTTGATGGTGGAAACCGGCGTGCCCAGAATGACGGCCATTTCTTCGAATTTGAAGCCTTCATAGACCTTCAGGACGACCGCTTCGCGCTGTTCCGGGGTGAGGCGGCCGAGCGCGTCGGTGACGGCGATGGTGAGATCCGGCGCAGGCCCGCGGGCGGGTTCGCGCTCGATCAGCGTTTCATCGCCGTTGTCGACTTCCGGACGGCGTTTGCGGAAGTGCGAGTAGGCTTCATTGTGGGCGATGCGGAACAGCCAGGGGCCGAAACGCGCGGTGTCGTCCAGCTTGCGGATGTTCTGATAGGCCTTCAAGAAGACGTCCTGACTGAGGTCGAGCGAATCGTCCGGGTTGCCGGTGAGACGAAGAAGGTAATTGAAGACACGTTTCTCCCAGCGCGATACGAGTAGGTTGAATGCCTCGACATCGCCCTTTCGGACTCGTGAAATCAGGTCGGCGTCCTCGACGGCCCGAAAGATCAAACTCTGGCTCCTTGTGTGAAGACGGCGGCGGGGGTGAAAAAGTCGATGAGTATAGATTCAGTTTAGCTTTGTGCGGGTGGGGCGGAGCTCAAGGTAAGTTTGCTGCTCGGGTGGGGTGTCAGTTCATCTGGGGCGTGGTGGTGGACAGGAGTGTGAACTTCACACAGGGTATAAGCGCGGCTGGGGTGTCAGTGTTGGCTTGCGTTGAGTTTTCGACGTGCGAAAGCCGGTTACGCGGCCCGGTTCAGTACCGGCGGGGCATCCTTTCCGCAGCAACGCTTGTGTTTTTGACCGGAACCGCAGGGGCAGGGAGCGTTGCGTGGGGTCAGTTTGGGTGCCGGTACCGTGGTTTTCGGTTGGGCAACGGGTTGAGCGGCCGTTTTACAAAACGAACTGTCCTCAGCCGGAGCACTTGGCGCCGGATTACAAAACGAACTCAGTCCCGATTCGCGATAACGTTGCGCGAGTTGCTTGTCGGCGAGGGCCATGAGGGCGTCGAAACCGGCAGGAGTGCTGGTGGATGCAGGGGCCGGTCCCGGAGCGGGCTGAGAGTTGTTCTGGCTTTGGTCGCAGAGGAATCTGGCCTTCTGGAGTTTGGCCAGTTCGGCGATCGAGCGGCGGAGGATCAGGTGGGATTGAGCGCGGGCGCGGTCTACCGATTTCTGCTGCTTTTCGGTGCGCTCGTCCATCATGGGATCGAAATCGAGGTCGTCTACCATTCCGAAGGCTTCTTCGACGAGGCGGCAGCGACGGAGTCGCCAGGTGGCTCCCATGATTTCGGTGGCGAAGGTTGTTTCGAGTTCGCCGTCCGGGGTGAGTTCATCCATTAATCGGATGAGGCTCTGGGCGTATTCTTCTTCTTCGCCGGTGCGGACAAAATCGCGGGCGGCATAGAGGCCGGTGCGGATTGCGTTGCGGGAGGAGTTTTGTTTCCCGGCTTCGGTCTTCGGACCGCCGGGGCCTTTCGGAATGTTGACTGCGTCGTTGGCATCCATAGACATAGATCTGTCTCCTTCGGCCGGAGAGTACCGCAGGGGCGTACGGAACTATTTATGTAGTTTTTCTAAGGTGATGAAATCAGGTGAAATAGAGGTCGAAGATTCTTGTGATCGTCATTCGGCCAGAGCGAATTTTTCATCAATAACGATTCGGGAGAGATCGTATCCGTCGATCAGAACGATTGGGTTCTTTCCCGGCTCGGCAGCTTCATTGAGGGCTGCCTTCGAGAAATGACTGGTGGTAATCACGGCTCCGCGCGCATATGACTGAAGGCTGCCGCGCAGCTCGGCCACTTCTTTGCGGCCTACGGAATGAAGCCATCGTTTGATCGTCCTGCGGCAGAGTGAGTTGGGCGTACAACTCGAGAAGCCGCGCGCGCTCCGGATGCTTCCCGGCGAACAGATTCGCGGTAGAATCTCATTCGCCAGTCTTCTGATGAAACCACAGCGGGTGATGCGTTTTCGCCCAATCCTTCGAAACGAACCCGTGCACCATCGCCGCGACGCTGCCAGGAACCATGAAAACACCCATATAAACGTGGATGATGAAGGCTCCGATCGTGATCAGCGCGGCGCCTTCGTGAATGAAAACGACCACCGGGCGGACCCAGCGCCATTGAAACGAAATATATTCGGGAAACCACATGAAAACGCCCGAGAACAGCAGCAGAAATGCGCCGGAGAACATCGCCCAGTAGAAGAGCTTTTGTCCGGCGTTGTATTTGCCCTGCGGGGGAACTCTATCATCCTGATTGGTAACGTAATACCTGGCTTTTTCGAGCCACTCTTTGTCGGTCGCGCCCAGGTTTACATCGCCGCGCCAGATGTGGTGCATCCACATTTGAGCGGCGACGAAGACCAGCCCGAGCACTGGATGCCAGAAGCGCGAAGTGGGCCCTCCTCCGAGCATCACCGCCAGCCAGAACAGGTATGGCGAGTAAAACGCCAGCCCGGTCGCAAGGCAGTATAAATATGCGAAGCCGGTGAGCCAATGACAGATGCGCTCGTGAAATTGATAACGCTCAATCACTTGTCATCCTCCGCGTGCTTCGGCCCGAAGCGCAGATAATGCACGGCGACGCCCAGGATACCGCCCACTATCGCCAGATTGCCGATCCACTTCATTGGTCCTTTCCAGATGCGGACCAGCAGCGGAATCTTCGGATCTTTGGGAAGGCCCCCGTAGCGTTCGGGATGGTCGATGTCGTGCAACACGTACATGACGTGCGTTCCACCTACGCCAGGAGGATCGTAAACTCCGGCGTGGGCGTGACTCGTGTGTTCGCGAAGCTGCGCGGCGCGCTTTTCGCCGAGCTCCTTCATGTCGTCTTTGGTGCCGAAGTGCAGGCAACCTGTAGGGCAGGCTTTAATGCACGCCGGTTCCAGACCCGCGCCCACGCGATCGGAGCATAAGGTGCACTTGTGAACCTTTTTCGTTTCTGAATTGAACTTCGGAATGTTGAACGGACAGCCCGTTACGCAGTACTGGCAGCCAATGCAGTTGTCCTGCTGGAAATCGACGATTCCGTTCGCGTACTGGACGATCGCGCCATCGGAGGGACACGCGCGGAGGCAGCCAGGGTCGGCGCAATGCATGCATCCGTCTTTGCGCATCAGCCAGCTTAGATTGCCGGCCTCATCTACATGCTCGTTGAAGCGAATGAGATTGTAGTAATTCCATGCCGTGTCCGGCATGGTCTGATAAGTGTTGTCGAAAGCGGTTTCACGAAATGGATAACCATTCCATTCGAGACAGGCGACCTCGCACGCCTTGCACCCGATGCAGGTGGTGACGTCGATCAGCTTGGCGACGCTGTAATCGCGCGAAGTATCGAGGCCGGGGACCGGACCGGCATGCCCGGAAATCGCTTTGATCTGGAGAGGCCCGTTGCTCATTACGCTTTCTCCAGTTTGACCAAAAAACCCTTAAATTCGGGCGTGTGCGCGTTTGGATCGACCACGGTCGGGGTGAGTGAGTTGGTGAGAGAGCGCGCCGTTCTTCCGGCATCCTCCTGAATACCGCGGTAGCCGTAATGAATCGGAATGCCGATCTGATACACCTTCTTACCGCCGATGTTCATCGGCTTAATACGATGCGTGACCATGGCTTTGGCGTGATAACTGGCGCGCGCGCTCGTGACCTTCACTTTGTCGCCACCTTTGATACCGAGATCGGCAGCCAGTTGCACCGGGATCTCGACGAAAGGCTCGGGCACCAGTTGCACGTTCATCGGATTGTTCTTGGTCCAGTAGTGATAGTGCTCGGTCAGGCGATAGGTTGTGCAGACGATGGTGAACCCGTCCGCGGGCGTGCCGTATTTATCCATCGGCGTGCTGAAGCGCGAAGCCACGGGATTCTTCGACCGCTTCGGATGCAGGGCATTTTCGACGGGGCTTTCGGTGGGTTCGTAGAATTCAGGAAACGGTCCGTCGGTGAACGCTCCGAGAGGAGCGAAGATGCGGCCGACGCCTTCCGCGTTCATAATGAACGGGCCCATGTGATCCTCAGGCGGCGAGTCGGGCTTGAAGTCCGGAATATCGTTGCCCACCCACTTCTTTTGACCTTCGTTCCACCAGACGAGAGCGCGGGACGGGTCCCACGGTTTGCCGGATACATCGCAGGAAGCGCGATTGTAGAGAACACGGCGGTTCATGGGCCACGACCATCCCCAGTTTGGGTGGATTCCAAGCCCTGAGGGATCCGCGTTGTCGCGGCGCTGCGCCAGCGATCCGGCTTCGGTCCAGGAGCCGCACCAGATCCAGTTGCCGCAGTCTGTCGAGCCGTCGTCCTTCAATGCGGCGAAGCCTGGCAACTGCTGACCGGTATCGAGTGCGCGGCCGTTCAATTCCCTTGCGACCTGGAAAAGCGGGGGATTCTCGGCAACGGAATAATTCCAGGTCAGGTTCAGAATCGGATCGGGGAAGGCTCCGCCTTCCTTCCGGTACAGTTCGCGAACCTTCAAGAAGATTCGCGAGAGAATTTCCTGATCGAGCCTGGCGTCGCCCGGCGCGGGGAGGGCGGCCCATTTCCATTGCAGCCAGCGCGCCGAGTTGACGAATGTTCCGTCTTTTTCGGCGAAGCCCGCACCGGGAAGGCGGTACACCTCGGTCTGGATCGCTTTGGTCTCTTCGGGCGCGATGCCGGGGGCTCGCCAGAAATCGCTGGTTTCTTCGGGATAAAGATCGCAGACTACCAGGAATTTGGCTTTCTTGAGTGCATCGATATTTTTTTGCGAATTAGGACCGATGGCAACGCCATTCATGCCGAAGGCGAGCATGCCTTTGACTTTTCCTTCGTACATGTCGTCCCAGATGTGGGTCCAGGAATAATCCCGGTCGATTTTCGGCAGGTAATCGAAGGCCCAGTCATTGTCCTTCCTGGCGGCCGGGCCGTATAGCGCTTTCAGAAGCGAAACGGCAAACTTCGGAGTATTTGAATAATAATTAAACGAGTCCCATTCGGCGGGCTTCGATGGCGTCGGAGTGGTTCGTTTCATCCAGGCATCGAAATCCTTATCGTCGACGCTCGGAATCTTCAGGTAACCCGGTAAACTGTCAAAGAGTCCGGCAATATCGGTAGCGCCCTGTATGTTGGAGTGCCCACGAAGCGCGTTGACGCCACCACCGGCACGGCCCACATTGCCCAGCAGCAGCTGGAGCATGGCGGCGGTACGAATGATCTGCGTGCCGAAGCTGTGCTGGGTCCAGCCGACCGCGTAAATGATGGTCGCCGTCTTTTTCATGTCGCCGTCTTTGCGGACGGACGTGAACAGGTCGGCAGCCCTCAGGAATTCATCTTTGGGGATGCCGGTGATGCGTTCCACCATATCCGGCGTATAGCGGGAATACTGCTGCTTGAGCAGTTGATAAACGGAGCGCGGGTGTTCCAGCGTTACGTCGAAGGCGACGTTGCCAGGCAGAGTGTTTGGCACGGACGAGCCGCGGGCTTCGTAATTCCAGCTTGACCGGTCGTACGTCTTCGAAGCCTCGTCGAAGCCGGAATAGAGGCCGTCTTCAGGGAGCTTAAATCCCTCCCGCACCAGAAACGCCGCGTTGGTGAAATTCACCAGATACTCTCTGGCGATGCGCCGATTCTCTATTGCATATCGAATTACGCCCCCGAGGAACGCAATATCGGCTCCGGCCCGGATCTGCACGTACATATCCGCGGTGGCGGCAGTGCGGGTATGCCGCGGATCGACGACGATCATTTTGGCGTTACGCTCGCGCTTAGCCTCAATCGCCCACTTGAAGCCGCACGGGTGGTTTTCAGCCGGATTGCCACCCATGATCAACATCATGTCGGTGTTCTTGATGTCGACCCAGCCATTCGTCATCGCACCGCGTCCAAACGTGGGCCCCAAACTGGAGACCGTTGGACCGTGTCAAACCCTGGCCTGATTTTCGATAAATGCCAGTCCCATGCTGCGCATGGTCTTGACGACCAGGTAATTGAATTCGTTCGTATCGGTGCAGCCGCCGATCCAGGCGATGTTTTCGCAGCGGTTGACGGTGCGGCCCCGGGCGTCGGTTGCGACGAACGATTCGTCGCGGGCGCTCTTGATGTGGCGCCCGATTTCTTCGAACGCCCGATCCCATGGAATAGGTTCCCAGCGATCGGAGCCGGGACGTCGGACTTCAGGCCTTAGCAGGCGGCGGTCGTTGAGAATGTCGTGATAAAGGGACGATCCCTTGGGACAGAGTGTGCCGCGATTCGTGGGGCAATCGGGATCGCCTTCGACGTGAACCACCTGCGCGGTGACGTTCCTGGCTTTGTCGCCCAGCGTGTGAATGATCACGCCGCAGGCCACCGCACAGTAAGGGCAGGTAGAGCGGGTCTCGGTGGTTTTCGAAATCTTGAGTTCCTGCGCCTGCGCGTAGGCGGAGCGAACATCGAAGCCCAGCGTGGAGGCCACAATGGCTCCGCCGGCGTTTCTTATAAACGTCCTTCTGGTTACGTTCATTTGAGTCACCTCCAGCGCCCTTCGCGCGCCGCACAGCATTTGACTAGAATCATCCTACCACCGGCGGCGATGGACCCGTTCGTCCGGTTTCCGCCGCCTAAAGCCAGGAATCCTGCGCCCTGTCTTCACCGGGGAAATAACCATCTCGTGCTTTCGCCGGTCCTGGACATCTCAGGAAAGACCAGGTCTGTGTCGCCCGTATTCTCGATGTAATGGGGTTGGAAATCGGGATGTAGCCGGGTACTGCCATTCATCCGCTTTGGGATGCCATTGCCGTTCGCGCAGACCGCCGGGTTTTCAGCGTGACGATCGCAGCCGAAATCGAAGTGACGGGAAAGATCTGTTTTTCTTCTTTACTCCATGCGGCGAGTCAACTGCCCCGTTTGTCGATTGGTCGTCGTTGAAAAGGTTCCGCGGGGCGTAGACAAGCGCACTCTGACCCTCGCTTGCATGCTGTTGAATCAGTTGCGTTCAGCCGACGGACCAAGCTCTGACCCCGTTCCTCGTCGAGAAACGCCGCAGCCTCGAAACCTGGCCCAAATCTCGTTCACAAAAATGAAACTAATTCCATCTCCCCCTGCAACCCCTTAAATCCAAACCACTAACGCACATCCACTACCCACTGTCCACCCCGCCCCCAAGCCCCCTTTTGCCACCATCCCCTGCATAATCGGACCGGATGAAACGCACATCTTCCAACCCGGCCCACCTCCCCCGCCAAAGCTGAACTACATCTGCGTTCACGCACCTGAAACCTGCCCTCAAACCCACCCCCGAAACTTGCACGCACGACCCAGCCACATACCCCATTCCCGAACGAACCCAGGCTTTACATCTCATTGATCCACCCCGCCCGCCCCGCCGCAAAAGCAATCCCAACTACTTTCATAAGGTAGTGGACTGCCAGTGGGCCTGCCCGGCTCACACCAACGTACCCGAATACATCCGGCTGATCGCCCAGGGCCGC
>Ga0302140_10004409_pt1 | contig 17936 bp, 15 predicted proteins | sample I_Bog_E1_1_FD_202095 | JGI IMG/M metagenome (GOLD analysis project Ga0302140, IMG submission 202095) | Peat permafrost microbial communities from Stordalen Mire near Abisko, Sweden - I_Bog_E1_1 | ecosystem: Environmental > Terrestrial > Soil > Wetlands > Peat | place: Sweden: Abisko, Stordalen... | reverse complement strand
GCGGCTCAGCATGGAGTTGTCCTCATCGAGCACAGCGAAGCGCACATTGTTGACGTCCAGGCTGATGCCAAATCCCAGCACCAGCATCAGAATGACAGTGCCAAACAGGGCCAGCGTGCCGCGGATCGGATCGCGACGCAGTTCGAGCGTCTCGCGCAACGTATAGCTCCACATGCGCCGCATGCTGAAACCGTGCCAGGCAGGCACGCGCCGGCTCTCGGGGGCTGCGATGGGAACCGCCGCAACGGATGCATCGTTGCTCGATCCGTCCGCATCCGAGAGATAGCCGATGAAGGCTTGCTCAAGTGTTTTGGCGCCCCTGCTGGCGGTCACAGCGACCGGCGTGTCGCAAACCAGCACGCGGCCGGCATTCATCAGGGAGATGCGGTCGCAGCGCTCGGCCTCGTTCATGAAATGGGTCGAAATGAAAATCGTAACATTGTTATTCCGCGACAGATCAGCCATCATCTGCCAGAACATATCGCGCGCAATCGGATCGACGCCGGAGGTTGGCTCATCCAAAATCAGTAGTTCCGGGTTGTGAACCATCGCCACGGCCAGCGACAGGCGCTGGCGCACGCCCAAAGGGAGGCTGTCCGGCATCGCATCGGCCACGCCTGCAAGCTGGAAGCGATCGAGCATCTCGGTCACCCGGCCGGGCAACGTGGCCGCAGGCAGGCTGAACAGTTGAGCCTGCAACGTCAGATTCTGCCGGACGCTCAGTTCCGAATACAGGGAGAATGCCTGCGACATGTAGCCGACCCGCCGGCGCATATCGACATTGGCTGCGGTGACGCGCTTGCCGAACAGGGATGCCTCGCCCTCGCTGGCCGTCAGCAGTCCGGTGAGCATCTTCATCGTGGTGGTCTTGCCGGATCCGTTCGATCCCAGAAAACCGAATATCTCGCCGCGCGCGATACTGAAGTCGACATGATCGACCGCGGTGAAATCGCCGAAGCGCATGGTGAGACCATGCGCCTCGATCACCACGTCATCAGCGGCATCAGGCGGTCGTGGCGGAATGACCACGGCCCGGTGGCCACGCCGCTCCGCCTCCGGCATCATCGCGATGAAGGCGTCCTCCAGGGCCTTGGTTCCGGTGCGGTCAAGAAATTGCTGCGTCGTGCCGGTCGACAGCACATGGCCGGCGTTCATTGCGACCAGCAGGTCGAAGCCTGCAGCCTCCTCCATGTAGGCGGTTGCAACGACGACGCTCATGCCTTTTCGCGAGGCGCGTATCCGATTGATCAGTTCCCAGAACTGCACCCGCGACAGCGGATCGACACCGGTGGTCGGCTCGTCCAGGATCAACAGGTCAGGATCATGGATAAGCGCGCAACATAGCCCCAGTTTCTGCTTCATGCCTCCGGACAGCATGCCGGCAGGGCGGTCGCGAAATGCCAGCAGACCCGTGCTGCGCAGCAGGTCTTCGATCCGCTCCTCGCGCTCGGTCTTGTCCTGGCCAAACAGTCCTGAGAAGAAACAAAGATTCTCGGTGACCGACAGGGTGGCATACAGGTTTCGCCCGAGGCCCTGCGGCATGAAGGCAATCCGTGGACAAACCGCGATGCGGTGCGCGCGTTCGGCCATGTCGCCGCCCAGCACCTCCACCCGCCCATCCTGCAGCTTGCGGGCTCCGGCAATCAGGCTGAACAGCGTGGATTTGCCGACGCCGTCCGGGCCGATCACGCCGATGATGCGTCCGGCTGGCAGGTCGAGGGTGATGCGGTCCAACGCCAGCGTCTTGCCGTATCGCAGGCTGACGTCCTGCAACCGGACAACCATGGACCCGGGATGCGCAGACATTGTCAGTTCGGGACATGCACGGCGAGGCGATCCGGCCACGCGGCCGACGGGTCCAGCCGGACATAGGCCATGCCCGGCAACCCCGTCTTCACCTCCCGGATCGATCGGGCCAGCACAGCCGGATCGATGCGCGCCCGGACGCGGAACATCAACTTCTCCCGCTCGCTGGTCGTTTCGACGGTCTTCGGCGTGAACTGCGCGACATCCGCCACATAGGAAGCGCTGGCCGGGACCACCCATTGCGGCGCGGCATCCAGCACCAGACGCACGTCGCTGCCGTAAGCCACTTTTCCGACCGCTGCGTCAGGCAGGAAGAACGTCATATATACGTCCGTCAGGTCCACCAGGTTGAGCACCTTGCCGCCGGCCGCGACCACTTCCGACGGCTGCGCGACACGATACTGCACGCGGGCATCGCGCGGCGACTTCAGGTCGCTGTCTTCGATATCGGCCTCGATGCGGGCGATCGTGGCGCGGGCCGCATCGGCGCTGGCGCTGGCGCCGGCAACCTGCGCGCGTGCCGTAACGATCGCCGCATCGGCCGCGGCAACCTGCGCTACCGCTGCCGTCACAGCGGCGGCGCTTCCTTGCTGGCCAGCAACGTCGTCGTCGTACTCCTGAACCGATGCGGCGCCGTCGCGTGCCAGAGTTCTCGATCGCGCAAGCCGCTTGCCTGCCACGTTCAACTCCGCCCGGCGTTGCGCAACCACCGCCTGCGCCGCCGCCTGATCGCTCTGCCGTTGCGCCACCTGGCTCTGTGCGATGGTGATCCCGCTCCCGGCCTTGGCGAGTTCGGCAACGGCTTCGGTGTGCTGCGCATTCAGCACCGCGGTGTCCATGCGCGCAACAACCTGCCCGCGCCTGACGAAATCTCCTTCGTTGACGAGAACTTCGGCCAGCCGTCCGGGGGCTTTCGCCGCGACGTCGATCTCCGTCGCTTCGATGCGGCCATTGCCGCTGGCGAAGCCGGCCTCCAGTCCTTTTGGTTTCAACAGCCACCATCCCGCGAAGGCAAGTGCGGCCGCCACCAGAACAATCGCGGCGCCCGCGACCAATCGCTTCCTGCCAGCAACGGCCTTCCTGGCGGGAGCAGGCCGCCGGGGCGCCGCTACCGGCTTGAACTTCGTCTCAGTCCTCGTATCGGTATCGCTCATTCCGCCCGCCCGTTCGTTTCCAGGATGCCGGCCGCGACGGGGCCTGATGGATCGTCATGACCACCGCCCAAGGCCGCATAGAGATTGACCTCGCTCGACAGGCGCGCCCGGCGTGTCTCCACCAAGGCCTGTTCGGCCGCGAAAAGATCGCGCTGCGACTCAAGCACTTCCAGATAGGTGGCCGCGCCGCTGCGATAGCGCTCATTGGCAAGCCGGGCGCGCTCGTTCAGGGCAGCCAGCGTCCGGCGCTGCGTCTCCACCTGCAGGCCGAGCCAGCGCCGCGCTGCAAGCGCATCGGATACATCGCGAAACGCGGTCTGCACCGTGCGTTCATAGTCGGCAACCGCAATGGCACGCTGCGCTTTCGCACCGGACAGATTGCCAAGCAGACGCCCGCCATCAAACACCGGCGCCATGGCACCAGCACCGAGAATCCAAAATTCGCTGCCCGGCGCGAACAGATTGTCGAGTGCCGTGCTGGCGAATCCATAATCGCCGATAAGCGAAATGCGCGGGAAGAACGCCGCGCGCACCGCGCCGATATTGGCCTCGGTCGCCCGCAGGCGATCCTCCGCGCCGCGAATGTCGGGCCGTTGCGTAAGCAAGCCCGACGGCAACCCTGGCGGCAGATTGCGCATCACCGATTCGTCCTCGATGGCAGACAGCGCCGTCTGGTCGCTTCCGGCCGGTGCGCCCTCAAGAACTGCGAGTGCATTCCTCGTTTCTTCCCGCTGCTGCTGAAGCGCAATCTGTGCGCTTTCGGCCTGCCCGAGAAGAGTGTCCGCCTGGGTAAGGTCGATGCGCGCGGCAGAGCCGACCTCGAAACGACGGCGGGCGATGCGGGCCGATTCCCTGCGGCTGACGATCGTTTCGTCCGCCAGGGCGATCCGCTCGTCCAGTTCACGGGCCGCCAGCCATGTGTTGGCAACATTGGCAACGAGGCTCAAGGTGACGGCCCGGCGAGCCTCCCGGGTGGCAAGCCAGGTTTCGAGAGCAGCATCGTTGAGGTTGCGGACGCGACCCCACAAATCGATCTCCCAGCTCACGTCCAGCAATCCGCCGAACAGGTTTCCGGTGGTGCTCGCTCCGGTGGGGGAAATGAACCCGGGCACCTCGGCGCGCAAACCGTTCGCTCCGGCGTTTAGTTGCGGGAAGAAATCGGCGCGGCGGGTGCGATACTGGCTGCGCGCCGCCTCAACCCGCCAGATCGCAATGCGCAGGTCGCGATTGTTATTGAGCGACGCTTCAATCGCCCCCTGAAGCGCAGGGGCGAGGAAGAAGCGGCGCCATTCGTTCGGCCAAACCGGATCCGCAATGCCTCGATCAGGCGACGGCCATGCATCCGGCACGGGCATCGCCGGCCGCACATGATCGGGCGCCAGCGAACACCCGGTAAGCAGAAGCACCGCGATCACGGACCCGGCCCGGGGTCGTTTCATGAGCCCGCGTCAGTCTGCTGCGATCACCAGCGAACGAAGCGCATCCGGAACCTTTTTGGGGTTGCCGTTGAACGACAGCGGGATCACGTCGAGCCCGTGCCGTTGCATGATCGCGCGTCCCTCCGCCCCGAGCAGGAACGCAATGAAGCGATCGGCCCCGGCGGGATTTGCAGCCTCGCGCAGCACTGTCGCGGTGTAATGCGCGCTGAGCGAGATTTCGGGTGGAAGCTTGATCGCGGCGATATTGTGATCTACCGTTTCGGTAGAGTAGAAGAAGCCGGCATCGAGTTCTCCCGATTGAAGCTTGCTTACCAGGTCTTCCTCGGGAAACAGTTGCTCCTGGTTTTCCGGCGCGCCGAGCACTTTACGGGAAAGATCTGGCAGCTTGTAGACTCGCTCCGCCTTGTCGAGCACATCCACGGCGGTCTGCCCCTTCGGATCGACTTTCGGGTCGGTTCGGCCAATTCTGATCCCCGGCTCCTGCAACACCTCATACCACGGCTTGGCTTTCAGATCGTCGGCGAAGCGACTGGCCGGGTTGTAGCCAATGACCAGTGGCGACTGGGCGAATGTCACGTACCAAGTGATCAAATCTCCATTGACCGGACCCATAAGGTCTTCGTTCGCCCGCGAATCGGCACTGATAAAGACATCTCCCTTGCGGAGCCGCTCCCTGATTTCATGGACAAGCCGGAACGAACCGCCGGAATATCCCCGGAACTGGCCGCGATCGGCCGTGTCGAACGCGGGCCCGATTCCGCTGTCCATCAAGTGCACCAGCGAACCGGCATAGAACACCGTTACGGCGCCCCCGATCGTTGTGTTTGCAGCCTCGGCGGCGCGGATGAACGGCAACGCCGCGCCAGCCGCCAAAATTGCACGTCTACGCATCTGCTTTTCCTTTTCCGTCAATCGACACCGGCGTATCATTCCTATAGGCTATAGTTTACGGAGCCCCGAGCATCGGCGGCAGCCTCGGAAACTACCTACACCGGCAATCCGGTGCACGCCGATCTAAGTGGTTTCCGAGGCTTTTATTGCCCCTGGGCACTCGTTACGAGAAAAGAGCCTTGACCCGAAACCCATGGTGATAACGTGAACGAACTCGGGGGCTACGACATCAGCGACCTGAAAATCGGCATGCACGCCACCTTCGCCAAGACCATCACGGAGGCGGATATCGTCCTGTTCGCCGCCGTATCGGGCGACAACAACGCTTTGCACATCAACGAAGAATTCGCGGAGACCACGCAATTCAAAGGCCGAATCGCGCATGGCATGCTGTCGGCGAGCGTGATCTCCGCCGCCATCGCCGGGCGGCTGCCGGGTCCGGGCACGATCTATATGCGGCAAACGCCAGCCTGACCCGGCTGGCGGTCTCCCGCATCCGCACCGCGATCTTCAGCAGCCGCAGCCGGATGGTGGAGAACTCGCCGCCGGCCAGCGCCTACGGCCGGGGAATGGCGTCGCGCAAAGTGCGCATCAGCCAGTAGGCGGCGGTGTGCAGGGTCAGGCGCATCTGGTTGGCCAACGGCGAGCGGCAACTGGTTCGGTCCGATGCCAGTTGGCTCTTGTGCCGCTTGATCAGGTTCTCGATCCTGTCCCCTGACTGCGTCTGTAGAGCAACTTTCGGCGACTGAAGGACCGCGAATCGGCCGGGTCGGGCTACTCGCATTGGTCCAATGGATCGCGAGGCGGCATGCGGCCGACGCTCCCGACAGTGGCCATGACGTGGGCAAAGCTGCCGGCGCCGACGCGCCGACGGATAGCCGTGCTGCTGGGCCATCTCGCCCGTCACCCCCTGGCATCCGCTCCGGTTCGGCACGAGGTCGACCGTGACCGGTGTCCATCCCGCGAGGAGGGGCATGATGACTCTTTCGGAGAAGGTGCAGGGTCGCCACCGGGACCGCCTGGCCGTCGTCTATGTCCGGCAATCGACCCTCCGACAGGTCGAGCAGCACCAGGAATCGACACGATTGCAGTACGCTCTGGTCGAACGCGCTCTTCGCCTCGGTTGGGCACGCGAACGAGTGGAGGTGATTGATGACGACTTGGGCCGCTCGGGCGCCTCCGCGGCCAATCGCCCCGGCTTCCAGCGGCTGGTAGCCGAGGTCGGGCTGGGTCATGTCGGACTGGTGCTCGGCATAGAGATGTCGCGCCTGGCGCGATCGTGTCGGGATTGGCATCAGCTGTTGGAGATCTGCGCTCTCTTCGACACGCTCATTGCGGATGCAGACGGAGTGTATGACGCCGACCCATAGAGGCGATAGCGGTCGCCGTCCGGCTCCGCCCGGGTGCGTATGGCGGACAGATCCGATCCCGCCTGCGGCTCGGTCAGGTTCATCGTTCCGGTCCACTCGCCGGCCACCATCTTGGGCAGGAAACGTTGGCGGAGTTCTTCTGACGCATGGTGCGCGAGCGCCTGGACCGCGCCCATGGTCAGCATCTGGCACAGCGAGAAGGACAGGTTGGCGGATTTCCACATCTCGGCAACCGCGCCGGAAACCAGCGCCGGCATGCCCTGGCCGCCGATGTCCGGACTGGCCGGCATCCCATGCCATCCGGCGTCGGTGAACTGCCGGTACGCCGCCGGGAAGCCATCCGGCGTGGCGACCTTCCCATCGCTCCAGCGGCACCCCTGCTTATCGCCGGTTGGGTTCAGCGGGGCGAGCACCTCGGTGGCAAAGCGGGCGGCCTCGATGAGGATTTGCTCTACCAGTTCCGGCTCAGCCTCCTCGAATCCCGCAAACATTGCGATCTCAGATAGACCGGCCAGATGCGTGAGCACGAAGGGCATGTCGTCCAAAGGGGCCGCATAGGTCATGGCACGCTCCCTATGTCCTTGGCCAATTCACGCAGCCGGTACTTCTGGATCTTGCCGGTATTACTCCTGACGATCGGCAGGAACACGATGCGCTTCGGCACCTTGAAAGCCGCTATCTGCTCGCGGCAGAACTGCCTAAGTTCGGCCTCGGTCGCATGGGCGTGCGGCCTGAGTTCAACGAAGGCGCAGGCGACCTCGCCCCATTTCTCGTCCGGCTTGGCAACGACCGCCGCACCTTCCACCGCCGGATGGCGATGCAGCACGTCCTCCACCTCGATGGAGGAAATGTTCTCGCCGCCGGAGATGATAACGTCCTTAGAACGATCGGTTATGCGGACGTATCCGTCCGGCTCGATGACCGCCAGGTCCCCGGTATGCAGCCAGCCTCCGACGAAGGCTTCTTCGGTGGCCGTCGGGTTTTTCAGATAGCCGTTCATGGTGATGTTGCCGCGGAACATGATCTCGCCGATGCTTTCGCCATCGGCGGGCACCGGCTCCATCGCTTCCTGCAGCGGCCCGGCGACGCCCTGGCGCGCGTTCAGCCGGGCGCGCTCAGGCAGCTGCAAGGCTTGCCATGCGTCCTGCTTGGCGCAGACCGAAGGTTTCGGTTAGGCCGTAGACGTGTGTCAGTTCGAAGCCGAGACGCTCAGCACCCTCAATGGTGGAAGCGGGCGGAGCGGCGCCCGCGATGTAACCTTTGACTGTGTGGCCGATACCGTCTCGGAGTTCCGCCGGGGCGCTGATCAGCATGTTGTAGACAATCGGCGCGCCGCACATTTGGGTGACGCCGTGTTCGCGGATCGCCTCGAAGATCAGCTTGACGTCCACCCGCCGCAGACAGACGTTGGTGCCGGCATTGGCCGCCATGGTCCATGGAAAGCACCAGCCGTTGCAGTGAAACATCGGCAGGGTCCAGAGATAGACCGAGTGCGCAGGCATCCCCCAGCTGACGATCTGGGCGATGGAATTCAGGTAGGCACCGCGGTGGTGGGTGACGACACCTTTCGGGTTGCCCGTGGTGCCAGAGGTGTAGTTCAGGGCGATCGGGTTAAATTCGTCCTCGGGAAGCGACCAGGCGTAGTCAGGATCGCCTTCTCGCAGGAACGCTTCGTAATCCATAGATCCAAGCAACGTACCGCCTTCATACCCGGGATCGTCGATGTCGATCACCACAAGCCGGTGCTCCAGCTTGGCGAGTGCGCGTTTCACGACGCCGCTGAGTTCACGGTCGGTGATGATCACCTTGGCTTCGCCGTGGGTAAGCTGAAAGGCGACGGCCTCGGCGTCGAGACGGATGTTCAGCGTGTCGAGCACGGCGCCAATCATCGGCACGCCGAAATGGGCTTCATACATAGCGGGAACATTCGGCGCCATCATGGCGACGGTATCGCCCGGACCCACGCCATGCTTCGCGAGGGCCGAGGCCAGGCGTTTGCATCGGACATAAGTCTCCGCCCAGGTGCTGCGCCAGGTGCCGTGAATAAGCGCAACCCGGTTGGGATGCACCGCCGCCACCTTCGGCAGGAAGCTGAGTGGCGACAGCGGCGTATAATTCGCGAGCCGTTTGCCGAGACCGTTTGTGAACGGGCCGGCTTTCGTGGTGGCGGCGTCCAATAATGTTGGCATTTCGATCTCCCGGCATCCTTGCCGGTTTTGTCCTTGCTCCGAGCAGTGTCGCAAGGGCAGACTCGGAAACTACTCGGGGTCGGTTACCGCGCTCAATATCGAACCGTGTGATGTGGGTCGTTTTGTAAGATGATTTTGTCGCCCTGGCCGCGGCCGTATTGCCTCGTGAGTAGTTTCCGAGGGTATCGGCCGGGCGATATCCAAGTACACTATCAAAGTTCCCCCATAAACTCGGCGGCGCCGCAAGGCGTCGCGTTCTTTTCCCGAAACGCCGTTGGTGGTCGCGGCCGCAACGAAATATGCCATCTACAACGCAACAGGGGAGGGGCCGCATTGAATGCCGACTTAGTCTATCTGATCTCACGGATCGCGCATCCGTTGGTCGCTGCGGGGAGCATCCTCGTGGCGGGCTTCCTGGTGACGCGTCTTGTCCTTCGCGATCGTCCGATCAGGCAACTGCTGTGCCAGCTTGTCACCATCTCAGGCTTCACTTCCATGCTCGTCGTGGCCGGAGTGATACCGTTCGAGCCGACGCCCGCGATGGATCCAACCATCACCTACTTCGTGACCAGCGCATTCAAAATAGTCTGGTGGCTTGCCGCGTCATGGCTGCTGGCCGGCATCGTTCGCACCGTCCTCGTTTTCAAGCGGCGGCCGGTCGAAACGCGTTTTTTGCAAGACCTTTGCGCCGGCGTTATTTATGGCAGCGCCGTCATGGGTATCATCGCTAACGTTTTCGACATGGCGATCAGCGGTTTGCTCGCCGCTTCCGGCGTCATCGCGATCGTGCTCGGCCTGGCTCTGCAAAGCACCCTGGGCGACGTTTTCTCCGGCGTTGTCCTGAACATATCGAAACCTTACCATCCTGGCGACTGGGTGATCCTCAGCGGCGGCCTCGAGGGCAGGGTGATCGAAACGAACTGGCGAGCGACGCAGATCCTGACCGACACCAACGACGTCGCTTTTGTTCCGAATAGTATTATCGCGAAGTCCACGCTTCGCAATGCCAGCCGACCGACCGGAGCGCACGGACTGAAAGTCGTGGTCAGACTCGATCCGGCGGTGGCGCCTTCGAGCGGCGTGGCGGTGCTGGAGACGGCGATGCTGGGCTGCAACAGGATCCTGCGCGTTCCGGCGGCAACCGTCATGGTTCGGTCGCTCGACGCCGTGGCGCTGGAATGCGAACTCGAGTTCTTTGTTCCTCTGATCGAGCAGGGTCCGGACGCACAGAACGAAGTCTTCGATCTGGTCTTTCGGCATTGTGCCTCGGCGAGTATCCGCTTGGCGCCCCCGTCGGGAAGCGCCTTTGCCCTGCCGCCGCGCGGTGCTCTGCCCGATCTGACCGATGCGCCGAAACGTCTGCTGCAACGCCTGCCTGTCTTTGCCTCGCTCTCGGCCGATGAGCGGGTGGCGCTCGCCCCGATGTTGAAGCGAAGGACTTTCAAAGCAGGCGATGTTCTGGTCGAACAGGGCATCGTCGCGCAGGCGCTGTTCATCCTGACCTCCGGCGTCCTGGCGGCTTTGCAGCGGCACGACGGCGGAGAGATTGAAGTGTTGCGCCTCGCACCCGGCGATTGTTTCGGTCAGGCGAGCGTGATGACCGGGGCTGTGACGGCATTCAAGGTCAAGGCATTGACCAGGGCGGTCGTTTACGAAATCGCCAAGGACGACATCGCGCCAATCCTGAAGGAAAGAACGGCCATCGCAGGGGAGCTAAGCCAGATCATGATGAAACGGGAGGCCGCCGGCACGGCGCGGCTCGGGGCGCTTGACGGGCGTGACGTGCATCCGGAGGATCTGCGTGCCAGGATCGCCGATCGCATCAAGGTTCTTTTCGGCTTCGCAGGGTGATTGGCCGGGCGGCGATCAACGGGAAGCCCAGCCGTGTTCGTCGGCTGACGTCCCGGTTGCCGAGCAGCGCATCAGAGGCCGGAGCGATCGGACCAGTCCGGCTCCTTCCAGGACGGACTGGATTTTATCTTGTATCGTGTCAGGTCGATACGAATATACCGTTCGTTCCAATCGACCGCCTTTATTTCGGCAGTGGACACGAGCACGTGGTTTCCGAATCCCCAGTTTTTAGTGTCGACAACGGCATAATCAATCGTCCAGCTTTCGTCATCCACCAGGAGATCCTCGAGATGTCCGATATCGCCGTCGAGCGCGTGGATGTGGTAGCCGATAACCTCGGCGAGGCTGCGCAGATGCGAATCGCCAGTTTCCGATGCCTCATGGTTCGGCCGATCAGGTACGTAATACATTGAGTTCGTGGGCAGTCCGAGTCCATCGGCGTTATAGAAGCTGGCGGCATACATCGGCTTATAGTTATAATAGTCGTTCTGGCTCAGATCCATCTGCAGGGACACCGGCAGGTCGCTGCTTATGTCGGGGCTGGCCTCAACCTGAACCTTCGTCAGCGTTACCGGAAACGCCCGCAGCCTGATATCCGGCTGCCCGAGCGCCGACGGATGGATCAATATCTTGCGGCCGAAAAGCCACGGGCCGGTATCGACCACGAACCAGCGCAGCTTCCAGTCATTGTCTTCAAACAGAATATCGCTGATAGTCCCGACATTTCCGTCTGTCGCTTCGATCGTGTAACCATTGAAGGCTGATACGCGCCGCTGCATGATCGTCTTCCTTCCATCATAAGACACGCTGCCAATGCGAATCCCCTCTATAAACCGGGGCAAAGCGCGTGCGGCAGATTCGGACAATACTCAGTCCGAGCGCCCCGGGGCGCATCGGCTAAATCGCTCAGCGGTGAAGCGCCATTGAGGGCGGACAACGGCTGAGGCTAAAACAATCCGTGGCAAAATCAAATTGCAGCCGCAATTTCTCATTCAAGGCCGACTCGTCTCCCTTTCTCTCCAACATGCGCCCCATCAGGTAATCGGTCACCATGGGCCGGACTCGCTTCTTCACGATCTGCCGCGGACTGCGCCCTCCCTGCGACGGCACATAGTGCTTCTCGATGATCGGCCGCAACACGGTGTCGCTGGCCTCGATCGAGATGCCACGCTCCTGGTAGTCCCGGTTGATCTTCGCCAGCTCCTTCCGGAGGATTTTCAATGCGGTGTCGTGGTCGAGCGCTTTGTAGACATAGACTTCATCGACGCGGCCGATGAATTCCGGACGGAACAACGGCAAATCCGTTTCCTTCGACCTGGCCTTGCACAAAACGGTCCGGATCTTCTCCTGATACTCATCCTGCCGATCGAGCTCTTCGGCGGTAATGTCGTCGGCCGTTACGGCGTTGGTGGTGATCACCATCAGCTTCCCCTTGAAGCTGATCTTTTTGCCGTTGGAAAGCGTAATTTCGCCTTCCTCGAGAATCTGCATCATCACGTCGTAGATGTTCGGATCGGCTTTGTCGATTTCATCGAAAACCACAATGTCCTTGTTCTCGCATTCCTCCATCGTCGGGGCGCCGTCGTCGAATCCGATCAACCCGGGAGCCGCACCGGTCAATCGCGATACCGCGCTCCTGTCCTTGAACTCACTCATCCGGAGAACTGCCGGGAGCGCGCTTTCCCCGCCATCCCAGCGTGCGAGGACTTTCGTCAGTTCGGTCTTTCCCAAACCGGTTCCGCCGGTGAACAGCAAAACTCCAGCCGGGCGGGATGGATCGCTGACGCCGAGTTCCCGCTCCCGCCAGACCTTGGCGACCGCCTTCACGGGCGCCTCCTGACCGAAAATTTCCGAACTGAGATCGATTTCCAGCCCGGAAAGCCGGTCGAGCTTGTTGGCTGAAAGATTTGACAGCGGAACGCCCGACGCGTCGCTGAAAACTTTGCGGACATCGGCCTTGGTCACCTCGGGCCGGATCCGGTGAAGTTTCTGTTCTTCTCGCGCGACTCCTGCGCGGGCCGGCGGCAATCCATCCTTCAACGTATTGAAATCGCGTCTCTCTTCTAAGGTGCGATCCTGTTGTGGCTTGGATTCTATCGAGCCCAGCCGGCTTTCGATGTCATCCAGAGTATTTTTTGCCTTGATATAGGGGCCGAACCGGCTCTCGTATTTCCAGTTGGCTTCGGAGTAATCCACACGAAGTGTAACAAGCTGGTCCTCGATCGTTTTGGCGATGGCGTCGCTGACCGCGTTGCCGTGCCGCGTGACATCGAGCCGATCACGCAATGATCCCATCTGGTCGCGCAGTTCGGCCAGTTCGACAGGTTCGGCAAACACTTTGATCCGGACCATCGCGCCGACTTTGTCGGCGAAGGAAATCGCCCTTTCGGGTCGCTTGCTGAAGGTAAAGGCGCGGCCCGGATAGCGTCCAAGCAGGCGAATGATTTCATCGGCAACCGGCTCGCTGTAATCGATGTTATGAACGGCGCTGAGCCGGCGAAAATGCGACATCAGCAACGGCTTCACGCGGTCCAGGCTTGGCTCCTCCGTTTCCATGACCTGGAAGCAGCGAAGAATTCCGGTCGCGGCGTTGGCGATGGAATCGTTGTTCTTCGTATCGGATATGATGATGGCTTGAACGTCGTCGCTGCTTTCAAGGCAGGCAATCAAGGATTGCATGATGCGGTCGGAGGCTTCGCCCGACGCCTTCACCAGATCGTCCACATGATCGATGATCAGCAGACCGTGGTTGCGCTCGACATAGTCAAGGGATTTGTTGAAGCTGTCGACCCAGTTCAGCGGCGGCCCTGTCAAAAACAGACTGACATTGAACAGAAAGAACGGTCCGCCAAGCATCGAACTGCTGAGCCGCTTGTCGGTTCGTGCGCGTATGAATTCGTCGGCCAGCGCGGTTTTTCCCGTGCCCGGCTCACCTCTTATCCACATGCTGTTGACGCCGGCCGACGCCAATACGGTATCCAATTCACCGAGCCTGTTGTTCAAACCGACATAGCGCGTCAATAAGGCACGCGTCGTTGCCGGACTGGCATCGGCCGCCGTCTCACCGGCGCGGGAATCGCCGGAAATACCCGCGAGGCGCTTCGCGTACTCGTCAAACTTGACCTGCAGCAGGAATGGCATGTCCTGATCGGCCGGGTAGTTCGGTACGCTCGTCAACAGGCTCATGGCTACGGGCCCGGGTTCCCGGGCATGGCCGGCACCGCAGGGCTGTCGCGATTGGCCAGCCCGCCATCGACCTTCTGGAAGTCCGCCATGGCCGCGCGAACTCCGCCGGCGGACGCCTTCACCTGCTCGACGAGTTCCATCTCACTTAAGCCGCGTTCGATGGCCTCGTCCGTCCGGTCGGCGATCAGCGCCTGCGCTTTGCCCAGCGCGGCAATTGCGGCGCGCATCTGGTCGAGGTTTTCAGCCTCAAGCCTGGATTGCGCTCCGGTTGCGCCCTCGAGGTTGGATCCGAATATGTCCTGGGCCTTCCTGGTTGCGTCGCGCACCCCGGCAGCCAGCAGGCCATCGCGCAGCGCCACACCCTGTTGCAGGCCCATTTCGAGAGCGCTGGCCGTTATCGGCAACGCCCGCTGCTGCAGATTGGACAGCAGCTCATGCTGGGCGTCGACCAGGCTGGCGAATTGCTGGGCTCGCGCCTCGGCCTGCACATTGGCGGAGGCCAGCATCTCAAACGATACGACTTTGGCTCGCAGAATCCGTTCGTAGTCCAGGGCGCGCTGATCGGTCTGCGTCACGTTATCGAGTTTCACGGTGAGCAATGTCACCTCAGCCTCGTCCCCGGCCGCCTCCGCCTTATCCCGGGTACGCTGATCGACCTCTGTATGAAGGCTTTCACCTTGCTGGTGGGTTTGCTTCGCCACCACCTGCAGCGCGCCCTTCAGGATGGTTTCGCTCCCCGCCATGCGATTCAAGGTGGCGGTGATATCGGTGCACGCCGAGCGGCTTCTGGCATTGGCAGCGAGAAGTCTCTCAATGGAAACGCGGGTGCCTTTGATCAGCGTCAGGCTGTCCTGCGCCGTCTTGAGGATCTGCTCGGTCAATCCGCCCTCGGTCGCATCGACGGTGCGCAGGATCGTGAGCTCCCCGTTCTCCAGATTGCTGTTTCGCTGCGCTTCTTTTTTGGTGATCGCCTGCCGGATCTTTACGATTTCGGTTTGCGTCTCCTTCAGGCTGTGTGTCGAGTAAAACAGCGCCTCCGCCAGGCGATTATTGTCACCTAAGAAGAATCTTCTGATGCGGCGGGATTTGTCGGCGGCTTTTTCATCCTCGAGGCTGGTCTGCGTGCGGATATTCGAGGCCTCCTTCTTCTCATCGGAGACAAGACAGTTCCGCAGCGTGGCGAGTTCGCTGAGCAGATTCTCATTGAATCTGTACGCTTCGGTCAGGACCTCGACTGTCCTGCCGTCGGCTCTCGCCTTTTCCATCACCTTCAGAAGCTGCTTGATCTTCCCGGCACCGGTATTGACTGAATTGAAATCGTCCAGGATTTGCTTGACCGTCGATTTCGTTCCGTCGGCCAGCTCGTTCATCAGGCGCTGGATGTTCTCTTCGCTGACCTGCGTCCGCTTGCTTTGGGCATAGGTGAAATACGTTTCAAATTCGGCGAAATTCTTCTGCGCGGCGTTATAGTTTACCTCCTTGGCGCTGAGGAACTGGACCACGGCTTCAAGCTTTCCTTTGTCGCTCAGGTCGCCGCGTTGCAAGATCTTCGCTACGGAGTTGTTGACGATGTCGAAAACCGTTTCGGTAGACGACTTTTGCTCCGCCTCGGCTTCCGGCAGGGCTTGCTCGGCTCGTACTGTCCGTTCAAGGATCGCGACCTTGGTTTGGGTCGCGTGCACGGCCCGCACCATGGCGATCCGCTCGTCAACGTTCATTTTGAACTCCTTCCAAAGCCGCTCTGCGCGCGATCACGTCGCCGGCATGATGCCCGCATGCCCTAAGCATCGTAGATGCCGGGCGCCTGAGGCGGCAGCTTCGGAATCTACCCATTCGCAAACGAGACCCGAGCCGGCACGAACCGTTCTCTCAAACAGGGCGAGCCGGCAGGCAGGTGTTGACCATCCAGACGCCGCCGAAATGGTGTTCGCCGGAAATCAGGCATCGCCGAGAAGTTCGTCGGCCTTTCGGTCGATCTGAGCCTTTTCTGCGGAAGATAGATTGCCCCGGTTGAACTCTTCAGCCGCCCGCGCCTTTGCATTGCGGGCGTGGCTCGCGTCAGGCATCGGGTAGGTTCGCTTGTGCGGCAGACCGAATGCGGTGTCGGCCAATGCGTTGCGTACGTTCGTCGACAATTCCACTATGATGCCCCTTCATCTGCTTGCGCGATGACCGCGCGAATCACCGCCAACCCCATTGGCGATCTTCGTTGCCGGAACGCTGCAACGAGGCGTTTACCCGATAGCTAGGCAGTTGCCCCGAACGGCGGATTCATCCGGACGATAATGAGATTGAGAAACGCCGCGAACGCCACCCAGAGCAGGTATGGCAGGAGCAGCCAGCTTGCCATCGGCGCAAAGGGCGCAAGGGTGACCATCAGCGCGATGACCGAAAGCCAGAGGAACGGGACCTCGATCAAGGCCCAATCCGGTCGCTTGAGATTGAAGAACAGCGGGCTCCACAGCAACTGCAGGACGATGTTGACGCCGAACAGGACGGCGATGAGGAGTTGCGCTCCCGCATCGGGCGCCTGAGTCCATGCCAGCACACCCGACCAGGCGGCGAGGCCGAGGATAACCGTCCAGGCCGGTCCGAATACCCAGTCAGGTGGATTCCATGCCGGTTTGCGCAGATCGCGGTACCACGCACCGACCTCAGTGATCGTTGCACCAAGTCCGATAACAATGACGGTAATGATAGTCGCGACGATGATGGGAAGCGTCATCACTGATCCCTGAATTACAGACGTTACTGTAGTATTGTTATCGAATTTAAACGAATACAACCCGCCGGTTCTATCACGGTAGCCTCGGAAACTACCTACGGGGCATTGGCACGAAGACCCGCCCGGGCAATCGCCCGATGTCAGCCATCGTCGCGAGCCGTTCGGTCAACGTCAGCCAACCAGGAGTGCTCCACCTGACCGACATCCGTGGCAATGTCAGATGGATAGGGCCTGGTCGATGAAAGTGATCGCCTGCTTATTGTCGCGGCCACCCAAGGCATGCAACGCATCCCTAATCCGCGAAACAAGCGGGCTGTCGCTTGGGATATTCGTTTCGTCCTGCGGCACCGAGCGGCCGAGCGCGCGCGTCTCGGCCATCTCAAGCGACTGCTGCGCCTGGCCACTTCGGCCGGCGGCCAGCGAGGCGCGGGCGGCACGAAGATACTCCGCCGAGGTGGCATTCTCGCCCAGGCCCGACCCGGGCAGTGTCGGCGCGACGGCCGGTTGCCTCTCGCCCTGGCTGATGTTGCCGGCTTTGTTCGAGTGCGGCAATGACTCGCCGATGCCGGGCTCGTGGCCCGGGCGCCCACCGGTCGCGGGGCTCATGCCGGCCGGCGTTTGGGCCAGGGCCGGGATCGTGCTCAGGCCGAAAAGCGCAGCGGTGGTGAGAACTGCATAGCGCATGGAGTGAATCCTTTGGTCGGGGAAACGAGACGGCGGCGGCGCGGACGTCCGAGAGCGGACTCAGCGCCAGACGGGGCGGCCAAGGTTGACTGCGTCGGGACTTGTCACCGCACCACCGACACCGCCGATGGCGCCCCCGATCAACGCCGCGGTCCCGACATTGCCGCCCGCGATCGCACCGACTGCCGCACCTGTGCCGGCACCGAGCAGACCGCCGGAGACAGCGCGGTCGCCAGGGCTATAGCCGCAGCCAGCGAGGGCCAGCGCGAACCAGACCAGGGCGACTATCGAAGATCCATGGAGAGACATAGTGGTGACTTTCGTTTACCGAATACCGGAAGCGCTGCGCTTTGGCGGCTGATCCTATTCCCCATATCGCCACGAGAAATATTGACGCCTCGCCACGGGCGGTGAACGGCCGGGTTTCTCCTACATCGAGGCTCGGTGCGGCAAATGCGAGTGGGTACTTATACGGACGGGCAGGCGTCAGGTGCTGCATAAAGTGCTCACGCTGCCTGTGAACGCTTTGCTGCGCTGCCAGTTCTGTTTGCTTGCATGATGTCTTTAACGCCGGCTTATTCTTTCTCAGGCGAGCGGACATTATGTTCCAGGTTCGCTGCGCCGTTTATAATGGCACGCTC
>Ga0302140_10004407_pt1 | contig 17938 bp, 21 predicted proteins | sample I_Bog_E1_1_FD_202095 | JGI IMG/M metagenome (GOLD analysis project Ga0302140, IMG submission 202095) | Peat permafrost microbial communities from Stordalen Mire near Abisko, Sweden - I_Bog_E1_1 | ecosystem: Environmental > Terrestrial > Soil > Wetlands > Peat | place: Sweden: Abisko, Stordalen... | reverse complement strand
AGCGAAGTTTTTTAAAAAAAAAAAAAAAAAAAAAAATTTTGACTTTTCTCAGAAATCTCGAAATGTCAACCAAAGAAACGTCAGGATCATCAATGAAATATGCTTTGATATCTTTTTCCAAGTTTTTATGAAAAGCTGCCTTTGGATCATCTTTGTTCTTTTTATTTCGGCCGTTTGAGGTTATAAAAACCAAGGAATTTTTGCGAAAGGTCGAGTTTATTGCTTGAGGCGAGTTTTTTAAGGTAGCTGTACGGGCTTCTTTAGTCTGATGGTCGTTTTCAATACTAATACGATTTTTAAGATTTGGCTGTTTTTCAGCTTTTGCAAGAATATTTGAAATAATGCTGGTGCTCTGTTTTTTTGGGGAAAATATTGATTGTTTGGCTTGTGATAGATGAGGGGGCTTCAGTTGTGCTGAATTCATTTGGTTGATGAAATTTTTAGTTTAAATGAATTAGTTTAATAAAAACTGAAAAATTATTTTGAAAGTCTTTCTTCCATTGGGATTTTCAGAGGAAAATAAAAAATGCATTAATTTATAAGTATTTAATAATTGATGTTTAATAAATTTCCTAAATGTGGTAGTTTTTTCAAAAAAAGTTAACTTCAAAATAGCAAAAAAATTTAAACATTTTATAAAATTCATGATGAAAAAACTAAAAAAGATTCTTAAATTTTATTAATGAAATTGTTCAAATTTTAAAATGAAATTCAATACAAATAGAATTTCATGAAATTTATGAAAAAAAAATTTTTGAAAAGCAAATAAATAACTAAAATATATCATCTGAAATTTTCTAATGGATCCTTTTTTAAGAAAATAAAAAAACTCAAAATATCAAAGAAAATTAAAAAAAAAAACATATGAAAGAGGTTGAAAATTGAAAAATTTCTGTCATGTTGACTCCTGTAAAACTACAGTAAAAAATTTAGAACTATTTTGTTCTGAGGATCACGTTAGTGATATATTATATCATGATAAAAAAATCAGAAATGGTTTTAAAACAAAGTTCTCTCAATCAAACTAAAAAAAATTTTTATTCCCTTAAAAAATCTTCTTCACTTATCCTGTCTCTCCTTCTTCTTTTTGGAAACATTCCTCCTCTCATTGAACCTTTCAGGATTCGAGTGGTAAATTTTGAAACATGGTGTCACACAAAGTGCAATATGTTTTTTAAAATGAATGGTGCATAATTCGCACACATATTGCGACTTTTTTGGCTTTAAGATCCTTGGATTCTTTTTGCAAACCTTGCAAATTTTGCAATGTTTCACTTTTTCAGGAAAATGGCCTTCGCCAATCCCCTCATCAAATGAATGATTTCCTTGGAAACATTTAGTTTCACCCAACAATTTTTTGATGAAGGATTCTTTGAATTCAGTAAATGAGAATCCAGAACTTAAGAGAAATGAATTGTTCAAAAAACTACTGAAAATAAAGAATATGGGTTCCAAAGCCAAATTAATTTGTTCTTGTTCGAAATCTTTCCAAATAGAGATGTTCCACAAATTATCAATTTTTTCTTCAATTTTTCTCATAAAAAGACAGGCTTCCTTAAAGGGATCCATGATTTTCAGTTCGCATCCTAAGCCATTTTTCAATCCTAACAAAATATACATGCTTTTATGCAATGCATAATCTTCATTTTTCATTATTAAAAAATAATTCTTTTTATTGTAACAATAAAGGCTTTTTTTTTTTGATTCTTCCTTTGCTATGGATCCCGGCATAATAGAAAAATCTCTTGGATCTTCTTTATCCAATATTACAAGACTCATTATTTTAAAATGGAGCTTTAACTGTAGGAATTCTAATAAACTGAAATCTATCATTTCTTGATTTATGATCAAAGTCTGTTGACTTCCTTCATATTGTTGCAGAAAAAGGAAGATTTTCTTTGTGAAAACCTCGAAGTCCATGTCTTCTAATCTTAGCATGGAACCTTTTAGCAAGAAACCATCATCATCATATAATAACATGAGGTGGCCTCCCAAATTATCAACACTTGCAATTTTTTTGATTAGAAGAAATAAAGTCTTTTTTGGTGATAATTGATTTAGCATTTGAAATGATTCAAGAAAGCTATTATATAGTTCGAAATACTTATTCGAGCTCTTTTCATCAATGGATAGTTCAATGAATTTGGTGAAGAAATTAAATCTACTGATGTCCATGATCTGGGGAATGGGACTTATAAAATGGCTGTTTTTTTTCGGAATGAAATGGTCGAGGTACTGTGGAAAGCGATACTCATTCATAAAACACACAACACCAAGAAATCGCTTCATTTCTTCTTTGTTGGTGAAGGAAACCTGTTGACCGATTTCTTTTTGGAGCTTGGCCTGAAGGAAAAAGTAGTTGGCAGAGTCTGCGAGTCTCTCGCAAAAGTGATCAAAATTAAACAAATTAGGAAAGATTGGGCTACTAGATTCAAAAGGTGGAAAATTGAATTCTGAAATTTCAACCAGAGGAGGATCATCAGAATAGAGAAGATGTTTGGCCTGCTTTTCAGTAATGAGAAGCCAGGGATCTGAAGAATCTATTGGAAGAAAATCGAAAATATTTTCGGCAGTCATTTAAATTAATGTTATCTTATGATGAAAACCAGAATAAAACGTTAGTACTTCTACCTTTTAAGAGGTACTTTTAATAAATTTAAGATATTTTGAATTTGAAATTATTATATTGTTTTGTACTAAAAGGGATTTCATTAATTCTCAAATTCGAAAATTGATGCTTCTTTTATTGGAATTATATTCAAGGCAGTACAATTTAAATTTCTGTTAATCAAAAATTTTGAATTTTCAAAAAATAAAAGAAACCAAAAATTATTCCTATTTTTTTTTTGTTATTAATTTATCGAATTATTGTTAATAAACAAAGTGATAAATTTTTTCAAAAAAAATTTTCATTTATTTTCAATTTATTAAATTTTTATTTTTATTATTAAATTTTTTCAAATTATTGTTAAATTAGCAAATGATTAATTTTTATTTAATTCGAAATTTTTTCAAAATAGAAGTTTTCTTTTCAAATTAACGCAAAAAACCCTAAACCCAAATTTTCCATAACGAATTAAAAAATACCTAAATTTCGGTTTAGTTTTTCCAAAAACCTGTCTCTTCGCTCGAATGCATAACGACTAAAATTTCCGGCATAAATACCTAGCATCTCTTCCCAAATTCAGATTTCATATTCAGAGATATAAACCAAACAATGAAAGCTTCATATTTCATTTTCTTAGCCATCTTGCTCTGCAGTGTTGATTGCATCAAATTAAAGAAAACATGCAAAGGATGTCCTAGCACTACAACAGCAACACCTACAACCACCACCACCACAACCCCTGCAGCCACCACCACCACAACCCCTGCAGCCACCACCACCACAACCCCTGCAGCCACCACCACCACAACCACGACCCCTGCAGCTACCACCACCTCAACAACAACAAGCAGCACAACATCAGCTTCTGCTTCACTAGGTAGACGTTATGGTACTTGGGTTCTCACAGAAGATAACACCGTGCCAACTCCTGCTGGTTGGTACCCACAAGTCAGTTCAACCTACCCATTCAACACCTATTGGTTGAGCTTCTTGAACCCGAACACTATTTTTGCCAATGGTTCTGCTAGTATACCATCAGCTGCTTTCACACAATTTTCTTTGAACAGAAATGCAGTTGGAGGCCCTAAATCCACTGATAAGGTGCTCTACAGTATTGGAGGGTATAGTTATTCTCAACCTGGACAAAATTGGCCAATGTTCAGCAGTAATGCGAACGCCCAGGCGTTTGCTCAGGCAGTTGTGAGTTGGAAGAAGAACTTTTTAATGGACGGGTTCGACCTTGATTGGGAAACAGCTTCTGCTTCTGCTACCCAAATACAAGCAGTCTATACTTTCTTGACCACCATCAAATCCCTTGACCCAACCATTCTCATAACAGTCGAAGAAGCAGGTTACCCACAATACATGGGAGCGGCCTTGATATCCTACGCCCTTGGCATTAATGCTCTCAGCACATTATACAACACTGTTGATTACTTCAACGTGATGTTTTATTCAACAGATCCAACAACAAATGCATTGTATTGGGTTCAAAGCAGTTGGCAAAAGAGTTGCACCAGCTGGTGTGCCCTTGGAACTCTAGTTCCAAGCAATAAAATCATTCTTGGGCTTCCAGGATGCTGTAGTCAAGCAGCAACTCAAGCTTCGTTGAAAGCTCAAATGTGCGCCACTGGACCCGATGGATTGAGTTACGCTGGATACATGGTTTGGTATGTGAGCTCAAATTCCACTCCTAATATCGTTTATGGCGGAGTTTGCTCTGGATCGGAAGGATGCCAAATGACTCCAGCAAATGCAGCAGCAAATTTCGCTTTGCCTTCCTGCTAAGGAAAAAAGTGAGAGGAATGATTAATTATTTATTTAGTTTATGAGCTTTCATAAAGCTTTGAATTCTCATTTAAAAATTAAAATTTGTCTTTTTTTTCTTATTCTCCTTTCAATAATTTTTCATATTTGATTCCAACCGCTGTATTATATAAATTAAAAAACTAAAGCAGAGAAATTTAAGATTCTTTGCAAATGACTATGGAAATTGTTCTCATTTTTGTTTCCATTTTTTCTTTAGATTAAAAAAAAAAATTTATTGGTTTTTCAATTATTTCATTTTATTAAATAATTATTTATGACTGAAAAAGATTCCCAACCAAGTCCACAGTTCATTGCAGAATTTGAAAAGATAGAAGAAAGAGAATTAAGCATAAAAGAGGAGGATTTGAAAAAAGAAATCGCAAGCCTTGACTTAGAGTTAAGAAAATTAAATTTAAATGCCAAAATTGCTCAGGATTTAACATCAATGCCAGAATCTGAATCGTTTCTCTATTAAATTATTTATTATCACTAATAATTATTATAGACAAAAAAATCCTCAAAAAGAAGTTAAGGACCTTCCAGTTATTAATAGAAAAGGTCAAGTTGTCTTACAACATGAGGAAATTCAACTGAAATATAACAATTCATTTCCTTTTATAAGGTTTTTCGAAATTCATGAGAAATTTTATAATAAATTTATAGGAACTTCCATTTGCCCTTTTGTTATCAATGTATTAAAGGGAAAATCTACTTTTGGTTAGCTTGGTCCTGGCCTTTATCATATGCTTATAATGTAAAAAAATTATTAGGTTTTTCGATGAAAATTACTCTCAATGATTCTTTCTTTTTTTCGCAGAATCTGGAAAATCATGGAAAGATTTGGCTTTTAAGCCTCTTTTGAAATATTATGGCATAATTTTCTTCGCTGGTTCACTTTTCAGTGTTTTCGAATCGTTTTATTTTGAGGATTTTTGGTAATTTTCTTTTTAGATCAATTCATTCTTATATTTTGTTTTCTTTAGTGATGTAAACTCTTACCATTATATGGATAATTATAATAAAAGCAATGTTATGAATGAATTAAAAAGTAGGAAATTTGTGTTTTTATTTTGTTGAAAAAAAGATTTTTTAGAGAAATTCATCAATAGAGTTGAGAAAAAGAGCTGAGTCATCAAAAAATTATTTTATTATGAAAATATTAAGAAATGAAATAAAAATGATAAAAATAAAAAATGTATTATTTATTGATTTTTTAAGTCCTTTAATACATTTCATAAAAATGGTATTTAAAAAACAGTAAAATGTTTTAACAATACAACATTTTCATCATTATGCACAGCTTATCTATAATCTCTCTAAAGCTGTCTGCAAATATGCAATAAAGCTATCCCCGACTTCTTCTATTGTTTTCGGAGGATGATTTTTACAAATGTTTATGAATTCTTGTTTTAACTTCTTTAGTTCGATCACTGACAAGTTTTGTCTCAAGCAAAGCTTTTGTTTACTTCCTTTGAAGGAAATCACAATCCCCTGCATCGACATTTCGTTTTCTTCTTCCATTATAGTATCAATTATCTCTTGGATTTTCTTATCAAGGTCCGAAATAAAGTTCGACTGAAATTTTATTTCCTACAAAAATCGATAAAAAATATGAAAACATTTTTTTTTATTAACCGATTTTGTGGAAATAGGGTCTTTGGCCTTTTTTTCTTCGAAGAGGATCACCTGAGCGATTTCTTTGAGGGGAGTTGGTTCATTTTCTCTGATTTCAAATAAAGGAGAATCCCATCGATCTATTTTTTTAAAAATGAGCAAAACATTGAGTATTTAAAAAACTTTTGGGGTTTGGGATTTCCATTCTTTTGTAAAAATCATCTAACCTTCAAGAGAGTATTTATAAAAGTTAAAATTTGTAAAGAAATAACATTGCTTCATTGAATCCTTTAGGATTTTTTAATTGATTCGTTTTGCAAACTTCATATTTTGTGTTGCAAAACAGCTATTCATTTAAATAATTTAGATAAAAAAAAAATTAATACAATGCAATGGGTCGTCTTGCAAGACCTCACCAAGCAAAATAACTCATATCTATATCCTAATAAATCTTATTAGAGTTTCATTAAAAAAACTAACCCTTAATATAGTTCAAAGAGTCGAAAATTATGATGGTTTTATCATTCAAGGCCTTTTCCACATTGGATTTTAAAAATGCCCTGGTCATTTTTTCTTTAGAATAATCTAAGAATTTCAAAATAATGCTTATTTTGAAAAGACTATTTAAATTTTTTACCTTGATAAGCCTCGATTTTATCTATTGAAAGATTCTCTTCATTGATCACAACAACATCGAGCTTAAATTCAATTTCGAAGAAGTTTTTCAATTCTAAAGCCCGAGTTGTTTTACCGCTCGATGGATAGCCTGTAATTAAAATCAAAGGCATTTTAAATCAAATAAAAATCAAAGGTATTTTGACTTTATTAATAAATAAATTATATTAATTTTTACAAAAAATAAATGTTATTTACTAAATTAAAAAATGAAGCTTTATCGATTTCATGACAAATCTAACAATTTTTTGTTTTAAATAAGCCCAAATAAAACCCAGCACTTATATATATAATCAAAACTATAATCATAAATGAATTCTAAGTATGTTTATCCGATATGCGAAATCATCTTTTTTTCTATTCTTATCATCATTATTTGCAGAATTTTCTCTGATGAGCTCACTTCTATGACCATTTTCTACCTAACTTATTGGATTTGTATAATGCTAATCCTTCTCTTCTGGATCCTTCTATGCCTTCTGAATCTGAACAGTGCCTTCGGAGGAGACATCCAAAGTACATATGGGGAAATTCGTAAACAAATTCAAAAAAATAAAAAAGCAGTGGCTCTTCTTTTTTTATTCTTCCAAATTTTGAACAATGTTCTTTTTGGCACTTTGGGGTATTTTAACCTTGAAATGGAGTACAATAGCTACTTAGATGTGGTATGCCTCTCCATTTTATTCATTGGCTGCTGGGAATATTTCAATTATTACAAATTGTTCCGAATTGAGATCTTGAAGAAAGTACCCAATTTACAAGAAGGAGAAAGATCTTGTGTATGGAAAGGCTTTTTTATTTTGACTGACACTGCGATTTTGCTTTACCAAATCATAATTTGTGTTTATTTTGTACTCTTGACGAATCAAAGTGTTAGTCATAACACCCTAAATAGTTATTTGAAGCTGTTATTTGTGTTGTTCATTTTCAAAATTTTGGGCTCAAGTTGTCAGAAATACCTCAAGAAATTGTTGTTATGTGTTTCTTTATTTGCCGTAATTGTTTATGATTGGTATGTCTTTATCGTTGTGATTTTGGAAAAATCAGAAAAAGACACTTACTTTGACTTTTTCATGATTGTTTTCATATTTACACAAGGTTTTTTTCTGCTTTGTTCATATATACTTTATAAAGAATGGAACATTTACCGTTTTGACCTTAGAAGACCTAGACAGAATTTTGCTTTGAATATGAACGTTCATGAAGGAGCAATCAAAGTTGGGTTGACTGATGAGGAAATAAATTGTCTAAAAATTGAAATTCTTCAGAAAAGTTTTGAGAATTCTGAAAAAATTGTCTGCACTATTTGCACTTTCGATGTGAACAGAGGCGATGAAGTACTAAAAATTTCCTGCGGACATATTTTCCACTCCAAATGCTTAGTTCCTTGGCTGCAACTTAATAAGGCTTGCCCAAATTGCAGGAGAGATCTGATTATATCGCAAGGGTTACAAAGGGAAGTCGAAGCCAATTAAGTTTAATAAGTTTTATTTAATGAATGTATGTTGAACGATAAAAATATAACATAAAGTAAAGTTTATATAGAGACGATATTTGTCCCTTTAAAAAATTAAAAAGGTATTTTTTATTTTTTTTTCATTTGTTTAGCAATTTGAAGCAAATAATTTGAAAATTAAATAAGCTATTTCATAATTTAAATATTATTAAAATTATATAATTGACCGACCAAGTATTTATTTTAGTATGAAAGAGTATAAATTATATAGTATCTAATTTTTTCTTTCTTTTATTTAATCATTTTTTTTAATTAAAATTCAATTTTTCAAAAAATATCATTTTTATTTTATCAGATAAATTCTTTTGAAAAAAAAAATATTTGCAAGGCTTTATGTTTAGTTTCCAATATTTTTCTTTTTCTTCAATTGCTCAAAAAAGGTGTTGATATGCTTAAAAAAAAAATTATTTTGTGATAAAATATAAAAAATCTACATTTTTGGTTATGGTTTCATCCCTCTCAACAAAAGGTTTTGAAAACTCAATGAAATCTACATAAAATTCTCTGTAGAGATTGGCAATATTGCTTTGAGTCAGAAAATCTAATTTTGAAAACTCATTTAAGCTTTCCTCATAAAGGGGTTTTGGTTTGTTTTGGTTTAAATCATTTGGAAGATTTTCTTTGTTCATTTCTAAATCTTCTTCCATAATGATTTCCTTTAAAAATAATAAAATATTATTTTCAAAAAAAATTACATTTTCATCTTTGATTTTATAAACTTTCTCTAAATCCAGATCTTTATAGACTTTGATGCAACTCTCACACAAACAAAGGTTATCATACCAATTTTCTTTGAGAAAAATTGGTTTTTCATAAATTTCGGAATTGTCTTTTAAATTTTCCAAAGGACATGAAGCGGCTTCTTTTCTCTTTCCGCAAATTTCTTTTTTGGTTTCTTCTTTATTTTCTTCTTTTTTGCCTGAAGGGTCGTCATTTTCTTCAGAAATCGCAAGAACGACATCATGATCATCTAAATAAGCCAAAAAAAAACCCAATTTATCATTTAGACATTTGGGACAGATCATAAGTGAGTAACCATCGTTTTCCTTAATGATGGAAATCTGGAAATATACAAAACTTATAACCAATGATAATTTATAAAGAATGAACTTCATTTTCAGAGAGATTCATATGTCCAATATGAAAAAAATCAGAACAAAACAAACATGACACCATAAACTCGTTGAGACTGTTGTTGATATCATACTCTTGATCACAATTGCAAAATTTGTTCATGAAGTTGTGATCATAATTGTTGTCATGGATATGGGTTTTTATTGGCTCCAAAACACAATCATCTATAATAATTTTTAAAAATGTTATTTATTTATTCATTTAGAAATTACTTTTTAATCTCATCGTTCCACATTCGCAAAGAAAATTTTGCTTCAACCCTATCTCAAAAGTGTCATGATCGAGATGGCATGAAAGATAACAACCAAAACAAAAACCAGCAGAATCTGATGGAGAACATGTTTTACAACCAAAAAGGGTTTGATTTATTGGCCCTTTGGAGTAGGTGCATGTTTTCGACTCATCTTTTAAGCATAATAAATTTAAAATAAGCTTTTTGAAATTACTTTTCTCCAAAATTTTCAAGGAGATGTCTTCCTCTTTAAGCATATTCTCGAGGTAGTCTTTAATGGTGATGGTTTCCTGTGAAGTGTTTATAAAATTTTGGCTCATTTTTTAAAAATTATGGAAATTTAATTAATTATTGTTTAAATGTTTTTTTTAAACTTAAAGAAATTATTTTTAAATGAGGAAATTCAAAAATTCAGTCTTGTTTAGCTCTTGCTGAAAATTTTTGTAAAGAAAAATAATTTAAACATAATGAGTAAGGCCACTTGCAAACCTAACACAACTCCCAGAATAATATATTTGCTTTTATTTTCCAATGAGCTGATTTCCCTTTTTTATGTCATTTAGCAAATTTTATAAAATTTTGTAAAATTACTTCCAAATGTTCACTAACAAAAACAAAGATGAATTACCCACCGCATAAGCCAAGAGCAACCATTGCAAAACCTAAAATAATCAACTTAAGGATTTTTTTCATATGAAAAGTACATCAGATGGTATAATGCAAATGCAAACAACTGGCAAAAAACATGATAAGGAATATCCATAAATACATAAAATCTAAAATTAATACTTTTAATGATTAATATAGGTTTCTTTTACCTGCATATAAGTAAATTTCATATTAAACCATCTGATGATCGAGAAAATTATCAAAGGAATCAAAAATCCATATGTATAAATCAGGCAGGCCGCAATTGGAATCAAATTGAAATTATATGTGAAACTATCCTGTTACCAAAATAAAATAGTAAAAATACTCTTTAAACATTTTATTTACTATATCATTTAAATATAAAGAAAGGTTTCCTGCTGCTGCAATTAGGAAAATCAGGGTTGTGCAAATCCAAAATGGTCCATATCTTCAAAAAAAAAAAAATTTAATACCTCATATTTTATTGTTTACAAATCTGGTTTGCTTTCTATCAAGTTAAAGAAACTGGCTTTTATTGGAAGAAATGAATAAAGAACTCTTTTGCCGACTTGATTTGCATCAACTTCAAATAATGGGAAGTAATATCTAATGTTTTTTTTTATTGGAATCATATTTTTTTGAATACTCATAAGTCAACACGCTACAAAAAGATGTGCTTGTGCCTTGGGTTTTATTTGCTGGTTCTGATTGTTCTTGCTATATTATTATTTTTTAACAATGTATTTAGAAATAAATAATGGAAACATTAGAAACTTTTTCAACGGGTTTATAAGAAGGAATCTCTTCTTCTTTAGATTTTTCCTAAAGTAAAATAAAGAAAATTATTTTATTTTTTTATAAAAACCTCTGAGGAATAATGTGCCATTTTTTTGCTGCCATCATCCTCTTCAATTTTGATTTTGAACTCCATTAAAATCAATTTTTTCAAATTTATATAAAGAATTCGAGAGCAAAATAATTTAATGATAATAAGTCAGAATTTACTACATAATAAAAAAATCAAAAAAATTATTTTGCAACAAATTGTATATAAATAATGCTCAAAATTATCAAATACTTCATAAAATAGATCAATGGAAATACAACAAACTAACTACAGCTTGTTAATTCATGTCTTATTTTTCATTTCATCTTTGGTGTCAGTGATCGCTTCCTTTTTCACCTTTTTTATATATTATAAATTTCGGCATCTCTCTAAAAACTATCCAGCACGACTCATCATATTGCTTTCTTTATCTGATGGATTGCTTTGGGGTGAATTTGTAATAAACCTGGCCAGCAAGTTTTTTAACGAGACTTCATTTCAAGAGGAAAATTACTCTTATTGCAAATTTTCATCTATTTTCAGATGCTTTTGGGTTCTCTTTAACTTATGTTGTATTTTCTTGATAGGGTTTTCTCTTTTTTCTGAAATTGCACTATCCAAGAGAGCCGAAAAATTTGAAAAAATAGGTTATATATTCTCTTTTAGTCTCAGTTTTGCTTTAGCGGTGATCCCATTTGTTGTTGACAATTATGGGCCGTTAGATCCTTATCAATGTTGGATAACAAGCAATCATTTGAATCTCCTTGTTTTTTATACTCCTGTTTGCATTGTGGTGATTTTCGATTTTATATTCATTTTTTACGTGATTAATTTTTTGAGAAAATTGCAAGGAAATTATAGATCAAGAGAAATAATGTTGAAATTTCTAATGTTTCCGATAATTTTGGTTTTCGCGTGGTTGCCTGGGTTCATTAGAATGGTGGGCGATATAGATAATATTATTTTAGATGGCTTTATGTATGTTTTAATGCCCATGCAAGGCATTTTAAACCCATTTATTTATGGGTCGATTTTCACAATAGTCAAACAAGAATTGTTTGGAAAAAAAGTTATCAATGACAATAGCATAAATAAAGTTAATGATATAAGCAAAATTTCCACACAGAGAATGACCTATGAAGATCTTATAAATATTCAAAAAGAGTTGAAAAATTTTGACCAATTTTTGCTGAAGGAGAACAATTTTTCAAAATCAGAAGAAAAAGAAAATGAAAAAACAAGTGATGGAAATAATATTGTTTAAATTTTTACAAATTGATTATTTTTTTTTTTACTAAAGAAAAACTTTTTATTTGAGTTCTAAATATAAACATCTAAGAAATTTTTTAATGATTTTTTTGTATTGTTTTCTTTAAATTCAAAAAATTAACAAAAATTACCAAATTCAAAATATTTATTTTCGAAATTAAACATTAAAACCCAAACCCAAAGATCATTTTATCTTTCAAAATGAACTCTTCCAAAGCGAAAAAAAACGAGTCGCCAACCTCCCTGGAAAACAAGACTTCTCTTTATCGCAGCAAAGAACAAAGCTCTCCAATTCATAAAAAAATACACAGAGAATCTTCTTCCCAACATATTAAATCCAAGTAACTCTTTAAAAATAATAATTTTTTGATGAATATATTAGTTCTTCTTCGAAAAGCTCAAAAGATTCATTCAAGAAAAAGAAAAAAAATGTCGACAACAGAAGGAAAAATAATTTTTCCCACTCAAGAGAAAGCTCCACCTTCTCAAAAAAGAAGAATTTGTCAAGGTCGTACTCAAAAGATGCTCATAAAATCAAGGAAAAGACAGAAGGCGAAAAAAAAGTGTTTCCAATCGATTTTTTCGTGGATAAATCAATCTTGGACTATTTGAAGAAAAATGATTTTAAGATTTTTCAAGAAATCAAGGCTACTTTCGGTTTAGAGCTTTTCGATTTTAACAATGAACTGAAGATTCCAGAGCTTGAGGGGAAAGTGTTGAGAATCTTTGATAAAGATATGACCAAAAAATGTGATGCCTTTTACAAAATTTTGCAGGAAATTTCGGTTTATTACCAAGAAGTCAAAAAAACTAAAAGTTCAACATTCTCGGTGATACTTTTGGTGCCAGAAGGTATGAGATATTAATTATTGGTTTTTTTTTTAAATTTTATTTCTCTATTTTTTTTTTTTTTATAATTATAAAGTTGTTTTTCTTTTTTGTAAATTAGTAAATGTTTTTTCTCTATTTTTTTATTTTTTGAAAGAATTTTTTTTTTTTTTTTCTCACCAGTGAATGATTTTTAAAATCTTTTATTTTAAATAGGTATGGTATCACTTTTAATTGGTTCGAAAGGAAAGCAAATTTCTTCAATTATGAAGGCCTCGAAAGCCGAAATTGTTGTTAACCAACCAATCCACAAAATGAAGCATCGTACGGTCAAAGTTGAAGGTTATTTTTATAAATTTTTTAAAGTTCCTAAGCTAAAATTTATTTAAAAAAGGAAAAGCTCATCATATGAGAAAAGCAGCTGAGTTGATCTACACAATTTTGGAAGAAAAATCACCACATGTGACTGAAATTGAAAAAGTGCCTGAAAACATCCCTCTTTCCCAAACTCAAATCACTGTAAATATCTTTTTAATTTTTATTAATTTCTCATTTATCATAGGCAAAATTTGTTTTCCCTACAACAGTTGTTGGCTTTTTGATTGGCAAAAATGGAGGATTTACCAAGTTTGTTTGCGAGGATTGCAATGTGAATATAAAGTTCATTGATAATCCAGATATAAAATGCATAAAAAGATCCGAGAGTGTTTGCGTAAGCAAATTTTGATTCTTTCAATGTTTTTATTTTTTTCTTGTAATAGATTGTCTCAGGAAAATTGGAAAAAGTTCAAACTGCAGTTGTCCTCATGTTAAGAAGAGTCAATGAATATTACGAGCTCTACAAAAAACAATACAGTGATTATTCTGTCAAATTGTTGATTCCAAACACTTACGTGACAAAATTGATTGGAGCCAGTAAAATTCTTATTTTAATTAAAGCTAAGTTTGAATTATTAATAGAAGGATGCATGATCAGAGAACTCGCTGCAAAATCAGGTGGCGCTCAAATCAAAATCTTATCGGATAAACAATCAGAAAAAGGTTATATTTTTTATTTTTTTAGTTAGTTGATTTTTAAAGATTTTTTACAAGAATATCAAGAATGTTTGATAAACATCGCAGGGAGCATCGCCAATAAGCAAGATGCTAGTTGTTTGATATTGGAACAATTGGAAATATTCAAGAATGGAGGCCCTGTAATTTATTCAATTAAAATAATTGATTTAATTTTTTTTTTTTTTTAATTAATATTCAGATCCTTCTCAGTGGAAAAAGCATTAATGAAAATTTGGCCGGACAATATAGGAATTGTGTTCAATTGCGTGAGTCCTTTGCTGAAAGTAATTAAATTTCCATCTATTATTTATTTTTTAATTATGTTATAAAGGCCACAATAGCAGTCCATCGAAATCCAGTGAACGAAAAGGAAAGAAAAAACCAGACCACAAGCAAAAAGAGAAAGAAAAAAAGAGCCGATCAAAAAATAAAGAAGAACCCTCATATCATAAAAACAAAAGGAAATTCTCAGCATCACATTCTTCGAAATCAGTTTCGAGATCAAGAAGCCGTTCCAAGTCCTTTTCAAAAAACAAAGAGAAAAAACTTAGGAAATCTATGTCCTATTCTAATGACAGAAAAAATAATCATAAGATTGAAGAAGAAATAGCGACAACAGAATATATTAATGAGAATATCGAAAAAAAAAATGAAAAATCAAAGGGTTCATTAAATGATAAAAAAAATAATTTAAAAATAACAAAAAAAATACTAAGAAATCGAAAAAACAATAAAAGAAGAACAACATATTGTCGATGATAAAATTCTAGAAAACCAGTTTTTATTTCAACATAAGAATATCGCAAAACTCTTTGAAAATGATTCATTTGTATTAAAGAAAATCGAATCAAAGGCTAAATCTTCGATTTTTGCCACCAAAGTATATTTAATTTAATTCCATTTTTATTAATTTGCTATGATTGACCAAATTATAAAGATTGACGTGATAAGAGAAAATAATGAAAAAGTAAATGATTACCTATTTAAAATAAAAGGCAATAAGGATTCGATTACTTTGACAATAAAAGCCATACAAGAGGAATTAAAATAAGTGATAAACAAAAACTTGAAAACCTGAAAAATTTCTAAATTTATGAAAATAAAATTAGCAATAGCAATAAGAAAAAATTAAATAAACTGAAAAAACCAAAAATTCAAAATATAATAATCTTTTATCGAAAACATTCAAATTGTGATGGTTACTTCGAAAATGAAAATATTAGGTGACAATTTCCGAAAATTTGGATTAATAACTCAAAAAACCATTTTATTAAGGAAAACAATCAATTCCAATGAAAAACCTAATTCATTCAATAGATTTATACTACCCAATGAAAACACATAATTTTAAAGAGATATTAGACTATTCATAATTTCACTCATTTGTGTTTATTTTTTATCCTTTTTTGATAAAAACAAAAAAAAATCTGACATAAAAACAAAAAAATTTAGTTTCTTTGGAATTTTTGTTATTTTGGAATTTTAAAATAAAGTTCGATTTTTCTAATTCATAACTCTTGTTTCCAATAGAAACAAATAATTTTAGCTTTATTAAGCGAAATCGCATCCGTACAATAATCTACTGGCCTTGTTCATAATCATGTCCTAAAAAAACAATTAAACCAATTTATTATTATTTGTCATTACTTTTTTAGGGTCATAAGGTTGATCCTTGCTTGGGATTTCCAATAACTTTGGAACTATGCCAGAAAAATCATTATTGATGGACGCTCTCAACTCTTTTTCAACAAGCTAAAATAAATTTTGGGTTATGCAAAAAAATAAAAAATTAACATTTTGATTCACTAAAATAATCACAATATTATCATCTCGAACAAATTTTTTGAAGGTTTCAACGATCAAATTGGCTGGAGTTTCTAAATTATATTTGATTTTTGTGTTATTAATAAAGAATTAAGAAACTTGCATCAACAATCAAGAAATTTGTTTCTCCTTTCACGTTTCTTTCTCCGATTCCGGCCAATAAAAATCCTGTGACCGTGTCCTAGAATTCATCATAAAAAAAGTCTAGAAAACCAACTCTACCTCATCGCCAATAATAGACAGAAGCTTGGTGCCTTCTGCCTTTTTCATCATTTTTTTGGCCATTTTAAGATTCGCAACAAATTCCTATGATTTTTTTGTTTTTTTTTGTTTTTAATAATTAATTTATTATCCCAAAATTTGAATTTCATAAATTGCATATGTTCAAATTTTTAGAATAAAAATGGCAATTTATCGAATATTTTTTATTTTTAAGCAAAATCCTAAAAGTTTGAAAAAAAATGTGCCGAAATAAATTTTAAATTTCTGATCTAAATCATATAATGCTGCTGTGTTAATTCAAAAATCAACTTAATTAAATTTTCGTTTTCTCTTCTGAACTCTTCAAAATTTACGTTTTACGTCCTCATACTCCATATTTTCATTTCTCATGTCAAACCAGCTTCCTGAAAAAAGCTTACCAAAACCCCCCCAACCAGAAGAGCATAAATTAAATGCTCTCTCAAAAGAATTTCAGACTTCTTTATTCATATCCCAACCCCACTTCAGTCCTCCCCCAATGGCCATGCCCTATCAAAATTACTATCCAAATTATCAGGAAATTAATTATGGGTACACGCCTTATAATTATGGTATTCCCTATAAATATGGAGGCATGAATCAACCCTCAGCTTTAGATTTCTATCAAAATGAAAAACCTCCATTTGTTTGACAAATTAACTTTTAAATATAAAATTTGTTGTTTAGATTCCAAAGAAAATGAAGAAAGGACCCACAGTTGATGACACCATGGACTATGTAATTATTATTTTAGCATATTTCGCTTAATTTGGTTTTTCATAAAAAAAAAAAAAGACGAGTTATGTGCCCGTTGAAAACCCTAAACTAAGCAATTTAACAGGACAGTATGATGAAAGTTTATTTATGAATGCCCGCTTTTTTATCATTAAAAGCTACAATGAAGAAAACGTCATTCAGGTTTATTCATTTTAAATTCAAATTCCCATATGTTTAAAAATAATTAAAAAGGCTGTTAAATATAATATTTGGAGCAGCACCCCTGCGCATAACGAAGGATTAAACAAGGTTTACCTTTCTGAGACCCCAGTGATTTTGTTCTTCAGTGTTAATGGAAGTGGCCATTTTTATGGAGTTGCTCAAATGAGCTCTGAGGTAATGTTATTTTAGTTTTATTTGAAAAAATTTCTAGTTTTTATTTAATAAATTCTTTTGAAAATAAATATATTTTAGGTGATGTTTGACAAATATTTCGAAGGGTGGAGCCAAAAAGACAAATGGAAAGGAGTGTTTGAGATCAATTGGATTTTCACCAAAGACATTCCAAATAAGGAATTCAAAGAAATTAGAAATCCGTCAGCTATATTGAATTTATAGCATTTTATTTATTTTTTTTTAGATTGAACTTAAACAAGCCAGTCCATAATTCAAGGGATTGCCAAGAGGTCCTTGCTGAGGAAGGCAATAAAGTGATGAAAATTTTTGAAAAATATCAGAGTGGGTCCTCAATTTTGGACAAAATTAAGGGTTAATGAGGAATCTTTAAAAAATTTTGGCATGGCTTTTTTTTAATTTTTCCGAACCCATAGAAACAAACTTTTGAAAATATCATTGTTAATTATCTATGAAAATATTTCAAAAAACCAATTAATCATTTTTTTTTTCTTTCTATTTGTTATTTATATTAAAAAAAATTATAAAGCAAAAATTATTAAATTA
>Ga0302140_10004401_pt1 | contig 17949 bp, 12 predicted proteins | sample I_Bog_E1_1_FD_202095 | JGI IMG/M metagenome (GOLD analysis project Ga0302140, IMG submission 202095) | Peat permafrost microbial communities from Stordalen Mire near Abisko, Sweden - I_Bog_E1_1 | ecosystem: Environmental > Terrestrial > Soil > Wetlands > Peat | place: Sweden: Abisko, Stordalen... | reverse complement strand
TCACTCGACCCGGAAATGGCCGGGCTCATGGCCCGTCTGCTCGGCATCGTCGAAGTCGCCGTCATTTCGGGCGGCGCCTGGGCCCAGTTCGAAAAGCAGGTGCTCGCGCCGTTGCCTCACGGCGCCAATTTGAACAACCTTTCGCTGCTGCCGACCTGTGGCACCAAATTCTTTCGCTTCGACGGCGCCTGGAAAAAACTCTATTCCGAGGACTTCAGCCCTGACGAAAAGAAGTCGATCATCGACGCCCTGAATCTTGCAGTGAGCCAATCAGGCTTCAAGTCCCAACAGCACTGGGGCGAGTTGATCGAGGATCGGGACAGTCAGATCACTTTCTCCGCCCTCGGGCAGGAGGCGCCTTTGGCGGAGAAACAGAAATGGGATCCGGACTTCGGCAAGCGCAAGGCGATCGAGGCGATCCTCGCGCCTCTGATCCCGAAGTTCTCGATCGAACTGGGCGGCGCCACCTCCATCGACGTCACCCGTCCGGGCATCAACAAGGCCTACGGAATCAGGAAGCTTCGCGACACGCTGCGCGTAGCCATCGCCGACATGATATACGTCGGCGACGCCCTGTTCCCCGGCGGCAACGACTATCCTGCCAAACAAGCGGGCTGCGAATCGATCCGGGTGCGAGACCCGGATGAAACCAAACGGGTGATCGAGGCAATCTGCGCCTGTCTTGGGTCCGCGGCCGGCCAGACGCATTAGCCGGGTGGGGGAGTCCGCTCGGGGCCAACCCCTACTTTTACTTTTGAAATGCTGTTAATTATATGGAAGCTTCGCAGCCCTCACGCGGCGAGCGCCGCGCTTTGGAACCGATGTAGGTATTTTCCGATCCTCCTCGGTTGCGAGTTCTTTCGCTTATCGTTACGATCCTGCGCGCTCGCGAGGCGCCCATGGGGGGAGAGGGTCGAGATGCGTCCCAGGGATACCGCTTACGGCGTCATTCTGTTTGCAACGGCGCTCGCTTTCGGCTCGGCCGCGCCGGCAAAAGCGCAAACCGCGCCGCCCTCGCCTTTCGGCGCCTTGCTCGCCCCCTACGGAATCGTTCCCAACGCCAGCTATACCGGCGAATTCGCGGCCAATCCCAGCGGCGGCGAACGGCAAGGCGGCGCTTACGCCGGCCAATTGGCGATAGGCGCGGACGTTGACATGCAAAAGCTGATGGGGCTGACCGGCGGCGCCCTGCAAATCGAGTTCACGGATCGAACCGGTCGCGACCTCGCCAACGATTCGATCAACAACAGCGTCGCCGCGCAGGAAATTTATGGCGGTGGACAGACCTATTATCTGACGACGCTGACCTATGATCAAAAGCTGTTTGGCGGGCTCGTCGATGTCCTCTTCGGCCGCACCGAACTCGATCAGGTCGCGCTGACGGATCCGATCTATTGCGAATTCGAATCCAACGGTTTCTGCGGTCAGCCCGACATCATGGGCAAGATCATCAATGCTTCGTTCTATCCCGTGGCGATATGGGGCGGCCGGGTCAAGATCGCGCCTACGCCCAAGACCTATTTCAGCATCGGCCTCTATGACAGCGATCCCGCCGACTCCACGCCCAACGATCACGGCTTCGATTGGTCCGTAAAAGGTTCGCAGGGCGTGCTGATCCCGGTGGAATTGGGTTACGAGACCAAATTCGCGGACGATGACCATCCCAGACGCTTCGACATCGGCGCCGTGTTCGACCGCACGCCCTATGGGTTCACGACCTATGACGCGGCGACCCAACAACTTGGCTCGAGCAACGGCTATGGCCGCACGATGCTCTATGCTCAGGCCAAACAGATGGTGTTTCGCCCGGACATGAATTCACAGCGGGGATTGACTCTGTTCGGCGCCGTCGTGCTCGGACCCGACGCAAATCAACCCGCCGATTACAACCTCACCCTGGGTGGAACGTATTTGGGACCCTTCGTCGAGCGTCCCGCGGACAGTCTGGGGATAGCGATCGGCGACACCCATTACCGCAGCGGCTTTCTCGATCAACTCTCCGCTTACAGGACCCAGGCGCTCGGCAGCGGCCAGCGACCCGCGAACGATATGATCATGACCGAGGTCCACTACAATATCGCCGTGAAGCCCTGGTTGAGCGTGATGCCCAACTTCCAGTACATCATCAACCCCGATGGTTTGGGAACCCTGCCCTATCCCAGGGCCAATCTTCCCAATGCCTGCGTGCTGGGCCTCAAGTTCAATATCGCCCTTCAGTGAATCGCATTCTTCTCTCGTAGGACCGAAGCGCACAATCAGACCGCCGGTTCCGCGGCGGCAATGCGCGTCAATCCAAAGCTGTCATTGGCGACGTCGAAATTTATCCGCAACTTCTCATTGAGCGGCGTTTCGTCGCCTTTCTTTTCCATCATCCGCCCCATCAGATAGTCGGTCACCAACGGCCGGACGCGCTTCTTGACGATTTGCCGCGGACTGCGCCCACCCTGCGAAGGCACGTAGTGTTTCTCGATAATAGGCTTCAGCACGGCCTCCTCCGATACGATCGAGATGCCGCGTTCCTGATAGTCGCGATTGACCTTCGCGAGTTCCTTGCCCAGGATTCTCAAAGCGGTGGGCTGATCGAGCGCCTTGTAGACATAGACCTCGTCGATGCGACCGATGAACTCGGGACGAAACAGTGGCACACCTGTATATTTCGATTTGGCCTCACACAACACGGCGCGAATCCGTTCCTGAAATTCGTCCTGCTTGTTGAGCTCCTCCTTCGTCAGGTCCTCCGCCGTGACCGCGTTCGTGGTAATCACCATCAGCTTGCCCTTGAAGCTGATCCGCTTGCCATTGGACAGCGTGATTTCCCCCTCTTCCAGGATCTGCATCATAACGTCATAGATGTTGGGGTCGGCCTTGTCGATTTCGTCGAACACGATGATGTCCTTGTTCTCGCATTCCTCGATCGTCGGCGCGCCTTCGTCGAAGCCGACCAATCCCGGCGCCGCGCCGGTCAGCCTCGAAACAGCGCTCCTGTCCTTGAACTCGCTCATGCGAAGAATGGCCGGAACCGCGCTTTCGCCGCCATCCCAGCGCGCCAGCACCCGCGTCAATTCGGTTTTGCCCAGTCCGGTGCCGCCGGTGAACAGCAGAACACCTGCCGGACGAGAGGGATCGCTGACGCCGAGCTCGCGCTCGCGCCACACTTTAGCGACCGCTTTCACCGGTGACTCCTGGCCGAAAATCTCGGCGCCGAGATCCATTTCGAGACTGGAAAGGCGCTCGAGCTTGTCGGCGGAAAGGTTGGAGAGCGGAACGCCGGAATAATTACTGAAGATCTTCCGGACGTCCGCCTTCGTCACTTGCGGCCGCACCTGATAGAGATTTTGCTCCTCGCGGGCGACCGCCCTGCGCGCCGGCGCCAGTCCGTCCTTCAACGTATTGAAATCTTTCTTCTCTTCCGGCGTGCGAGTCTCCTGGGTTTTCGCTTCTATGGGCCCCAACCGGCTTTCGATGCCATCCAGCGCATTCTTGGCCCGGATATAGGCGCCGAACTTGTTCTCGTATTTCTGATTGGCCTCCTGATAGTCCGATCGAAGTTTGGCAAGCCGCTCTTCGATTGGCTTGGCGAACGATGCGCTGAAGCCGATGTTGTTGCGCGTGACGGCCAATCTGTCCCGCAGGGCGCCCATCTGATCGCGCAGTTCCGCCAGTTCGACAGGTTCGGCGAACACGTTTATGCGCACCATGGCGCCGACCTTGTCGGCGAAGGATATCGCCTTTTCCGGCCGCTTGTTGGACGTGAACGCGCGCCCGGGATAGCGCCCCAGCAGGCGGATGATTTCGTCCGCCACCGGCTCGCTGTAATCGACTTTGTGAACTTCGCTGAGCCGGCGAAACTGCGACATCAGAACGGGCTTGAGCGTATCGAGGCCCTGTTCTTCCGTTTCCAGCACCTGGAAGCACCGCAACAGTCCGGTCACGGCATTGGTCACGGAGGCATTGTTCTTCGTATCGGAAATGATGATCGATTGGATATCATCGCTGCTTTCCAGACAGGCGATCAGCGATTGCATCAGACGTTCGGAACTTTCGCCCGAGGCGCGCACCAGATCGTCGATATGGTCGACGATCAGCAGGCCATGGTTGTTCTTGACGTGTTCGAGGGCCTTGTTGAAATTCGCTAACCAATCCGAAGGCGATTTTGTCAGAAACAGGCTGACATTGAAGAGATAGAACGGGCCGCCGACTCGCGAGCTGCTCAACCGCTTTTCGGTGCGCGCGCGTATGAACTCATCGGCCAGGGCGGTTTTTCCAGTGCCGGGCTCGCCTCGTATCCACATGCTGTTGACGCCAGCGGACGCCAGAACGGTATGCAATTCGGTCAACTTGGCGTTGAGACCCACGTAACGCACCGGCAATGGCCGCGGGTCGCCCTGCTTGGACGCCTCGGCGGCCCTTCGCGCGATCCCGCCCTCGGACTCGTCGAACTCGGACGCCATCTCCGCGAGAAGCTTGGCGTAATCGTCAAATTTCACTTGCAGCAGGAAAGGCGTTTCTGGATTGGCGGGATAGTTCGGTACGTTCGTTAGCAAGCTCATCAATCACCTGTATCTCAATTGGATGAGACAATGTCCGCCGATTTTGATCCAGGTCGCCGCGAAGTCTCGCGCGGGAGCGATCCAGGGTTTGGACGTTTCTAAAGGGCTGATGGGCGCGCCTCCTCGCCCGCCGCCAGGGCTGCGCCGACCTTTTGGAAATCCGACAAGGCCGCGCTGACGGCGCCAGCGGACGCCGTTACTTTGTCGACCAGATCCAACGAAGCCAATCCATGTTCGATCGCCTTGTCGGTGCGTTCGGTGATGAGCGTCTGCGCCTTTCCGAGGGCCGCAATGGCCGCGCGCATTTGATCGAGATTTTCGGCCTCGAGACTGCTCTGAGCGTCGGTCGCGCCGGCGAGATTGGATCCGAATATCTGTTGGGCTCTCTTCGTCGCGTCGCGTACGCCCGCCGACAGCAGACCATCGCGCAGGGCGACCCCCTGTTGAAGCCCCATCTCGAGAGCGCTCGCGGTTACCGGCAGCGCCTGTTGTTGCAGATTTGACAATAAATCATGATGGGATTCGACGAGGCTGGCGAATTGCTGCGAGCGGGCTTCGGCTTGCACATCCGCGGAGGCGAGCATTCCGAAGGAAACGACCCTGGCCTCGAGGACCCGTTCGTACTCCAACGCGCGCTGGCTCGTCTGGTTCATCTTGTCGAGATCCAGTGTGGCCAATGTGAATTGAGCCTCGTCGCCGGCGGCTTCCGCCTTGTCCTGAGTGAGGGTCGCAACCTGAGTATTGAGGGTTTCGCCCTGCAGGCGGGTCGCCTTAGCGACCATTTGCAGCGCGCCTTTGAGAATGGTTTCGCGACCCGTGGCGCTGTTCAAACCGATGGCGATCTCGTTCGCGGCGGCGCGACTCTTGGCGTTCGCCACCAGCAATTGTTCTATCGAGGCCCGCGTTCCCATGATGAGCGCCAGGCTGTCCTTCGCGGTCTTGACGATCTGGTCGGTGAATCCGCCTTCGGTCGCATCGACGGTACGGAGAATCGTGAGTTCGCCATCCTCGAGCTTGCGGTTGCGCTGCCGCTGCCTCTCATTGATGGCGTCCTGGTTCTCTTGTATCTTCGTCCTGATCGAATCCAACTTGTAGTGGGAAAAATAGGTCGAATCGGAAGCGCCCTCATCATCATCGAAGGCGTGCCAGAGACGACTGAGAAAGCCGTCGCCGCTTTCTTTTTGATAATACTGGAGACGGTTCTGCGCCTGTGCTTCCTCGCGTCTTTCGGAGGCAAGCGAGCCGTTGAGCTTGTCGATCTCCTTCAGCAGGCTCTCGTTCACCTTGTACGCATTGGTGAGGGTTTCGATCGTCGTGCCATCGACCCTCGCTTTTTCCATCACCCTCAACAACTTCTTTATGTTGCCGGCGCCGTCATTGACGACATTGAAATCGCGGATGATGTTCTCGATCGCCGCCTTCGTGCCATCCTGAAGTTCAGACATCAGACGCTGAATGTGCTGCTCGCTCACCTGCGTTCGCTTGCTTTGTTCGTAGGTGAAATAGGCTTCGAATTCCGCAAAGCATTTCTGCGCCGCGCCGTAATCGGTGTCTTCCGCCGTCAGGAACGCGACGACGGCCTGAAGTTTGCCCTCATCGCTGAGGTCGCTGCGATCCATGATCTTGGCGACCGTGTTGTTGGCGATATCGAACACCTTTTCGCTGCTGGGCGCTTCCTCCGGCGCAACCTCCCGTTTGACCTTCACGACGAACGCCTTTTTCTCGGCGGGCGCGAACTGATTCGCGGTCTGGGTCGCGGTCGGCGCATGCACCTCATGGGCGGCGCGGATTTTGGCGATGCGTTCTTCGATATTCATCTCATTCTCCTTCCAGAGAATCTGTGAACCGGATCCGCGATGCGAGACCGGCAAGGCGCGCAACCGCCGTCCCATGCCCGAGCTACTTCTTGCGATCACGATCGCCAATGCCCGGCCTTTCCGGCCCGCGGCCCACATAGGGACTGAAAGGTCGGCCCATACAGAGCCGGAAACTACCCATCCCCTCTGAAGCGCGCGGTCCCGGCGTCGATGCGCGGGGCCGCCCTTGGCGCCCGTCTTCCCGACACGCGCGCGCCTCGGCGTCCGCCGGCCTCGACGTGGGGAGTAGTTTCCGACCCTGGCGTCGAAGGGGCGGCCCTCACATAGCTCCGAAACGGTCGCCGGCGTGGGTCTGACCCTGGTCCTGGGCGGCGTCCCGGGACGAACGGCGCGGAACAAAAGGTGATCCAAAACCCGCGACCCCAAGTGGGTGGACGGGTAGGGAATTCGGTCACTCGAGCACGAAGGAACATCTTCATGGACACGAACAAACGCATCGAAGGCATCGGCCATCAAGTCAAAGGCGCGGTCCTGCGGAGTATCGGCGTCGCGATCGGCGACGCGAAGCTCTCGGCGGATGGAACCGCCGAGCGCGCGCTTGGGGACGCGCAAAATACGGCGAGCGCGGGCGGGGATCAACTGGCCGGAATAGACACCGATCGCATCATCGGCATCGGACACCAGGTCAAAGGCGCCTTGATCGAGGAACTCGGGCGTCTTGTGGGAAATCCCAAGTTGCAGGCCACTGGCGCGTTGGAGCGGAACGCCGGCAAGGAGCAGAACCTCGCGGGCGGTGATCGGGACGTGGCGCGGCAGGCGGCCGAGGAGCGACTTGCGGCGCTCGACGCCAAAGCGAGCGAAATCGCGCCAGAAGACGAAATGAGGCCTTAGAGCGACGCGCAAACCCTTCCCCGCTCGGGGGCGTTTCGGCGGAGAGCCGCTGACCGCGACCTCGGCGACACATACGACCCGTTGGCGAGGACAAGATGAGCTTTCTGCAGCGACTTTGGCTTCGGGCCGGTCCAACCCTGGAATCCATCGAACTTGGCGCTCCTCCCCGCGCGAGTTCTCCCGAGGGCCCCGGAGTCGCTGGAGAGGAGACGATCAGACAGGAAGGCTCGGCGAGTTTCGAGACGGGAGAACAAATGCCGAGCCGGCCTGAGTCGGAGCGGTCGGTCGTGGCGAGGTGGTTCTTCAACGACATGTTCTTCATAGCGATGCTGTTGCTGGCGCTTGCAGGCGTCATCTTGCGACTGCCGGTAACCTACTGGATCGTTCTGACGCCGATCTTCGGCCTGATATCGATTATCGAGGGTTGGAGTCACTTCTCGACGCGAAGCGAACGTTTGGGACTGGCCTACAGAGTCGCCGCCATTTGGGCCGCATTGTTGGTGGCGATCTATCTGCTATACGACAGCGGCGTCCAGGGCGTATTGAACGCCAATGGCACGTCTCTTGCGATGATCATTCTTCTGGCGCTCGGCACGTTCGTCGCCGGCATTCAGGCCAGGGTCTGGCAAATCTGCGCGGTTGGCGGACTGCTGTTCCTGTCGGTTCCCGGCCTTGGCTGGCTCGATCAATCGCCGCTCCTGCTGGCCGCCGCCACGGTTTTGGTCATTGGCGTGGGCGGCCTCGTATGGTGGGTCAGTCAGACGCGTTCGGCGCCAGCCAGCGACCGCGTGTCCAGCGGCATGATCGCTCCCGATATCTCGCTGAACAAATAGCCAAGCGCCTGTGGCGGCCGTGACAGGGGGCGGGCCAAAAACCTCGACCCCGGCAGCGAAAAGAGCGTGCAGATCAGAGGTTCGCGCGCCTCCGCGGGTTTTGATGGATATAGAGCGGTTTCCGGTCAGTGTGACTTGTCATCCGCGCCTTCTTCGACAAGCTCAGAAGCGGGGATCCAGAGGGAGGCGACGTGCGGTCGCGCTGGATTCCCGCTTCTGAGCGTGTCGAAGAACGCGGCAATGACAACAGACATTTCTATTTGACCAGAAACAGCTCTAAAACTCAAATCCCGCCAAGTCGGGCCGCACTGTTTCGCGAGCTTCACTCGTCCGCGGCAATGCCTGTTCCGGCATGCGGGGTCAGCCCTTCCGCATCGTCGGACGTCAATGTGCCGCGCGGCACATCTTCTCCGTTCGTGGGTCTGCCCTCGCCATGGGGTGTGCCGTCTCCGGGCGGCAGACCGGCGATGTCTTTCATTCTGCCTTTGATCTTCTCGACGGGGGTTTCGGTCTCGGGAGTGTCCATTTTGTTTCCGATGCCTCTTATCAGGAAGATCGAGCACGTTGCCGGGCTAATGCGCCTCGAGATCAGGCCTTCTGAGGAACGGCGACGAGGCCGGGGAACAGAGCGTGGCGATCAGGGGGGCGCCTCATGGGCCTTGCCGGCTGATAGGCGAGCTTGCAATGTTGGGGGCAATAGGGCGCGTTGCCGAGCGCGGGCGCGCCACAATACAGGAACTCGGTGGAATCGGGATCGTCGACCGGCCAGCGACACTTCTCGTCGGTCAAGCCCGCGATTGTGATGTACGACGATACGGGCGAGGTTGTCTTCGGCGCGCTGGCCACGATCCTGTCCGCAACGCGCGCCTTTACAGGCGCCGCTTCGGGGACCGTTTTCGGCGCGTCCTCCGCGTCGCGCACCCCACCCGAGGCGCTGGATTTGATCGTCGCGGCGCGCAGGCCGATGTTGGCGCCGCTGGAGAGCCCGAGCCTATGAACCTTGCCGATCACCGCATTGCGCGTAATGCCAGCGCCAAGCACGCCGGCGATTTGGCTCGCGGTCCTGCCCTCCATCCAGAGGCGGCCAAGCGTTTCCATTTGTGGATCCGTCCAAATCATCTTGTGAGACTATCAGGCGGCCGTCCCGGCGATAGCGCCGGAAACTACTCATCACCACTTGTGAGACGGAGGGAGCGTCGATGACCGCAACCCCTGGGCCTTAGACGCTCGCCCGCCCGGCTAACCGATCGACAGCCGCTGAAATGCGGGAGCCTTCACGAAGTCGATCACGATCGCGAAGACGACCGCCGCGCCAAGAATGGCCGCGATGGTCAAAGGCGGCAAGGGAGCCATGGCGAGACCCGCCCAGGCCAGACCGCAGGCGAGCGACGTATCGATGACCGAGGACACCACGAGTTGCCAGCTGGGGCGCGAAGACCAGATGCGCCGCCGCTCGCGATTGTTGTAGGTCGTCGCCTGATTGCCGCAGACGATGGTGACGAAAGCCAGGGTTTGCAGGGTGGCGAGGTCATAATTCTCGATGAAATGACCGACGGCGAGGACGCCGACCGAAAACAACAACTGACCGAAGCCCATGACGACCCCAGCGATGGTCAATTTGCCGATTTGCCAGGAATTGGGACGGATCGAAGGATTGACGTTGTCGGTGGTCAGCGACATGCCCAGGAAGTCGCCGACGATCATGATGAAAGCCATCAGCAGCGGCGTCAGGATCGCATGCCCGGTCATGACCAACCCCGCCGCGATGAACATGACTTGAACGATCTTCTTGGTGATCGAATTGAGCGTGTAGGTCAGCACGCGTTGATAGATGATGCGGCCTTGCTTTACTGCGCTGACGATGCCGCCGAGACCGGGCGTCGTGAGCACCATGCCGGCGGCGGATTTGGCGACGTCGGTCGCGGTGGAAACCGCGATGCCAATCTGCGCCTGGCGGAGCGCCGGGGCGTCGTTGGCGCCGTCGCCGCACATGCCGACAGTGTGCCCGGCCGCCTGATAGCCTTTGACGAGCTTGAACTTGTCTTCGGGCAGAACGCCCGCGAATATGGCGTAATCCTCCAACTTCGCGCCCTCCGGCGGTCTGTCCGAGGGACAAAGTTCGCCCTCGATGCCGACGGCGCGCGCCACCGCTACCGCGGTCACCGCCGCATCGCCGGACGCCATCACCACTTTCACGCCCAACCCGTGCAGTTCCGCGACCAGCAAGGCGGATTCCGCGCGCGGTGGATCGGACAGGGCGATCAACCCGATCAGTTTCAGCGCCGCGGGCGGCCCCACGGCGACGGCCATGACCCGATAGCCCTGCGATTCCAGGGCGTGGGCGACGTTGGGCGCCGAAGGCGAGGGCGCGGCGAGCCCGCTCAACGTGGCGAACGCGCCTTTGACGATGCGAAGTTGAAGCCCCTTGGCGTCCGTGACGGAGGCCTCGGACATCCGCTTGGCGGGGTCGAACGGCGAAAACGCGATCAGTTTGAACAGGGACGCTCCGCCCTTCGCCTTCGCGGCCGCCTGGACGGCGATGTCGACGGGATCCTGCCCGCCCTCCGCGCTCGCTCGAGCCGCCGCCGACAACACATAGGCCTCGTCGAACTCGGCCAGACGCTTCACCTCGACGACAGAGAGTTCGTTTTTGGTCAGCGTGCCCGTCTTATCCGCGCACAGGACATCCATCGTGCCCGCCTCGTCCACGGCGGAGAGGCGCGTCGGCAGCACGCCGTCCGCTGCGAGCGCGCGGGCGCCCAGCGCCGCCGCGAGGGTGAAAGTCGCCGGCAGCGCCACCGGGATCGACGCCAGGATCGCCGTCAACACCAGCGGAACGATCTGGGCTTCGGTCAGGCCGAGGAAATGGGCGTAGCCCGCGAGCGCGACGGTGAAGAATCCATTGAAGACAGCGAGATTGCGGACGACGCGAAACACCGCTTGTTGCTGCGAACTGACGACATGCGCGGTGCGCACGAGTTCGGCCGCGCGGCCGAATTTGGTGCTCGCGCCGATCGCCGTCACTTCCGCCACGGCCTCGCCGCGCCGGATCAGCGCCCCGGCATAGACGCTCACGCCTTTGCCGGCCTCGACTGGCTCGGACTCGCCCGTCAGCATCGACTGATCGACCAGTATCTGGCCGTCACGCACCAAAACGTCGGCGGGAACCAAACCGCCCAGAGTGAGTTTCACGACATCGCCAGGAACGAGGTCCGCGGCGGGCGCGATTTTCCAAGCGCCGTCGCGACAGACAGAGGCCGAGATCGCAAGTCGCGACTTCAACGCCGCGAGCGTCGCCTGCGCCCGCCCTTCCTGGACGAAGCCGAGCGCCGCGTTGAACACGAGCAAAATCGCAATGACCGCGCTCTCGAGGAATTTGCCGAGCGCGAGTTCGAACGCAATCGCCCCTTCCAGCATCCACGGAACCGGCGCCCAGAATTCTCCCAGGGCCCGGCGCAACGGATGCAGGCTGACGTCGGCGATGCCATTCACGCCGTATTTCTTCCGCCGCAGTTCGACTTCGCCGCTGCTCAGGCCGGCTTGGGCTTGCGCGACCGCCTCGGGCGCCTTCGCCGCTTTCACGTCCGGCGCCAGATTGGTCATCGGCGAAACCCCTGATGTTGGTCATCGCCAATAACCAGGCGCCGGCTTAGTGGCGCCTTGGGGCGAGACCGGATCAATTCTTCTTGGGATAGTATTTGGCCCAGGTCGCCTCCAAGGAGTCGACCGCGCGTTCATAGGTCGCCTTGGCCGCCGTCCAATCGTCTCCGCCGGCCGCGCCGAGATTCGCGGAGGCATGTTCGACGGAAGTCCAGGCGCTGGCGATCTCGAGCCTCGCCGCCTGCCCGACTTGTGTCGTTTTCGTCTCCACCCGATCGTCGAACTCGGCTATATTCTGCCGCCATTTCGCCATTCGCGACTTTTGCGTTTCGAGATAGCTCTGCTTGTCGACAGGTTCGGAGATTGCGACGGTTGTCTGGACGCCCGCACTCGGCGTCGACGTTTGCGCGAAAGAACCGGACGAGAAAGCCATGACGATGGGGAGGGCGAGCACCGCGCTCGATAGGAGTTTCATCGGGATTCCCTTTCTTGAGAAGGTGTTGAAAACAAAGGCCGGCCAGCGACCCCCTCGACGCGCCCGGATCCTGCGGAGTCGCGCGACGAGCATAGCCATCGTCGCGACGCCGCTGACAGCGCCGGAAACTACTTAGGAGGCGTCAGCAAATTGAGGAATCAAGTAGCGGGCTTCACTCAGCCCTGCCCGTCATTGCTTCGGCTCACGCTAACAACAAACAAGTGGAGCGTCGGCCTCCAGGCCGACTTGACGCCTCCCGCGACGGCGGCCTGAGGGCCGCCGCTCCTCGGGATGTCGAACCCCGATTCATCCCTGAGCGTCGCCCGAAGGCCGTTGCGGAAATCGCAATGATGGAGGGAGCGTTAATTTTCTGACGGAACCTGAGTTGTCAAATCCGAGGCGTCGCGCATCCAGCCTCCCGAGAACCCGGCTCGGCGAAGCCCATCAACCAAATAGGGACAACGCTTCATCATCTCCCAGACGAGGCCCGTGCGGTGGTTTTCAACCATCAGGACGACAGGTCCCTGATTGATTCCAAAATGAAACGGAGAAATCCATACCTGCGCGGGCTTCGTCCGTTCCGCTATCGTGGCGTTGAAAGTCGTGTCGAAGCCGTAAGGATTGTTCTCCCGAAGTTTCAGCTCGGCGAAATGGCGAAGCGCCGGCCCGACGATTTCAGGCGCGAATGGAAGCGAAGCGGCGACGGCCCAGGGCGCAAGGCATCCGTCGTCGGGTCCATCGGGCGCCCCCCGGGCCAAATAGCCAAAGAATCGTCGTTTTACGCCTTTGGTCGTAAAACTCGCCGGCCCTGGCCCATCGCTTGCCGAGATCCCCCAGCCATTGGGGCCATAGCCGGCGAAATGCGACGGATTGGCGATGGCGTATTGCCGCTGCGCCAAGGTCGCGCGACGGCTGTTCTCGAAATAATCGCTCTGCTTCTCGCGCATGTAGGCGTCGCGAATGCCGCGAAAATCAACCCAAATGTGCGAGAACTGATGAATGAAGAGCGGGCCCGCGTAAACGAACTCATGGCCATATAGATTGCGCCACGCGTATGTGTCCGTCCAACGCGCATAACTCTCCGCCGGAAGCGGATGCGTGGGCGAGCCCAGGCCGAGCAAATAGAGGATCAGCGCCTCGCAATAGCCTTCCCAACGATAGCCGAGAAAGCCCCGTTTCGGTTTCCAGCCATGAGTGACCGTCGCGCCGCCGTTGCGCGCCCAATTCCAATCCGCGCGCCGGTAAAGCCTATCGGCGAGTTCGCGGATCTCGCGCTCCTCATCGCTGTCCCCCGAGAAATAGGCCGCGGCCGCCAGCATGCCGGCCAACAGAATAGCGCTGTCGATCGTCGAAAGTTCGCAATCCCAGGCGCGCCTTCCGCTCTTCATGTCGAGAAAGTGGTAATAGAAACCTTTGTATCCCGTTGCGTCCGCTTCGGCGCTTTGAACGCTGGCGTCGAAGAATCTCAGCGTCGCCCGCACGCGCGCAATGGCGTCCGTTCGCGACAGCAAGCCGCGCTCCGCGCCGACCGGATAGGCCGTGAGCGCGAAGCCGACAGCGGCGATACTGGCAGGCGATCCCGGAGCGGTCTTATCGGCGATCAATCCATTTTCTGGATTGGCCTCATGCAGGAAATAGGCGAACGCCTCGCGCTGCGCGGCGTCCAGGAATTCCGGGCTGAGTCCCGACTCCGTCAAAACCCGCGCTCCCGGCTCGAGCGCACAAAGGCGTTCCGCGACATCGACCCCTCGCGCCCAGGGTCCTCCATCGGGCCCGTCAGAACGGCGCTGTCGCCGGGGAGGCGTTCCAAAGCAGGAAGACGGGCGTTTCCGGATGATCGGGATCGCGGGCCAACACGCTGACCGATGCGGGATCAATCCGGAAATGCCGGGCCTGAAATACGTCGAGCCCTATCCATCTTGCGGCGAGGACCATTCCGAACTGACCGTGGGCAAACAGCGCAACGTCGCCCTCCATCTCGCGAATTCGCACAATCAACCGATCCGCCCGCGCGGATATTTCGGCCGGCGATTCGCCGTTCGGGCAGCCATCGCGAAATATGTCCCAGCCCGGTCGCTCGAGGCGGATATCCGAGGATCGGCGCCCCTCGTAATCGCCGTAGTTCCACTCGGCCGCGTCGGGCTCGATGTCGGGTTGATCGGACGCGCCCGCCAGTTCGCAAGTTTTGCGCGCCCGCGCCCGGGGACTGGTCAATACGTGCGAGAACGTCAGAACGGAAATCCAGGGTTTCAGCGCGCGCGCCAGCGCCTCGCCGTGCGCAGTGAGCGGCAGGTCGGTTACCCCCGTATGCTGACCCGACAAGGACCACGCCGTTTCGCCGTGTCGAAAGTAGAACAGCCGGCTTTTCTTGGCCGGGACGTCGGTCATGGGTGCGCTCATTCCAGGCTCGCCTCGATCGCCGGCGTGTACTGACCTCGCCGCGCCGCGCGATTGCAGCGCGCGCGATGCAGCAGCGCGGCTTGCGCCTTGATCCGATTGACGCCCTTGTCGGCCCAGATCGCCAGCGCAGGCTGTTGGATCGCGCGCGCGAACGAAAACGTCAAGGGCCAAGGCGCGTCGGACCTCGGAGAACGACGTGGCGAATTCAATGCGTTCAGGCGCTGCGAGGCGAGTTCCCCCGATTGACCGCCGGAAAGGAACGCGACGCCCGCCACCTCCGCCGGCACCACTCGCCGCAATGTCTCCAGGGTCGCCTCGGCGACGGCCTCCAGATTCGTCTGTTCGGGGCAGGCCAGACCCGGCAGCACCATGTTGGGCTTGAGAATCATGCCCTCCAATTGCACCCCTTGAATGGCCAGTTGGCCGAACACGCTCCGCAACATCGATTCGGTCGCGGCCTTGCTGGCGGCGAGCGTGTGGGCGCCGTCCATCACCACTTCCGGCTCGACGACAGGAACGATCCCGGCCTCCTGACAAAGCGCGGCATAGCGGGCCAGGGCGTGCGCGTTGGCGTCGATGCAGGCGCGGGTAGGCATATCCTGACCAATGGTGATTACGGCGCGCCATTTGGCGAACCGGGCGCCCATGGCGTGATAGGCGGCGAGGCGCACGCGCAATCCGTCGAGCCCCTCCGTCACCTTCTCACCCGCGTGACCGGCGAGGTCCTTGGCGCCGGTATCGACCTTTATCCCGGGCACGATCCCCGCGTCCGCGATGACTTTGACGAACGGCGTGCCTTCCGGCCGCGCCTGTCGAATCGTCTCGTCATAGAGAATCACGCCGCTGATGCATTCGCCCAGGCCCTCCGTGGTCAGGATCATCTCGCGATAGCGGCGCCGCGCTTCTTCGGTTTGCGCGATCCCCACCGCCGCGAAGCGCTTGTTGCAGGTGGCGTTGCTCTCGTCGATCGCGAGCAGACCCTTGTCGTCGGCGAGCAGGCGCCTGGCTATGTCGATCAGCGCGGCGCCGTTCATTGGGCCGAGCCCCACATCCAATTGCGAACCTCAGGCAGGTCCTCGCCGTGTTCGTCGATATAGTGCTTGTGCTCGATCAGCTTGTCGCGCATCTCCTGCTTCAGATAGGCGCCCTTGCTGCCCAAATGGGGCAGATTGTCGATGACGACCTGCACGAGGTGGTAGCGATCGATATCGTTCTGCACGCGCATGTCGAAAGCCGTTGTGATCGTGCCTTCCTCTTTGTAGCCCCGGACATGAAGCCTGCGGTTGGCGCGACGATAGGTCAGACCATGCACCAGAGAGGCATAGCCGTGGAAATTGAAAATGATCGGCTTGTCCCTGGTGAACAGCGAATCGTAGTCGGTCTCGCTGAGGCCGTGCGGATGTTCGGCGCAAGGCTGAAGCCGCATCAAGTCAACGACATTGATCACGCGTATTTTCACTTCGGGCAGTTTCGCGCGCAGGATCGAAACGGCGGCCAGCACTTCCAGCGTCGGCGTATCGCCGCAGCAAGCCATGACGACATCGGGCTCGCTGTCCTGATCGTTGCTCGCCCATTGCCAGATGCCTATCCCTTCGGTGCAATGGACCACGGCCTGCTCCATCGTCAGCCATTGCGGCAGAGCGTGCTTTCCGGCGACCACGACATTCACATAATGGCGGCTGCGCAGACAATGGTCGAACACCGACAGCAGGCAATTGGCGTCCGGCGGCAGGTAGACGCGAACAACATCGGCCTTCTTGTTGATCACATGGTCGAGAAAGCCCGGGTCCTGATGCGTGAAGCCATTGTGGTCCTGCTGCCAGACGTGCGAGGCGAGCAGGTAATTCAGTGAGGCGATCTTGCGCCGCCACGGAAGTTCCAACGTCACCTTCAACCATTTGGCGTGCTGACTGAACATCGAGTCGACGATGCGGATGAAGGCCTCGTAGCTGTTGAACAGGCCGTGGCGGCCGGTCAGCAAATACCCTTCCAACCAGCCCTCGCACTGATGCTCGCTGAGCTGGGAATCGACGACGCGCCCGTTCGGAGCCAGGAACTCGTCATTGTCGACCCTCTGGGCTTCCCATTGCCGATTGGTGACCTCGAACACGTCGCCGAGCAGGTTGGAGAGCGTCTCGTCGGGACCGAAGATGCGAAAATTGCGTTGCTCGCCGTTCGCGACGGTCACGTCGCGCAAGAACTTGCCCAGAATCATCGTGTCCTGAGCGGTCACCGCGCCCGGCGCCGGCACCGCCACGGCGTGGGTGCGGAAGTTCGGCATCTTCAGGTCGCGCAACAGGATGCCGCCATTGGCGTTGGGGTTGGCGCCCATGCGGCGATCGCCCTTCGGGGCAAGTTCGGCCAGTTCGGGTTTCAACCGACCTCTGTCGTCGAACAGTTCCTCGGCCTTGTAGCTCTTCATCCAGCTTTCCAGCAGCTTGACGTGGTCGGGATGCTGGGCGTCCACCAGGATCGGCACCTGATGGGCGCGGAACGTGCCTTCGATCTTCAACCCGTCGACAAACTTGGGTCCGGTCCATCCCTTGGGCGAACGGAGCACGATCATGGGCCAGCGCGGGCGCGTCGCGTCCTTGTCGTCGCGCGCGCGCTTCTGGATCGCATGAATTTGGCTTATGGCCTCTTCCACCGTCGCCGCCATCAGCCGGTGCATCACCTCGGGCTCGTCGCCCTCGACGAACAGTGGCGTCCAGCCGCAACCCTCGAAGAACTTCTCCAACTCCTCGTGCTCGATGCGGGCCAGAATCGTCGGATTGCTGATCTTGTAGCCGTTGAGATGCAGAATGGGCAGAACGGCGCCGTCGGTGATCGGATCGAGGAACTTGTTCGATTGCCAAGCCGTCGCCAAGGGACCGGTTTCCGCCTCGCCGTCGCCGACGATGCAGGCGACGATCAGTTCAGGATTGTCGAACGCGGCGCCGAAGGCGTGACTGAGCGAATAGCCGAGTTCGCCACCCTCATGGATCGAACCCGGCGTCGTCGGCGCGACATGGCTTGAAATGCCGCCTGGAAACGAGAATTGCTTGAACAATTTCTTCATCCCGACTTCGTCTTGACTGATGTCAGGATAGATTTCGCTGTAGCTGCCTTCGAGATAGGTATTGGCGACCAAGGCCGGGCCGCCGTGCCCGGGACCGGCGATGTAGATCATGTCGAGGTCGTGCAGCTTGATGGCGCGATTGAGATGGACGTAGATGAAATTCTGACCCGGCGTCGTTCCCCAATGCCCGACCACCAACGGCTTGACGTGCGCCAGCTTCAGGGGCTCGCGCAGCATGGGGTTGGCGTAGAGATATATCTGCCCCACAGACAGATAATTGGCCGCGCGCCAGTAGGCGTCGAGTTGTCGCCACTCGAGCGACTGC
>Ga0302140_10004398_pt1 | contig 17959 bp, 8 predicted proteins | sample I_Bog_E1_1_FD_202095 | JGI IMG/M metagenome (GOLD analysis project Ga0302140, IMG submission 202095) | Peat permafrost microbial communities from Stordalen Mire near Abisko, Sweden - I_Bog_E1_1 | ecosystem: Environmental > Terrestrial > Soil > Wetlands > Peat | place: Sweden: Abisko, Stordalen... | reverse complement strand
CGCCCAAGCCGCCGCAGATGCTGCTCATTCAGAGGGATCACGTGATCGAGCATCTCGCGGCGAGCACTGCCCACCCATCGCTCCGCGATTCCGTTCTGCCACGGGCTCCGAACACTCGTGCGAATAGGGTGGATCCCGCTCGCCTTTAGGAACTCGAAGACATCGCTGCCGAACTTGGCATCACGGTCGAACAAAACGTGCCGGTAGCGACACGGAAGGGGCAGAGCCTCCCGCAGTTGCTGCACGATCCAATCGCTGTTCGGATGCAGCGTGACATTGAAGTGCAGGATTCGCCGCCGCCCGTGCTCGATGACAAAAAAGCAATAGAGTGTGCGAAACGTCAGACTCGGAACCGTGAAGAAGTCGAACGCGGCGATTACCTCGCGGTGGTTGTTGAGGAAGGCCAGCCAGCGTCTCGCCTTCCCCGCATCGCAGTGTCGCTTCAGCCGCCGCAGATATCGCGACACGGTGGGTTCGGAAATCTCGAATCCCAGTTGGAGCAGTTCGCCATGGATGCGGGGCGCCCCCCAGGTCGAATTCTCCGTCTTCATGCGCCGGATCAACTGCCGGATCTCTGGACTCATCTTCGGTCGGCCCCGTCGACGAAGCCGGGACCGCCACCGCCAAAACAGACGGAAGCCAGAACGATGCCAGGCAACCACGGTTTCCGGCTTGACCATGATCAGGGCCTCGGCCCAGCCGGGCCACAGTCGGCGGAGCACAATCCAGAACAGCCGATCAAGGCGATCCAACTTCGGGCGCGGCTGCTTGCGCTTAAACACGGCAAGTTGCTGGCGAAGGGCAGCGGCTTCCAGAGCGAGATTGTGACGCGGCAGAAGGAAGGCGCGGAGGTAGGCGACCACCGCACTGGCAAGAGTGAACATCTATCCGATATTAGTTGATGGCTTTTCCCGGCAGAATGCACCAGGAGTGCAACCCTTTGATCTTACTCGCTTATGCATTTTTGATGACCGACAGGTAATGCGGCACCTACCGACGACACCGGGCATTCGAATGGTCGTGATCCGAAAGGAAGTCCGGCCGTTGGCCATCGCGGCCGAAGTCCGCTTTGTCGCCGTTGCGTGCGAGCGTCGTGCTATCGTCGTCGCCGCGGACCAGCGGGTGCTCGTTGTGCCAGCCGAATTCAGGGGATCGCCATGTGACGACGTTCATTAAAGATCCTGATGCCCGTCCTGGACTATTTCGTCGATTGGTCGAAGTGGCTGACTGGCGACCAAATCCAAACGAGCGAATGGTCCGTCAGCGACCCGGCCCTCGAACGGCGGACGATTCCAACACTCCGACTCGGACCACCGTGTGGCTATCGGGCGGCATCGCTGGCCAGTCGTACACGGTGAACAATCGCATTACCACCTCTGGCGGCCGCACGAACGACCGCTCGTTTGTTTTCCAAGTGCACAACCCGCTGAATTCGTTCCTGAAACGTAACCGTGCCGAGGCGTACCGGGAGGGCGACCCAGACCGGGCGGGGCCTTACTTACCAACCGTTTTGAGTAGCGCGGCAGCCTTCCACGCAATCAATCCTAGGCCCTTTGTCTTTGCCTCACGCTCCACAGCTTGCAGACGCGGTTCAGCGCTGGCCCGATTCGGATCGACCTCCGACTCAGCCAAAAGGATCTCGAGGTGCAAGGCTCCGTAACCCAGCCTGCCTGCCTCGGCTTCGGCAGCGGACAATTGCGCCTTGACGTCTGCGGCTCCGGCAGCGCCATTAGCGGCAAAAACTGGTGCCACCATCACCAAGACAGCGAGCCGTTGAGCGCGGTCCTGGAGTTTGGGCAGTGTCTGCCTCAGAGGCTCCGCTTTCTGCTCGGCTTGGGCCCGTTTGCCCTGGACGAGCAGAGCTCGGGCCTCAATCGCTAGCGCGAGCGCTTCCTGGTCGGACTCTTGCTCGTGATGGAACTCTTCCCCAGCTCCTTGTGCATGCTGAAACGCCTCGGCGACCTTGCCTTCTTCGAGAGACAATTCAGCGAGAGCCAGGTGGCTTTCCGCCATCACGCTCGTTGCCTTCATATTGGTTCGCACCGCCAGCCCGGCTTCGTGCCTGGACCTGGCTCCGTTAAGGTCACCTTCAGCCATGAGCGCCTCTCCCAAGCCAAAAAGGGCATAACCGCGTTGCCGGTCATCATTCATTTCCTCAGCAACAGCAAGATGCTCTGAAAATCGCTTCTTCGCGTCTGGCAAATCCCCCTGTCTTAGAAGAAGATCGCCCAGGTTTCCCAGCGTTCGAGCAAGCCCCGGCTTGTCTCCGATCTGACGAATCATCTCCAACGACTGTTCGAACTTTGCTTTCGCTTCATCCAATTGCCCTTGATCCTGTAGCACGATAGCGACATTCCCCAACACCGTCGCGGCTCTGGCGCGGTCACCACGCTCCAAGTGGATCGCCACAACGTCTTCGTACATCCTCCGCGCTGCACTCAGGTCCCCTTGACGCCATAAGACATTGGCTACGCCATTCAGAGCAATGGCTTCGCGGCCACGGTCGGCGATCTTTCGGCCAATCGCGGCGGACTCCTCGAACATCTTCTTGGCGTCGTTGAGGTCCCCTTTATCCATAAGGCCGTATGCGAGACTGTTGATGGTGGCGGAAACAGCAGCCTCCTGGCCGATCTCCCGGAATGTGGCCAGGGCCTTTTCGTATGCGCCCTTTGCTGAGGTGCTGTCGCCCTGGTCATCCAACACGTCGGCGACATTCTTCCATGCCCGAGCCTCGCCGGCGCGATCGCCAACCTCGGCGTAAATTGCTTTTGCTCGTTCCGCCGCCTCAAGTGCTGGCTTCCGGTCTCCCATCTGGTTCCGAGCCCACGACTCGCGCAGCAGTGCGGCCGCCGCCAACAGCCGAGGCCGCCGCGACTCCGCTTTGATGCGCGCCTGCGAGGCCACCGTCTGTTCGCGACGAAAATCGCCAAGGGCCTCCGCAGTAGCCGCTTCCGCGAGGTCAACCCTGGGATCGTCGGCTCCCGTCAGCTTGTGCAACTCCTGAATCGTAACCAGTGATTCTTTCCCCTTCCCAGCGGTGGTCTGAGCGTTCGCCAGGCGAAGTCCATACTCAGCATCATCCGGGAAGAAGGTCCAGAGAGTGCGATAGATCTGAATCGCGCGATCCCATTCGTTGGCCAGCTCGCGGTACTGTCCTTCAATCAAAAGCGAGGATTCCCGCGGAAGGGTTGATGCCCTGCCAAACGCGTTCTTGGCAGCCTCTTGTGCCTTTACTTGGTAGCCGAGAATGGACCAAGCATTCGCAAGAGCGTTATATGCCAGCGCATAGCTCGGCTCCACTGCAATGGTCTGCTCCAGCAAGGGGCGTGCCGAAAGAGCGTCCAACAGACGGAGTTTCGCCAACCCTTCGGCATACAGACGTTCCGCTTCCAGGTTTGTCGGGCGGGCGCTCTTCAATGCCTGCGCTTCCGAAACCGTGAGTTCTCCCTCGCCAAACTCGTTGCGTAGCGTGGCCCCTATAGCGGTGACCATGGCGAACAAGGATGCCTGAGATCCGGTCCGAGTTACCGAGACGGCAGTTTCACCAGTCGCCGTATTCTGAACCGCGATGTCAAGGCGCACCTGCGCATCGGCTCCACGGCCGATCACCGCATAGGACCCGAGAAGAACAATATCCGCGTTGAGACGTTTCCGGATCGCAGCGAGACTATCCGGGGAAAGGCTGTCGGTGTCGGCGAGGGAGAGGTCAGTTTTTGTCCGTGCCACCTCTTCGCCGGAGATTGTTCGGATCTTCTTCCCCGTAGAGAGTTCCGCCCTCAGCATCTCGCTGAGGCCTGTTGATAGCCAAGTCGACTCTGTGCCGCCGGACAAATTCTTAAACCCGAGGACTGCAACGGCTTGCCGGTATCTCAGGGGTGGACGGGGCAGCTCGTCCCTGGGGCGATTTCGAACCAGCCAGCCGACTCCCGCCAACGCGATCACAGCACCTGCGACGACGGGTAACAATATTGCCTGCCGTACGTTCCGGCGAGGTCTCTCCGACTGTTCGGTGACCGCAGGTAGGAATCGGTATCCACGCCTTGGAATCGTTTCGATTTGATCGCGGCCGAGGGTCCGACGGAGAGCGGCAATCTGCTGGTCGAGATTGTTCTCCTCAACGACACTGTCCGCCCAAACAGCCTTCATCAATTCCTCTCTTGAAACGACCCGCTCACGGTTGCGTACCAGGACCAGAAGAGTTTCAACCGCCTTGGGCGAAAGGGAGATTGGCGCAGAATCCCGCCACAGGACGCCCTCGGTTTCACTTAAGCGAAACGATCCGAAGCAGTAAAAGTGGCGTTTCAGCATAGCCATGGCGCTCTTCAGGAGTTTTTCAGAAAAGTTTCAAGCCCAACATTCTGGACGTCCAAGTAAGATTTAGTCTAGCTTCTCAGAATAGCTGAACGCGAAGAACAAGGTGGGCGCTCTGGGTGACGTCGTATTCGAGGCCCTCCCCCCGTGGAATGCCAGACCTTGCCGATGCTTGGGAACCCACGATGCCCGACAACGAATCGATCTTGAGTTGGGAATTGAGAACCGGATTGGACCGACGGCCGCAACCCTGCGATGGCGATTCGGAGCCCCTTAACCTGGCTTTCTCAGTACGTACAGTACCCGAGCCCGTACTCCTGTGCTTCCAGCGTAAAGCTTCGGAAGGTCCAGTGAATATTCGGATGCGAATGTCAGTTTTTTCTGTGAAATTCAGCTTCATCAGCAGTACAATGAATTCCTCGGAATCCGTGCCGGGGTTTCGCCCGTTGGGAGTTGCGGGAGGACGGACATGATTGAGTACAGCCGCTCGTTCGGACATATATCACCCACCATCGCGGGCATTTGTTTGACCTTGCTGGCAGCCCAACCCGTTGTGGCGGCTTCACGAGCAACTTGGCAGGTGTCCCAGCCCGGAGTTTGGCATTTCGAGAAGATCCCCTCCCCTTCCGTCCAACCCGCCTTTAAGGCTTTTGTTCCGGGCTACAGCTTCCAGGCGCGCGTGGGCGGCTTCTCCTTCACGGGCCCAACCGATGCGGGCCGATGGTCCTGGGTTAATGGAAGCCGCCGAGCCGTGCCCGAAGGGGCGATGCCGACCGGCGCCGTTACGAACTACTTCCTGGGACAGCAGCGCCAGAATTGGCGCACGAAGGTTCAGAGCTTCGAGAAGATTCGATACCGAAGCGTCTGGCCCGGTATTGATGTTGTGCTTTACGGCTCTGGTTCGAGGTTCGAGTATGACTTCATCGTAGGCCCCGGTGCCGATCCTGGCCAAATTGGGATAAGGGTCGAAGGCGTTTCCCGCATTCACACGGATGTAGACGGTTCGGTCATCTTCCAGACCGATCGAGGATCTTTCCGCCAAGCACCCGCTATCCTTTACCAGGAAATCCAGGGCAAGAGGGTGCCGGTCCGAGGGAGGTACAGCCTGTCACCCGAAGGCTACGTAAAGCTGGAAGTGGCGGACTACGATCATAGGAAACCTCTCATCATCGATCCGGTGATAACGCTGTCCGTCCAGATCGGCGCTAACGGCACGGAATCCACCGCGGGCATCGCCCGCGACAGGCTCGGCAACCTTTATCTTGCCGGCACTACGGCATCAAGCAGCCTGCCAGCACCAACCGGCACACAGACATCGAATGCCGGGAGGAGTGATGCATTCGTAATCAAGCTTGACCCTCAGGGCAACGTTCTTTACTCTACGTATCTTGGAGGATCTGGCGACGACCATGCCACCGGAGTGGCACTCGACGATCAGGGTAACGTCTATGTTGCCGGTTGGACCACCTCTCTGAACTTTCCCATCCGCAACGCCCTACAGCCCAATTTGATTGGCGGAAGGGAGGGATTCCTTGCCAAATTCTCCCCTGATGGCCAGTTGCTGTATTCGACTTACATCGGAGGTTCGGGGCAGGACGAAGTTCACGCCTTGGCAGTCGATTCGCAAGGTAACGCGTTCGTCGCGGGAGTCACTGCGTCGAAAGATTTTCCGGTAGTGGGCGGGATACAAGGCGACCTCCATGGGGCAACCGATGGCTTCGTGATGAAGGTCAATGCAGGCGGCGATCGCATCATTTTCTCGACCTATTTAGGCGGTAGCGACTTGGACCGCTGTGAAGCCATCGCAGTAGATAGTATTGGTCGTGCGTATGTAGCTGGCTCGACCCGATCGCCCGATTTCCCTGTCCTAAAGCCCGCGCGTCCATATTCCGGCGAAACAGATGCTTTTATTGCCAGGTTCAAGAGCGACGGCACCCAACTGGAATATGCCACGTTCCTCGGGGGCTCTGGCAACGACGAGGCGCTCGGCATCGCCGTTGATGCGGCCAATAAGGCCTACGTGACCGGCTGGACTACGTCGGCAGACTTCCCGGTCGTTTCAGCGTTCTCCGCTGCTCTCCGTGGGCGTCAAAACGCCTTCGTGGCGAGCCTGACCGAAGGCGGGAATGATCTTACCTATTCGACCTACCTGGGCGGCACAGTTGAAGATCGCGGCCTTGCCGTCCGCGTCAACTCAGACGGGGAAGCGTTTGTTACGGGGTGGACCAGGTCGCCCGACTTCCCGACCCGGAGCTCAGTCCAAAGTTCACTGAGCGGACCTCAGGATGCCTTCTTTGTTCGGCTCAGCGCGACCGGGGCAACCATAATCGACGGTAGTTACTTGGGCGGCTCTGGTGTCGATGACGCTTCAGCAATTCTCATAGATGACGAGGACCGTGCGTACTTGGCCGGCGACACGGTCTCCAGGGTAGCAGGAAGGAACGATTTCCCGAGTTCTGGGCGACGCCAAGCCGACAATAGCGGCTCGGGTGCTTTCTTTGCCCAACTCGATCCGTGTCGCTACGAGTTTTCATGGACCACCAAGTCATTCGACCACCTTGGGGGGAGCGACCAGCTCCTCGTCACACCGAACGCCCCAAACTGCGAGTGGGGCGTTACCGAGTTGCCGGCCTGGATATCGGGCCAGGCAACTGCCGCAGTGGGAACCGGAGCTTTGATGCTCAAGGTCGGTCCGAATTCCGGCCGCTCAATGCGCCAGGGTTTGATCACTATAGAAGGCCACAAGCTGACCGTTTCACAAAACGCTCTTCAAACCGCTGGTTCTCTCACCGTCGCGACTGACTATGCGGCATATGCGACTGGTCAGGCCGTAGACTTTTCCGGCCAATTCCTCGATTCGACCGGAGTTGCGATTGCGAACGCCACCATTGGCATCCAAATCACTCAGGGCTCGACCAACCGCTCGGTGAGCGGCGCTACCAATTCGGCAGGCAACTACACGATTGTGTACCAGCCACCGGCAGGCGACGTAGGAGTTTTCCAGGCAACAGCCAGCGGAACCTCAAACAGTGCGACCGTGACTGCCACGACGTCTTTCCAGATCTTCGGCGCTCCGATACAGGTGCCGAGCGGTAGCCTTCCTCTGGGAAATACGACGTGGGGGCAGACGGGCGCTGTCTATGTCGTCCCATCGGGAGGCGTAACAGTGCCGCAAGGGGCGACGCTGACCATTCAGCCCGGGGTGATCGTAAAATTCCAGTACGAGCCTGGCGGTTGCTGCTACACCTCGGCATACCTGGATGTGAAAGGGTCGCTGGTGGCGAACGGGACGGCAGCGCAGCCGATCTACTTCACCTCGATTCGGGACGACGCCATCGGCGGCGACACGAATGGGGACGGAAATGCGACCAGTCCGGCGGCGGGCGACTGGTCGGGGATTCGGTTCGACTCGGGGGCGACGGGATCGATCAGCAACGCAGTCATCCGATACGGCGGCGGCAGCACGTACTATGGACCGAACTATGCGGCGTTGGACATTGCTTCGGGTGCCGCACAGCCTACCCTGGGGGCGGGCATCCAGATCACGGATAGCGTGACCGGGCTGGCGATCAGCGGGTCTGGAACGAATGTGAGTCTCAGTGGGGCGGCGCTGGCGCGCAACGGAGTGGGCATTCAGGTGAACTCCGGCCAGGCGGCGATTGATAGCAACACGTTCACCAACAATGCTCTTGGTTTCCAGGCCGCTACGGGAGCCAAGGGGAGCATCACCAACAGCACGATGACGACGGCGGCCGGTGGGACGGCGGGGTCGATCAGCGCGGGTTATACCGGGACTTTGCGCGGGAACACGTCCACCGGGGCGGGCTTGAACATTATTAAGGTCCAATCGGGGACCCACGTGACAGGAGCGGTGACGTGGGGCGCGAGCATACCCTACTGGGTGGATTCGGGCGGAGCGCAAGTAGACGCCGGAGGAGCGCTGACCATCGAATCTGGCGTAATCGTGAAGTTCCGGTACGAGCCCGGCGGGTGCTGCTACACTTCGGCGTACTTGAAGGTGCTGGGGTCGCTGACGGCCAGCGGAACTGTGACGCAGCCGGTCTATTTCACATCGGACCGGGATGACACGGTAGGCGGCGACTCGAACGGGGATGGGAGTGCGACCCATCCGGCGCTGGGCGACTGGTCGGGTATTCGATTTGACTCGGGAGCGACGGGATCGTTGAGCTACGCGGTGATCCGCTACGGTGGCGGCAGCACGTACTATGGGCCGAACTACGCGGCGCTAGACGTTGGGACGGGAAGCACGCAACCGGTGTTGGGATCGGGCATCCAGATCACGGACAACATCACCGGCCTGGCGGTGAGCGGGTCGGGGACCAATGTAAGCATCAGCGGCGCCACCTTCGCGCGCAACACAACGGGGATCGCGCTGAACAGCGGTTCGGCGGCCATCACAGGCAACACGTTCACCAGCAACGGGACCGGCGTTCAGGCGGCGGCGGGCACCGGTGGGAGCATCACCGGCAACACGTTCACAACGACAACCGGCGAGACGGCCATGTCGCTGAGCGCGGGATACCTGGGCACGCAGAGCGAAAACACGTCCACGGGGAGCGGGATCAACGGGATCAATATTCCCAGCGGCACGGCCATCACCGGAAATGCCAATTGGGGGCAGGTGGGGATTCCGTACGTCATCAACAGCGGCAGTCTGACAGTGAACGCCGGAGCTACGTTAACGATTCAGCCTGGGGTAATTGTGAAATTCCAGTACGAGCCCGGCGGCTGCTGTTACACCTCGGCATACCTGGATGTGAAAGGGTCGCTGGTGGCGAACGGGACGGCAGCGCAGCCGATCTACTTCACCTCGATTCGGGACGACGCCATCGGCGGCGACACGAATGGGGACGGAAATGCGACCAGTCCGGCGGCGGGCGACTGGTCGGGGATTCGGTTCGACTCGGGGGCGACGGGATCGATCAGCAACGCAGTCATCCGATACGGCGGCGGCAGCACGTACTATGGACCGAACTATGCGGCGTTGGACATTGCTTCGGGTGCCGCACAGCCTACCCTGGGGGCGGGCATCCAGATCACGGATAGCGTGACCGGGCTGGCGATCAGCGGGTCTGGAACGAATGTGAGTCTCAGTGGGGCCACATTTGCGCGCAATACCACGGGAATAGCGCTGAACACTGGCTCGGCTACCATCACTGGCAACACCTTCACAAACAATGCTCTTGGGTTTCAAGTGGCCGGAGCAACGCAGGGAAGCATCACCAACAGCACGATCACGACGGCGGCGGGCGGGACGGCGGGGCAGATCAGCGCCGCCTACATCGGGACTCTGAGCGGGAACACATCCAGCGGCGCGGGCTTGAACATTATTAAGGTCCAATCGGGCACCCACGTAACGGGGCTGCTGACGTGGGGTGGGAGCATACCTTATTGGGTGGATCAGGGTGGAGCGCACATAGATAGCGGCGGGACATTGACGATCCAGCCGGGTGTGATAGTGAAGTTCCGCTATGCGCCAGGGGGCTGTTGCTACTCTTCGGCCTATTTGGAGGTACAGGGAACTCTGGCCGCGAACGGGACGGCGGCGCAGCCGGTCTATTTCACGTCGGACCGGGATGACACGATAGGTGGCGACTCGAACGGTGATGGTGGTGCGACCACCCCGGCGGCGGGCGACTGGTCCGGGGTTCGGTTCGACTCGGGAGCCACGGGGTCGTTGAGCTACGCGGTAATCCGCTACGGTGGCGGCAGCACGTACTACGGGGCGAACTACGCAGCCCTGGACATCGGGACGGGCAGTACGCAACCGACGCTGGGAGCGGGCATTCAGTTCGCTAACAATCTGACCGGCCTGGCAGTGAGCGGCTCTGCCACAAACGTTGCCCTGAGTGGGGCCACGCTGATCGGAAACGTGACGGGAATTCTCGTCAATTCTGGCCTACCGGTCATCTCTGGCAGCACACTGACCGCCAACCTGACTGCCATATCCCTGAACGGAGGAACAGCGACCCTAAGCTCTAATTCCATTCTCGCGAATGGAACGGGAGTACAGGTCACTGGCTCGGGTACGAATCCACTTATCCTGTCCAACATTTTTGCCGGCAACAGTCTGGCGATACATGTCTTGAGCAACGCCGCTCCATTGATCCATGACAACGATATTGCCGGCAACACGTTTGGCGTCCAGAACGATTCTTCGGTGATTGTGGACGCCACGGCGAACTTCTGGGGCGCCTCCAACGGACCATCGCAGGCAGGAACGGGCTCGGGCGACAAGGTCAGCACGAACGTGAACTTCACGCCCTTTCTTACCGTCGCAAACGGAGCAACAACTAATCAATTTCAAATCCTGCTAGTAACGCCAAGCCACGGGGGCAACTCTGGGAATGCGACCCTCCAAGTCTACGGGACGGGTTTTCAAAACGGAGCAAGCCTCAAGATTGCCGGCGGTGGCCACCCCGATTTGATCGGCACCAATACGCAGATTAGCGATCTTGGATTTGTCCTTACGAGCACCCTGAATCTCACCGGGGCAGCAGCAGGCCTCCGGGATGTCGTGGTCACAAATCCCAGTGGGGCCTCTACGACTCTATCCGGAGCCTTCACTGTTGACCAGGGAGGCTCACCCAACATTGCCGTGAGTCTCATAGGGCGCAATGTGATGCGCGCCGGGCAGTCCCAGCCGTATTTCATCAATGTCGCCAATAGCGGAAACGTCGATTCCGGCTCGGTGAGAGTATGGCTCGTCTTCCCTAACTACATTCAATGGCAAGCGCCCGGACAGACTGTTGCTTCCGCAGGCCAGCAAAACGGTTTGACTTACGTGGCTTTCAATGTTTTTGCGGTACCTGCCGGATCAAATACTGAAATACCAGTGGTGTTCATGGCGCCCGATAACCCAATCTACGCTCATCGAAATATCCAGGTGCAGGTCTGGAAGGAGGGGCAATGAGGCATCTGAATCCAGTGCCGCCCTTCTGCCGTTATGGAGTGATTCTCCTACTAACTCTTGGATTCGAGCAGATTGCGACCGCACAACTCTGCCCAGCTTCGGTGTACTCCCTACACTGGGCGGACCCGAGCCCGATTTCCATTGTGGTCGGCAGCGATAGCTCCCCGCAGAACATATATTTCGCACCAAACGCGCAACTCCCAAGCATCTGTCCGCCCCAGGTGAGTATAGTCACGAGCACATGGTCAACTGATACGCCCACAGTGGCATTGATTAGCCAGTGTCCCAGTGCAAATGAATGTGCTGTATATGGACAGGGTGTTGGGCATGCCACATTACGGGTTTCAGCATCAAGCATCTCAAACCTGGTTAGTGGTGAGCTCATAGGTTTAAATTCGAAGGACGTTTATGTAACATCCCAGCCACAACAGCCGCCCGACGGCTGCGTCGATCAAGCATATAACGCCGTACCGTGCGGCGGGTCGTGTACCCTCACGTCCGCTACGAGCGCTATCCGCCCTTCTGCTCGGTTGATGGCCCTTGCGCCGTTGTCAACCGAGCCTTCCTGTCAACCCCAATCGAATCCTATCCAGATCATCACATCTGGAGACCCGAATGACAAGGTTGGCAACAAAGGTGCTGGGTCGCCCCAATACGTCCGGAGTGGGCAGGCGACCAACTACTCCATTTATTTCGATAACATTCCTACCGCGACCGCTCCTGCACAGAAGGTTATGGTGACCGATCAACTGACCTCATCTGTGGTCGACATGAGCACAGTCTCGCTTGGAAAAATCAGCTTCGTCAACAATTTGATAACGCCACCATCCACGCCTCTGGCGACGATTGGCACGTACAGCACTAACGTCGATTTGCGGCCCGCGCAGAACCTCATCGTAAATATCGTGGTGGCACTGAACCAGAATACGGGAATTCTGACTTGGACCTACACATCGCTCGATCCTTCCACGATGCAGCCAACGACCGATCCGCTTGCTGGCTTTCTGCCGCCAGGAACCGAGGGCAGTGTCAGCTTTAGCGTAACTCCCAAACCTGCCGCAACTGGAACCCAAGTCACGAACCAGGCAACGGTTGTATTCGACGTAAATCCGCCTATCAATACACCAATCTGGGCGAACACTATCGACAGCACTCGACCTGTGAGCAAGGTATCAGCATTGCCGACGCCCGAGTTGTCACCCAGTTTTTCAGTTCAGTGGTCCGGTACCGATGTTGGTGCAGGCGTCCAAGATTATACGATTTATGTCTCGGACAATGCCGGTTCGTTCACGGCCTGGCTGACGAACACCACGGCAACCCAGGGGAACTACATCGGATCAGCGGGCCACAGCTACGGGTTCTATAGCATTGCTCGCGACTTGGTCGGGAATATTGAAACGTCGAAAACGATGGCGGAAGCCACAACGAACGTTACAACGGCTGTCATTATCCCGTCCACCCAGGTGGCGACAACAGCTTCCGGCTTGGCATACAGCCGAGTGACACAGACATTCAACGGCACGGTAACGGTGAAGAATATAGGTACTACGATGATCGCGGGGCCTTTGGAGGTTGTGTTTACAGCTCTCCCGTCCGGTGTGACACTCGCGAACGCCACAGGAAGCATCGGGGGACTGACTTACTTGACCTTGTCGAGCGCCAGCTTAGTGCCGGGCCAATCTGCTACGGTGAACGTGCAGTTTCAGAATCCGGGCAACGTCCAGATCAACTTCACACCAGTGATCTATTCGGGGGGCTTCTAACATGCGCCAGTCTTTTCTCGTTTCCATCATGGTATTGTCGAGTATCGCAGCCGCGCGGGCGGACATCATCTACCAATTCAATGTAAACACAGGCAGCATTTCTGGAACCGTTGGGTCGCTCGACTTCAACTTCAATCCGGGGCCTCTCGTCACCCAGGCTGCCACACTGGATATTCTGGATTTTGGAAGCGATGGAACACTGGCGGGCGGACCATCCATTACCGGCGATGTGAGTGGAGGGCCGCTGCCGACCACGCTAACGTTCGACAACGGCTCGGCTTTCAATGACTACTTTGAGGGATTCACATTTGGTTCGAGCCTCACGTTCAATGTACGGCTCTACGGCCCGGCAGTGAACTCGCCGGACGGTATATCAACTTCCGGGAGCACGTTTGCGTTCAGCATGTTCTCAGACGCAGCCGGTACAGTGCCCGCGCTTACATCCGACCTGACGGATGGGTTTGCCACCACGATAGACGTCAACCTCGACGGCACAGCTACCGTGACCAATTTCTCGTCGCAGACAAGCATCGGCAGCCCCGTGACCGCGGTGCCGGAACCAAGCGGTTTCGTACTCTTGGCCGCTGGCGGGTTGTTTATGCTACGCCGCGTTAGATCCCACATTTCTGGGCGCTAATGAGTACCGGCACAGGAGTGACTATGCTGGCATCGACTTGCCGTACCCTTTTTTGCTTAGCGGCCACTTTTGCGTCGGTTGCTTGGAGTCAGCAATGTAGTTGTCAACCAATATCACCGGTTTCTGCATCAGCGAACCAGTGTTCTCAATCTGGGCCAAGTACGACAAATGGTTGTGGACCGTTTCCTGTTTCAGCCTTGAATGCCGCAAGAGCTATTTTGGCGGCTACTAATCCCGCTGCCGCGGCAGCGGCGAGTTGCCTGAACGAAAATAATCCTGCCTGTGGTATTAATACCAGCTTTTCAAACTACAATGGAAGCAATCCGACCACTGCTACAGGCGCCTGTGATCATCACGACTACTGCTATTCGACATGCTGGGCAGCTTCGGGAGACTTCGATTTCAACTCTCATAAAAGCGTCTGTGATTTTGACCTTCACGCTGAGTTGCTGCGGGTCTGCGCCGTGGCAGAGATACTGGGCCAAGATCCGCAACCAGTAATCGATGCTTGTAATTTTTTCGCGGATGCTTACTATTTCGGCGTTGCTAACATTCCGATTGTCAGCAGTTCAATTTATGGTGGGGATCAAACGCAGGCATGCATGTGCTGTTCAAGCTCAAGTCCTCAGCCGAATATCTCTCGTAATAATGCGAGTTTCGCGACTCCAGCTTGCATTTCAAACCCGCCGTCAGGCCCGCCGCCAGATAATTCGGGTAACTGGACTTGGGATCCCACCGCAAATGGTGGGCAGGGTGCATGGGTGTGGACAGGTCCCATCCCCCCTCCTCCAGACAATTCTGGTAACTGGACCTGGGATCCTAGCAGAGGCGCCTGGGTTTGGAACGGTTCTGGAAACCCGCCGTCAAACGGTGGCAATCCACCACCGACTGGCTGTTGGCACTGGGACGCAGCGAGCGGTTCGTGGGTGTCTGATCCGTGCGGCGGCGGAGGGCAGCCGGTTTCTCCCAATCCTATCCAGATCATCACATCTGGAGACCCGAATGACAAGGTTGGCAACAAAGGTGCTGGGTCGCCCCAATACGTCCGGAGTGGGCAGGCGACCAACTACTCCATTTATTTCGATAACATTCCTACCGCGACCGCTCCTGCACAGAAGGTTATGGTGACCGATCAACTGACCTCATCTGTGGTCGACATGAGCACAGTCTCGCTTGGAAAAATCAGCTTCGTCAACAATTTGATAACGCCACCATCCACGCCTCTGGCGACGATTGGCACGTACAGCACTAACGTCGATTTGCGGCCCGCGCAGAACCTCATCGTAAATATCGTGGTGGCACTGAACCAGAATACGGGAATTCTGACTTGGACCTACACATCGCTCGATCCTTCCACGATGCAGCCAACGACCGATCCGCTTGCTGGCTTTCTGCCGCCAGGAACCGAGGGCAGTGTCAGCTTTAGCGTAACTCCCAAACCTGCCGCAACTGGAACCCAAGTCACGAACCAGGCAACGGTTGTATTCGACGTAAATCCGCCTATCAATACACCAATCTGGGCGAACACTATCGACAGCACTCGACCTGTGAGCAAGGTATCAGCATTGCCGACGCCCGAGTTGTCACCCAGTTTTTCAGTTCAGTGGTCCGGTACCGATGTTGGTGCAGGCGTCCAAGATTATACGATTTATGTCTCGGACAATGCCGGTTCGTTCACGGCCTGGCTGACGAACACCACGGCAACCCAGGGGAACTACATCGGATCAGCGGGCCACAGCTACGGGTTCTATAGCATTGCTCGCGACTTGGTCGGGAATATTGAAACGTCGAAAACGATGGCGGAAGCCACAACGAACGTTACAACGGCTGTCATTATCCCGTCCACCCAGGTGGCGACAACAGCTTCCGGCTTGGCATACAGCCGAGTGACACAGACATTCAACGGCACGGTAACGGTGAAGAATATAGGTACTACGATGATCGCGGGGCCTTTGGAGGTTGTGTTTACAGCTCTCCCGTCCGGTGTGACACTCGCGAACGCCACAGGAAGCATCGGGGGACTGACTTACTTGACCTTGTCGAGCGCCAGCTTAGTGCCGGGCCAATCTGCTACGGTGAACGTGCAGTTTCAGAATCCGGGCAACGTCCAGATCAACTTCACACCAGTGATCTATTCGGGGGGCTTCTAACATGCGCCAGTCTTTTCTCGTTTCCATCATGGTATTGTCGAGTATCGCAGCCGCGCGGGCGGACATCATCTACCAATTCAATGTAAACACAGGCAGCATTTCTGGAACCGTTGGGTCGCTCGACTTCAACTTCAATCCGGGGCCTCTCGTCACCCAGGCTGCCACACTGGATATTCTGGATTTTGGAAGCGATGGAACACTGGCGGGCGGACCATCCATTACCGGCGATGTGAGTGGAGGGCCGCTGCCGACCACGCTAACGTTCGACAACGGCTCGGCTTTCAATGACTACTTTGAGGGATTCACATTTGGTTCGAGCCTCACGTTCAATGTACGGCTCTACGGCCCGGCAGTGAACTCGCCGGACGGTATATCAACTTCCGGGAGCACGTTTGCGTTCAGCATGTTCTCAGACGCAGCCGGTACAGTGCCCGCGCTTACATCCGACCTGACGGATGGGTTTGCCACCACGATAGACGTCAACCTCGACGGCACAGCTACCGTGACCAATTTCTCGTCGCAGACAAGCATCGGCAGCCCCGTGACCGCGGTGCCGGAACCAAGCAGTCTTTCGCTCCTGGGAACTGCGCTGACGCTGGGTGCGTTTCTCCTGCCCAAGCACTGCTGCCGCCGGCCCAAGGACAAAGTGCTGTCCGACATTTGAGAATAGAAAACCCACAGATTGTCCGTTCGACCCAATACAACGCCGTTGGGAGTCGGTAGACGTCCCTCGAAACCCGATTCTCCAAAACCATCACCGAGAGGGGTCCTCTGTTCCTCTTGGGGATCCGACGCTTCAGGCTCTACCGTTCTACTAAGCAGCGGCACTGGCGCGAACGCTGGTGCGAACGTTCGAACGCCTGCGGCACACGTGTAAGCGTTCGGTCTTGACTTCGCCGGACGCTTACGCACACGCGGCAGGCATCTGCGCCGATTCGTCGGCTGGAGACCACCGGGAGACCACGTCGGGAATCCAGAGCGCCCTTGGCGCAATTGGCGGCATACGAGTCGTACGTGTTTGCATAGACTTAGCACGGACTGGACCAGCCTGAACTGGCCTTTAGCGCGTTCGATTCCCGTTAGCGCTACCATGTTTTCATAGAGTTACAGGCGCCGACAGACCACGACAGACCACCAAAGTGGCGCCGCGAAATTCCTACCGACCACCAAACCCGTATTTGATTTGGTTATTCAGCGATACGTTTGGCCCCGTGGCGCACAGACGACCAGGGCGCCGGGGCGACGAACATCTGGCGTGTTGTCGCGGTGTGCCGTGACAGTTATACATACGCGCGCTTAAGGAACGGGCGCAAATGGCCCGACGAGTCAGGCACACGCCCCGCACACATCAGCATTTGCCAAGAACGAGCTGCAACAAAAACAGGAGAGCAGGCGGCTGACCACCAGTCAGTCAACCCAGCCGAAATCTGGGAACGTGTGCGGTTTGTCCACCGCCGATTCGGCCAATCAGCGTTGAGGGTGCCACGCAGTTTATTGTTCCGTCTCCTTTACGCCGGGCAGAGGGCCTGCTGCCGTGCATGGCATCAGTCATGGACGGGGCTTCCATTAGGTGCTGCACGGACACCCGTGCAGATACTCGACTGACTTGCTTGGGTTTATGAAGACGAAGGCTGATCGGGGTTCAGTGGTTATCTGGAAAGGGTCGGACGCGGCGAGGCCATATCGCCGCTCGACCTGGACATAGATGCAAGACAGTTCCTATCGGGAAGGGGACTGAAGTAGTTGACGCCGGACAACTGAAACGGTATTGCCTGTGACGCTAAAGGTGGACCCAGTTTTTGATGCCCGACGCGCCCGTTGCGGATGCGGGTTAACTGAGGTCGCCTGGAGCGACAGCGAGATTGGCGTCCCGCATTCCGCGGTTCTCTCGCCTCGGCAGCTTCGTTGATTGGCTGGTCAAAGTGATCAAGTGGGAAGGGGTGGCTTTCAAAGTGTCAGCGCCGGAATAAAACGCCCGCATTTCTGCCGGTTTTGACGACGGCGGCGGCGGCCTCCGGATGACGGCTGGCTCGTCTTTCCAGGAGTTTCCTCATATTTTGCGCGCGACTTCCGGTAAGCGATTCCAGATCAACAGGTTGCCCGAGATGTGAAGTGGCTGGGGACGAGAACTGTGGTAGAAGGGTTTTGCGAAGAACTCAACGAA
>Ga0302140_10004393_pt1 | contig 17963 bp, 27 predicted proteins | sample I_Bog_E1_1_FD_202095 | JGI IMG/M metagenome (GOLD analysis project Ga0302140, IMG submission 202095) | Peat permafrost microbial communities from Stordalen Mire near Abisko, Sweden - I_Bog_E1_1 | ecosystem: Environmental > Terrestrial > Soil > Wetlands > Peat | place: Sweden: Abisko, Stordalen... | reverse complement strand
TAATTTCCCTTTGAAAGCTTCTAAAGTTAAGCCACTATTTTTAAGTGCCTTTACAAAATCACTTTCTGATAAGACTTCATCAACTGAATCTTCATCACCAATATTTTCAATAAGTTTTAGTAATTCTTGTTTGTCCATTTATTTCGTTCCTCCTATACCCTCTAAACCGCTTAATAACGCCTTAGAACATAATTTTTATTTCGTTGATATTAGTTGCCCTTTGCACACATAAAGTCCACAAAACGCTTGCAAGCCTTTTAATGTCTTACTTAGGACAATAAAAAAAGACTTATTTCTAAGCCTTTACTATCTGATAATCTCCCAATCTTCTGCAAATATATCTCCTATACTCGGAATCCACATACTATGTGAACCATTAGCATTTTTTATTTGTAAATAAGGTTCGCATTTAAACAAGTCACCTTCATTTAATCCCCATACTTCGGCTGTTTGCTTATTACATGGAATCCCTTGTGGGTACCCTTTTTGTCTTACAACAAACATTCCTTTTCCATTCCAACCAGTTCTAAATGCTTTAGCATCCTCTTTAATTAGTGGCAATACTTCTTCAAATTTCATTTTCAATTCCTCCAATATTATTATTTATCTGCAATAGTATAGTAACAACGACAATTTACATGAATTGGTAATTGAGGTCTATTAGGATCGTCAACTTTATAATGTTTACCATCTAATGAAAAACAGTTCTCACATATTTTCTGGTCTAATATCCCCACATAAACTAAATCTTGAACATCATTATCTTTGAAATACTGTTCATCTAATGCCCTGCATACTCTAGATATTTCATTTTCAACTAATCTTTCTGTATTAAAACTATTAGTATTAAATTTCTTTTTTAAATTGTCTTTAATTTTATTTGCTGATGTTTTACCATCTATAAAATCTTTAATTTCCTTTTTTATCATTTTGGCAACTTGGTTTTTATTGTCATAAATTCTATCTGAATAAGTTTTGCCTTCTATAGTCTTATCAAGAATATCTTTTACTTCTTTATTGCTTACATTCCATGCATTTTCTGATTTTCCGCTTAAACGTTCCACCATTTTACTCATAGTTTCTTTTAATATATCAGTAACATTCTTAGTTTCTGATTTAATTTGACTTGTGAATGTCTTATTTATTAAGTCGGTAGCCTTTTTGTACTCAATTACTCTTTCTTTAGGTGCTAACTGTAGCTTTTCATTAGTTATTGTATATTCGAGTAACAAAGCAGCTACAAAAGCTAAGATTAAATCATCATCTTTTTTCTGGTCTTTTTTAACATCGTTCATTGAAGGATTATTATAGAAACTACTTATAAGATTTAATTCATCTATATTAATCATTTTGAATTACCGCTGTTATCATTTCCAGTATTGTCATTGCCTGTATCTGCATTACCGCCGTTGTGTTCATGTGGCAGATTATCTGTTGTTAATAACGCTTCTTGCTGTTCCTTTTTAACTTTTTCGGCTTCAATTTGTGGGTTTTCAACAAAACTCAATAACGATAATCCAGTCTCTAATGATAATTTATCCCCTAATTGTTGAATTATTTGTGCATTGGTAGCATCATCCTGTGGAATATTCGGTGTAAATTTGATTTTAATGTCTTTCCAATCAAAATTAGTTCCTTTAAGAGTGTTATACCACGTGAATAAAGCCTTTAACCTCACTTTTATACAGTCGGTCAAGGCCCTTTGGTTTAATTTGCATTTTTCTTCCAAACTGATTAAGCGACTGCGGAGGGCTACCCCTGAAAGGTTACTATGCATATGCTCATTATGATTAATATGTTGACTTATTTGATACATTTTATCCTCTAGAGTTGTTAAATTCTCTTGAATAAAGCTACTATCAAGTTTTTTGATTAACCATTCAAATTTTGCATTGGCATCAGTTGAGTTGAGGATCCCTTTTTTCTTCATTTCTGCTGCAATTTCTTCATTTAATTGTGCTCCGGCAACTACTAAATAAGCATTTCTAAAATCGCTTATTTCATTTGTAAGATCACTTAAATTAGTTTCATACGCATCTTGCAAGCCTTTAATATCAGAAAATAAAGTATCGTAAATACCATCATCATAAATACCATCGTCTACAAGGCCACACCAATGATGCTCTTCTAAGCCTAATCTAGCAACACCGACTGGTACAAAACCAAATATGTTAGGCTCAACATCTTTTGCTTCCTCGTATTCTTCACCAACTAAATAATGATGTATTGAATCTTTGGTATAAACATCAATCCATGTTTGATCGTCCAAACCCCTAACCACATACTCTCTACCAAAACCAACTATTTCATTGTTTTCTCTTATCAAAAATCCTTCTAATGGCGAAATTACCTTACTCTTAAACTCTCCATCATCATTTATATAGAAAAGTTCAAAGGCCCTGTTAAACTTTAACATTGTTTTCATTAATTCAATATCATGTTGTGTCGATAGGTTTTGGAAATTATCATCTATTACTTTTGTAATTTCTCCATTCCCGGTTTTAGATATATAATTAATATCATTCCCAACTGAATATGAAACCTCTTCTTTAATAAACTTCTTAAGGAAATTAGTTTTTACTTTTAAGTTTGATCTATCTTCAAGCTCCCTGTAATCCCTCATAGCATGGGAAAAACCATTATAGTAATATTCAATTTCTAGATATCTATTTCTATTTGCTAAAAATAAATCGTGATATCTTTGCACTAATGCATTATCCATTATACTTTCACCTCCTAAATCCCTAATAATTTTCTATCCAATAGAGTTATCTTTCCTACGGTTTTTATTTGATCTACTCTTAAGAAAAATTCAGCAGCAACGTCAGCAGCATCATCATGCAATGTGAATTTTTGTGAAGCAAACTCCATAAATTGATTATTAAATTCTTCATCTTCAGCACAAAAAATAAATTCCCCTCGATTTACGAAAGGAACTATAGTTGATATCTTATCATCTTTATTTTTTCTCTGAGTTTCATTGAGAATTGTTATATTTCTAAATTTCAATATTGGATGTTCTTTTAATTTTTTCTCCAATTGGTTAGCATCAGCACCATTAAATGTATTCTTTTCAATAAATACATGAGTTACATCCAGATACTCCAATAATAATTCAATCATATGGTCCACATACTTATCAAACTCTTGCCTTGCATTTATTTTGGCAAGTTCACCTTTTCTACAATATTTACAACCATTATTAGCAGTTGAACCAATCATATAGGCGCTATAGTCATTTTTTCGGCCACCACCTGAAGCTGGATCTATAATAAGCATTGTTTTAATGAAATTATGAGTTTCAATTTCTTCTCTATTTTCAGTATGCATAGACTTAAACCATTTTTCGCCTATAGAATCAATATCGCCTTGAACTTCCTGTTTGAATGAGTTTGGATTTTCAAAATAATCTAAGGCTAACTCTAAGCAATCCCAGAATTCACTCCAAAGAGTATCATATTGCATAAGATATTCATTTTCGTAATAGAATTCCTTAGCATTTTCAAGTCTATCTTCATCTTTGAAATTATTTAATATATTCTTAAACTCTAGCCATAAGCCAGAATTAAAATAATCATCTACATTATCAACTAAAACGCCCTTTTCTTTTTTAAATTTCCAAGTAGCAGTTTTAATTAATCTTGAATAAAAGCATTCTTTATGTTGTTGAGTTCCCCAAGCCATAAGAACAGTACCTTTTTTAATAATTTTACCATCTCTTTTTACAGGCCTTTGTTTTGCAAACTTAACATCATCAGAATATCTTTTCCATTTCTTTTCCCTGGCTTCTTCAGTTCTAACATCATCCTCTGATTGGTAATCATCAAGAATAATAAGATCTGGTCTAACATTCTTATATTTTCTACCTCTCATTGGTGATGTAGATGAAATAGCTTCAACAAATGTATGATTTATAAACTCTAATTGAGTAGCATTACAAATAAAATTCCTATTTTTATCATCAAGAAGCTTTTCAAATGCACTTTCTATATAAGTATTTTCAAGCATATTATCCTTAATGTCTTTTATAAACTTCTCAGCGGTACTTCCTATGTCCGAACAAATAAGTACATAGGTTTTATGCTTGTAGGCTACACTCCAGCAAGTAGGTCCTAATGTACCAAATGCACTTTTGCCAGTACCACGTGGAAGAACTCTTCCTAATTGTTCTGGACCATTACCAATAATACTTTCTTGAATATCTTTCCAAAGTTCTTCATGAACATCTGCTAATGGAGCTGCAGCATTATCTTCTTTAGGTAAATATATGTCCTGCATAAAATACATACAAAAAAACTCCAAGCTTATTTGACCAAGTTGCCATGCTAATCCATGAAACCCAAACAAATTCTTAGAGTTTTCAATAATTCTTTTTTCGGTTAGATCATCTGCATCCTTTTCTTGAATACCAATGTCTATATAAGATTTTTTGAGGAAGTGATAAAGCAGCCATTTATTTCTAGCTTCATCACTTGGAAATTCAAAAGGTATTTGCACTGCTTTATCACCTCGCTTTCAACTTTTATTATTTAAAATTAAGCATAGTTCTTTATAAATTGATTTTGTATAATCTTCAACTAAAACTAAGTACTCTCTTATATTTTTTGTAAATACACCAAATGTATACTGATATGGAGCACATGTATCATCAATTTCTACAACACCACGCACTAACTTAACCTTATATTCAGTTAGTGTTTTTTTATTATGTACAATTGAATTTCGTATTTTTCTCCAATTATCTAATTCTTTATATATTTCTTTATGCTCTAACTTTATAAAATTATTATTTATTATATCCACATATGCCTTAAATGTACTATCTTTAGAATTTTTCGATGAATTTCTAATCATTCTCTTATTCGTTATCAATTCGCAAACGCCATATAAAAAATTTTCCAAAGAACTATGAATTTGTATACAAAGCATTTCGCAAATATACTGTTCAAGTATAGATTGATCTAAATATATATAATCAAAAAAAGCTCTTCTTTCTTGCTCGGTCATTTCTATCATTGTCTTATTATCAATTTTTATCTTATTATTTTTTTTATATGCTTTAAAAAATGCTTCTGATTTGGATTCCATAAAATCAAGTGTACAATTTACTGAAATAATATCATAATGTAATGTCTCTTTTAATAATTCAACATCTCCAATTTTAAACTTGCCATCCATATAATCACCTCTTTTCTATTATTGCCCATAGATAGAGGTATTATTCTTTTTTTAATATACAATAAATCAGCAGAAACTATATATTGTGAGTAGGAGAAAAATAATCCCACTTTAATAATTTCTACTGGCTTACAATCATATTATTTTTCATTATATTCTTTAGCATATCTATAATAAGTTGGCTTAGTTATACCAAGTAACTTCATACATTCAGTCGGTTTAATGGATCCATCAAGAACTCTTTTATATTCCTTAGAGAATTTATCAAAATCCAATGCTCTTGGTCTTCCATAATCATCCCATTCACCCCTGGCCTTTTTAGCTGCAATACCTTCACTTTGTCTTTTTTCTTTTTTTTCTAATTCAGCTTGAGCAAAAGATGCATACATTTCAACCAACATATTATTAATAGTTTCCATCATCATCTTAGCCATGTTATTATCTTTAAAAGTATTATAATCAGTTAATGTTGTTGGAATTTCTAAGACCATTAATCTTATACCTTTATCTTTAAGTATAGAAATTTCTTTTAGCGTAAGTTGCTTATTTCTACCAAGTCTATCAAGTTCAGTAACAATTAAAGCTATTTCTTCTATTGGATTAGCTTGTTTTATTAAATCCATATCTTCAATTAACTTCTTATAGTTAGGTCTATCAAAATTCTTTCCAGTGCATTGATCTGTGTAAATATTATTTATTAATGAAATTTTTTCTTTAGCAATGAAATCATTTATTTCTTTAAGACCTCTATCTAAATGCTGGTCTGTAGTAGATGTTCTGTGATATGCAAAATATAACATTGTTGACACCTCGACTTTTTAAAAATATTATAGAAATTGTGGAACTGGATGACGGTTTTTTTTGCCTGCTCGGATTTAGAAGGTACCCGGCCCTTTCGGCAAACTATTCAGTCCGCCTTCTTTTTTTGCCCCGTCTCATTTCTATACTCTTATAATACTCTTTTAGTCTCAAAATGTCAACATTGTATTTTGATACTATTTTATATTAATTAATACCTTGCAAACCCACTGAATACGTTAGTCTTTTATCAGTATCATTAAGTATACTTTTTGATACTACACACAAACTACTTAACAAGTGCTAAGTTTCTTATATCATCAATCTCTTTCTTTAATGTATTAGTATCTGGATTCTCTTCGCCTGTAGTAGTCTTAATCTCTTCCTTAACAGCACTTGGAGAACCTAAACATTGATCTATAAGATACTTATTGGCTTGAAACCTTACTCTATTATCTGTCTTTTGATTGGCCATTTCCTTCATATTATTAATATAGATGCATATATCATTAGTAATTTCATCTCTACCTGTCTTTTTTAGCTGTTCCCTGCACCGGTCAAGCTCAGCCTTAAACTCTTCATTTTTCTCCCACCTATTTAAAGTTCTTGTACTAATGCCAACTCTATCCGCAATCTCTGATTTTCTCATAGTTCTAGCAAGTAAACATTCAATTGCATCCATGTGTTTTTCATCTAACATTAATAAATCACCTCCATGTCTTATCGTCTTATTATATAGTGCTTATTGTCTTCATATTAAGGTTCAATATAATTTCTAATGTACTTTTACCTTTTTAAATCTAACCTCTGTACAAGCTATTATTTTGTATTTAAAAAGGGGTACGCTGAGTGGGTGTTATATATATATTATATCTCGCCTAGTGACCGTACCCCTTCTATTAACTTCTTGGTATCTTTGTACAATTCATTGTTCTTATCAACCTTGTATTTCTTGATCTTGTAATAATACTTATTTTCTATAGTGCTTATTATTACTGCTATTTCACCACTGGATAACTGCAATTCTGTTAAACTTATTTCACCTTTTATGTATCTATCTTGTAGCTTATTAAAGGCATTTATATAGGCTTTATTCTTCCAGAATGATTTGTATTCTTCTATTGTTACCTGGATTAACTCTCCTTGGTCTTTATCTAATCTAAAGTAGTAATAACCATCTTTAGCAATTATCCTTTTATCCTGAAGAGTATTATCCCATTTGCTAACTGTCTTTTTATTGACATTAGCTTTATTAGCTATCTCTTCTATTGTGTTGGGTTCTTCCTTAGTTCTTATATTAAAATAATCTATAAAGTTATTAGTTTTACTCACATTGTAGGTTTTACTAATTATGTGCTTGGTTTTACTTATTTCCAACTCATATATTGTTTTATTACCTTCTATATGTTTATTGATAAGTATATAACCTTTATCCTGGAGCCTTTTATCTAATGTTTTGCGCCTTTCAATTTGCTTAAGAGCATTAAGATTAATATTTAATATTACTTTTAATTCATTTCTACATACCTTCATTTTCTTTTTTCATTATTCTTAAAGCATTCCATCAGATCTCTATCATTAAATGGATAATAATATAGCTCCATCTTTTCACAATCTTCTTTGCAGCCTTTACATAGGTCCGGAGACTTAGCACATATTACCTTCCCATTTTTAAACTTCATATTCAGTTTTAATTTTTTTCTTTGGCTCATATCTAAGCCCCCTTTCTATGTGAATTTAAAATTTAGTCTAATTTATTGCATAGAAAAGAACCCTATTTCTAGAGTTCTTAATTCATTAAAATTATTTGTACAAATTAAATCTATTTGCTATGTTTCCCGTAGAGTACATCCATGAGTCTGTTCTATCGTCATATTCTGTAACTGATATTTGAGCAACATTGGGTGTTTCAATTGTTCCAGAATTTCTCAATATAATTTTTATATCATTATCCTGAATCTTATAATCTTCTAATATGTCATTTTGAAAATCTTGATCTCCATTTAATCTGTATCTCACCTTCTTGTTTTTACTATTTTCCAATAGTTCTTCATATTCTTTTATATTTATATCCATAGTTACAACCACCTTTCATATAACTAATTATACAAAAGTTATCAAAATCCTTCTAAATAGTACAAATTATTGGTAAGTTATTGCTTTATGACCTGATAGAGTGCAATAACTTAAATCTCTCTCACCTTATTAACTACTTATTATAGATAATATATAATAAACCAGTAGATACTATATATACCCTTGCCATGGAGAAGTAATCACTCCTTCAAAATATATTTTTGTTTTTCTACTGGTCTATAAGCATTAAAAAGAACTCTGATTCTAAAGTTCTTAGTTTAAAAATATTATATTATTTTATAAATAAATTTATATTCCCTCTTTACTTACACGTTATAACGTGGTATAATATATATAGTAAAGGAAAGGAGTTGAAAGCGATTGATATAATAATTAAGGTACTTACAATCATCTGGTTAATACTACAAATAGCCTGCAAGCTTGTCGATATTATCGAAGATGAAAATAAGCACCAATAAGACTTGGGGAACTTAGTTCCCCTTGCATAATAATTATATCATATCGAATATGACTATGAAATATTTAAATAATAATTTTATCACTATTATTCTTGTATTGGTTGTTTTAAAACTTATTGATTTTAGTAATATTTCTATCCTTGATATCTTGATTATTATACTACTTATTATTAACATTCTTCTATCTTTTAAATCAAGAAAGGAATAACATCATGAAACTTAAAGAAATCCGTAAATCTCAATCTTTAACCCTAAAAGCTTTATCTGAATTGAGTCAAGTTCCTCAACGTACTATAGAAGATATTGAACGTAAGGATGAATGTAAGGTATCTACAGCTATTAAATTAGCTGATGCCCTTGAAGTAACACTTGATGAACTCTGCAGATAATCTTTTGGTAAGCGTCTTTAATTAGGCGCTTATTTTTTATAATAAAAGCCACCTATATTTCTATAAATGTCTTTTTAAAAGGGGCTTTAATGAAATTCTTCACAATATCTATTATATATCATTTTTTTAATGTTTTTTACTGACTTTCTACTGGTTTCCTACCGTTTTTCTACTGGTTTCCTATAATGGCTTTATTTTAAAGGTAATTCTTCCACAGCAAGCCATCACTTTTATGGTATATACTTTTTCATTTTCTCAATTGCATCATATTCCATTTGCTTAATCCTGGAATAACTTAAATTTAATTTCTGTTCAAGTCTCCAATACTTTTTGCGATCTATTAACACAATCTGAATTATTTCCTTTTCTTCATCATTTAGCATTGTAAGTGCATTATCTATTCTTTTTAATTCTCTATTTTTAATTGCCTGTTCCTTGTACAATTCTTCTTTCTTTTCCATTAGTTTTTCTGCTTGCTGCTCTACGCTAGAAGTTATTTTATAGGTCTTCCCTGTTCTTTCTTCTGTACCTTGTCCACTTACACCTAATATCTCTTCTTCAAGTTCTTGAACCTTTATATCAATCTCTTGTATATCTGCTTTAAGTTCTTTGTACTTTCGTATCCTATATACTGTGTTATTCATGCTAGGCCTCCTTTAGTAACTCCAGATTCTCATATATATTCCCTATAATTTCTAAATTTTCTGTTTTACAATCACTAATAGGGTCATTGTAAGCCATTCAACATTCTACATTGTCTATATATTCCCCATCTGAGTATCCTTTCCACTCAACTACACCTTTATTTACTTCTTTTCCTTTCCCTAAATAAGTGCTGTCGTATTCGTAAGTCATTGCTAATATATCACCTTCATATATTTCTTTATGATGCTTATCTTTTAAGCCAGTACAAAATTGAACTATATGAGTATCTTTTCTTAGTGGAAAATTTAATAATTTCCCATCTTTAAATTTGATTTGATATAAATATCCATCTTGAGTAATTACAGTTAAATCTTTTTCCCATTCTTTATTGTTTTTGCACCAAACTCTAAATTTATTATTCATGCTTAATCCTCCTTACATCTTTCTGTAGTAGCTTCAAGTAGTTTTCTGCTCATATCGATTATTTCATTTGCATTTTGTATTGTTTTATTATGTTTTTCAACCAAATCGCTAGATATAACAATATCCTCTTTTTGACATTCCAGCATCATATTCATAGCTTTGCTTAATTCTTTTTCTTTTCTAATATTTTTAATAGTTGTTATTGTTTCAACTACTATAGCTAATATCAATATCATTTCTGTCATCATCATTCACCAACTTTCTTATTTCTTGGTCTATTCTTAAGCTTTTCTAAGTGCTTTGGATATCCTTCCATGACTTCTTGTGCCTTTATTCTTAATGCTATCTGTAACGCCCCTAGTCGAACTTGTACACAATCCCAAAATTCTTCTATTGCATTATATTTATCTCTCTTTGCAATAGCTTCTATGAGTTCATTATCTTCTTCAATTGCCTTTTGCGTTTGTGCTTGTATGCTTATTCCAGTTAGATCTATGTTTTTAAGTTCTATTCCTGTATTCTTTAACCCCAAGATGCAATAACCTTTTCTTAATCCATACCCAGTTACACCTTCAAATATATAGCTAACTTCTTTTGAAATTTCTTTCCCCGTATAATGAGGATTTCCCCATCTTTCTTCTCCATCTTCACTTTTCATTATTAACTCGCTTTTATATTCTTTTAATATGAGCGCATCTCCAACCTTGAACCCTCTATCATTCTTTCTAATTTCAAAGGTCTTATTGCCTTCTTGTACTTCTTTAAAATACCGTGGTAATATCTTTAATTTATGTTCCATTTAATCATCTTCTTTCTATAAAATTGATTCTTCTATTACTAAATCTACATCATCTATATATCCCTTATGAACTAATATATTTCTTACTTCATATCGTAAAGTATTATATATTTCGCATCCTATAAACTCTTTATCTATTGGTCTTATTTGAGTATTAAACTCACTTTGTAGTCCTTTTAGCCTTTTATACAATGTAGCTGGCTCGTATCGTGTTCTGTATTTAGAAGAGTCTCTTATATTTCTATCAAAGTTTTCATCCTCTAAGAAAATAAAAAACTTTATATTATATCTGTTCATATTAGCAAATTCACATTTCATTCTGTTGTAATCAGTTTTAAGAACTTTTTCTAGATACTTCACTCCAAATAAATCAATGATTTCCTTAGTAATCTCATTAATGTTGGTCTTGTTATCCCTTAGGTTCATTGCCAATTCATCAATGCAGAACTTTCTTTCAATTACAAATTCATCAGTGAAATAAATATCCCTAGTTTGTCCCTCAAACGTTCCTGCTGGTAAATAGCAACTATAATCTCCATATTCAAGCTTTTGTGATTTAAAAGGTTTTTTACTTTTTCTCAACCATCCAACAACATGTTCATTAGCCTGTTCCCTTGTATCTACCAGTACAACCATCTTATTTAACAACTCTTCAATTTCTTTTTTTGTAAACTTATATCTCATTCATTCACGCTCCTATTTTCTTTATGTTCTTATAGTAAAATGCTGTGTGCTTACCTTCCCAAGCTACGTTTATTGTTTCTCCATTGTTGTAAACTCTTACTACCTTACCAGTACTTTTGATTCCTTGATATTCAATTTCTACAGAATCATCTATTTGGAATTCTGTTATATTTGCATTCACTTTTGTAATTTTATTAGCTAAATCTGTGCTTTCAATAGTCATTTCTGTAACAAAAATCTCATTTTCGTGATATTTAGGCTTTTGTTCATATTCAATAACCCATCCTTTAGGATTTATAACAATTGTTTTTTCTCCAGGTATTATGATATTAGAATCACCTTTACGTTTAATATATTCTGTCACCTTCATGTCATTTAATTTTTTAAGCTGCAGATCATTAAGCTCTTTGTCTTCATTCGCTAATATTATTTCATCACCAGGCATTAGCTCAACATCTGACCTTAAATCAAATTCATGTATACCTTGTTTATTGAAATACATTGTCCTATCTTGAAAACCAACTAATAATGCTCCTGAGACTCTTTTGATTATCCTATTGCAACTTTCTTTATAAAGATTAATTATTTCCTTGAAGTTATCTTCTTTTATCTCTATTATTTTTTCTTTAGGATTGACAGTATCCTGGATTGGAAGGTCGAATAAATTTACTTGACCTTCTATTAAATTTATTTTTTTCAACTAGCTCACCTTCTCACTTGATTTTCATTTGATAATAGAAGCTTATAACTATAATGTTATTTACTCCTATTATCTATTTAATTTTGCTTCATCAAATTTTAGTATGATGCATTACTTTAATGGTTCAATTTCTATATTTTCAAGCCCTACAAAGCCCTCATAAATCAGTGTATATTCTATATTAAAAAACAAAATACTAATAAGATGGAGGTGTGTGTTATGAAAATAAAGAAGTTTTTAATAGTGTTTTTAATATCTATATTTACCTTTGCTACAATTACACAAGCACAACCAATTACCGCCATTTCAAATACTTATAAACAAGGTATCTATGATCTCTCTAGTTTCAATGGGTATCGTGCTACTACCAAACTTATAACTCCAAACACTGTTGTTACTTTAATGCTAGTTGATAATAACGGTAATCTTAAACAATTTATAAAATTGGATGATGTAAATGAAATTATAAAACTAGGTGCTTTTCAAAATGGAGATATTGGAATAATACTTGGTACTGGAGAAATAGCTATTTCTCCTTATAAATAGCTACTTAATGTATTGTGTAGAGTTATTCAACACAATACATTAAGGTTATATCCACTCTCTTACTTTTAAAATTTCTCGCACCACTACTTTACAATATCTACACATTCTGCATCATCTTTCATCAGAAAGGCATATCCCCATCATCTACTGGAGTTATATCTTCTTCAAAGTTTCCACCACCAAATGCATCATTTTGTGGAGCATGACTATATGTTCTTGGATTACCTTGACTATTCCCTTTGCTACCTAAAAATTCTATTCCATTAAATTGATCTGCTACAACCTCGGTAACATATCTCTTAGTTCCGTCTTTAGCATCATAACTTCGAGCCTGTATTCTCCCACTAATTGCAACCTGGCTACCTTTTGTCATATAATTAGCAGTAGCTTCAGCTTGTTTACCCCATAGAACTACTGGTACAAAATCAGCTTCCATTTTCTTTTCCTTAGCATTATATTTATCAACTGCTAATGTTAAAGTACAATTTGCAGTTCCATTGCCTGGTAAAAATCTTAGTTCTGGATCCTTTGTTAATCTTCCAATTAAAACCACTTTATTCATTTACTATCTCTTCTTTCTTATTTATATAGTTTTCAGCATCTTCTTTTGTTATAAATACTTCAATTCCAAAATGTGTCTTTTTAAGTCCATCATATTTTTTATAAATAAATCTATAATTTTCTTCTTCTAAATTTTTACCATACACATAAATTCCATGTGTGTTATATTCTATCTGAGTTATTTTAATTTCTATTATTAAATTTTTATTAATCACATGATATAATGTATCATTTATTTTAAAGGGCTTTTTCTCTTCTTCATTGTTTTTAATTTCTATTACTGGCAATTCTTCTAGTGCCTTTATATCAACCGATATTTGCTCTAGTTTTTCTATAATTGCATTTATATCGTCATTCGTTCTTAAAGTCTCCTGTGGAATCCACCTTAATGCTTCACCAATCTTTACACAGTAAGCTTTAGGTGTCCAAGCTGCTTTACCAATGTTCTCTTCATTCTCACTTTCTTGAATTATCCTTTTACTCTTAACTATAAATTGTTGGCTATCTGATTCGATTTTGTAATCTCCTATTGTTAATTCCATACTTTTACTTCCTCACTTCCGATTAAATCTCCGCCATTTTAAGCGTTTATTTTATTAAGTAGACAAAATACTCGTTAACACACCTTTTTTCTTTATATTGAGCCTGTCCATAAGCTGTAGGCTACTTTAAATTTATATTAATCAAGTTCCGATTCCTTAAATCTTAATTGTGGATCTATTAAAGGTTGTACAATATATTTTTCATTTATTTCTCCTATCTCAATCTATAATTATTACTGGTACCTTCAATTTCAACTATGAAGTTCTTAGACATTTCATATATTCTGCTGCCTATTGCTTCGTCAAAGCTCAATAACTTTTCAACTGTAAACTCTGTAGAAACTATTATTGGCAAATGATTAAGGTATCTGTAATTTATTAATTCAAACATTATGTTTACATCAGTCTGATTAACTTTCCCTTTGTATAGATCATCAAGAAGTAGAATTTCACAAGTTTGATATTTGCTTAAGGTTTTCTTGTAATACTCTTCATCAATCATGTTTTGCTTAAGACTTGTGACCACATCTCTATAAGGCATATAAACAACCCTAATATCTTTCTTTAAAAAGTTATTGGCAAGGGCCAGAGCAACATGAGTTTTGCCACTCCCAGGATTACCACAAAGTAAAATTGAATTTCTTCTATCTGCTCTTAAGGTGTTAAAGCTTTTATAATATTCTGCTGCCTTAGATTTCATTTCCTTGGATTTACTGGACCACTCTTCAAAATTGCTGAAAGATTTATCTAAGTTATCTGTATTGATTCCACTATTATTCCAAAGCCTTTTTACCTTTTCATCTTCTAAACACTTACAAGGTGTCATTATAGGTTGCATATTAGCTTGTGGTTTAATGATATATCCTGTATCCTTACATATTTCACATCTATATTGGTTCTTCTCCTGTGACCTCTCTGCTACCCTCTTGCCACTCTGGAATTTTGACATTGAATTTCTTTTCACTTGCTCCAATATTCTGTCTAGTGCTTCCATTGCTATCCTCCTTTAAAGGGAATATTCCTTGCCAACAATGTTCTATGCTATTTTCTAAAATCTTAATTTGTATTTCTTCATTCTCAGATAAGCCTTTTAATTTATTAATCATTAATTGTAGGGCTTTATCTGTCATTGGTTTTTTAATCGTATCTCTCATTTTCATGAAGTCTATTATTGTTTCTATTAATAATTTATTTTGAGTAAATTCATATATATATATATACTTCTTATCATTCTTTAGTTTCTTATTACCTTCTTTATCATTCTTGTTTGTGTCCTTTTGTTTCCCATCTGTTTCCCTTTTGTTTCCCTTTGGTGGTTCTTTACTGTCCTCTTGCTGTCCTTTTTCTAAATCTCTACTTTGATATAAACTATAATTTTCAATGGTTACAAGTGTTTTTTTAGTGTCACTTTTATAGTCCAACATCTTATCCAATTTGAGTTGTTCTAAGTAATGTTTTACTTTATTTTTTGACCAGCCCCATTTTTCACTAAGCTTTCGTAAAGATGTAATTCCACTACCTCTTTTTATTTCTGCAAGACTTCCATTGAACATTATTTTGTTGTCTTCATGATTTACCATTAGCAGAAGGTCAAGAAAAGCCTGTCCTCTGCTAAAAGGTTTCTCATTCCATATCCAATTACTTCGGATGCTTCGATGAAGTTTAATCCATCCTCCTTCTGCCATGTTATCACCTTGCCTTATTTTTATACTCTACCTTTATCCTTAACGTCGTACTTAAAACCATCAGTTTTTAAAAGTTGAATTAATTTTTGAAAATTTTCAAAGTTGGCAACTATTTTTAAATCATAAAAGTATAGTGGTTCATTTTCCTTTATAGGCTCTGTTGCTTTATTATCCAATGGTATAGATATTTGCTCAGTTACTTGTTCAATAGGTCTTATCTCTTCCTTGGGTAGTTCAACTGGTTTTGGATTTTCAGCTTCTCTTATCATTGCAGCTCTTTTATTTATTTCCTCAATTATTTTCACTACTGGATAATTCATATCAATTAAGTTTTGGAAATCTGAAAGTTTTAAAGGAGTTTTTATTGACTCATTTGCACCTTTTATAGTTCCTTGAATAACTTGCATTAATCCTAATTCTCTATCCTGTTCTTGTACCAGCGTTAAGGCTCTTTGTTCTATATCCTCTTTTATAGCCTTAAGACTTCCTGTAAGAGTTAGGTATTTGTCTAATACATTTAGTCTACTTGCATATTTTTCACTTAATCCATGAGCCTTTATGCTTTCTGAAATAAATTCTAATGCCTTTAATTTCTTTTCTTCTCTTTTCTTGTTATCAAAAACAGTTATTCCTTCTTTAATTGGCATTTCTACATCTGATATAAGCTTTTCGAGTTCTTTACATTTACTTTCAAATTCTGTAACTGGAACTAACACCTCTTTTTTAGTAGTTTTTCTAAATCCATCTATTTTACTTCTAAGTCCAGCTAATTCTTTCTGAGTTGCTTTACAATCTTTTAACCCTTCTTCTGTAACCACTATTCCTTTGTATTTATCAAGATTTTCTACTAGATATATTTTTACATCCTCAAAGTTTGTAGTTATTACTGGTAATTGCTTTGATACTTCTAATTCTTTCATTTTTAACACACTCCTATAGATTTAATCCTTCTGGCATTTCATTCTTTTTTTCTGCAGCTTTCTTATCTTCTTCTAATTTAACTTTTATTTTATTTAATTTGCTTAAGCATGTCCCCATTGCTGCATTTGTAATGTCCTCTACTTTGGATACACCTGCCCATTCTAAAAACTTGGCTTCATTAGAATGAGTTTCTTCGAGTAAACTTTTTATAGTGAATACAGTTGCTTTATTTATTTTTTGTTTTCCAACCTCTGCATCTTGGTCAACTTCTCCACCATCTATTGTGTCAGACTCGGCTATTTCAAAAGCCATTATATAGAGATATCTTCTAGCATAACTTTGAGTACCTCCAATGTTTTGTATAGCACTGCAACCTTTTAAAAGTGCTATTTCTATAGGTGTCGCAAATTCTAATTTATTTTCTATATTGTCAGTATCGATTATAGTTAATGTCGCTAATGTACTTTCAAATTTAAAAATACTGCTCAAGCCATTGATATTACATATTTCATTTATAGCAGGTAGAAAATCTCCCAATTCAAAATATCCATAATTTGAATATTTATTAAACCCTGTTTTCTTTAAATCTTTCTTTTGCAAATCAACTCTGCTTTGTTGTAATTTTTGATATATATTTAACTTTGGTTGTTCTTTATTTTCACTCATAATGTACCTCCTAGTTTCTATTTTTGCTTTTATAAGTTGAGCACTTCATATCATCTTCTAATAAGTCTTTCTTCTTGCCTTCATAGTCTTCATAATATTCAAAATCAATCATTTCTATTGATTCTGTTTGACACATTCCATTGCTGTTATTAATACAAGTTATAGCACCACATTTAACTAACAACTTGCATTCCTCCCTTCATGTGGTATAATGGAGTTGAATTTTTTTCGCATGGCTACTTTGGATACTTTTGTCGGTTCCTTAGTAGCTTTTTTTATTGCTTTATTTACTTGTTGTCTTAAGGCTTCTCCATAAATTTCGAATTCTTTAGCTATCTCATTCCAAGTCATGCTTTTGTTTAAATATTTTAGATTTAATGCTTGTTCCTCAGTAAGATGCAAATTTTTCTTTGGTAAATTTTCTGGTCTTATATCCATTAATATTAAAGAGTTTTCACTTGAATTTTCTGTTAGTATAGATATACATAATGCATACCAGTTCTCTTTCATTTTCTTTGACTCTCCCTTCTATGCTTTTATATCAATCTGTCCTGTATTTAATTTTTTAATTTCTTCATCTAGAATTTCTTTAAAGGTTTTATCTTCTTTAGCTGCTCTATCCTGTGTAGTTTTTGTAAGCCTGTCTACAATTTCTAAGATATTCAAAATAGTTCCCATGCCTACCTCCAATATATAAAGGTAACTCGTGTAACCTTGTTATAAAACTCATAAAAGTCATAAAAGTCATAAAAGTCAGGCAAATTCTTTACAATTAAATGAATACTTGGATCAAGTCCTTTCTCTATTAAAAATTCCTTTTGTTTTCTGCTTAAATTTTTTGCATTTTTCACACTTTTTCTCCTTTCATTGC
>Ga0302140_10004392_pt1 | contig 17965 bp, 11 predicted proteins | sample I_Bog_E1_1_FD_202095 | JGI IMG/M metagenome (GOLD analysis project Ga0302140, IMG submission 202095) | Peat permafrost microbial communities from Stordalen Mire near Abisko, Sweden - I_Bog_E1_1 | ecosystem: Environmental > Terrestrial > Soil > Wetlands > Peat | place: Sweden: Abisko, Stordalen... | reverse complement strand
GAACGCAGGCGCTACCCTCGCGCAACCCTTCAGCCCTTTGCTGCCCAGCCAGTCAAGCTACCCAATCTTCATTCCACGGATTCCCGGGGGCGGACCAACGGTTACCGGGATATCTACGCATATCGTGGATCCCTATACCGAGGAATACAACCTCAATACGCAGTTTGTTTTCTTCCGAAATTTTCTCGCCGAAGTTGGATACGTCGGCACGCGCTCCATTCATGTGGCAGGAGGCGCGGAATTCAACCAGAGCTTGCTTGCGAGCCCAACAGAACCGGTGTACGGTGCGACGTCGAACTCGGTTGCGAATGTTGTTCAGCGTGCTCCGTACCAGGGCATTGGGCCGGGTTCTTTGATTTACCAGACCGCGTACAGCTCGGATTACAACTCGCTGCAGTCAAGCGTCACGAAACGGCTGAGCCATGGTCTTCAGTTCTTGGGAAGTTACACATGGTCGAAGAATCTCGATGAGACGAGCGGGTCCTCAGGAAACCAGGTATTCGAATTGTGGCTGTTGACGAACAATCAGAATAACCCGCGACAAGCCTATGGACTCACTGATTTCGATCGTACGCATCGCGGGGTAATTAACTTCATTTACGACCTTCCGACTGCGCGCTCGATGGGAAACATCGTCCAACACATTTCATCCAATTGGCAAACATCAGGAATCTTCGTGTTGCAAAGCGGAACACCGATCACTTTGATCGATGAATCTGCCGGTGCCGTCTATGGAAACTTTCCCTTTGAAAACCGCGCGCAACTGAGCGGCTCGCGCCTTACAACTCGCGGCTCTCTGTATTCGCGCGTACTCAATGGCTACCTTGATCCTGCGGGAATTACCTCCGCGCCTGAAGCGCCCAACGGCACCAGCTCCGCTGATACGGACTTTGGAGACAGTGGCGTGGGGATTGTTCGCGGCCCTGGGCAGTTCAACCTGGATATGTCGGCGGAGAAAACCATTCCTGTTTCTGAATCGCAGAGCGTCCATCTTCGCGCGGAGTTCTTCAATCTGACCAATACGCCAAACTTTGCCAATCCAGGGAATGGGGCCATCCTGGGTTCCTCCAGTCCTCCGTTTGGATTGATCACCGGGAAGTCAAATAACCCGCGCATTGTCCAAGTCGCGCTGAAGTACCAGTTCTGATGGGAAGGAAGCCCGCGATGATAAGCGCAGTAGAGAACTTGCCCGTTCAAATAATGGAAATGCTGACAGTCGAACAGCTTAAGCAAGCGTGGAGCCGTTCGGAGCCGATCAGCTTTTGCGATCCGTATCTCTCGAGTATCGAATACAACCACAAGGAGACCTTTTATCCACTCGGCTTTCCTCTGGCTGTATCTACGAATTCCATGCAGGTTCTGGAAGCCGCAGCGGAGTGCTGGGGCAGGTTTAGTAAGGTATTCGATATTGAACCGATCACGTTGAACATCTGCGTCACCGCGGGAACTTCTCGCGACTGCCCTCCGCTGCCCAACCCCCGCATGAGGGATTACCTGGCGTGCAACATTGCTGATCGCGAGAATTTTGTGATCTCGGAGTTTCGCCGGGCAATCTCGCATATGTGGGTGACCGGCTCCGCGCTCGAGCATCGCGACTACTTCCGCTATTTCTTTCTTAATGCCACCGTCATGGGGCAGCTTGTTCACGGTTACGCGTGGGGAATCCATGCAGCTTGCGTGGAGTTGGACGGAACCGGTCTACTCTTTTGCGGAGACTCAGGCGCGGGCAAATCCACGCTCGCCTATGCCTGTGCGCGCACCGGATGGACTTACATTACCGACGACGGCAGCTATCTGGTGGACGGGCGGGACGATCGTCTGATCGTGGGCGACTGCAGTCTGGTTCGGTTTCGACCTTCATCGGAAAGTCTCTTCCCGGAACTGCGCGGACGGAGAGTGATGCAGCGAGCAGAGATCGGCAAGCCATCCATCGAGTTTGCAACAGCATCTGTTCCGCTGTTTAGCACTTCGTCGCTCTCGCGCATCAAGCACGTCGTCTTCCTCAACCGTAATGTTGACCGGCAGGAGTTGGCGCCGTTCCCTGTTGAGGTGGCAAAACTCTACATGCTCCAGCGCGCAAGCTCTGAACAGGAGCTGCGAAAGCGGCAGTCGCGCATGTTCGATTTCCTGCTTGAAGGGGGCGCATTCGAACTACGCTACACGGACCTCAACTGGGCCGTAGAGAGACTTCGTCAGCTCGTGCATGAGGGACACTGATGCCCGACATTGCCGAGCAAATCCCCACGCGTCAATTCAGTCGCCACTTACGATGGCGGGCGCATCGTCTTGCAGGATTGCGTAGCTTCGAAGCAGACTTCTGGAAGTTTTTTGCGGCTGCTTTCTTCTTCGATTTTGGATTTGGATTATTCTTCTTTCTCTTCAATCTCTACCTCACTTACCTTCATTTCAACGAGCGGATCATTGGACAGATTCTGGCGTCGCTGACACTGGGAAACGTGGCCGGGACGATCCCCGCCATGATCCTTGTGCGTCGATGCGGGTTCCGAACACCACTGCTCATTTCGTTTCTCGGTGCGCCGTTGATCTGCGCTCTTCGAGTCGTCGCGCTCTGGACCCCGGCGCAGATTGGTCTCGCGTTCCTGACTGGACTCACGCTTTGCTTCTGGCCGATATGCTTCTCTCCGGCCGTCGCAAAGTTCACCAATGAGCAGAATCGAGCTTCGGGCTTCAGCATCGTCTTCGCAACCGGAATCGGCTTGGGAAGCATGGCCGGATTGGCCGGTGGCTATCTGCCTCGACTTCTGCAATCAGGCGGTGCTGCGACGTCTCCCGTATCGGGGATGCGCATTGTGCTTCTTTGCGCATGTGCCGTGGCAATGCTCGGCGCATGGCCGCTTGGAAAGCTGGCACGGGGCACGGAGCCTGGGACCACTACGAGAAAATTGCGAGTATTTCATCCATTTCTCCTGCGTTTCCTGCCTCCATTCATCCTCTGGAATGTTGTCACGGGATCTTTTGCCGTTTTCGGGGCCGTCTACCTGCAAAAGGTTCTCGGGCTCCCGCTGAGCCGGGTAGGAGAAGTCTTCTCCGTCTCACAGCTTCTTCAATTTGCAGCCGTGCTTTCGACGCCACTTCTTTATCGCTGGCTGGGAACGGTCAAGGGAGTTTCGCTGGCGCAAATAATGACTGCCGCGTTCTTAATCCTGCTCGCCTCAACGAAGATGGTACCGCTGAGTATCGCCTTCTTCCTTGCCTTCAACGGCGCGCTATGGCTGTGCGGTCCAGGCATTTATCGCTACCTGATGGAACACATTCCAGAAGACGAGCGCAGCACTGCTTCCGCAGTCCAGAATCTTTCCGGTGCGCTCTGCCAGGCGGGCACTGCCGCACTCACGGGAAACTGCATCGTTCAATTCGGTTACCCCGCGGTAATGGCGGGAAACGCAGCCGTGGCCGTGCTTGCCGCTCTGCTATTTTCGACCTTGCCACGATGGCCTGGAACAGATGCAAGCAGCGCGTCCTCAGCTCAGGTCTCATAGAAGAAGTCCCGGACTGGTCCTGGTTTTTATGGAGCAAAAAGAACAGTGGGTGAGCACTCACTTTTCTTCCGCGGTGACAAACAGATGACATTCACCTGACCGAGCCTTGACACGGGCTCAGCCCGCTTTCCGTAACGTCAGAGTTGGAAGGCGTAAGTGCTTGGTTCAGGCGCCGCGACCATGAAGAAACCTGTTTCGAATGCCATTTACGGAGTGGTTGATTATCTGGCTTACCCGCTGGGTATGCTTGCCATCGCTCCGCTCGCTCTCAGGAGTTTGGGGAACGATCGATATGGGGTTTGGATGATCGCGGGTTCGCTGGTCAGTACGGGAGCCATCGTTGCATCGGGATTCGGCGATGCAAATATCCGCGTTGTAGCCACGCAGCGCGCAACCGGAAATCATTTGAAGGTGATCCATGCGGTACGAAGCACCATGGGCATCCATTTGCTTCTCGGTGCAGTCCTTGCGGTTGCAGCATGGCTCCTGACGCCAATCGCAACGAACCACCTGGTGAGCGGGTTAACCGGACTGAAAACCGATTGCCTGTGGAGTCTTCGGATTGCATGCCTGCTCATTCCTGTGCGTGCAATCGAATGCGTGTGCGTGAGCACCCAGCGCGCATACGAGCAGTATGGAAGAGCCATCAAAATCAGCGCAATCACACGACTCGCGAGCCTGGGCGGTGCAGTGATATTGCCATTCATTACCCACTCGGTAGTGAGCGTGATGTCTGCAACCGCTCTGATCTCGACGTTTGGAGTGGGGCTACAGATTGTGCAACTTCGCAGGCTACTGGATGTCTCTAACCTGCTGCCCGTTTTCGATCGCGAGACCACGCGAACACTGATGTCATTCGGTGTATTCGCCTGGATTCAAGCAGTCTCAGGCTTGATATTCGGGCAGTTGGACAGGCTGATCGCCGGTGTTGTTTTCGGAGCGGCAACCGTTACGGCGTATGCCGTGTGCGTGCAACTTGCACAGCCAATCTACGGGGTCGTCGCAGCGGGATTGCATTTCCTGTTCCCTCGCATTTCCGTTCAACATGCACTGGATGACCGGGCAGGCGTGCGGCGAACGGTTCTTCTGGGATTCTGCGCGAACCTGTTGATTGTGGCCTTTGGTGCTGCCGCCGTGCTTGCATTCGGGCCGGCAATCCTGCACAGGTGGGGCGGGACCGAACTTACGGAGCGAAGTGCCAGCATTCTTCCCATCATCGTCTGGAGCACAGCTCTTGCGGGCCTTGGAGTCGCAGGAGCTTATTCGCTGCTTGCTCTAGGACGTGCACGCACATTGACCAGCTTCACGCTGCTAGGCGGCTTGTTGATGACCTTTTCAATGTGGTGCCTCGCTCCGCAATACGGTCTGCAGGGAATGGCCTGGAGCCGCATGATCTTTGGACCAATCACCTGCATAGTCTATTTTCCGCTCGCTGTGTTGCTGTGCGGTCGTTCTAATCGAAACCCACTCACTGAGTTTTCATCGAAAGTTTCCAAAGGCAAAATGAGCCCAACATCGCGCAGCAGAACAGCAACGGCATTGGTGCCACGCACCGAAGAATTAGAACATCCATTCTCTGCGACATCTCGCGGCCCCTGTGCCAATGTGCTTGGTGTCGCAGTTGATGCACTGAATATGGAGAAGGCGCTTTCGCGTGTTGCGCAATTTCTTCGATCCGGCAGGAAAGGCTACTTATGCGCCGTTGACGTCAGCGGGATTCTTGCTGCTCGACGCGACCCGGACATTGCACGGACGTTTGCTGAGGCAGCCATTGTGATTCCGGATGGCACGCCGACCGCCTGGGTTGGCCGGTTGCAGAAACACAGTTCGATGGAGCCTGTGACTGGCCCCGCATTGATGCGGGCGATTTTCAGCCGAAAGGAATTCGCGTGCTATCGCCATTTCTTTTACGGCGGAGATAAAGGCGTTGCCAACGAACTCGCCGCAAACATGCTTCGGCAATTTCCATGGACGCGTATCGCCGGTACTTACACCCCGCCTTTTCGAGCATTGACCGCGGCAGAGGAAAGCGATCTTGCCAGGACCATCAGGGCGTGCATACCGGACATGATCTGGGTAGGAATCAGCACACCCAGGCAGGACCTCTTCATGCGCCGGATGCTTCCGCGCCTTGAAACGCGCCTTATGTTTGGCGTCGGAGCGGCATTCGATTTTCATACAGGCAGGCTGAAGGATTGCCCTCCCTGGGTAAAGAAAATAGGGCTGCATTGGCTGCATCGTCTAGCGCAGGACCCCAAACGTCTGTGGCGCCGCAATCTCGGCAACATGGCATTCCTTTGGCACATCGCTCTGCAGTTGTCGGGGTTGATGGTCTATCGGCTGCCCGAAGTGTCATCAACCTCGCAGGGTGACACTCTATTCCCAGGCACTTCATCCCCCATGACAATGGGATCCAACCATTCATCTCCGACTAGTAATCGGGCTTGGACGGTTGAGCATACGGTTGGCCAAATTTATTTAGATGACTAGACGCCTCACGCGATAGGTCGCGCGCGTCGATCGCGATCGACTCCGATTTGCCAGTTTCGAGACTCACGGGCCGCACAAGGCGATTCAGATCCTGCTGAGGCACGCCTTCGATCCACACGTGAAGTTCGTACTCGCCTGCGGGGATATTGTCCATGCGAGCATTCTCGTCCTGATTCACAGTCGCAAAATATGGCGTGGAGAGCGCGAGCACCACTGCGCTCATCTCCGGATGAATGTTGCAGAAGATGTAAGACACGCCCTCACGGGAGAAGACCACGTCTTTTGATTTCCCTGCTTCATACAGGCCGAGATCGAATCGCTTCCCATTGAATAAGGAAAAAACATTGTGAAAGAAAGGGTCGGCATTGGGAAACGCGACGACGCTGCCTACAGGCACCACCAGTAGGTGTGGCGTGAACATTCGGTTCTTCTGGAGCAAAGTGAAGCGGCCCGCCGGCCCTGTCTTGCTGGCTGCCGCAGCTGAGGGTGAGGTCAGCCAAAGGACTGCCGCGGGAGGATGTCCCTTCATCTGGCGCGGTGATAGCTCAATGTGAGCATGCAGTTCCGCGGCGCCGGGAGATTGCACATCCTGCGCCGGAACCAGTAGTGGGAAAAGCGCAAACCCGCACAGCAGGAAATCGCGGAGCCGATTTGGAATCGCTGCACACATCATCAAAACTTGTATCCTGCTGCGATTCCGATTACATCGCTCCAGGCGGTGGACGAGTTCACATACGACGATTCAATGCGGCGATATTCGATGGAATACAAAAGATAGGCGCTCGGCTTGAAGATTACGTTACTGGTAAAGGTTCGATTTCGAGCAAGATAGTAGTAACTGGTCGGTCCTGGTGTGGCGTATGGCCGAAGTTGATAGCCCGGCACGTTGTCGATCCCGATGGCTTCATTGAATTCGATCCGCTGACCGATCTTTTGTTTTGCCTGCATCCAACCACCCATGTCGTCGAGTGTACGGAAGTAGGTCTCACCATCGTAGACACTATAGACAAAATCCTTGTACGCCCCTCCTCCGAGCCCGCCAAGCGCCTGGCCGCGATAAGCGCTGCCCTCCAGCTCAAAGTGTGAGAAAACCGGGAGCTTAAAATCCATGGTGCCTGCCCATGAATTGAAATCAGTTCCGCCCGCGGTTCGATGTGGTGCGATAAATCCGCCGACAGCGAGATGCACCGCGCTGTCAGAGAGGGGATGAAGGACGGACACACGTGCCTCTACCCCAGGCCACCGGCTCAGTTCCGCTGTGGATGGAGCGATGATTGGCGATGACACAGCAGCGGCGGCCAGGCTCGGCGGATCGGCAACGTCGATCAACGCCGCCTGCATCTGTATTGAAGATGCTCGATGAATCGACAATTCTTCGGACACTCCGGCTTGTGGATTCCATGCCCAGAGATTTCCCGACCACGCCAGCGCAGGTTCTGCTACAGCAGTGAGCGAAGTTGGTGAGTCGGGACTTAGGATTGGTCGATCGAACGAAAAAAATGCCTTCGTGTGTTGCCAGGAAAGTTCCGCGTGGGCAGTTCGCAAACGCAGAAGTCCAATCGAACTTGAATAGGCGCCGACCTGTTGGCTGCCATCGAAATCGATGCGAAGATCCGCATGACTTTGAGAGCCGAAGACGTGCGGTCCGCTGGCATCGACTCCAAGCACGGTTTGACGAAGCGATGCTCCAGTTGTTCCAGGCCCGGAGTAGGCAATGGTCGGCGTAGAAGCAGCATCCACCGTGTGCGTATTCACGAAACCGTTCACCAGGATCATCCCGTTGATCGTCACCGGATACCGAGACTCGCTTCCAACTTTTGCCTGTTCCTGTGCTGCGACCTGGGACTCCTGCATGTCCTGCTTCTCGCGCAGTTCTTCAACGGCCGCGGCCAATTGCGAAGCTGCCGGCTCGGCGTCGGGCGCTGTCTTTTCGGGAAGCCCAGCCTGCCCGCGCAGCGCAGACAGTTGTTGCTGAATGTCTTTCAGTTCCTGCTCCGATTGCTCAAGTCGAGCCTGCACACGGAACATGAGCCCATCGAGCCTCTCGATTTTCTCCGCTACACTTTCCTGGGCTCTCGCGGAGTGCGGCAAACCGCTGAGGATGGCCGCAACAAACACAGCCGCTGCCCTTGCCTTTGCCGCGCTTGGGAGGCATTCTTTCAAAAATATCCGGACAGAGATTGTTAGTCTCATAACATCTCCATTTCAGTGCGGGTCGATGTCAGCGTGAGAGGCGCATCTCCACTCCTCGTGATCGACATCCGAAAAACTGTCTCGCCCAACCTGCTGCGCAACAGGGTGACGTTGCCACCGTGCTCAGCCGCAATGCATCGAGTCAGAGTCAGTCCGAGGCCTGAACCCTTCTGTTTACCCTCGCTGACAAACGGCTCGAAGAGGGTGCTGCGAATGCTGTCTGGAATTCCGTCTCCATTGTCTGTTACCTCAATGACGATTTCTGTTTCATGCGCCTCGAGATCGACCGAAACGATAGGTACTGCGCCGGAAACACGCGGTGCCTGGCTCGCGTTCAAAACGAGGTTAAACACAGCACGTTCGATCTGCGTCGCGTCGATCACAGCACTCGTCAAATCGGGATCGCAGAAGTGAACTGAGAACTGAACGGCAGCAGCATCAGGATGAGCGCGAATCATGCCCATCGCTTTTTCAATAGAGAAGGCGACGGAAGCCCGCGAGCGGCGAATGCTTGGCCCCGATCTGCTGATGATCAACAGGGATTCCAGCAGTTCTGTTGTACCGTCCACAGCCGATCGAATCTCATCAAGAATCTCGTTGCGATCTTCAACCGAGAGGTTTCCCGTGGCGAGAAACTCCGCATTTGCATAGACTGCGGCGAGATAATGACGCAGATCGTGGGAGACCGAGCTTGCCATCCGTCCAATCGTGGCGAGCCGTTCCGACTCAAGCAGAGACTGGTTGGCCTGCAGGATTTCTTTTCGCATTCCGCCGAACGCGGCGCTCAGCTCACGCACCTCCCGCGTGCCTCGATAGGGCAGCAGATACGCACTATCCCCTTCTGCAAAGGCTCGCACTCCAGCCGCCAGATTCTCCAGCGGCCGTGTCACGGCGCGAGAGAGCAGGAACATGAGAACGGTCCCGAACAACAGAGCTAGCAACCCCGCGGAAAGAACGATTCGGTCAATCTGCCGGATCGTCCGCTCTTCCTGATAGAGAGATTTCAATTCAATCAATCTCAGCGGAACAGTCCCATTCATGGAAAGAGCACGCACAACGGCAAGATAGGATTCACCGCCGAGAATTACCTTAAATGGTTCCGCCGAATGATTGGTAGTAGGCGACTCCACGGTCGACACTTGCGTTTCCAATTCCGGCTTCAATGAACTAGCTAGCAGCAGCCCGCCGGAAAAAAAGGACGCCTCAACGCCGGTTGCCTGGCTTAGCTGTTGGACAGCCGCGCGGTCGATGGCGAATCCGCTAATAACGTATCCAAGGAGAGTGCCTCCCGATTGGCTTCCGAAATAAATAGGCATGACCGAACAGCCGAATAAGTGGTTTCCGCTTACCAGAAATGGGCTCGGCGCGCTGCTCACATAGGATCGCAAATTCGCGCGGAGCGACTCATCGTCAGGAGATACACGATTGAATTCAGCAACTATACGGCCGCTATTATCCGCGAGTGCAAACAGATCGGCTCCGCCCACCTTCCAGAACCGTACGGCGCCGTCTTCGATTGTCCTATCGTCGTTCGTCGTCATCAACGCCCTGAGGTCAGGCAGGTCGGCCAACAGCGCATTTTCGCGATCCAGCGCCACCAGTCGTTCCGCCTGGAATTTTCCAAAGATCGCGACGGAATTCTCGAGGTCCGACGAGACGCTGCCGAAGAATAGCGCCTGAAGAGGCTGGCGAATCGCCAACACACTAACCAGGGTGGTTCCCGCGATGATGCCGGCCATGGCGAGAGTCAGCAGGACACGTGTCCGCAGGCCCCGATTCTCACTCGGAGAATTGGTTGGCGTCATGAGTGCGTTTGTGATAGGTCCATCGACCATCTCGATCAGGGAACGAACTTATAGCCGGCACCGTAGATGGTCAACAAGTGACGGGGATCTGCGGGATTCGGCTCCAACTTCTGCCGCAGTTTGAGAATTTGGTTGTCTACCGTCCGTGTTGTCGGATAGCAGTTATAGCCCCAAACCTCATTCAGGAGTTCCTCCCGGCTGAGCACCCTTTCCGCATGGTCGGTAAAGAACTTCAGCAGTTTGAACTCATGTGACGTGAGCTGAATCGGCTGGCCGTTGCGGTGGACAGTCATTTTCTTGAAGTCCACTTCGCAATCCGCAAAACGAAAAGACGTTACAGTAGCGGGCTTGCGCCGACGGCGAATCGCAGCCTGCACTCGCGCCATCAGCTCGCGTGGACTGAATGGCTTGGTCACGTAATCGTCAGCACCGAGTTCCAACAGAAGTACCTTGTCTACCACTTCCGCAATCGCGCTCACCACAAGAACCGGAATATCGTTTGAAATTGCTTTGAACTTCTGGCACAGCTCGCGTCCAGATATCTGCGGAAGAATCAGATCGAGTACAACGGCGACGGGATGGCGCGAGCGGAACAGATCAAGGCCCGTTTGTCCATCTCCTGCCACGATAACGTCGTAGTGCTCCGCGAGAAACATCCTCTGCAGCACGCGTTGCATCCTGGGATCGTCTTCGACCACCAGGATCACGCCCAGATTTGATGGTGAAGACGATGCTTCCTGCTCAAAGGCGGCAACACCCGATTCCTTGACCATGACTTCCATTTTCCTCCGTTTGACCCGCCATTACTTCAATACGCCGCGAAAATGACAATGCAATGACAATTATCTCCGCTTATTCAACCGGAATTCCGATCTCCCGAGTCTCCGAATCAGGATGCCGTAGCATATCACTTTGCGGTACGTGGTGAAACCCTGCCAGGTGCCGGTACAGTTCCATATACCTCGCTGCAATCGAAACGGGCGCGAGTTGCGGCATCGATACGCCAAATCTTCTTGGCTCTCCCAAGGCGTGCCCGATGGCTTCAAGATATCCTCCCATTAATCCTTCGCCGAATGCCACGTAGCGGCAGCGATTACCACCAATCTCGCGGAACGGTGGAATGTCCGAGCACACCACAGGGCAGCCTGCGATCAACGCCTCTGCGATCGGCAATCCAAACCCCTCAATCGACGATGGAGCAAGCAACAAGCAACAATTGCGATAGCACCAAAGCAGTTCTTGATCGCTGAGTCCACTGAGAAGTACAACGCGATTCCCCAGACCCAGCCTGAGAACTTCATTCAATATTCTCCGAGTGTCCGGTCCTGAATTTCCCACAACAAGGAACCGAGCCTGAACTGGAAGAGCCTCCGCCCTCAGTGCCTGGGCGAAGATTCTCAAGGCCAACGGGACGTTTTTGTTCTGGCGATGCTGTGCAACGCACAACACAAATGGCAGCCCACTCCGCAGCTCACGCAGAGCCACTCCGGCACCGTAAATGGGTGCAATCGAATTCGGGATCGTCAGGGCTTTTCGACACACCTCGGGTGGGAACCACCGCGCAATTCGAGATGAGGTAAAGTCTGAAACGCAAGCGATCGCATCGATCTTCGTGAGGCAATGCCGCATCAGCCGTCGACTCACTTCACTTCTTACGATTCCAAAATTCTCTGGAATCTCAAATGGGTATAGATCGTGCAGACTGACGACGGTGGGGCACTTGTACGCATCGGCTCGCACCGGAGATGGATAAGCCATGTGCACCACATCGGCCTCAAGCTGCGCCGAAATGAGGGGAAGGTCCTGATAGTACCAGGCAAGCCTGGCGAAGTTACTATGCCTGATTTGGATCAGGTGGAGGTGAAATCGCGAGTTGGTTCGTCCAATGGACGACGGAAATATATCCTTCTGCCAGTGTCCGGCAAGAAAGTGGACTTCCGGCGGGTCCGGCAGCGATAACAGCCCGCGAGCTAGGTTGGCCGCATGCCGCGAAACACCGTCGAGACTGCTCGGAGCGGACAAGGCGGCAATAATGATTTTCACGAGCGGTCCTCCTTACGTTGCGATGCAGTTCCGGATGCCTTCGCCCTTCAGACGCCGCGGCAAAAGGCCAAGATACGAACTGATGAGGGTGATGCTCCAAAGAGGGAGAAGAAGATCGAAAGGCTCCGCTTCCGCAAGGCCCCGAATCAGGATGAACAGTAGCAGACCATTGAGCACAGCGCGGGTTGAGCTTCGCGGTAAGCCACGGATGGACCGGTATAGCGTCCCGTAAATTCCGGCTAACATCGCAACCCCCGCAAGTCCGTACGAGAAGAACTGCTGGAGCACTTCATTTTCCGCATGCCGGGCCTCAAACATCTCAGGGCCAAATGGAGGCGCCACCTTCCACATCGAGTCAATTCCGTTTCCAAACCACGGCTTTTCCAGTCCGGCGTTCAGGCTGTAGATCCAGATTCCGGTGCGGCCTGTCAGGGTTTGAGCCTGGTTTCCGGCTGACGTATAGACGCTGTAGTAGGACTCAAAAAGGCCGCCGAAAACGAGTGCGAGTCCAAGAGCTGCGACGCCGATGACAACCTTTTTGCTGCGCGCTATCGAGTTGTCCTGGAACAGCATGACGGCTTGGCTCACAACAAATGCAATGAGCGTCGCCTTGCTCAGGCTGCGCACCAGCGTCAACATCAGGAACACCACAGAAAATCTCCATCGCCCGTCTTTGCGGCTCGCGAGAAACTGCGCCATGAACACACCCATCGCACAAACATTGCCAATCTGATTGGTGTTGAAGTATTCCAGATCGCCAAGACGAAGGTCCGATGCAGCGGGAATGAGCCAAGCCACAGCCGCCAGAATCACACTGGCAACAACAAAGCCCTTCATTATGGAATGAGCAAGGTCGACCACGGTTTGGCCTCGCAGCAGCAGGAGAACGATGGCCACGTCAGCCGCCATGGTTGCCCAATACATGAACGATGCAACGGGCGATGCGGTCCCGCTCCAGGCCAGGCTACAACAGGAAAACGCAAGGAAGACAAGAACCCAGCGAATGCACGGCAAGCGGAAGATCCATGCAACAGAGTGCACAGCAGGCCCGAACGCTTGCATCGCGGCCATCAGCAGCAACACCATCTCAACGATGACGCCTGCCGCGACTCCCGGCTGCGTTCCCCAATTGAGCCAGCGAGCCGCAATCAGCACGAGAACAGATCGGAATGAGAACAGGAATCCGGCCGCCGCCGCAGTAAGAGATGTTGATCGCGCTGCATCCGGCTCCTGCGCAAGCGCGAACGGCAGTTCAATCGCACCAATGTCTCCACGCTGCTGCGCGATGGGCACCGAGATGCTCATGCCTGCCTCCGCATGTAGCCAAGCATCTTGCGCATACCGTGATGGAATGCATCGGAAGCTTCGCCTGCGATCACCCTCCGTGGATCGGCCGAATCGATGGCGCGCCACTGAAAGCGGACCACGATAAACCCAGCAATCCCAAGGCATTCAAGAACGGTCAGAATCAGGACCGATAGCGTTCGCGGCGGGAACGATCTTTTATCCGGAATCCCCGGTGAATCGATGATACTTAATACAGGAATGTCCCTAGCTTCCTGAATCTGCGAAATCTCGAATTGCTGCTTCAGGAGTTCGAATACAGTCTCCTGAACCCGTACATTCCGGTAAAGATTTTCGTACGGCACTGCGAGCCGTGGCAGCTGCCGCAGAGGTGGATACGACAGGCCTTCAGAATTCTTCTTCGTGCCATTTGGATCTGAATCATCATCGACATCTTTCAAAAGTGCTGCGGACGTGCCTCCCAGCTTTGCCAATTCGCCGCGCAGATTCGCGGCGCGTGCCTGGGCAGCCCGTACACGTACGTTGGCGTCGCCATAAATCTCATTCAGAGAAGATAACTCTCCCTGAGTCGTAATCAACTCCGCCTCCACTTGTGCCGCAGCATCGACGGTCGCACGAGTCTGTTCCTTAAGATCGACGGTCATGTTTGTACTTGAGAAATTGCTCAACGCCACTTGTGCCTTGTCCAGTTCCCCTCTCACTACGGCCAATCGATTCTGAATAAACATTCGTTCACGATGTGCCGACGATGTATTGGTGCGGTTGACCATATGATTCAACTCATCGAGATAGGCCTGCGCCATGTCACGAGCGCGCTCCGGGCGCGCATCGGTAACGGTGATGGTGATGACTCCGCTCTTTTTGTCCTGATCGAAGCGCGTATGACGGATCAACGCTTTGCATGCGTCTACGCGATACCGCTTGTGATACACGGATTGAAGTTGAAAGCGGTCGACCAGGTGGCCTGTTACCGTGTCACTTTGCAAAAGATTGATAAAAAGAGAACCGGTATTGTGCCCGCCAAGCAGGCTCGCAGCAATGCCTCCGAGAACATCGCCGCCCAGTGCCCGACCGGCCAGCGCGCCGAGCAATGCTGTCCCCGATCCGGATGATTCGGGCGGCATGATGCGCGCCGTCGATTGATACCGTACTGGAATCAGAAACGCGATGACGATATTCGCGAGCACTGCTATAGCCGCTGCTCGCACCAGGAACTGCCCATGCCGCAACAAGACAGAAGCATTTACGATCCAATTTGGACGGAGATCCGCATCGCTTCGCGCCTCTGTAGTTTCGGCGGAAGCTTGTTCGCAAACCGGCGATTCAATCTGTAATGTCATGCCGCTCCTAGAAACCTGCAACGGCCGCGGCAATCGCAAGCGATCCCGCAATCTGCCCTGCGGTAAGAATGTTTCGCCAAACCACCGAAGCCCCAATGAGTTTCTGCGGCACCACGATCACGTCACCGGGGTCAAGCTTCGTCGAAAGAACATTGTGGTCATAGCCTCCTCCGGAACGTCGCCCGACCACTGAGCCATTTGCGCGAATTACAAAAATCTCCTTGCGATTCGCAACCGCTGTCGATCCGCCGGCACTATCCAGGTACCATTTGGCAGTCTTTCCCGCAATGAATGTGACAGCAGACGCGTTGTACACCTGGCCGCTTATCAGCACAAATCCCGGTCGCTTCGGAACGCGCAACACGTCGCCCCTTCGCACTTCAACATCTACGGCCGTGCCCGCCCACTTATCAATCGACGCGTCGATATGGATCACGAGCCGGCCACTTGCCGGTTGGCTGCGAAGGCGCGACAGTACCTGGTCCTGCTGTTGCTGAATGAGTTGCAGGGTTGCCGCTTGATCGCCCCCCAGCCCCGGAGACATACGGGCAGCCGCTGAGCTCGCCTCGATCTGGCGCACCAGCTCCTCCTTGCTTTTTTCTTCAAGCACCTTTACCTCGGGACGAGTCAGTACAGCGCCCTCGGGATAGGCCGTGGCGCGGAAGCCTCCAGCGCGCCTCAGCACATCGCTCAAATGTTCGCCTTCCGTGAATCCATAACTACCCGGGTGAGCAACTTCTCCCTCAATTAATATCGAAGCGCCAATGTCGTTCCATCCCGTCAGTTGATGGACAGTCAATACATCTCCTGGCCGAAGGGGTGAGTCGGCCTGCGCATCATTCTGCAGCACGGCGGCTCCAATGGATACGGTGCGGCGCTCAATGGTCACACCGGTGTCGCCTGCCACTTGATAGCTGATCAAATCCGCGTCCTGGAGCGACGCGTCCCGCTTAAAGCCGCCGGCAGCGCGCACCAATTGAGCAGCACTCATTCCTTCAAACATTGGATACGATCCCGGGTGCTCGACTTCGCCTTGAATGATTACGTTGGGTGCGTCTCGCTCGTATCTGCCAAAAATTCGTATTGTGTCGAAAGGCTGCAGCGGTGGGTTCACATTCCCAATCAGGACGTCAGGAAGGTTGAAATCGATTGTTTCTGGGTGAAGATCGGGAGCCATGAGCCGAACAATTTCTCCCTCGGCTGCAGGCTCCGGAAGTAAGTCGCGATAACTCTGCAATACGTCTGCGAGATGCAGTCCATCGCGGTACGCCAGTTTGCCTGGCCGTGCCACATGACCCTGGAGATATACAACCCGCTCGCTCGATGGCTGAACGGTGCCGACGCGAACGCGGTCGCCATCTTTCAATTCAACATCGACGAATTTCGTGCCGCTCGCCTTCTCGTCGCCTGCATTGTCTTGCACTGGAATCAATTCACGGCGTTGGTTGGCCTCGATGCGTTCGATGGTGATGTGGCTCAATTCCGCGGCAACGGTTAGCCCTCCGGCATCTTCAAATCCGGCCGCCAAATTCTTCTCCGCGCGAAGCTCGTAGATCGCAGGTCGTTTCACTGCTCCATAAATGGCCACTTGCGGTCCCGCTGGCGGAACAACCAATGTGTCGCCGCCCTGAAGATTATCATCCGTTATTCGAATACCGCGGAGAAGGAAGTCGTAGAGATCGATATCCCCGATCGGCTTTCCATTGCGGACATGATGCATCACGCGCAGAGAACCAATGCCAGTCGGTCCTCCGGCAGCGTAGAGCGCACTCAGCGGCGATGAGAGCGAGCTGATGTCATAGGCGCCCGGCCGTTGCACATCCCCAACCACATAGATCCTGATGGTGCGTAGGCGTGACAGCGTAACGGCTACATGGGCACTGCGAAACTGTGGCTGCAATGCGTTGCTGATGACCGCCTGCGCATTGCCCAATGTCAGACCCGCCACCTGAATCTGTCCCGCTTCAGGCAACGTGATAGCGCCTTCTCGAGTGATGGGGCGCATGAAACTCTGTGAGAATCCGCCCCATACGCTGATGCTCAGCTCATCGCTAGGGCCCAGCACATAATCCGGACCGAGTGGAACATCGAGCGGCATCGAATTGAATGCGGGACTTTGGCTTCTGTTGTCAATGGCTGGATCGCGATGAGTAAACACATCTGCGCCGAATCGCTTCAATTTCTCCGGCGAGTCCGGAATCTGGGTATAGAGATTTCTGAGAGAAAGCAGATTGTACGGCGCATCCCGGTGAAGCGACTTTGGTTCATCCGTGATGTTGGGCGACGTCTGCGGCGCCCGGCGCTCGTCTGCGGCATCGGCTCGTGACGGCGATTGCAGATCCTTGCGCTTCGACAGCGCCGCAAAATCTCCATTCATCGCTGCCGGATTTGTGGTGTCGAAAGTCCCCGGGCGATAGTCTGAAAAGGCATCTAAGCTTCGTCCGTTGGTCCCGCCCGCAGTCCGGCGATCGTTCTCGTCTGCATTTGCTTTCGATGCAATCTCAACGTCCTCTTCCGAGATGTATCCGCGAGCCTCAAGCAAATGAGTTATGCTCGCCCGCAGTTCCTTGCTGGCTGCTATCTGGCTGAAAAGCTGTTCATCGGTAATCTCATCCGCCTGCGACGTGATTCCTTTTGCCTGCGCACTGTCAGCTACAAGAGACTTGAGCTCGAGAATGACTTCAGGATTCTCCTGCGCAATTTTGATAATCCAGGACGCGCCAAGCACATTTCGGGGATCTTCCCCGAGCTTTTCCCCAGAGTCCATCCGGTTTGAGTTATCGGGTATGCCCATCGCAGGCAAAGACTGCGGAATTGTTGCGGTCTCGGGTTGCGATTGCGCCCCGGTCTCAGTTTGAGTTTGCGACTCACTCTCTGGTTCAGTCTGCGCCCTTCCATTGAGCGCGAAAGAGAGCAATGCAAAACAAGCAAGTACGCAAGAAATCGGGAAGTGCATTACACTCGGTCCAGTCCTCGTTCTATGTGCGATCATCGCTGTTGCACCTTCGGCATTCTCCATTCCCAACACAGCGCTTCGACTCCGAGACGAAGTCCTTCGAACAGATGAAAGCACAGGCGCTGCCAACTGTAGCGTGCTTCGATCCGGTAGCGACTTAAGCGATCCGACAAAGTCTCTCCCGGCACGGGCTCGGTGATTCTGGCCGGCAGGCAAAGCGGAATCATCAATCTCGCTGTAGCTTTAACATCGGGCCTGTTCGGCAACTCGCGACGAAGCAGCAGATAGAGCTTGCTTGCGTGTGAGTCTGAGAGCAGCAGGTCGCGGGCATAA
>Ga0302140_10004390_pt1 | contig 17967 bp, 15 predicted proteins | sample I_Bog_E1_1_FD_202095 | JGI IMG/M metagenome (GOLD analysis project Ga0302140, IMG submission 202095) | Peat permafrost microbial communities from Stordalen Mire near Abisko, Sweden - I_Bog_E1_1 | ecosystem: Environmental > Terrestrial > Soil > Wetlands > Peat | place: Sweden: Abisko, Stordalen... | reverse complement strand
GCCGGGGCTGGGTTTACTGTCGGGGCTACGCTGTTGCGGTGGGAGATTTAGTTAGGAATTCTGGATTCGTTCCCATGTCTCAGACGCGAGACATGGGGTACCCTCATTTGTTACTCATTCAGCCCCGGGTCTCCTCAGGCGACGTGTGTCTTGACCTCAGCCTCAATTGTTTTGCGTAGTTCCAGCGTGGCCTTTGACAGGTCGTAACTCTGCTGAAGATTAAGCCAGAATTCAGGGCTGTTTCCAAAGAAGCGAGACAGGCGAAGAGCGGTGTCCGGGGTGACGGACCGCTTTCCATGAACGATTTCGCCGATACGGGTTGCGGGAACGTTGATCTTCACCGCAAGCGCATTCTGGGTAATTCCGAGAGGCTTCAGAAACTCTTCGCTAAGCATTTCGCCGGGGTGAGTTGTTGGCTTGCTGAAGTTCCAGCCGGTTGCTGGCCTGGTGATGGTCATACTTTGTCCTTTCTTAGTGGTAGTCAGTAATTTCGACTTCGTGCGCCCCATCTTCTTTCCAGACGAAGCAGATGCGGTATTGATCGTTGATTCGGATGCTGAACTGTCCGAGGCGATCTTTCTTCAGAACTTCCAGCCTGTTGTTGGGCGGAATACGCAAATCTTCAAGGTTGATCGCTGCATTGACCTGATCGAGCTTTAGAGAGGCAACAGTTTTAATTGTGGCCCACCTTCGATTGGTGCGAGTTTCAAAGAGCTCCCTCGTATCATCGTCTCTAAAACTCTGAATCATTATGCGCCCAGGGTATAACGCGACGCGTTATATATCAAATTACAATTTCGCTAAATTCCCCGCTAACAGATGACGCGTTCAGAATGGTTTATTCGATGGGACGTTAAAAGCTATAGGACGGCAGGATGCCTGTTTCTGCTGCTAACTCATAGAATTTGCGCAGGCCTTTGAGGCACTCTTCGTCGAGTTTGTAGAAGATATTCGATGTTAAATAGGTGCGGATGGTGTTGGCTGGGATGGGTAGGCGGGCGCTCCACTCTGTTACTAACTGTTCCAGGTTGGCCAGGCCGTGGTCTCGGGATGCGGTGAAGTCGGCGGTGATTTCTTCGAGGGTGCGGTACGAGGGTGCGAGCGAGGTTTGGCGCATGGCCCAGACGGCGGAGACCCAGGGCAGGCCGGTGAGTGTGATCCACTCTTCGGCGAGGTCGTGATAGATGAGGTGCTCGCCGGTGCGTTCTTCGCGGTTCTGGCGTTCTTCGAGGGCGTAGAGGGCGGGGTCGCCGATGAGGATGGCGGCGTCTGCTGCGTCGAGCATGGGGTCTAGATCCGGGTGGTGCTGGATGAAGGTCGCTTCGGGGTTCCACCACTTTTTGAACATGACCTGGGTGTATGCAAGCGAGGCGCGCGAGGAGGTGTCGGCGGCGACGGTTTTGATTTCCGTGAGCGGCTGGCTGGCGCGGCGGACAAGCAGGATGGAGCGGACTTTTTTCTTTGAGGCGATGGTGCCGCCGGGGATGAGGATCAGGCCGGGTGTGGTGGCCAGGGCGGCTACGGGGATGAGACCGATGTCGGCTGCATCGGGGTGACTGGCCGGGAGTGCGAGGCGGGCGGCGCAGGCAGCGGGCGTCATCCATTGCAGGTCGTAGCGCGTGGCTAGTTCGGACTGTGCTGGCTGGTGGTCGAAGTCCCACATGAGGGGAGCGGGATTTAGAAATCGGATTGCTGCGATGCGAAGGCGGTGCTGGTGTTTCTGGATAGAATTACTCACTTCTCAAGAGTAACAAGGTGGGCTTTATGGGTTTCGACAGCGTGGAAGGAATCTTTGCTGGAAAGTTAGCGGAGGGTTCAGTTTTGAACTTCGCTTGTGACTTGAGATGAGGCAGGATGTTGGACGGAGGGTGTTATGGCGAAGCTTGATACGAAAGAGCGTGAGAAGATTCAGGCGACGGAGTATGCGTTCCCGAAAGAGCGGAAGGAGCCGCTGGAGAATGCGGCGCATGTTCGCAATGCGATTGCGCGATTTGACCAGGTGAAGGGCGTTTCCGAGTCGGAGAAGGATGAGGCGTGGGCCCGGATCAAAAAAGCGGCGAAAAAGTTTGGTGTGGAGATGGATGAATCGAGCAGAAAAGAATTAAAAGGTGCAAACACCAAAAAGTGACTTATGGGTCTCCGGACCTGTCAGAGGTACCCAAGCAGGTGTGTATGGCCGTTTAATTTCGATCAATACAGACCATATCTTTGTTTATCCAAATGAAATTCTAGGTTAGGATTTCTCCAATGTTTATTTGAGATAACAGTCTGGTCTCAATTTAAACACTCGACCGCAGTTTCAAAGTTGCACTGCGAGCGAGGCAATTCTCTAGCAGTGCATACTGGGGAACGCAGAGATTCGTGCGGTCATGGCCTTGGTTCTACGCTGGGCTGATAGTTCGCCGACTGCCCGTAATTCATGTACTGCAACCAATGTTCGCTAGCAGTTTCCGTAACATCGGGCCCCTTGGAAGCCGCAAGATGTGACTGTAAGGCAGCGACATCAATGAATCTCGCACTCGTACAAGCGCAGTTTGATCCTGCTGCTTTCCTTGCCAATGCTGGCAAGGGCCGCAGGGTACTTCGTCTGAAGGCAAAGCAGACTTTTTTTATGCAGGGGCATCCCGCAGACAGTATTTTTTATATTCAATCGGGCAGGGCGAGGCTCACGGTGGTTTCCAAGAGCGGCAAAGAGGCAACGATTACTCTGCTTGCTGCCGGGGACTTTGTTGGGGAGGAGTCGATTGCTGCCGTTAATGGGCGGCGAATGGCGACGGCGACTGCAATTACTGCCTGCGTGGCGCTGAAGATAGATAGAGATACGATGTTGCGTGTTATGCATGAGCAGCATGAATTTTCTGATCTTTTTCTGTCGTTTATCCTGGCTCGCAGTATGCGCACGCAAGAGGATTTGATCGATCAGTTATTCAATAACAGTGAGAAGCGGCTGGCGCGGATATTGCTGCTCATGGCTGAGTTTGGCAAGCCTGGGGAGCAGGAGACGTTAATTCCACGGATTACGCAGGAAACTCTGGCGGAGATGATTGGGACAACACGGTCACGAGTTAGTTTCTTCATGAACCGGTTTCGCAAGATGGGGTTCATTGACTATAAGGGACGGATTCGCGTGCATAAGTCGTTGCTGAATGTGGTGCTGCACGACTAAATACCTTGTTCTGTTGTAACCACGATTCACTGATAACAAGCATTGATTGATACGATTAGGGCATGATTCGTCCTCTGGAGACAGAGCGTCTTTTGCTGCGTCCGTTGGAACTTGCGGATGCTGTGCAGGCGCAGGTGCTCTTTGCGCACTGGGAGATTGTTCGGTATCTCGGGAGCCAGGTGCCGTGGCCCTATCCGGAAGATGGTGCTCATACTTACTTTCGGGATTTTGCGTTACGGGCGATGGAGCGGGGTGACGAGTGGCATTGGTCGCTTCGGCTGAAGAGCGAGCCCGAGGTGCTGATCGGTGCGATTGGGCTGGTGAGACCGAAGGCGGATTCGGCAGAGGATATGAATCGCGGATTCTGGCTAGGGTTGCCGTGGCAGGGGAGGGGATTGATGACGGAGGCCAGTGACGTGGTGACTGACTTCTGGTTTGATGAATTGGGCTTTTCGTTACTGCGTGTTCCGAAGGCGGCGGGAAACAAGTCGTCCAGCCGAATTTCTGAGAAGAACGGGATGCGGTTGGTGACTAAGACGGAACGTGATTTTGTGGGTGGAAGATTGCCTGCTGAGATCTGGGAGATTACGGCGGAGGAGTGGCGGGCTCATCGTGCTGCGACGCGCGGCCGGTAAGTCGCAGTTAATAAGACGGCTAACTGTGAGTTGCAACGCTGTTATTCACAACTTATTGGTGCTATGCCTTTGACAGAGGTGTAATGAATTACCTGTCTGTCGGCCGCTTATTTCGAAATGCCTTAACGAGTTGGCTCTGAAAGAGTCTCGGCTTGACTTCGGGCGTCGGCGGGAATAGTGTGGGCAAAATCTCCTGAAATGAAAAGGTGGGGCAATTCGAGGCGTGTCTTCGGAGAGTTCTGTCTTAAAAGAGCTTATGACGACGACTCCTTCGCAGCCGATTTCTTCTGCTGCTCCAACTGGTTTGCGCTCTGTGAATGCGGTGCTTGATGAGGATCGCCTGGCGTGGCTGGCGCTGATTCTTTCACCAGGGCTGGGTCCGCGACGGATTCTGGATGCGTTGCAGCGGTTGAGCACTCCGAGTGAGATTTTCTCGTTGTCTCTGACGACGATTGAGTCGCTGCGTTTTCCTGCGGAGGCTGCGCAATTTGTATTTGATGGCAAGGCGCGGGCGGCTGCTGAGAAGGAGTGGCAGCGGGTGGTTGAGCAGGGTGCCGACATTGTGACGTATGGATGTGCGGAGTATCCGGAGCGGCTGAAGGAGATTTACGATCCACCGCCGGTGCTTTGGGTGCGGGGGAATGTGTCGCTGCTGAGGAAGCCGTCGATTGAGATTGTGGGTACGCGGCACCCGAGTCCTTATGGAACAGGGGTAGCGGAGATGCTGGCGCGTGATCTTTCTGCACGTGGGATGTTGATTGTGAGCGGGATGGCTCGCGGGGTGGATTCGGCTGCGCACAAGGGGGCACTGGTGGCCCGGAAGCCGACGCTGGCGGTTTGGGGGACGGGGATTGATGTGATTTATCCGAAGGAGAACAAGAAGCTGGCTGAGGAGATCCTGGCGTTGGGCGGGGCGATCGTTTCTGAATTGCCTATGGGGACGTTTCCGGCGCCGCAGAATTTTCCGCGACGGAATCGGATTTTGTCCGGGGTGAGTGTTGGCGTGCTGGTGGTGGAGGCGAGTGAGAACTCCGGGACGCGGGTTACGGCACGCTGCGCGGCGGACCAGGGCCGGGATGTTTTTGCGGTTCCCGGGAATGTGACGAACAAGAATTCATGGACGCCGAACACGCTGATCAAGCAAGGCGCCAGGTTGACGGCGACGTGGGAGGATGTGTGGGAAGAGCTGGCCTCGGATGTGCGTTTGGATCTGGAGGCGGGGTGGGTGGTTGAATCCAAAGTGCCCGGCGGCGCATCTCTCTTGCCGGACGGACATGACCCAATGCCGGACGGACCTGGAAGATCGCCGGCTGGATCCGCGAAGCCGGGTGTGGATTTGCCGGGATTTTCTGGGATTGGCACCAAAGAAGCAATTGTGCTGGAAGTGCTTCGACAGGATACAGCCCTGCAGATCGATGAAATTCTTGACCTGACGGCGACGCAACTTACGTCTTCTGAGGTTTTTACGGCGCTTTTTGAGCTGGAGCTAGCGGCGCGAATTCGGTCGCTGCCGGGCAAGAATTATGTTCGTTCTATATAAGGATACGGAGCGATCCGAGAGTTTTTTGAACGTGGTCGGCTAGTAATCCACTGGCATTCCGTGTTAGCTTCCAGAATTTGCAGGGCATTTTTTCGGGGAGCGGTTTTGAGAGCCGCATTCTGAGTTTAAATTGTCGAGAAATCGGCGCAACGGATGGAATTCATGCCAGTCCAACAGTCCTACGGGTCAGTCGGGTGTGGGGTTGGCAGGGTAGAGTGGGTACGGTAGACCGTACTGGATAGTTAAGGATGGCAATGAGCAAATCACTGGTGATCGTCGAGTCCCCCGCTAAGGCGAAGACGATCGGGAAATATCTTGGTAAGGATTTTGACGTGCAGGCGTCCATCGGACACATTATGGACCTGCCGAAGAACGACATTGGCGTGGAGCTGAAGAAGCGTACCTTCGAGCCGACACTGATTGTCTCTCCGGGCAAGGAGAAGCTGGTTGAACAGCTAAAGAAGGCTGCGCTGAAGGCGGATCACATTTATCTGGCACCCGATCCTGACCGCGAGGGCGAGGCGATTGCGTACCACCTGGCGTTGCAGCTGGGCATCAACGCGGCACAGAAGAAGAAGATCCAGCGGGTAACGTTCAACGAAATTACGAAGAAGGCGGTTCAGGAAGCCTTTAAACATGCGCGGGACGTTGATCAGGATCTGGTGGATGCGCAGCAGACGCGGCGCGTGCTGGACCGGCTGGTGGGTTACCAGGTTTCTCCGCTGCTCTGGGATAAGGTGCGGCGCGGACTCTCTGCGGGGCGAGTACAGACGGTTGCGGTGCGGCTGATTGTGGAGCGGGAGCGTGAGATTGGCGCTTTCAAACCGGTGGAGTATTGGACCCTGGATGCGCAGTTACATCCGCAGGGAAGAAATCCGGAGAGCTTTACTGCGCGGCTGGTTGGTATTGACGGCAAGCGGGCCACGGTCGAGACGGTGAATACGCCTTCGCTGCCGGATGGTGTTTCTTCGAAGGAAGCGGTTGCGGAGCTTGAGAAGGCAGCGTGGAGTGTTGGGAAGGTTGAGCGGAAGCAGCGGAAGCGGAATCCGTCGGCGCCGTTTACGACCAGCCAGTTGCAGCAGGATGCTTCTCGCAAGCTGGGATTCAATGTGCGTCGCACGATGGGCGTGGCGCAGCGGCTTTACGAGGGGGTGGAGGTTGGCGCCGAGGGTTCGGTAGGCTTGATCACCTATATGCGAACCGATTCTCCGCGTGTTTCTCCAGATGCAATTGCGGGTGCTCGCGAGTGGATTGGCAGTCAGCTGGGCGCGAAGTATTTGCCGGCTGCCGCGGTTCAATACAAGGGCAAGAAGGATTCGCAGGACGCGCATGAGGCGATCCGTCCGACGGATGTGAATCGTACTCCGGATGCGATTGCGAAATATCTGAGCGATGAGCAGTTGAAGCTGTACAAGCTGATCTGGCAGCGGTTTGTTGCTTCGCAGATGACGGCGGCGATCTTTGATGTGACTACGGTGGATATCGCGGCAAAGTCGAAGCGTACTTATGATTTCCGCGTATCTGGATCGGTGCCGGTGTTTGACGGCTTCCTGAAGGTGTACGAGGTTTCCAAGGAAAAGAAGGACGACGAGGATGATGAGCTGGCGAACCGGCTGCCGGCGCTTGCGGAAGGTGAGAAGCTGGCGCTGGAAGAGCTGAAGCCTGAGCAGCATTTCACTGAGCCTCCCCCGCGATACAACGAAGCTTCGCTGGTGAAGGAACTGGAAGAGCGTGGGATTGGGCGGCCGTCGACATACGCGTCGATCATCAATACGATCCAGGATCGCGAGTACGTAACGAAGCTTGGCGGGCCGCGTGGGCGGTTTTTCCCGACTGAGATCGGTATGGTTGTTTGCGACCTGCTGGTGAAGAACTTCCCTTACATTTTCGACTCTGCGTATACGGCGAAGCTGGAAGGGGAGCTGGACGATATCGAAGAGGGCAAGGAAAAGTGGACGGATCTGCTTGGGGGGTTCTACACGCATTTTGAAAAGGAACTCAAAGTCGCTGAGAAGAAGATGGAAAGCATCAAGGCGATGGAGATCGTTACCGACGAGAAGTGTGATCTTTGTGGGTCTCCGCTGATTTTGAAGTGGGGCAAGTTTGGAACATTCTTTGCGTGCAGTGCTTTCAACAAGAAGGATAAGAACAGCTGTACGTTCACGAAGGAGAACACTGCGGGCAAGCCGGATATGAATACTCCGGAGGCGCAGGAGGCTGAGCAGAGCGAAGAGTATTGCGAGAACTGCGGACGCGTGATGGTGCTGCGGCGCGGACCTTTCGGGATGTTCATGTCGTGCCCTGGTTACAGCGAAGATCCGCCGTGCAAGACGATTCGCAAGCTGAGCCAGAAGCAGCAGCAGAAACCGCCGCAGCCTACGGGAGAGGCTTGCCCGTTGTGCGGCAAGGACCTGGTGTTGAGGCAGGGCGCTTATGGCGAGTTTGTCTCGTGCTCCGGATATCCGAAGTGCAAGTATGTTAAGCAGAATCTCATTGAGGGCATGAAGTGTCCGAAGTGCGGTGAAGGCGATCTTGCGGAGCGGAAGGCGCGTCGCGGGAATATCTTCTGGGGCTGCACGAATTATCCGAAGTGCGACTTTACTTCAAATTACAAGCCTGTGGCTAAGACTTGTCCGAAGTGCAAGAGCCCGTATCTGCTGGAGAAGACGCTGAAGTCGGGAGTTTACCTGTTCTGCCCGAACAGCAAGCCTGCTTCGGCGGAAGAGGCGGCTCCGAAGAAGGCAGCGAAGAAGACGGCAGCTAAGAAGGGTGCTGGCAAGACTGTTGCGGCCAAGGCTGTTCCCGTGATGCCGGTGGTGACTGAGCCTTGCGAGTACGAGAAGCGGATTGGGGATGCTCCTCCTCCGCCTACTGCTGACACGCACGGGCCGGTAAAGCTGGGCAAGGAAAAGCAGGATGAAGAAGAGTTGCAGCCTGTTTCTTAATTCGCGAAACGAGGGAGTATTTTGATTACGTGGGAATGCGGGCTTGCCAAGTGGCTTGAGTTTGGCGCATTCTCACAGTGGTCCCTTTGGTAAGTCGATTCGAGATTCGTAATTGGAGGAGCTGTTATGAAACGTATCGCTGTGTTCACTCTGTCAATGATGTCTTTGGTGTCGGTTAGCGCGTTTGCGGCAGACTCGACCAAGCTGAATGGCTGGATATCTGACTCGATGTGTGCTGCCAAGCATGCGGGAACAGGTGCTGCTTGTGCGAAGAAGTGCATCGAAGGTGGCAGCAAGCCGATATTCGTGACAGAAGCCAAGAAGGAAGTCTGGGCAATCGACAATCCGGATGCTGTGAAAGATGCTTACGGCAAGCATGTAGCTCTGACGGTAACTCCTGACGAGGCGGCCAAGACGGTCCACGTCACTTCGGTTTCAGTGTTGGCTGACTAAGTTTTAATCCCAGGCCCGCACGAAGGCCCAAACCTACAAGTTTGCATGGCCAGAAAGCGATTCCACGGAGGAGTCGCTTTCTGCGTTTCCGCGAACACCTCACGAAACACCCCACTTCTGAGAAACGGATTTTATTACTCATGGCGAAAGCAGTCTGGAATGGCGTAGTTATAGCCGAAAGCGATACTTACGAGACGGTTGAAGGGAATATTTATTTCCCGGAGTCTTCGTTGAAGCGGGAGTTTTTCCGCCCTAGTTCTACAACGTCTACTTGTCCGTGGAAGGGGCAGGCCCGGTACTACTCCTTGTTTGGAGATGGGCAGGAAAATCCGGATGCAGCCTGGTATTATCCGGATCCGAAGCCGGCGGCGCGCAAGATCAAGAACCATGTTGCTTTCTGGCGTGGGGTAGAAGTCGAAAAGTAGCTCGAAGCTATCGATTGCCTTGCATGTTCCGGCGAGTCGGTTCGCTGGCTACTTTTGCTGCGCTTAATCTTTCCAGAAAAATCGATATTGGAACCACGATGCGCTAGTGCGCGTATTCTGAATGAGCTGTTTTGAAGCTGCCGCGGGATCCGTGTGCGGTTTTTAGGCCTTTCGGCTTGTAATCACTCTTACCTGGTTGTTGCGGAGAAATGAATATGAAGAAGTCGTCTTCCCCTGTGCGAAGCGCCGTTATGTGCGCCACACTGGCATCGATTCTGACGTTGGGAACTGCTTTCAGCGTTCCGGCAATGGCTGCCAAGGCAGCGCCTCTGAAGGTGCCGAATCTCAAGTACGAGAAGTACACGCTTCCGAATGGCCTGGAGGTCATTCTGCGGGAGGATCACAAGCTGCCGCTGGTGGCGGTGGATCTGTGGTATCACGTTGGTCCGGTGAATGAGAAGGCGGGACGCACGGGGTTTGCGCATCTCTTTGAGCACATGATGTTCGAGGGTTCGGAGCATGTTGGCGAGAAGGCGCACTTCAAGTACCTGGAAGGTGCTGGCGCGACGGACATCAACGGCACAACTAGCTATGACCGTACTAATTATTTCGAGACGGTGCCGAGCAATGAGCTGGACCTGGCGTTATGGCTGGAGAGCGATCGAATGGGCTTTCTGCTGGAGACGCTGGATCGCGCGAAGCTGACCAATCAGCGGGATGTGGTGCGCAATGAGCTTCGCCAGGATGAGGGCAATCCTTATGACGTGGCGGACGAGGCTGAGGGACATCTGCTGTTCCCGAAGGGGCATCCGTATTACGGCAATGTGATTGGTTCTCATGCGGATGTTGAGGCTGCGCGGTTGAATGATGTGCGCGACTTCTTCCAGCATTTTTACACGCCGAACAATGCAAGTATTGCGATCGTCGGCGACTTTGACACTGCGACGATCAAGGAAAAGATTGCGAAGTATTTCGCGCCGATTCCTAAGGGACCTGTAGTTGAGAAGGTCACTGTTGACACGCCAGCTATCACGACTGAGCGCCGGGTGACGGTGACGGATACGGTACAGCTGCCGCGGCTTTCCGTGGCCTGGCTGGCGCCGGAGGCTTTTCATCCAGGAGATGAGGACACGGATATGTTCATCAGCATTCTGGGCGGCGGCAAGGTGAGCCGCTTGTACCAGAAGCTGGTGTACCAAGATCAGATTGCGCAGAGCGTGAATTGCAGCAACCAGTCGATGATGGTTGCTTCGATTGCGAGCTGCGACATCATTGCGCGGCCGGGCGTGAAGCTGGAGGATCTGGAAGCTGCGTTCGATAAGGAAGTGGAGTCGCTGCGCAAGGATGGACCGACGCAGGCTGAGCTGGATCGCGCCCGCAATCAAACGCTGTCCGGGTTGATCCAGGGATTGCAGAGGCTGGGCGGCTTTGGTGGTGTGGCGGACATGATGGACCGTTACAACCAGTACCTGGGTGACCCTGGGTATTTGCCGAAGGATGTGGCGCGTTACGAGGCAATTACTCCGGCCAGCGTACAGAAGCTAGGACAATCGGTTTTTGGCAAGAATCAGCGTGCGGTGATTTATTGCATACCGGGCAAGAAGGTCACGGATGATGTGCCGCGCAGCCCTGAAGATACAGATGCGAATGTGAAGGTTGTTCCTCCGTATGCGCCGGAGTTTGAGACAGCGCAGAACTGGCGTAAAGAGGCTCCGAAGCCTGGTCCTGAGCCAACGCTGCATCTGCCTACGCCGAAGACTTTTGAATTGGCGAATGGCGTGAAGGTGTATCTGATCGAGGAGCACTCGCTGCCGGTTATCAGCGCATCGCTGGTTACGCTTGGCGGTGGAGAGGCTAATCCTGCAGACAAGGCTGGTCTCGCTGGTTTCACTGCGCGGATGTTGACTGAGGGAACGACGACTCGTTCGTCAACCCAGTTGGCTGACGATATTGCGCAGATTGGCGCCGAGCTTGGATCTTCTGCTTCGATGGATGATGCTTCTGTGGCTGTTGGAAGTTTAAGCAACAACACTGCGCCTGCGTTGGAGCTGCTTTCTGATGTTGCGTTGCACCCGGCTTTCAAGGCTGAAGAGGTTGAGCGCATTCGCAAGCAGCGACTTGTGGGTATTTTGCAGGAGTCGGATCAACCGGTAGCTTCTGCGCTGCGCGTGGGCGGCAAGGTGCTTTATGGCGACCAGCCTTATGGCTTCCGGCCGGTGGGTACGACGGAGTCAGTGAAGGCAATGACGCGGGATGATCTGGCGGGATTCTGGGCGGCGCACTATACGCCGAAGGATGCTGCGCTGATTCTTGCGGGTGATCTGAGCGAGGGAGAAGCGAAGAAGCTGGCGGAGAAGTATTTCGGCAGCTGGAGCAGTACTTCTGCTGCGGTGTCGGCATCGGTGCCCCCAGCGCCGAGTGCTCCATCCCGGAAGGTTGTGATTGTCGACAAGCCGGGTTCTCCGCAGACTACGTTGATTGCGTTTGGACTTGGTGTTGCGCGCAATACTCCGGATTATCCGACGATTACGGAGATGAACAGCATTCTGGGTGGTTTGTTCTCAAGCCGTATCAACATGAACCTGCGAGAGAAGAATGGATTCACGTATGGTGCGTTCTCTGGGTTCTTCTTCTATCGCGACGGCGGACCATTCTTCTCAGGCGCGCAGGTGCGGACGGATGTTACTGCTCCGGCGGCGAGAGAGCTGTTTGCTGAGCTGAATCGTATTCACACGGATCCTGCTACGCCGGAAGAGTTGAAGCTGGCGAAGGATAACGCGCTGCGTTCGCTGCCGGGAAGTTTTGAGACCGTGGGCGGCGAATCTGGCTTGATGTCTGAGTTGTTTGTCTATGGATTGCCGACGGATTACTTTCAGAAGCTGCCTGCTGCATTTGAGGCGGTGACTCCAGAGGCGGTTGCGAAGGCGGCACAGGCATACATTCATCCTGACAATCTGATCGTGGTTGCGGTTGGTGATCGCGCGAAGATCCAACCGGAGTTGGAGAAGCTGAATCTTGGGCCGATCGAGCTGCGGGACGAGAGCGGGGATCTGGTCAAGAAGTAATCAAGAGTAGTTAGTTGTGTAACGAGGCTGGGCCGTGAAGCGTGATTGCTTCGCGGCCCAGCCTTTTTGTCTGGATGAGCGTTTGCAAATGTTTTGCCTACCTCTTTGGGGAGGGGATTGCTTTCACTTTTTCATATTCTTGCTTGCTGCTCCGTAGCGTTTTGTTTTGCAAGCCAGGCTGATGAGGGAGAGCTTGAGAGCGCAGCCGCTTCGTATTTTGTTGATTGAGGATAATCCTGGCGATGTGAGCCTGTTGCGGGAGATGTTTTCGACGGAGAGGCCGGGCAGCTTTGAGTTGATGCATTTGCCTCAGTTAGGGATGGCGATGAACTACCTGGCGCGAGGCGGTGTGGACATTGTGCTGCTTGATCTTGATCTGGATCTTGACCTGGGGCTACCTCATGCCGCCGGGCTGGATACGGTGCGGAGAGTACGCAGACTTGCGCCTCATGTTCCGTTGATTGTGCTTACGGATCAGGAGGATGATGCTGCGGTAGTGGAGGCGATGCTCGAGGGAGCGCAGGACTACCTGGTGAAGGGGCAGATTGAGAATCGTGCATTGCCTCGGGCATTGCGCCATGCAATTGAGCGGTTTCGATTGTTGACGAAGGCTGCGCTGACGAATATGGAGTTGGAGCGGAGGGTTAAGGAGAAGGACATTCTTCTGGGAGAAATTCATCACCGGGTGAAGAATAGTTTGCAGGTGGTTTCGAGTTTGTTGAGTTTAGAGTCCGCACGAATCGCAGATTCGTCGGTGATTGAGATGCTGCAGAGTACGCAGAACAGGGTACGGTCGATGGCGCTGATTCACCAGACGCTTTACCAGTCGAAGGATTTTGGGAGTGTGGATTTTCACGCGTTTCTGGAGTCTTTCGTACCTACGTTAATTCAGTCTTACAGTATTCATCCTGGCCAGATTTCGCTTTCGATTCATATTGCTGAAGTACGATTGCCGATTGACCTGGCGGTGCCGTGTGGATTGATTGTGAATGAGTTAATTTCGAATGCTTTGAAACATGCTTTTCCGGATGGGCGGAAGGGCTGTGTGGGGATTGAGTTCGTGCATGAGGCGGATGGGTATGCGACGTTGTCGGTGAGCGATGACGGGGTGGGGATTGCGGAGGAGATGGATTTTGCGAATGCGGAGACGTTGGGGATTCAACTGGTGTACTTGCTGGCGGGACAGCTTGGCGGTCGTGTGAGCATACAGAGATCAATGCCGACGAGGTTTCTACTGCGCTTTCCTTTGCGGCTTATTGAGCAGGGAAATGATGCAGGTGGGAATGGTGTTCCCGAGCAGTTTCATCTTTTTTGCGCGCGTGGGTTGAGAAATTGAATGACTTGCCGATAAGTGCGGTGAGGGGATCGATATGAGTTTGATGGGTGAGGCGAAGGGGCCAGATGGTGCGGAGGCTGGGCCTTTTCCTGGTACGCGCGTATTGGTAGTAGAGGATGAGGCGGTGGTTGCGTTGCACCTGCGGCGTGAGCTCACGAAGCTGGGATACGTGGTGGCTGGTGTGGCAACGAGTGGCGGACAGGCGTTGCAGATGGTGAACGAGATTTTTCCAGATGTTGTTCTGATGGATATTCATATTCAGGGAGAGATTGATGGGATCGAGACGGCTCGGCGGATTCCGCGTTATCTTCATTTGCCGGTGATTTTTTTGACCGCTTATTCGGAGGACACGACGCTGGTACGCGCGGGTGAAACGCATCCTTGCGGGTACCTGTTGAAGCCTTTTCTGGACAGGGAGCTACATGCGACGATCCAGATGGCGCTGGTTCGCTGCAGGGCTGATGAGGCTATGCGGGAGAATGAGGCGCTGATGTTTCGCGCGCTCTGCACAACGTCGATTGTGGAGTGTTGATGGGTGTTTGAGGTTAGAGCATTTTCCGAAACGGTGTAGATAGAAGCGTAGAAGCACGGGTAGCTTTTCACCTGGAAAAGCCATACCGCGCCGTCCATAGCTGGACCATAGTAGTTCGAGGATTTAGGAAAATGCTCTAGTAGGCTTGGAGCTGATTCAGTGGCAGGCGGACGCGGAAGCAGGTGAGTCCGTCTTCGGAGCGGACTCCTAGATGGCCACGATGTTTGCGGACGATGCGCATGGCGTTGTCGAGTCCTAATCCCAAGCCCTGGCCTGGAGCTTTGGTGGTGAAGAAGGGTTCGAAGATGCGGTCCTGCAGATCTTTGGGAATTTCGGGACCGTCGTTCCAGACCTCGATGAGCATCATGTCGGGCTCCTGGCGAACGACGATCCTAAGACAGCCTTTTTGCTCGGGATCCGCGCTGCGATCGACGAGTGCGAGAGCATCCTGCGCGTTTTCGATGAGCGCGGTCCAGACCTGGTTTAACTCGCTACCGTAGGCGCTGATGGTAGGCAGGTCCTGCTCGTAGTCGCGAACGACGTTGATGTGTTCCATGCGGGACTGGAGCATTTGCAGGGTTGCGTCAATGCCGGCGGGAACGTCGATCTCCAGGATTGGGGCGCGGTCCATGTAGGAGTAAGTCTTGATGGCGCTGATGAGATCGAAGATTCTGTCGGTGGAGTGGAGCATGGCTTGCGCGTAATTTTCTGCGCGCAGGGCTGAGGCGAACTGCTCGAGAACGACGTGGATGGCCTCTTCGCTGAGGAACGATGGCAGAGGATCGAGGTCGGAGGCTTCAACGCCGAGTTCGGCGAGTTCGGGGGCGATTTGCCACGCGCCGGTTACTCCGTGGCGCTCGACCCAGGCTACGATCTCGTCCTCTCGCTCAGCGATGTGTACGGCGTCGGTGTCGGGCTGGCTCTGGGCACGAGCGCGGACTTCGCGTTCCCAATTTTGAACGGCGAGCACTTGCTCCTTTGAGAGGCAGAGTGCTACGAGACTGTAGCGGCCATCGCTGAAGCTGCGCAATTCTGTCAGGATGCCGCTGGCGGCGCGCTGTGCAGCCGACGAAGGGTTGTTGAGCTCGTGGGCGAGGTTACCGGCGAGCTTGCCGAGGGCAGTCAGCTTTTCACTTTGCTGTTCGATGCGGGTGACTTCGCGAACTCGATCGAGCAGGGTTCCGATGACGCGCTGGCTCAGTGAGGGTATTGTAGCCAGCATCTCGGGGAACATCGATTTGTGATAGAGGATGGCCCATAGATCCTGCGCGGCGAAACCCTGGCCACCGTAGCTGGTCATGCGTGAGAAGGGGAGCAGGCCGGTCATGTATCCGCTGCGTCCGACGAAGAGCGCCATGGGTCCGCTGCGTGTGCGGCGAACGTGAAGTTCTCCTTTGAGAATGAGGATCATTCTTTCGGCGGGATCACCCTCTTCGAATAGGACTTCGCCAGCCTTGACGCGGATTTCCTGACCATGCCGCGCAAGCCACTCGCGATCCTGAGCGGGCAGGTCGGCGAGAGGTGTGATTTTTTCGATGGCCGCCATCAACACCGGAACAGAGGACGGTGTCTCTGGAATCATCGATGGTGTGATTGCGCTTGGCATGCGTTCGGCTCTCCCAGCCTGAACTTAGTTTATCGGATATGTGGTGGGGTGGTTTCGGTTGGTGGTGCGCTGATGGTAATACGTGGGATGCAGATGGATGGTTCCAGGAGCGTGAATGCTGGATGAATGGAGGGCGTGCGATGGAGATTGAATGAACTTGTGTATTTGAAGAGCTGCGACTTGTTTGGAATGAGCGCTTATGGGTTGAGGAGATTAGTGCGACGAGCCTGCTCGAGTGAGTTCGCAGGGGCAGGCTCGTCTTGTTGCAGGTTAGATGAAGTTGATGCTCAGTCCGATTCCAATATCTGCAGATGTGGGTTTTGTGCCGGGTAACGTTACACGCAACCCGTCAGCGGATTGTGTGAAACGGAGTGATTCATCGCGGCCGAGCAGTCGTACATCCATGACTTTGCCAGGTTGATGGGGACTGTTGGCGCCGAGGGCCTGGAGGACTACCTGGTTGGCATCGCTGCTGGCAGGCCAGCCTTGCACGAAGGCATAGAGGGTCTTGCCTTTGGTGGTATAGCGGATGTCGTGTACGCCGAGGTCGGGCTTTTTGTCTTCGCTGGGATCGAATTCCTTACCGCTCTTTGGAATGACGACTTTGGTGGCGGGGCCTTCGCCGTAGATTTTCCATGGGCGGGTAGCGAAGATTCCTTCGCCGTTGACGGACATCCATTCGGTGACGCCTGCGAGAGTTTTGAGTTCTTCGGGATCGGGTTCGCCTGAGGCTGGGAGTGGAATGTTGAGCAGGAGGTTGCCGTTCTTGCTGACGATGTCGACGAGGAGGTCGATGACCTTCTTTGCGGACTTGTAGTGGGCGCCTTCTTTGTAGTGCCACTGGCCGATGCAGGTGTCGGTTTGCCAGGGCTTTGGCGCGATGTCGTCGAGGACTCCTCGTTCGCGGTCGAGGGTGCAGGTGCCGGTGATGCAGTCGGAGCCGGTCTTGCTGAAGTAGATGGCTTCGGTGTGGCCTTGTGATGAGACAGGGCCTACGTTGTAAGCCTCGGCAACCAAACCCAGACCATATTCCTCCATCGGGATGCCGCCGTCGGTGTAGAGCAGGTCTGGCTGGTGCTGATCGACGAGATCCTTGATGCGATTGAAGTACTGCTGCTTCCAGACTTCCGGTGATTTGCGGGACATGGCTTCTTTGGCCATCTGCTGAGCGTAGCCGGGGGCTTCGTGGCTGTAGTCGTGGTAGAGATCGGCGTAGGCGGGATTCTGGCCGTCGTAGGGAACTCCGGCGAACTCGCCTTTGGTGTCTGCGAGGTGGGAGGGTGCGAGCCAGTTGTAGCTGTTGGAGAGATGTTCCGAGACGCCGAAGCGGAGGCCTCGTTTGCGAGCGGCGGCGGCCCAGAGGCCGACTACATCTTTCTTTGGGCCGGAGGCTACGGCGTTCCATCGAGGCTGATATTTGGAGTTCCAGAGGTCGAAATTGTCGTGATGGACTCCCATGGAGAAGAAGTACTTTGCGCCGGCTTTTTGATAGAGGTCCATTAGGTGTTCGGGATCCCATTTGTCGGCGGTGAAGAGATGGATGAGGTCTTTGTAACCAACTTTGGATTGGGGGCCGAAGCGTTTCCGGTGGTATTCGTACTGATCGGAACCCTCGATGTACATGTTGCGCGCGTACCAGTCTCCGTCGCCGACCGCGGACTGCGGGCCCCAGTGCGACCAGATGCCGAACTTGGCGTCTCCGAACCAATCGGGTGTGACGTAGGACTTGAGTGAGTCGCGGGTGTTGGTGAAGGGGCCGGGAGTGACCTGAATTGCGGATTGGCCGAATGCTTTGGGGATGGCCATGGCGGAGGCAGCAGCGCCCAGGATTTTGATGGCTTGGCGGCGGGTGAATTTCATATTTGGGATCCTTCTGTGGAAACGAACGGACGAAGGATAACCTATTTTAGTTAACGTTGACTATGGGAGTTTTGGGGCGTGATCGGAGAGTTGGAGAGGATACTGATCCGGGATGAAATTCAAAACCCACCCTGGACGGACGATCAGATGTACGTCCAGGGTGGGTTTTGGGGAGTGCGACGTTGTTTAGCGCGTTTTGGAGACTTCTTCTACTGTGACTGGGTCGAGGAAGGGCATGGCGGCGCGGAGCTTTTTGCCGACTGCCTCGATGGGTTCTGCGGCTTCTGCGTCGCGGAAGGCCTGGAATTCTTTGCGGCCGCTGAGCTGGTCGGCGATGAAGCGCTTGGCGAAGGTGCCGTCCTGGATGTCGGTGAGGATGGCCTTCATGGCTTTCTTGCTCTCTT
>Ga0302140_10004389_pt1 | contig 17968 bp, 16 predicted proteins | sample I_Bog_E1_1_FD_202095 | JGI IMG/M metagenome (GOLD analysis project Ga0302140, IMG submission 202095) | Peat permafrost microbial communities from Stordalen Mire near Abisko, Sweden - I_Bog_E1_1 | ecosystem: Environmental > Terrestrial > Soil > Wetlands > Peat | place: Sweden: Abisko, Stordalen... | reverse complement strand
AATAAATCTTGCATAAAATCTATCCCCTTTCTTATTTTTATTTGTTTTTTTGTTGTTAATTTAATTGTAATACAAATAAGAATTTTGGATAGGTTTTTTTATATTTTTTTCATCGAGCTCACGTTAACATAAAGCGTCCTATTAAATGTATAAGATTAAGTTTACTCAAAATAAATTACCTTTAATTATAGAGCATGTCGGATTGGGAGATTAGAGTATAAATTTATGGTGGATATTAAAGATGGTGCTTCGCCTCCACCAAGCATATCCTCGACAATGATAATTTAGTGTTGTCGGGGATTTTTTGCGTTTTTAGGTAAATAGAGATAGTGTGACAATTGCAACTACATTTATTGTCAGAAGAAATTATCAGAAAATAAAATATAGAAGATAGGCTAAATTATATAAAAAAAGTGTAGTGGCTAAGATCTTGTTTAATGCATAATTACTGCCTTGAATATTAGTAATTATATGTTTTCGTATTTTGAATACCACAGATTAGACCTGTGGTTCTAAAGAGCTTTTAGCTTTGAGTAGAAAAAACAAAACCTCCATTGTAAAATAGTAGTAGGTTTGCCGACCACAACTATAATACAAGGAGGTGTGCCCTAAATGGACAATAGTGGTTTAGCACATAGTAAATGGAATTGTAAATATTACATAGCTTTTGCACCAAAATATAGAAGACAAGTGATTTATGGAAAGATAAAAGCAGAGATAGGAGTAATACTAAGAAAACTATGTGACCACAAAGGAGTAGAGATTTTAGAAGCAAATGCATGTAAAGATAATATACATATGCTCGTAAGTATACCACCGAAATTAAGTGTTTCAGCATTTATGGGATATTTCAAGGGTAAGATTTCACTCATGATTTTTGATAGGCATGTAAATTTGAAGTACAAGTATGGCAATAGACAATTTTGGTGTAAAGGATATTATGTGGATACAGTTGGAAGAAATAAGAAGATAATAAAATAATATATAAAAAATTCAATGCAAGAAGATATAACATATGAACAGATGAGTTTGAAAGAATATATAGATCAGTTTACGGATTAGATAGTAAATAAAGGAAAATCTGTTAGTAATAAACTTAATATAGGAGAGATATTTGATTTAACAAAGCAAAAGATTATGGGATATTATCATTACTATGGATTACAGATAACTCATATATGATGGGTCAATTCTGTCTAGAAATAAAGAAAGCACTTTCAAGTGGTTGAACTGAAGAAGCCAAAGGCGAAGTTTTACTTTGGAAAAGTTCAAAATGTATATGAAGTACAATCATTTACCTAAACCTAAAATCCATGTAAATATATATAGATAGCAAGGTCTGTAAAATAATATGAAGAGCTGTATGCCTAAGTGGGGGAAAGTTTGTGAGGACTTTCTCTACTCGACTATCATAAGTAAATGATGAATTTACTGAAATTGGATATTTAAATAGGGTTTGTGTGTAATTCCTCCACTAGTGAAACCCTCGAATACATAGAACCGTATTGGAAAATCTGATACGGTTTTTTATATTTTATTAAATTAAGGGGAATGTGAGGATATAAGTTCTGTAAATGGAAAAACCAAGATAATTTGAACATTTTATCTATAATGATTAAATGATTTTATGATAAAATATCTATTGTAAAATAATCATCTACGTAATCAATCTTGTTACTTGTTTCATGATACGAAGCAGTACAGTATGACAATTAGTTAAAATTAATATGAATAACATTTTGAGGTGATAAACTTGTGTAGAAGAATATATCTTGTAGAAGATGAAAAAAGCTTAAACGTACTCTTAGAGAAGTATTTGCAAATAGAAGGTTATGAAGTAACTACTTTTATCAATGGTAATTCATCTATGAATAGAATAGATGATATGCCCGATCTCTGGATATTGGATATAATGCTACCAGATATTGATGGATATGAATTAATTAAAGCTATCAAAAAAAATAATAAGAACACTCCGGTTATATTTATGTCTGCAAGAAATGAAGAACTTGACCGAGTGGTTGGACTAGAGCTGGGTAGTGATGATTACTTGTCAAAGCCCTTTTTACCCAGAGAGCTTGTGATAAGAACAAACAAGCTCTTGGAAAGAATTTATGGTAGAGAAAATAGTGAGGATTTAAATACAAGATTGTGTCTTGGAGAATATAACGTTATTAAATTACAAAGAATAGCATTTTTTAAAGATATAGAGTTGGAGCTTACAAATAAGGAATTTGATCTATTAGTTTACTTTATAGAAAATAAAAATAACTTGCTATCTAGGGAACAGATTTTGAGGAAGGTCTGGGGAGAAGATTATTTTGGCTCAGATAGGGTTGTGGATGATACTATTAGGAGGTTAAGAAAAAAAATGTGTAATTTAAATATAGAAACTGTATATGCCTGCGGTTATAGATTGGTGCACAGACTATGAAGATTGTAAAATTTAAATCTTTAGCTATAAGAATTTGGATTACCTATGCCATTATTATTTTAATAATTATCTGTAGTAGTTCATTTTTGTATATAGATGCTTTTAGTGATATTGAAGAAAACGCGAAAATAGGAGATTTAAGTTTGGCTCATGATATTTTGCTTAAAGGTAATAATTTTAATAATCCAGACATTAGATTAAATGAAATGGAAAATCTAAAGGGAAGTAAGCACATTATACTTAATATATCTACTAATAATGAAATATACGTTAGTGCTATAAAGCAAAAAAAAGATAACTATCATGAAGTAGATGAAGACAGTATGAGGACCTGGATGGCTAGCTTTATTAAGGAAGATAAACTTTATGAAAAACAATTTAAAGCATCTTATGAAAAAAATGAAGTTATTTTTATAATAAGCTCAATTGAAAGTGATAGTACAGGAAAATCTTATTTAATCTCATATATGAAGGATAGTAAATATAATAGTTTAGTATATATGGTGATCGGAATTGGTATTATTTTTGTTATATTAGGATTCTTTATAGCAAGAATAGTGGCTAATGCCATTTCGAGACCGCTTAAAGAACTAGAGGAATTTACAGTGAGAATAGCCAACAAAAACTGGAATGAACCTATAAAAATAAATAGCGAAGATGAGATTGGAAGACTTGCAGGAGCTATGAATGAAATGCAAAAAGCATTAAAGTATGTGGATGAAGAAGAGAAGGTATTTCTCCAAAGTATGTCTCATGATTTAAAAACTCCAGTTATGGTGATTATGAGTCATGCAGAAGCCATAATTGATGGAGTATATATTGAGTCGGTAGAAAATACTGCGGAAATAATCAAAAAAGAAGCAATTAATCTTCAAAAAAAACTTAATCAGCTCCTTTATTTAAATACTTTAGATTATGTTCTACAGAAGAGTAATAAAAGTACTGAGATTAATTTGCAGAATTTATTGCTTAATAACATAAACAGATTTAAATTAGTTAATAGTAAAATTATATGGGAAGTAGAAGAAACTTCAGAAACTTTTACTTATGGTAATATAGAAAAAATAGAAGTTATTATTGAAAACATATTAGATAACCAGCTTAGATATGCAAAAGAAAAGATATGTGTTAGTCTAAAACAAAAAAATGCATATGCCGTAATAGAAATATACAATGATGGCCCTAAAATTGATGAAAAACATATGGAGCATATTTTTGATAATCTTTACAAAGATAAGACCGGTAATTTTGGAATTGGACTTGCCATTTGCAAAAAAATTATAGATTTTTATAAAGGAGAAATAGTGGCTATTAATAAAGAAATTGGAGTAAGCTTTATGATTAAATTACCTTGCAACCAATACTATAAATAAAAACATATGTAAATATTAGACATAAAAACAATTAGCAGAAAAAGCTGATTGTTTTTTATTTATTATAACTAATCTACTATGTACCATAAGAACATAAATATACCATTATATTAGGATATTTTCATACATGTTAGCCAATTAATAAAACCACAATGACTTCCATAAAATCACATAAAGTTCACATAATCATTTGATACTATTAAGACATTCTTTTAATATAATTTTAAATATAGAGAAGAAAAAAGCTTCAAAGTGTTATAGTGGCAGTTTGTATAAATATGAAAAGGATTGGTGACGTTTTATGAAAAAGAAAAAAATTATGTATATTATGGGAGCATTAGTAATTGTAGGAGCATTAAGTTCTGCATATTATGTAGAACATTATTACGAAGGCAACACAAGCATAGTTACAAAAACAGAAAGTGCACAAAGCAGTAAAGTGAATCTTGTAATAGATACAGAAAATAAAGACGTGTTACCTAAAAACTTTAGAACTACCAATGATACAATCAACAGTGAAAAAGCAGGAAACATTAATTTAGCAGGAATATCCGACCTAAATATCTCCGGTAGTGGTGCACTTTCAGAAAAGGGTTTGGCCATAATAAAAGAAAAAATAGTGAATAGACCTATTATAGACATTGATTTGCGTCAAGAAGATCATGGCTTTATTAATGGTATGGGGATAAGTTGGTTTGGTGAAAATGATGGAGCTAATAAAGGACTTACAAGAGAGCAAGTTATAGCTGATGAGAAAGACAAGCTAAATCAAATATCTCAGGACAAACATATTACCTTTGATCAACTTCCTAAAGGAAAATCTATAAATACAATTAAAGAAATTAACAATCCAGAAAGTGTACAAACTGAGGAGGAATTAGCTAAAGATTTAGGCATGGCCTACTTGAGAATTACTGTAACAGATCATGAAAAACCATTAGATGATCAAGTAGATTTATTTGTTGAATCTGTAATAAACCTTCCAAAGGAAACCTGGTTACATTTTCATTGTAGAGGTGGGGCGGGTAGAACTACTACTTTTATGGCAATGTATGACATGATACATAATGCAAAAAATGTGAGTTTTGAGGATATAATGAAACGCCAAACTTTAATTGGTGGTTCAGATTTATTAAATGGTGATGATGAAGATAAAAATCAAATCAGACCAGATTTTATGAAGATGTTTTATAACTATTGTAAAGATAACCAGGATGGATTTCAAACGTCATGGTCTCAGTGGCTTAAAAATAATATAAAATAAACTGGTTAAAAAAATAGTATATAAAAAATTGACTTTTATGATGTAACAGTTAAAAGTAGAATGGTTTAATATTGAAGGAGTATCTAAAGAGGTACTTCTTATTTTTCAATAAAAGAACTTGTTATATAAGTGAGAAAGAAAAAAGTATTATCACAAGTGAGTGTAAAATTTTTTAGTATATACATTGCATGACGATACTCTATATCATATTTACCAATGAAGATACTTGACATTAAAAATAAAAATTATGGTTCATCATGATATTTTGTGATAGATGATATTTGGTATGAATTATTCAACCAAAACACTTACTTTAAACACATTAATTATGACTTTAAAATGCTTTACCACAGAATTTACGGATGGACCAAAATTATTATACTATTATAAAATTGATGAAAATAAAGTTTCGTATAACGCCAATAATATGGTTTGGAGGTCTCTACCAGGAATCAATAATTCTTGATATTGTCATGTATGAGAACTTGCCTGTGGATAGAGTTTTTGAGGTAGTAGAAATATTAATATAATATTATTTATATATAATTTATTTCTTGATATTTAAATTGTGATATAATATTATAAGATAGAAATATAATATTTAAGGGGGCTTTTTTTAATGTCAAGAGTGTATAATTTTTCAGCAGGACCAGCCGTGTTACCTGAAGAGGTGCTTAAAGAAGCAGCAGAAGAAATGTTAGATTACAAAGGTACTGGTATGTCAGTAATGGAAATGAGTCATCGTTCCAAAGCTTTTGAGGGGATTATTGGGGATGCTGAAAAAACATTAAGAGAATTAATGAATATTCCAGACAACTATAAGGTATTATTCCTTCAAGGTGGGGCATCACAACAATTTGCAATGATTCCAATGAACTTAATGAAAAACAAAGTTGTAGATCATATTGTTACAGGACAATGGGCTAAAAAGGCAGCATCAGAAGCAAAAATATTTGGAAAAGTTAATATATTAGCTTCTTCAGAAGATAAAACTTTTTCATATATACCAGATTTAAAAGATATAAAGATTTCAGATGATGCTGACTATGTATACATATGTCATAACAATACTATCTATGGAACTACTTATAAGGAATTACCAGAAGTAGGAGATAAGATATTAGTAGCTGACATGTCATCAGATTTCTTATCTGAGCCAGTTGATGTAACTAAGTATGGATTAATCTTTGCAGGAGTTCAAAAGAATGCAGGTCCAGCAGGAGTTGTTGTAGTAATAATTCGTGAAGATTTAATTACAGATGAAGTGTTACCAGGCACTCCAACTATGTTAAAATATAAAATTCATGCAGATAATGATTCACTATATAATACACCACCAGCATATGGAATATACATATGTGGGAAAGTATTTAACTGGGTTAAAAATAAAGGTGGATTAGAAGCAATGAAGAAGATTAATGAAGAAAAAGCTTCTATACTATATAACTACCTTGATTCAAGCAGCATGTTTAAAGGAACAGTTGTAAAGAAGGATCGTTCTTTAATGAATGTACCTTTTGTAACTGGTTCAGATGAATTAGATGCTAAGTTTGTAAAGGAAGCTAAAGTAGCTGGATTTGAAAACATAAAGGGACACAGATCTGTTGGTGGTATGAGAGCAAGTATATACAATGCTATGCCAATAGAAGGTGTTAAAGCTTTAGTAGACTTTATGAAGAAATTCGAAGAAGAAAATAAATAATAATAAATATAAGAAAATGTAAAAAAATATAAAAATAATAAAGAACTCCTTATCCAATAATTATTTGAATAGGAAGTTCTTTATTATATTACAGTAGATAATTTTGTGTAAAAACAAAACTATCTACTGTTTTAGTTTTATTATAGATAAATAAGTAACTTTAGAAAAGGTATTATTATATTAGGATAGAATTCTCTTCTTATTTCATAGGATATTGTATATAATTATGGATTTAGAGTGAGATTTAACTAAACAATGAAACGAACACCAAGGTCAAAGTACTTACAAGTTTTATAAGTACATGAAGTGATGGACCAGCAGTATCCTTAAATGGATCACCAACTGTATCGCCAACTACACTAGCTTTGTGTGCTTCGGAATTTTTGCCACCATGAGCTCCAAGTTCTATAAGCTTTTTAGCATTATCCCATGCACCACCGCCATTATTTAGGAATAGGGCCATGATAACACCGGTAATCGTAGTTATCATTAGAAAACCAGCAGCAGCTTCCTTACCTAGAACTACTCCAATTATTATAGGAGCAGAAATTGCTAATATTCCAGGGAGTATCATTTCTTTTAAGGCTCCTTTAGTAACGATGTCAACACAACGAGCATAATCTGGCTTTGCTGTTTTTGCCATTATTCCTGGAATTTCTTTGAATTGTCTTCTAACTTCTAATATTACATATTGAGCAGCTCTACCAACAGCTCTTATTGCAGTAGAACTAAATAAGAATACAATCATAGCACCTATAAAACCACCGATAAATACTTCGGGTTTTCCTATATCAACTGCGAACCAAGAGTCTAAAGACAAACCGAGTATCCTTTTAACTTCATCTAAGTAAGCAGAGAATAGTAAGAAGGTTGCAAGCGCTGCTGAACCTACTGCATAACCTTTTGTTAATGCTTTTGTAGTATTACCACAAGCATCTAATCTGTCAGTTACTGTTCTGATATCTTCAGAAGCACCAGACATTTCTGTAATTCCACCAGCATTATCAGTTATTGGCCCAAAGGTATCCATAGCAAGGATGTATGTGCAAGTTGAAAGCATTCCCATGGTAGCTATTGCGGTACCATATAAACCAGCATTTGAAATTCCAGGTAAAGCTAGAGAAGCTAATTTATAAGAAACAAATATGCACAAGGATATAAATATTACTGGTAAAGCAGTAGACTGCATACCTACAGATAAACCAGTTATTATGTTAGTTCCAGCACCAGTTTCACAAGAGTTAGCTATATCTTTTACAGGTTTATGAGTTATTGAAGTATAGTAATCAGTAATAATTACAAATATATAACTTAGGAATATTCCAGCAAGTGCACAGCCGTATAAATAAATATAATTTACTTTAGTTCCATTTTCAAGAGTGCCACTTAACATATTTTTAACTACAAAAAACAGAAGTACTACATTGATTAAGGATGTTATAACGAAACCATTCTTTAAAGCTTTCATAGGATCATCATTGTCATCTTTTACTTTAACAAGAAATATTCCTACTATTGAGGCTAAAATACCAAAGGCACGTGCCACAAGTGGAAATAATATTCCCTTCAATCCAAAAACAGGATAAAGGGCAACGCCTAGAATCATAGCACCCACATTTTCAGCAGCTGTGGATTCGAAAAGATCTGCACCTCTACCAGCACAGTCACCAACATTATCACCAACAAGATCTGCAATAACAGCAGGATTTCGAGGATCATCTTCTGGAATTCCAGCTTCAATCTTACCAACAAGATCTGCACCAACATCAGCAGCCTTAGTATATATACCTCCGCCAAGTTGTGCAAAAAGTGCAACGAAGGAAGCTCCAAAGCCAAAACCAACTATAAGAGATGGTGCTTCTTTTATAAGTGTATCATTACCTGAAATACCTCCATATATAAGGAAAAGAGAAGCAACGCCTAAAAGGGAGAGGGAAGTAACAGCTAGTCCAGTAACAGCACCACCTTTAAGTGCAATTTGAAGAGCGTTATTTAACCCTTTTTCGGCACCAGCAGCAGCTCTTACGTTTGAATTAACTGCCATATACATACCTATATAGCCAGATAAAGCAGAGCAAAATGCACCTGATATGAATGCTATACCTGTTTGAAATGATATGGAGATAGCAATGCTAGAACCTTTTGAAGAATTACCTATATAATTGCATAAGATAATTAAAAATAAAGTTATAATAGACAAAATAGATATTGTCTTATACTGTCTTTTTATAAATGCCATAGCACCTTCTTTGATATAATTTGATATTTCTTGCATTTCATCGGTGCCAGTATCTTGAGAAAAAGTGTACTTAACTAGATGGACGATTACAATGAGTGAAATAATTATAACACCGTAAATAAGAATAAAATATGACATCATTTACAACATCCCCTTTATTTTAAAAATATAAATATTTCTATAGTTATATTATACATTAATATATTAAGAAAATTACCAGTAATTACATTTTTATATAATATAGGTTATATATTAAGAAAAGTAAAATAAATAAAGTAGGGCTGATTCAAAATTAATTTTGAGATAACCCTACTTTTATAATTTATAGATATAATAAATGTTGTCTAAAAAAATAAGTATTTCTTAAAGTAAAAAAAACTAGAATTTGGGATCTATTTCGTCTCGTTGAATTCTTTTTAAATCTTTTAATCTTAAATGAGTTTTCTCCATTATAGTATCAAAAGATTCACCACCAATTATCATTTTTTTAGCTAAATCATGTGCTGAATTATTTTCTGTATTATCCATAGACTATAACCTCCTAATTAATATTTTTAGATATACTTAGTTTGCCATTATGCAAAAGAATATATGCATATAGTTAATATCTGCATTTAATTTTACAAAAATAACACAGTCATTCAGCTTAAGAAGAGATGTAAGTAAAATAGCGTTAGTTGTTATCTAAAATAATTTGATGTCTATTTTAAAACGGTTAATTAACTGCCTAAATATAATAAGCATATAAATAAAGGTGGACAAATGATTTTTAATCATTTGCCCACCTATCGGTAAGTATCTTTACTATTTACTTTATTTCAAGTACTTAAATTTGAAATTATTCACCAAGATAAGCACTCCTAATACTATCATCATTAAGAAGTTCTTTTGCATCTCCAAACTTTACTATTTTACCAGTTTCAAGAACATAAGCTCTATGTGCAATGGCAAGTGCCATATTTGCATTTTGTTCAACTAGAAGTATCGTTGTTCCAGATTTATTAATTTCAACAATTGTATCAAAGATATCTCTAACAACAAGTGGTGCAAGTCCCATTGAAGGTTCATCTAGTATAAGCATTTCTGGTCTATTCATTAATGCTCTACCTATAGCAAGCATTTGTTGCTCACCACCCGAAAGAGTACCTGCTTGTTGTTTTACTCTTTCCTTTAATCTTGGAAATTTAGAAAAGACCATTTCCATATCCTGTTTAATTCCAGCTTTATCGTTTCTTAAATAAGCACCTAATTCTAGATTTTCCATAACACTTAATTGAGGGAAAACCCTTCTTCCTTCAGGGACATGAGAGAGACCCAAAGAAACTATTTTATTAGCAGGAATTTTATTTAATTCAGAATTTTTAAAAATAACAGTACCTGACTTTATTGGCTCTAAACCTGATATAGCTCTAAGGGTAGAAGTTTTACCAGCACCATTAGCACCTATCAATGTTACTATTTCACCTTGTTTTACTTCAAGAGAAATATCTTTTAATGCCTGTATTACACCATAATATAGATTAATGTTATCTATTTTTAGCATTTCCTTATGCCTCCTCTCCAAGGTAAGCTTCAATTACCTTAGGATTGTTCTTAATTTCATCTGGAGTTCCTTCAGCAATCTTTTTCCCGTAGTCAAGAACTGCTATTTTATCACAAATTCCCATAACGAGTTTCATATCATGTTCTATTAGAAGAATTGATATATGAAATTTATCCTTAATCCAATTGATAAGATCCATAAGCTCTATTGTCTCTTGAGGATTCATTCCAGCAGCAGGTTCATCTAATAATAATAAAGAAGGTTCAGCGGCTAAAGCTCTTACTATTTCAAGTTTTCTTTGTTCTCCATAAGGAAGATTATTAGCTAGCTCATCTTTCTTTGTATCAAGAGAAAAGACTTTTAATAGCTCAACACTTTTTGCTGTAATCTCAGCTTCCACCTTTTTAAACTTAGGTGTTCTAAGTATAGAATCAAAAAGAGAATATTCTATTCTATAATTAAAACTAACTTTGACATTATCAAGAACAGTAAGGCTAGAAAATAGACGAATATTTTGGAAGGTTCTAGCTATTTTCTTTTTTGTAATATTATAAGGCTTAAGACCTTGAATTTTTTCTCCAAGATAAACTATAGTACCTTGAGTTGGATTATAGACACCAGTCAACATGTTAAATACAGTGGTTTTACCAGCACCGTTAGGTCCTATAAGTCCAACAATTTCTTTTTCATTTATAGTAAGATTAAAGTCTGAAACTGCTTTTAATCCACCAAATTCAATTGATAAGTTTTGAACATCTAACATTAAAATTAAGCCTCCTCCCTATTCTTTGATTTTGTAGAGGTTTTATTAGGTAAAAACTTTTCAAATATTTTAAGTGAAACTTCCTTATCACCTAATAGTCCTTGAGGCCTGAATATCATAAGGATTATTAGTGCTAATGGATATATTATCATTCTGAAATCTCCTAGGCCTCTTAGAAGTTCTGGCAAGAAAGTTAATACTATAGTAGCAATTATTGAACCAGATAATGATCCCATACCACCAAATACAACAAAAGTTAAATAATCTATTGATTTATTGAAATCGAATGATGCTGGTTGTATATATCCCATATAATGAGAATAAAGTCCACCAGCAAGTCCAGCAAAAAACGCACCAATAATAAATGCCATCATTTTATATTTAAATGCATTTATACCCATTGATTCAGCTGCAATTTCATTTTCACGAACAGAAAGCATTGCTCTACCTTGGGATGAATGAATTATATTATAAATAACAACAACAGTAATTACCACAAATACAAAAGCTAGTGTAAAAGTAGTTTTCTTTGGAATACCTGTAAGTCCGCGAGCACCACCAACTACATTAATATTCATAATAATTATTCTAATGATTTCACAAAAAGCTAAGGTTGTTATTGCAAAATAGTCTCCTGTAAGTTTCAAGGTAGGATATCCTATTAAAGCGGCAAAGATACATGCAATTATTGCACCAACAAATATTGAAGCAATAAACGGCATGCCTACTTTTTGTGTTATCATAGCTGATACATAAGCACCGATTGACATAAAGCCTGCATGGCCTAAACATAATTGACCTGTAAATCCAACTATTAAGTTTAGGGAAACAGCTAAGACAATATTTATTAAAGCCAAGGTAATAATTCCTGTATAATATGAATTTATAACATTTGCACTCATTAGCCCAAATAAAATTAAATATGTAATTAAGATTCCTAATACAACACAAATTATCTTTTTACTAAAAAATTTATTCATATCAACACCTACACTTTCACATTGGTCTTTTTACCTAATAGACCAGAAGGCTTAATTAAAAGTATTATAATTAAAACTGCAAATACAATTGCATCTGAGAAGTTGGTTGATATATAAGCTTTGGAAAAAGTTTCAAGTAATCCAATAGCAATTCCTCCAACAAGGGCTCCAGGGATACTTCCAATTCCTCCAAGTACTGCTGCAACAAAGGCTTTAAGACCAGGCATAACGCCCATGTAAGGAGTTATACTAGGGTAAGATATTGCAACTAAAACTCCAGCTATACCAGCTAAAGCAGAACCTATAGCGAATGTAAGAGATATAGTATTGTTAACATTTATACCCATAAGAGAAGCAGCTTCCATATCTTGAGAAGAAGCTCTCATTGCTTTTCCAACCTTAGTTTTATAAACAATAAATTGAAGAAGAATAACGACGAATGCAGAAACTGCAAACATTAAGATAGTTTTCCATTCAATTTGAATAGATCCTATATTAATTGACCCAGCATTTATTAAATCAGGAAATGGTTTAGGATTAGATCCAACTAAAATTCTCATTGCATTTTGTAAAAATAGAGAAACTCCAATTGCTGTAATAAGTAAAGTTATTCTTGGAGAATTTCTTAATGGCTTATAAGCAATTTTCTCTATAATTATTCCTGCTAAAGCTGAAACTACCATTGCAACTAATAGTGTTGGTATTAAAGGTAGTCCAAGGATTGAAGCAGAATAGAAGCCTGCAAAGGCTCCTATCATATATATTTCACCATGGGCAAAGTTTATTAGTTGAATAATTCCATATACCATTGTATAACCCAATGCTAGGAGGGCATATACGCTACCTAAAGCTAAACCATTAATAAGTTGTTGTAAAAATTCCATAGTATATTCCTCCGTTTAAAATATTAAGGGTTAACCTTACCAGCTAAAACTTTTTTGTCTCCATCAATTTTAATGATAGCTGCACTCTTTATAGCACTTCTTTCATCATTAAATTTAATATTACCAGTAACACTAGTCATTTCCATTCCAGCTAAAGCATCTTTAATAGCAGGACCATCTGTGTTGCCAGCTTTTTCAATTGCCTTAACTAAGAGCTTAGCAGAGTCATATCCAAGTGCTGCAAAGGCATCAGGTTCCTTATTGTATTCTTTTTTGTAAGAGTCAACAAATGATTTTACAGCAGGATCTGTATCACCAGAGTAGTAGTGATTGATGTATAATGCACCATTTACAGCATCTTGACCAATTTTAGTTAGCTCTTCTGATTCCCAACCGTCTCCACCAAGGAATTGTGATTGTATACCCATTCCTCTAGCTTGTTTAGCAATAAGACCAACAACGTTGTAATAATCAGGTAATACTAATACATCTGGATTTAAACTCTTAATTTTAGTTAATTGAGCTTTAAAATCAGTATCTTTATCATTATAAGTAAGGAATTCACCAACTGTTCCGCCAGCAGCTTCAAATTTTGCTTTAAAGCTATCAGCTATTCCTTTTGAATAATCTGAACCAGAATTATATAATACAGCAGCTGTTTTAGATTTTAATGTTTCATTAGAATATTTTGCAAGAACTTCTCCTTGGAATGAATCAACAAAACAACCTCTAAACATATATTCTCCACCAACTTTTGTTATTGTTGGTTCTGTTCCTGTTGGAGTAATCATTGGTATTTGTCTTGAAGTTGCATTTGGAGCAACTGCAAGTGTTGCACCTGATGTAACAGGTCCTAAAATTGCACATACTTTTTCATCATCAACTAACTTATTAAAGGCTTGCATTGATGAATTTGGATCAGCTTGATCATCTTCAAAAACAAATTGTATTTTTTTACCATTGATACCACCAGCATCGTTAACCTCTTTTTCTAATAATTGAGCTCCTTCTTTTACAGATATACCATACGTAGATGCTGCTCCAGATAATGGACCAATAGCTCCAATTTTGATTACATCCCCTGTAGTACCACTTGTACTTGATCCTGTGTTTCCACCACAACCAGCAAGTAGTGTCATAGCCATTACAGAAGCTAAAACTCCTGAAAGTAAAGTCTTTTTCATAATTATCCTCCTCTTTACAATAAACAACAGTATTAATATGCTAATTTGATGAAGAATATATTAACGAATTAGCATATTATAAATATTTATATTATGGATATAGTATCATATCGAATAAGGAACTACAAGAATGATATTTAATATTTTATGGTAAATATAATAAAAATATTTGAAAACATTGCCATCATATATAACATAGTTTATAAAATAAAGTTACAATTAAAAAATATGTAGTAAGTAATTAAAGGTACTAAATTACTATTACGGTTTTAATGTTATAATTCATATAGGATAGTCATAAAAAATATTAGAAGAGCGTAAATCCAAATAAAGAAATATAATATAAATGTACAAATAATAAATACTTTAAGCATATTAAAGAATGAAGAGGTTGAAGAGAATTGAGTAAAGAATTATTAAATATTGCAAATAACAGGAGTACTAGTGGAAAATACTTTTATTGTATTAACTACCCTGTATTTGAAGAAAGTCTATGTAAGATGGAGATGAAGTACCTTTTTAATCAAATACCAAGTGAAAAAAAAATATTCTCAGATCACTATGTTAATCCATCAAGAAGTCCTTTTATAAAAAATATGATTTCAATAACATATGAAGAAAATTCATTAAAGAAAATAGTGGAGAGAATTAAGGAAGACAATTTATATTATGATGATTTCAAAGTATGCTATATAAAACTTGAAAATGAAGATGTAGATTTAGATTACAAGGAAAGACTTGGGAGTATTAGGGAAATAGGATTGGCTATAGCAGGAGAATCTAAAATGCATAACCCTAACGTTATACTTGGAGTCGCTAAAGTTTATGGAAGATGGATATTTGGGAAGTATGAGAGAAATGATTATGAGTGGCACATTCATGATAAGAAACCTTATTCATATTCAAATTCATTGAGTTTAAGAGTTGCTAGAGCCTTAGTTAATATAGCAGTTAAAAATAATTTAGATTGCAAATTAATAGATCCATGTTGTGGAGTTGGGACAGTTATTATCGAAGCTCTTTCAATGGGAATTAATGTGAAGGGATATGAGATTAATAAGAAAATTGCAGAAAATGCTCAAAAAAATCTAGAGTTCTTTGGGTATGAAAATGTGATAACAAGTGGAGATATGCATAATATAGAAGAAAAATATGATGTTGCTATTATAGATATGCCATATGGTCTCTTCACAGCAACCACTCTTGAAAAACAAACAGCTCTTATTAAAACTGCTCGTAGAATTACAAAAAAATTAGTTATAGTTACCTTTGAAGATATGGATAAACATATTATAGAAGCAGGATTTGATATTATTAATAAATCTTATGTTTCAAAAGGTAAGTTTAAAAGATATATAAATATTTGTGAGTAGTAAGACTAAGCAATATATTTTCAGTTAATAATATTAAAATGTATGGGTACATTTGCAATGTATCCATACATATTTTATTATATAAGAAATTAGAAAAAAGGGGAGTTATATATGGAAAGAGAATCAGTAAATAAAAATCTTGCTCAAATGTTAAAGGGCGGAGTAATCATGGATGTTGTTAACAAAGAAGAGGCTATCATTGCAGAAAAAGCAGGGGCATGTGCAGTTATGGCACTTGAAAGAGTACCTTCTGATATAAGAAAAGAAGGCGGAGTAGCTAGAATGTCAGATCCTAAAATGATAAAGGAAATTCAAGAAGCTGTATCAATTCCAGTTATGGCTAAGGTTAGAATAGGACATTTTGTAGAAGCTCAAATTTTAGAAGCACTAAATGTTGACTTTATAGATGAAAGTGAAGTTCTTACACCAGCTGATGATAAATATCATATAAACAAAGAAGATTTTAAGGTTCCATTTGTTTGTGGAGCAACTAATATTGGCGAAGCATTAAGAAGAATTGGTGAAGGCGCATCAATGATAAGAACTAAGGGTGAAGCTGGTACTGGTGATGTAGTTCAAGCTGTTAAGCATATGAGAACTATGACAGATCAGATAAAACAAATACAAAGTGCATCAAAAGAAGAATTAATGACTTTAGCTAAAAACTTCAATGCACCATATGATTTAGTTAAGTATGTTTGGGAAAATGGCAAGTTACCTGTAGTAAATTTTGCGGCAGGTGGTATTGCAACTCCAGCAGATGCAGCTCTTATGATGCAATTAGGATGTGATGGAGTATTTGTAGGATCAGGAATATTTAAATCTGATAATCCAGAAAAAAGAGCAAGAGCAATTGTACTTGCTACTACTTATTATAATGATCCAGAAAAGTTAGCAGAAGTTTCTACTGATTTAGGTGGAGCTATGAGTGGGACTTCAGCAGAAGAAATTCAAACACAGTATGCTAAAAGAGGATGGTAATATGAAAGTTGGAGTTTTATCATTTCAAGGTGGTGTAATTGAACATTTGAATCAAATAAAGTCATTAGGACATATTGGAGTGGAAGTAAAAAAAGAAAAAGATTTAAATGATATTGATGCGATAATATTGCCAGGTGGAGAAAGCACCACTATTGGTAAGCTTCTTAAGGTAACAGGATTAATTGAACCATTAAAAGAAAAGATAAAAAATGGATTGCCTACATGGGGGACATGTGCAGGTATGATACTATTAGCAAATGAAATAGATGGTCAAGAATTAAAACATCTTCAACTTATGAATATTAAGGTGAAAAGAAATGCATTTGGAACTCAAATAGATAGTTTTAAAACTCAAAAGGTAATAGATGAAGTATCTCATGAAGAGATGGAACTTGTTTTTATTAGAGCTCCATATATCACAGAATTAAAAGAAAACGTAAAGATTTTATGTAAAGTAGATAATAAGATAGTAGCAGCTAAACAAGATAATATTATAGTGACATCTTTTCATCCAGAATTAACAAATGATTTAAGCTTTTTAAAATACTTCTTAAAAAATACTTACAATATAAAGTGAAATAATTAAAAACTAAATTAAAGTATAGTTTTAAAAAGAGATACTAAATATATTAGATAATAACGAATTTCAATTCTAATATGTTTTAGTAGCTCTTTTAAATTTGTTGTATTTGAATAACTAGTATGACCTGAAAATACTTAATACAGTAAAAAAAGAGCTTAATTTATTGAAATTTTACTGTATTATTTAATATTACATACCCAAATATAGCTTGTTCATGGCCAGCTAATTGATTTATACATGCATAATAGCAAGTAACTATGCCTAGTGTGTCAATAGTAGAATAATGTATAAAAATAGAGAATAATAGATAATTATGAATTTAAAGGCGAAAAACAATGAGTATGATAATAACTGAGGTAACTATATATGTTAAGATAAAAGACGTCGCAAAGAGACGTAAACAACTTAAAAAAAATCGATAAAAACCTTTTGAAAAAAGAGTTTAAAAGATTTAAAAAAAGTTGTTGACAAGATTCAAACCAAGTGATACACTAAGTAAGTCGCTTGAGTGTGACAACAAAAAAACAAAAAGTTACAATGAAAGTTGTAGAAAGAAAATGGTCTTTGAAAATTGAACAGAATAATATAAATACATTTAAGTAAACCAGCAATTCTTTATTTGAGTAAGCTAAGATTAAACTTTTTATTGAGAGTTTGATCCTGGC
>Ga0302140_10004382_pt1 | contig 17976 bp, 16 predicted proteins | sample I_Bog_E1_1_FD_202095 | JGI IMG/M metagenome (GOLD analysis project Ga0302140, IMG submission 202095) | Peat permafrost microbial communities from Stordalen Mire near Abisko, Sweden - I_Bog_E1_1 | ecosystem: Environmental > Terrestrial > Soil > Wetlands > Peat | place: Sweden: Abisko, Stordalen... | reverse complement strand
CCGTGGCCTTCCTCCTGGCTGTTGTGTGTGATATGCACAATCGCCGGCAGGTTCTGCTGGCTCCAGACGATCGCATAGGGAAAGCTGGACCGCAAGACCTCGATGGTGTGGGGATTGGCGGCAAAAACCTGCTTTACCAGATCCTCTTGCTCCAGGACGATGGTCTTGCGGTCCATGCCTTCCTTGCCGTTGGAGGGAGTGGGGCACTGGGCCCAAGTTGCATTGCACGCCGGATGGTTGCCCACAACCACAATCGCCACATCCGCCTTGGCGGCTAGGGCCGCGGCCTGCGAGGGGTTGGAGCCATCAGCGAACAGCACCTGCACTCCACTGCCGGCCGCCTCGCGAATCCCATCGAGTATCGTCACCATATACGGTGGCGTTCCGCTGTACCAATCCAGCAGAACCTGATCGGTGAACGGCCCAATCAGTGCAATGGTCTTGAGCTTGGAGCGATCAAGCGGCAGCGCATTGCCCTCATTCTTCAACAGCACCACCGACTCGTCGGTCGCAAGCCGCGCCAGCGCCTTGCTTTGGTCGCGCTCCCACGGCGGTAAAGCCCCATCGGCCTTGACACCGATCTCGCCATAAGGATCAACTCCCGGCGCGTCAAACTCGCCCAGCCGCAGAAAGACGCGTAGTTCATTATGCAGAGAAGCGTCCATCTCCGCCTCGGTCAAGAGCCCATCCTTCAGAGCCGTGCGCAGATCGTCGATATACTTGTCGAGAAAGTTGTTCACGCCCGCCTTCACAGCCACTGCTACGCCGTGTTCCTTGTCGGCAAAGCTCTTGTGCGCGGTAATCAGCAGTCCCAGCGCGCCGCCGTCCGAACAGATCAGTCCGTCGTTGCCCCACTCCTTGATCATTACGTCTTTCAGCACGGGATTGATCAGCATCGGCGTGCCGTTCCACGAGTTGTAAGCGGCCATCACAGCCCGCGAGCCGCCCTGCTCAAAGCCCATGCGAAATGGAACAGAATAGTACTCGCGGAAGAGCCGCTCGTCGAAGTCCGAAGAAGATGACGAGCGCGTGTCCTCATTCTCGTTTGCCAAAAAGTGCTTCATCAGCGAGGCGGCCTGCCAATGCTTTGGATCTGGGCCTTGCAGACCTTGGGCAAAGGCCACCGTAAGCGTGCCTACCAGATACGGATCCTCGCCATAGGACTCTTCGGTCCGGCCCCAACGCGGATCGCGGCTCAGATCGGCGTTGGGCGCGCGCACCACAACACCGCCGCGGTTAAGAATGGGATTCTGGTAGTCATAGCGCGCCTCGTAGCCCTCGAGCGTCGCAATTCTCTTCAATAGCTCGGGATCCCAGGTTGCGCCCAGTCCCTTCTCCTGCGGAAACGTCGTTGTTGGCAAAGGTTGCTTGCCGCCACCACCCCAGCCGCCCGGTCCGCCCAGCGCCAGCCCATGCAGCCCTTCCACCTGGCCAGAAAAAGCAATCCCGAGCCGGGGTATCTTTGGGTGGTCTCCGAGCAGCGTTATTTTTTCTTCAGGCGTGAGCCGGCCGAGCAGGTCGGCAATCCGCTGGTCGTCGCCTAGCTTGGGATCACGGAACGGGTAATCGGCCTGCGCGGCAGCCATCCGCGCCAAACCTGTAATCAACACTAGACCTACGAACCATCCCGACAACCCATCCACACTCAGCCGCAGCCTCATCGCCGTTCTCTCCAGACCTCGAACAGCGAAGATTACCACAGCCGGGCCTTTCTCGACTGCACCCAGCGTGGGTCACTTTATCATCGGGGCTGCTGCGGTGCGTCCCCCTTGCGCTTCGTCCCGTAGGAGCCAGGAAACAATCAGGCCCCAATAGGAAAGCTCCGGGCGGCGGAACGGCTGGTTATGAGCCACATTGGGCACGATAAACAACTCGGATTGCGGCCCGCAGAAGGAAATCAGTTCCCTTGCCATGCGCACGGGAAACAGCCGGTCCTTCTCGCCATGCACGACAAGCACAGGAACTGGACATACGCGCAAAGCCTCCTCAGCGTTCCATATAGGCGGCGCCAGAAGCACAAGAGCATTAGGAAACCCGATACTGATTGCGCCTTTCCGCAGAGAGGTGAAAGCGGCGCAAAGCACCAGCCTTTGGGCCGGCACTTTCGAGATAATCGCCGCAGCCACGCCACTTCCCAGTGAGAATCCGAGAACTGAGACCGGCGATGGAGCGGTCAGCCGGTGCAGGTGAGCGAATGCCGAGATCGCATCCTGTTCGCTTCGACTCGAATCGAAGAACCCCGAACTGCGACCATATCCGGAGTAATCGAAGACCAGCGATGCGACGCCGCTGGCGGCCAGCAGTTGCTGCACACCAAGCCAATGCTCGACCGTTTCTCCGATCCCGTGGCAGATCAGAACGCTGGCTTTCGCAACGCTTGATCCGGGCTTCACAAGCACCGCGTCAAGCACTTGATTTCCGCTCTGAATAGCATGGCGGGAGACTTCGGCGCAAGGCGTCTTCATCCGCCTTCCGCGACCCATTCTGCCAATGACTCGATCTCGTGCGAGCAGAACGCGGCCGGTAGCGGTAATCGCGATGTTGAAGATGCTTTGTCGCATTCGAATTGCAGACATTTGCCCTATTATCTGCCGAAACGAACACAGGGGGTTTAATTTGGCCTGAAATCGAGGTCAAACTACTTCCTGACCCCTGAGCCCAACTCCCTGATCTCTGTAAAATGGAATCATGTTTACCGGCATCATCGAACAGACAGGCACGCTGGTCAGCCTGAAGAGTACCGGCGGCGTAAGGCGCATCACCGTCGAAGCTCCGGGGCTGGCCGGCCGTCTGCGCGAAGGTGACTCGCTGGGAGTCTCCGGCGTTTGCCTGACCGCTCTGGATGTGGACCCAACCCTTTTTCACGCGGATCTTGCCCAGGAAACCCTCGACCGTACCTCGCTGGGGTCTTTGGCCGCCGGCGCCAAAGTCAACCTGGAGTTGCCTACCGCCGCCGGCAGCCCGCTCGGCGGCCACATCGTTCAAGGACATGTGGACGGCGCGGGTACTATGACGGCTCTCGACCCGGTAATCCCGGAGTCAAGTCCGAACTTCGACCGGCAGACCACCGATTGGACGCTGAAGGTTCGCGTTCCCGAGAATGTGCGCCCATGGATGGTTCACAAGGGCTCGGTCGCGATCGAGGGCATCAGCCTGACGATTGCGGACTTCGACGGTGAAACCATCACGATTGCGATTCTTCCCTTGACCTATTGGCGGACGAATCTGCATACGCTTGCCCCCGGCGCTCCGATGAACGTCGAAGCAGATGTGCTGGTTAAGCTGGCTCACGCACAACTGCAAGCCCAGAAGAAGCCGGAATTTGACCTGACCGAGGCATGGCTGGTGGAGAGCGGGTACTAGAGTCCGATTGCCTCAGTGCCCTCGCGCCTCAGATGCACCATCGGCGGCACGGTCAATTTTGCCGCTTCGCACCATAAGCGCGATGGCTGCGGCCAGCCACCAAAGGGGCTGCACAGCACCGCATGCAGTGACCAAATCCGGCAAGACCAAGTGCATCAGGAAGACAACTCCCGCGACGCCGAAACCAACAGCGAGTAGCAGAGCCAGGTAACCCAGAATCCTGGGCAGGATCTGCGACGTCAGCAGAACCAGCCCCAACGGAAAGAACAACGCCGGCGCCGCGACGATGAAGTACAAATGCTGCACCGCGTAGATCAGCTTCAGGCTTGCCGCCGGCATCACCGCAGGTTCGGCAAACATTGCGCTCATATAAAAGGTGATCTCGATCAGGCTCACGGTCATGAGCGTCATGGCTCCAAAGATGGTCATCCACCCGGCCAGCCGCTGCGTGGCCCCCGCTATATGCACAAGCGCGAATGCGAAGAGCACAATGAACACCGGCCCCACCGCTTGCAGCCATGCCCCCCAAAGTTCCGCAGCAAAATGCTGTTGGGTAAACCTACTCATCTCCGCGTCCGTTACGCCTGCGGGAAGGCCCGGATTGACGGCGAACGACGCTACCAGCAGAGCAACCCCGGCAATGCCACTCAGGCCGCTCAGCAAGCAAAACGAACGTAATGAAACCAGACCTTGACTCATGATGCACCCTCCCTTTCCAAATATTGCGAAATGATATATCATAACGCTATATTGAGCAAATTGAGGTTTGCTCCCAGGAGCTTTGCTTTTCCAGGGCTTGTTTTGAAAGGAACCAATGTACGAGTTATTTATCCTGTCGAAGTTGCTGCACCGGCCGATGCATGGCTACCTGATTCAGGCCATTCTCAACTCAGCTGTGGGTCCCTTCCGCAAGGTGAGTTGGGGAACGCTTTACCCGCTGATTAAGAAGCTGCAGAAAGCCGGCTACATTGCGGCAGTAGACGAGACGGTTGACGACGCTCGCGGTAAGAAGCGTTATCGGACCACGAAGGCCGGACGAGAGCGCTTTCTTGCGCTGATTCACTCGTACGGCGAATACGATGCCGACTCTCCAGACCTGTTCAGCCTCAAGGTTGGCTGCTTCGGGCACCTGGACGTTAATGCGCGTATTTCGGTGCTCAAGGACCATCGCAACTATCTCCGCCTGGTGATAGCACACTGTCAGGCGATGATGTCTCGTGTGGAATCCGAAAACAACCTGCCGCCTGAAGAGCACCGCTTTGCTCTGCTTGCGCTCGAGCACAAGAAAGCAGTCACCAAATCCGAGATGCGGTGGATCGATTGCCTGCTCGGCAGGCCGGAGCGAGTGGCTCCGATGACCAGTTGATCGGTAGGACAACGCGCCACATTCACGGCTTGGGGAGTATCTTCGGAGGATCGGCCAGATACTCGTCGCCTGTGCGGGCCAGCAACAGTGCGCGGCGGTCGGTGAGCAGCTTCAGCCGGTTGGTTACCTCGATGAACTCTTTCTTCTGATCGGCAGTGAGTGGGGTTGCTGTTGCGCTCAACTTGGTCAGCTCGTCCAGCCGAGCCTGCAGCCGCGGTATCTCGCGGTCCATCAAAATCGGGCGAATCACCGTAATCTTCGCGCGGCCGCTGGCAATCTCGTTGCGGTTGTTTTCGCTCCAGACAGGCAGAATCCCCACATGACCCAGTTCGACGCGCACGCCGGCCGGCCCATAGTCCTTGCGAACCGCTGAAAACAGACCAATCATCTCATCGCGCGGGTCGCCGTCTTTGTCCGGCATCAGGCTGTCGACATAGGTGCGCGACTGGTTCGAGAGAAAATTCCCCAGCGAATAAAAGATGACCGTGTCGCGGCCGTCCTGCGTTTTGTAAGTTTCCACCGGCTGCAGCACGTGCGGGTGATGGCCCACGATCACCGATGCCCCCGCGTCGAGCATCTTGTGCGCCGTCTCCACGTCTTCCGGCCTGGGCGCAGGCGCGTACTCGATGCCCCAATGAATGGAAACCACCAGAAAATCGCACTTGGCGCGCGCTTGCTTCACAGCATCGAGAACCTGGCCCTCGTCGGCTCCCGGCGCGCCGCCCGACTCCCCCGGATAGGGGAAAAAGTTCACGTGCGGCTGGTCGTCCTTGTCCGGATTGTGGTTGCCGTTGAGCCAGCGCGTCATTCCCAGCCAGCCCACCTTGATGCCGTTGGCCTCGACGATCACCGGCTGCCATGCCTGCTGCGTGGTGTCGCCGGACCCGGCAAAGAGCAGCCCCTCGTCGCGCAAGTGCTCACGGGTCTCGGTAAATCCGGCCCATCCCTGGTCCATCACATGATTGTTGGCAAAGGAGACGATTTTGATCCCGTTAGCCTTCAACCCGTCGAGCAAGGCAACGGGCGCATCGAACATGAACGGTTTCGACCCGCGCGAATGAGCCGGGGCCACCGGCGTCTCCAGGTTCACAAAGCCGAAGTCGGCCTTCTCAAAAACGTCGCTCACATCGCTGAAGAGTGCGCCCCAGCCCACGGCGCCGTCTCCCGCCGCGGCAGCCGCAGCGCGCACCGGCTCATGCGGAATCACATCGCCGGCAACGGCAAAGCTCACCTGAGCTAGCTCGTGCGGATAAGGAACGACGACCGCAGCCCGCCGGCCGCCATGGGAACCCGCCAGCAGCGCAGCGCCCATCGCCGCAACAGCCAGCAGCACTGCGCAGCCGCCAGCCAGAAGCCAGCGCCTGCGCAGGCTAGGCGTGAACCTTGCGCCAAGTCCCACCCCAAATCGCTGTCCGTGCATCGGCCAATCCATTGCCCGCTCCATTCTGTAGTCCTTCAGAGCCGAAGAGAAGATGGAACGCAATCAGGATACAGGTTCAGCACAAAGGCTGAAAAAGCTATTTGTAGTAAACAACATAGAAAAGAATGTATGTTGCCAAGAATCGAGACCTGAAGCGCTCAATTCATAGTCGACGCAGTATCAGGATTGTCTGATCGTCCAACTGAGGCCCGAATCCGCGCGCAGCCGTGAGAATCTTTCCCGCAATCTCCGGTAAGGAGTCCCCGGCGTTGGCCGCGATCACGTCTTTCAGCCGCTCCACGCCGAACTCCTCACCGGGTTTGTTGCAAACTTCGAGAATGCCGTCGGTCGCTACCACCACCAGATCCCCTGGTACAGTCTGGAGAGTCTCGCCATCAAATTCCGGCACTGGCAGCAGCCCTAAGGGGAACTGCGATTCATCTGTATGCGACAAGGTTCGCCCGGCAGCATGCCAGTGGAGGATCGGGGTACTTGCGGCCAGTGCATAGAAGACACTGCCGTCCGCGCTGAGTCGAAAGCCGGCGAAGGTGGCATACATTTGCGGTTCCTTCACCTCGGGAAGCACGGTGTTCAGGCGGTCAAGCAAGAGGGGCAGTGTTCTATGCGGTTCGAGCTCGCCCACATCGAGGAGCGCGGTGCGAGTCGCCGTCTTGACCATGCCCATGAGGATGCCGGCTTGCAGGCCGTGCCCGGCAATGTCGGCAAGGTAGGCGACGACGTCTCCATTGGGCAGAGAAAGTGCATCGACGAGGTCGCCCCCTACTTTTTCACTTGGGCGCGAGATGCCGTACACATCGAAGCACGCCGACCGCAATGTGACGGGAGGAACAAGTGTCACTTGGATTCCGTGCGCAAGTTCCAGTTCGTTGGCCATGCGGGTGGTTATCTTGCCCTCGCGCCGGATATACGCAACGAAGAAGACGTAGGACAGGATGGTGCTCCACAGAATGGCAGTCGCGGCGAATTTGACTCCCAAATCCGAGGTCACCGGCTGGAGCTGGAAGGTACGGATCATCCAGTTGACGATGGCCGTATCATTCGGACTATTGAAGGCTTGAAGCACAATCAGGCCTATGAGATAAAGCCTCGACAGGCGGGCTAGCACGATGATCCAAAGCGAAGCGTTCAGGCCGGAGTAAAGCGCAATCGCCAGCACGGCAGCATAGGGCAGGGTTCCCTTCGTCTCTACAATGTCGACGTAATAGCCGACCACGGAGAATAAAAGGGCGACGGCGACCATAAGGACCCAGAGGCGCTCAAGAGGGATCGAGCGAAAGTGCTCCCATCGGGTCGAGGCTCGCAGGTACCACGGCTTTTCTTTTTCCATCCTGGGCGTCAGGTTCATCGCGCACTCTCCATTTTGCATTCCCGCCTAGAAGCCAATATACCTGTAGTTTTTGACCATTGCGCAATGCGCGGATGCAGCTTCGAGATCCCGCGCGACGTTGCGGAGCCGGCGCATTGTCCGACCAAGTTCATCCTCAGCCGGCGGCATCGGGCACGTTCCCCATTCTCCGCCCCCTTCCTTGATAAACTCGGAATGCCATGACAGTGAACGAATTGCAAACCACGATCGAGCTTCACTTTGCCGCCGGACCCGCCGCGATCGGGAACCCAGACGCCATGACGGCTTTCCTTGCCCTCCGCGCTGCCCTCGAAAGCGGGGAACTCCGGTCCGCCTCGCCTGACCCCGCCGCGCCCACCGGTTGGCGCGTGAATGCCTGGGTCAAGCAGGGCATCCTGCTCGGCTTCCGGCTCGGTGCACTCGAAGACTTGCCTGCTGGCGGACTTTCCTTCGTCGACAAGCACACCTTCCCGGTTCGCCATTTCAGGGCAGCCGATGGCGTCCGCATTGTTCCCGGCGGCTCGTCCATCCGTGCCGGAGCCTATGTGGCCCGCGGCGTGGTCTGCATGCCGCCGATGTATATCAACGCCGGAGCTTACGTGGATGAAGGCACAATGGTCGATTCCCACGCTCTGGTCGGCTCCTGTGCCCAGATTGGCAAGCGCGTCCACTTGAGCGCCGCGGCCCAGATTGGCGGCGTGCTGGAGCCAATCAATGCCAGCCCTGTGGTGATTGAAGACGATGTACTGGTGGGCGGCAACTGCGGCGTCTACGAGGGAACCATCGTCCGCAAAGGCGCTGTCCTCGCCGCAGGAACCATTCTCACACGAGGAACGCCGGTTTTTGACCTGGTTAACGGCCAAATCATTCGTGCTACAGCCGGTCTGCCTCTTATCATTCCAGAAAATGCCGTCATCGTCCCCGGTTCCCGCGCCGTCGCCAAGGGCAAGTGTCATGCGCTGAGCCAGGATTGGGGCCTCTCGCTCTACGCCCCCATCATCGTCAAATACCGCGATGAAAAAACCGACCTGAGCACCACCCTTGAAGACCTGCTGCGCTAACGGAATAAACGCGCTGAAAAGGTTTATTTAGGCAAGACTTGGAATTCCGCAAACCTCATGCTTTCGGAACGACACCTTGCTTCTGTATAAGGCAATTAGCCAGCAGACGATCCACGATTCGGATCGGCCTGGTGAGCAAGTTCGCGGAGGATGAGCCTGGCCGCCCCGGTCACTTGGTCAACAGCTTGAACGCATGAGTCCATTGGTTGTGCACAAAGCCGGGAATGCACCACAGCATGCAGAGCGGCTCAATCGCGCGTGCTGCCTCCGCCTTGCCCATATCTGCCGTCTCCCAACCAAACTGGTCGAGGATTTCGCTGACCGTCTTCTTAGCTGCCTCGCTGTTCCCGCAGATGAACATGGTCGGCTTGCCTTCTTTGAAATGCGGATTGACCATGGAAGTCGCGCCCACTGAGTTGAAAGCCTTCACAAAATGCGCCTCGGGAAACTGCTGTTGCAGATCTTCCATCAGAGACTCACGCAAACTGGTAAAAAAAGACAGTACGCCGTTAACGGGCGGCGCATCTTCAATAGGGTTGCACGCGTCGATAATTGTCTTTCCGGCAATGTTTTCTGCCCCAGCCAACAGAAGCGCGTTCGCGGCTGCCCTGCCCTTCACAGCAAGTACAATTAGATCGCCAAATGTGGCCGCTTCGGCAAAACTGCCGATCGATCCGGCCGGGTTTTTCGCTGCCCAGTCGGCAAGCTTGTCTGGGTTTCCGCTGCCAGCTTTCACTTCATGACCATGCTTCAGAAAGCCGGAGGCCAATGTTTTTGCCACCGTGCCCGACCCCAGTACTCCGATTTTCATTGCGACCTCGCATCAGGAGAAATGACATCCTCCATGTTGGAGGATTCAGTCTTGGCGCGGGTTGCATTAATTTGCTAACCGGCGAGGTGGGACGCAGCGACGGCGTATTTGGGCAGGATGCCATATTCGGCCGCCATGCAGAAGAATCCTCTCATTCCTTCGATACAGTCGTCATCGAGTACATAGTGAATATTTGTGGTGAGATAAGCGCGAATAGTCGCTTTGGGGATAGGCAGCCTCGCTGACCACTCGGCTACCAGAGCATCGATGTTCTCAAGGCCATGGTTTCGGGACTGGATGAAATCATGTGCAACGCTCTCATCCAAAAGGCTGCCGTGCGCAGCACCCCAGACGGCGGAAACGAAGGGAAGGCCGGTGAGGGCGCGCCACTCTTCGGCCAGATCATGATAGACGAGCTCTTCGCCGGTACGCTCGAAGCGGTTGGTGCGCTCCTCCAGAGCCAGCAGGGCGGGGTCGCCAATGACGATTGCGGCATCGGCGCTCGCAAGCATGGCATCAAGGTCAGCTGCCGCAGGGAGGAAAGGGACGGCCGGGTTGCCCCACTTGTGGAAGAGGATGCGCGCGTAGGCCAGGGTGGTGCGGCTGGCGGTGTCTGCGGCGACGGAGCGCAAAGTGGCCAGCGGCTGCGCGGCGCGGCGGACCAGTAGCAACGAGCGGACACGTCCCTTTGAGGCAATGGTGCAGCCGGGGAGAATGCGCAGGCCGGGCGTGGTGGCGAGCGCCGCGATGGGAATGAGGCCAATGTCGGCTGCTCCTGAGGCTAGGCGGGCAGCGCACTCGGAGGGCGACATGCGATCGATTTGATAGCGTTTGGCGAGAGGTGCGTCCAGAGGCGGGTGCTCGAAATCCCACATCAGCGGCGCGGGGTTTAGAAAGTTGATGGCGGCGACGCGCAGGCGGGGATGTGCAATGGAAGTCACGGCTTTTAGAGTACTCGCTGAGGGCGAAGGATTCTTGCGGCGTATCCATGACGGCAACAGAACAGACTTCAACAGTGTCTCGCCTGGTTGAGCCGCGAGACGCACCGCTCAGGCGGGCAGTTCAACGAATCGGTTACTGTTCAGTGAAAAACTATTGGCTTGCGCGTTCTGGAGAAGCGGCCCGTTGGGCACTCACCAGGGCGCGAATAAAATCGGGCGTGGAACCGCAACATCCGCCCAGAAACGAAGCGCCGGCCTCAAGCAGGGCCGCGTAGTGAGAAGCGAAGAACTCCGCTGATGTGGCATAGTGAAGATCCGTTCCCTCCAGCGTGGGCAAACCCGCGTTGGGCTTGATCCAGAGCGGTAGATCGCAGGCCGCGCGCAAGCGTCGGCACACCGCGACAGCCAGTTCGACGCCAACGCCGCAATTTGCGCCTACCGCATCCGCGCCGGCCTCAACCATCGCCAGGGCCACGGCCTCAGGCGTGGCGCCGGTCATGGTGCGGTCTTTGTTTTTGCCGGAGTCGAAGGCGAAGGACACGAGAACGGGCAAGCCGGTAATCCTGGCCGCAGCCACGGCCAGGCGTGCCTCCTCAATGTCACTCATCGTCTCCACCAGCAGCGCGTCTGCTCCGGCTGCGGCTAGCGAGTGAGCTTGCGCGGCAAAGGCTGCGGAAAACTGTTCACTGCTGGTTTCACCAGTGAGCAGCAGCTTACCGGTTGGACCGATGGAGGCGAAGACCAGAGCGTGGCCCGCCGCCCGGCGCGAAAGCTCTACGCCTGCGCGGTTGATGGTGTCGAGATCGGCCGCTGAAACGCTATGCATTGCGATTGCATTGGCGCGAAAGGTATTGGTGAGGATGACCTGGCTGCCCGCCTCCGCATAGGCGCGTGCAACTGCTTCAATGCACTCGGGATGGGTCAGGTTCCAGGTATCCGGAATCGCGCCGGGAGGAAGGCCGCGCGCCTGGAGTTCTGTTCCCCAGGCGCCGTCCGTGATGAGCGGCCCGTTCGCCAGCCACTGCTGTAGGCGGCTCATGCGATTCTCCAGTCTCTGCTGGTCTCGATTCGATTCGGCTTGTTCAACTGGTTCAGATCGGTCATGCAACACTCCGTCGGGCCGGTGCAAGTATACCGCCGGTTGCCGCACCAGGTCTTTGACAGCGCAATTTTCTGCGTTGAACAGGAGGGCGCTTGACTTCTTGCTTTCCTGGGGGTAACTTGAGCGCAATTACCAAAGAGCCTGCGTTTCGGATCTCTGCGAAGAAGGCCGGAGTGTACTCATTTCGGACAGTGTCGCCGAAACTGTGCAATTTTCAGACACATACGGGAAACCAATGAGCAAATTGCACCAAAATGCGACATTATCGCCTGCGCTTCCTTTAGATGAGGACCGGCTGGCGTGGCTGGCGCTGGCACTTTCGCCGGGGTTGGGGCCCAAGCGGATTCTTGACGCGATAAGGCAGTTGGGTGCACCCGGCCAGCTCTTCGCACTGCCGCTGACATCACTGGAGGGGCTGCGGTTCCCAGCCGAGGCAGCTCAGTTCATCTTCGACGGCAAGGCGCGCCATGCAGCTGAGGAGGAGTGGGCGCGGGTGGCGGCGCAGGGCGCCACGCTGGTGAGTTTCAGCTGCCCGGAATATCCTGAGCGGCTCAAAGAGATCTACGACCCGCCGCCGGTGTTGTGGGTTCGTGGGGCGGCGAGCTTGCTGAAAAAGCCGGCGATTGCGGTGGTGGGTACGCGGCATCCGTCGCCTTATGGATCCGGCATCGCGGAGATGATTTCGCGGGACCTGGCGGTGCGCCGGCTGCTGATTGTCAGCGGGATGGCGCGGGGCATCGACAGTTGCGCGCACCGTGGAGCGCTGGCCGCCCGAATGCCCACGGTGGCTGTCTGGGGCACGGGCATCGACGTTGTCTATCCCAAAGAAAACAAGAAGCTGGCAGAGGAGATTCTGGCTGCCGGCGGGGCGATTGTGAGCGAGCTGCCGATGGGCACGTTCCCTGCGCCGCAGAACTTTCCCCGCCGCAACCGGATTTTGAGCGGGCTGAGCATCGCGGTGCTGGTGGTGGAGGCAGCGGAGAACTCCGGGACGCGGGTCACCGCCCGCTGTGCGGCGGAACAGAATCGTGACCTGTTTGCCGTGCCGGGCAACGTGACCCGCAAGGGCTCATGGACTCCCAACACGCTGATTAAACAGGGCGCTAAACTGACAGCCACCTGGGAAGATGTCTGGGAGGATCTGCCCTCGCAGGTGCGTCTTGAGCTGGAAGCCGAAGCGCCGCCTGAATCGAAATCGGAGATAACCGCATCTCTATTGGCTGATCCCGTCCTTCGGCCCCAGGAGGCCATGGTGCTGGAGGTTCTGCGCTGCGACGAGAGCTTGCAGATCGACGAGGTTCTGGAACTTCTGGAGACGCAACTGACGTCTTCTGAGGTGTTTACGGCCCTCTTTGAGCTGGAGATTACGGGCCGCGTGCGGTGTATGCCGGGAAAGAATTACGTGCGCACGATGGGATAGTAGGCATTCTTGTCAGTCTGTGGCTTGCATCTGGTAATGGCTCCCTGCGCTAGTCGTCATCTCCGCAAGGAGCGCAGGAGATAGGGCGCCCGGCATCTCGCCATTCGACTGGATAGGCGAGCCTGATTCTGTGAATGCAGCGGCTGGCCGTAGTATTTTTGCCTAGATGGATACGACTAAGAAAATTCGACCCAAAGGAACGATGCGGACTATTTACCTGATTACGACCGGGGGAACGATCGAGAAAGCATACTCGGAACAATCCGGTATGGTGCTGAACACCGCCAGTAAGATAGGCCAGTATTTGAAGCTGCTGCGAATGCCGGATGTTGAAGTGCGCGTGATTCCCCTGATGAACAAGGACAGCCTGGAAATGACGGCTGAAGACCGGGCCTGCCTGGTCTCCGAGATGGGTCGCCTGCTGACCGAAAGCCACCCGATTGTCATCACGCACGGCACGGACACGATGGTTGAAACAGGAGTGTATATCCAAAAAGCATTTCCGGAACTGAAGGTGCCAGTAATCCTTACCGGAGCGATGACTCCATTGGGTTTCGAGGGGAGCGATGGGCAGCAGAACCTGACAGAGAGTCTGCTGGCTTCGCGGCTATTGGAGCCTGGTGTTTTTGTTGTGCTCCATGGACAAGTGTTCCCAGCAGATAAGGTGCATAAGAACCGGGAGCTGGCGACATTTGTCTGGAAAGAATAAGAAGTGGCGAGAGGAGCATGTCTAGTGCTCGAATCTGGATCTGGAGGCGGGTTGTTCACTTTGGGATACCGAGTCCGCCAAAGTTAGAACTCAGCCGATGGTCTTGCTCATCTTGCGCAGAGCAAAGAGAAATCAGCACGGTTCGCTCCGCTCGCCGTCTTCGAGGATGCTGTCCTGCAACTCCAGCGCGCGGATCCGGTCTCTACAAAGCAGTGCCTCCATGGCTCCGTGGCTGGTTATGTATTTGATTCCTTGTAGGAATTTTTTCTTGTTGCGCGTGAAGAAGCGAGGAGTTTCGCGCACGGAACAGGTGTCGATCACCGACGAGATCACGTTGATTGCGCGTCGGAGTGGTGACGGACATCGTCGTGCAAATGGGACTGAAAAGCAGAAAAATATCTTTCCGAGTGGAAACGGAATGGTGTTCCGTGGTAGTGTGCAACCTTTGTGGGCGGTTTTTCCCTGGGCGCAACCTGCGGCTACGGCGGCGGCCGGTTTCCAGCAGCCCAGGATTGAATCCGAATCGGCAAAAGTGAGTCAAACAGGCCAGGCAAGGCCCAACAAGGTAGAGTGGTCTAGGTAATCAAGGATGGCAATGAGCAAATCACTGGTAATCGTCGAGTCCCCAGCCAAGGCGAAAACGATCGAAAAATACCTTGGCAAGGGCTTCGACGTGCGGGCATCGGTCGGGCACATCATGGACCTGCCCAAGAACGATATTGGCGTGGAGCTGAAGAAGCGGACGTTTGTGCCGGAGCTGGTTGTGTCGCCCGGCAAAGAGAAGATTGTGGAACAGCTGAAGAAGCTGGCCCTGCAAGCAGACGAGATCTTTCTGGCGCCTGACCCGGACCGCGAAGGCGAGGCGATTGCGTATCACCTTGCGCTCCAGTTGGGAACCACGGCCAAAGAGCGCAAGAAGATTCGCCGCGTAACCTTCAACGAGATCACGAAAAAGGCCGTGCAAGAGGCCTTCAAGCACGCTCGCGACGTGGATCAAAACCTCGTCGATGCGCAGCAGACGCGCCGCGTGCTGGACCGGCTGGTGGGCTACCAGATATCGCCGCTGCTGTGGGACAAGGTGCGGCGGGGCTTGTCGGCGGGTCGCGTGCAGACGGTTGCTGTGCGGCTGATTGTCGAGCGGGAGCGGGAGATTGGCGCCTTTGGTCCAGTGGAGTATTGGACCCTGGATGCGCAACTGCACCCTGAGAAACAGGCGGAGAAGAGCTTCAAGGCGCGCTTTGTCGGTATCGATGGCGAACCCGCGCGCGTATCGACGGGCAAAGACAAAGACGGCAAAGATCAATTTGTCGCCAATGCGTTGCCGGATGAGAAGACCATGAAGCAGGTGATCGCCGCGCTGGATAAGGCGCAATGGTCGCTGGCTTCGGTTCAGTCCACTGAGAAGCAGAGAAGGCCGCTGGCGCCTTTCATTACCAGTCAGTTGCAGCGCGACGCATCCAGCAAGCTGGGCTTCAACGTGCGGCGTACCATGGGCGTTGCGCAGCGGCTCTACGAGGGCGTGGATGTGGGCGCGGAAGGCACTGTCGGCCTCATCACTTATATGCGTACCGACTCGCCGCGCGTTGCGCCGGAGGCTATCGCCGGAGCGCGCGAGTGGATCGGAAAGCAGTTGGGTCCGCAGTATCTGCCCAAGGAACCCAATATGTACAAGGGCAAGAAGGCGGCACAGGATGCGCACGAGGCGATTCGGCCTACAGACGCTTCGCGTACTCCGGACTCGATTGCCCGTTACTTGACCGAGGAACAGCTCAAGCTCTACCGGCTCATCTGGCAGCGGTTTGTGGCCTCGCAAATGACGCCTGCGGTCTTCGACATCACCACGGCAAAGATTGCGGCGGTCTCAGCGACTACCAAGAAGACCTATGACTTTCGCGTCAGCGGCTCTGTGGTGCGCTTCGACGGATTCCTGAAGGTCTACGAAGTGTTGGAAGACAAGAAGGACGAGGACGACGAGTCAGCCAATAAGCTGCCGGATCTGGACAATGTGAAGCGGCTGGAATTGGAACAGCTGGAGAACGAGCAGCACTTCACGCAGCCGCCTCCGCGCTTCAATGAGGCCTCGCTGGTGAAGGTACTGGAAGAAAAGGGTATCGGTCGGCCTTCGACCTACGCCTCGATCATCAATACCATTCAGGATCGCGAGTATGTGACCAAGATCAGCGGGCGCTTTTATCCCACGGAGATCGGCGTGGTGGTCTGTGATCTGCTGGTGAAGAATTTTCCGTATATCTTCGACGTCGCGTATACCGCCAAGCTGGAAGAGGAACTGGACGAGATCGAAGAAGGCAACGAGAAGTGGACCGACCTGCTCAAGGGCTTCTACGGCTACTTTGAAGATGAGCTCAAGGATGCCGCCGAGAACATGGAAAGCATCAAGCGGATGGAGCAGGCGACCGGGGAAACATGCGACGTGTGCGGATCGCCGCTGCTGCTGAAGTGGGGCAAGTTCGGCACATTCTTTGCCTGTTCGGCCTATAACAAGAAGGATCCCACAAGCTGCACATTTACCAAAGAGAACACCGCGGGCAAGCCGGACCTGAATACGCAAGAGGGCCAGGATGCGGGTGAAACGGAAGAGTACTGCGATAACTGCGGCCGCGTGATGGTTCTGCGGCGCGGGCTGTTTGGGCCGTACATGGCCTGTCCAGGGTACAGCGACGATCCGCCCTGCAAGACCGTACGCAAGCTGAGCCAAAAGCAGCAGCAAAAGCAGAACACACCTCAGCCGACGGGCGAGGACTGCCCGCAGTGCGGCAAGCCGCTGGTGCTGCGCCAGGGGGCGTATGGGGAGTTTGTTTCCTGTTCGGGTTATCCCAAGTGCAAGTACGTGAAGCAAAACCTGATCGAGGGGATGAAATGCCCCAAGTGCGGGATTGGCGACATTGCCGAGCGCAAGGCGCGCAGGGGCAATCTCTTCTGGGGATGCACGAATTATCCCAAGTGCGACTTCACTTCGAATTACAAGCCTGTGGCGAAGAAGTGCCCCATGTGCAAGAGCCCATATCTTGTGGAGAAGACGCTCAGATCCGGGATTTACCTCGAATGCCCGAACAAGAAGAAGGCGGCCGAGGAAGAGGTCGTTCCCAAGAAACGCGCCAGCAAATCGGCCGCGCCTGTGGAGAGCGCCGTAGCGTGCAGCTATTCGAAGCGGATTGGCGATGCGCCGCCTCCGCCGGCGCCGACTGCCGAGACACATGGGCCGGTGGTGGAGAAGGAACCCGCGAAGAAGGGTGGAAGGAAGGCGTTGCAGCCCGCGTAAGCGAGGCCATTTGGCAAAGGGCGATATCGGGCTGACGCAGAGCTGGTTAAGGCAAATGCGGTCTTGCAGCGACCTCCAAGCTGAATCCGTTAGTATGGTTCTGCGGAGACCTATTGATGGAACGGATGCTTGCAACGCCTGCCGATGCTGAAATCATTCTGAAACTCTATGAGCTGCGCACCGAAGCGGAGATGCGCAAGGCTCGCGCGTGGATGACCGGCGAGTTCTGGCCGGCCACTGCCGAGGAGTATTTTGCGGTGGCTGCGAACCCCGCCGACCCCCACAATGCCTGGCTGCGACAGGTGCTTACCTACTGGGAGATGGCGGCGGCAATGGTGCTGCACGGGGCGGTTTCGGCAGAACTATTCGTCGATTGCAACGCCGAGGGGTTCTTTCTGCTGGCTAAGTTTTCGCCGATCCTTGAGGGAATCCGCGAGAAGAATCCGGGGTTTCTGGTGAAGACCGCGGAGATGGTGGGGAGGTTTTCAGCTGCGGCCCAGCGCTATGAGGTTGCGTTGAAAAATGTGAACGCCAGACGAAACAGTTTGCCGTCAAAGTCCGAATCGCACGGGCAGTACGCCTATCCTCCCAAACCGTGAGTTCGCAGATGTATTGCAGAAGCGCCGCTGATGAGAGCATGATGGAATGTGTTTGAAGTTTCCCAAATCCCTGGAGGTTGAAATGAAGAGTGTTCTCGCTCTGCTCGTAGCTGGTTTTTCCCTGACTGCAATTGCGGCCAGCGCGGCCGATTCCACCAAGATCGATGGGTGGATTTCCGATTCGATGTGTGGCGCGAAACATGCTGGCTCGGGCGCGGCCTGCGTGAAGAAGTGCATTGAGGGCGGCATGACCCCGGTGTTTGTGGACGAGGCCAAGAAGGCTGTCTGGACCATCGACAACCCGGATGCGGTAAAAGACTTCTATGGTGACCATGTAACCGTGACCGCAACCGCCGACTCAGCTAAGAAGAGCGTCCACATCGTGGCCATTGCGGAAGCGAAGTAGAGTTCGGAGCCAAAGTTGCGCAGGGGCTCTGCCTGATGCCATTCCTGACAACAGCCCCTAGGCTGTATCGACATATACACTTTGCAACCCTGTTTGTAGGTGTTGAAGTGGGAGTATGTCGCCTAGCCGTTA
>Ga0302140_10004371_pt1 | contig 18005 bp, 17 predicted proteins | sample I_Bog_E1_1_FD_202095 | JGI IMG/M metagenome (GOLD analysis project Ga0302140, IMG submission 202095) | Peat permafrost microbial communities from Stordalen Mire near Abisko, Sweden - I_Bog_E1_1 | ecosystem: Environmental > Terrestrial > Soil > Wetlands > Peat | place: Sweden: Abisko, Stordalen... | reverse complement strand
CTCTTGCGACCATGCTTCTCAAAACTCGCCTGTGATGCCAGTGTCTGCTGAAACCGCGCCATTCGCTTCATACCTATAGTTTATTCAAATATCACGCGGCTTGCAGACTTGTGCAGAGGTTCCCTAGAGCGACGGACCCCTATAGACGAAACTGGACGCAAGCTGCTGAATGGGGGTAGATATGGGGGTACATATATACAAACAATGCGTAATGCGCTCATTTATCGATAGTTGTAGTTTGATACGAATCCAGTCGTTGCAAAATGTCACCTGCTTCCGTCTTCGAGTCCCCTTATCCCCGACTTTTCGGTCTGCGATTCGGGCTGCAACGCCCGCATCTTCGAGTTCTGAGTGAGATGCCACCTTCCTTTCGGTGGCTCGCTGGACGGATGGTTTTGCTCGCGGACTCCTTGGCAAGCAATATGCCGGATTCCTGATCTTTCAATTGCCCGCCTTGCCGCGTTTCAGCTTGACGAGCACAATGTCGTTGCTGTTCATCGGCACAGCCAATTCAATCGTTCCCGTGGGTCCGCTGCGCACCGCCTTGCCGGTCTCCGGAAGATCGCGCGTAAGCTCGTTCAAATGCGCGATCTGCTCTGCGGTCAACTCTTTGGGAGAACCCATCTCAATGTATGCGGAATCAGCATCGTTGGCGTGATACCCGGTGCGATGCACTTCCAGGCGGTAAGCGGCATTCGGCGCAAGATGCGTTACCCGCAACTCGACGGGCGCCGCCGCATGGGCGGGAATCAGCTTTGTATAGAAGGGCCGATTGCTCACCTTCTGATCCGGCTGCTCAAAGTCCCAAAGCACAGCCGTGACGTTTCCACCCTGAGTGGCCAGCATTGCCTGCGGATCGCTCGTCTTGAGGCTCTCACCCTGAAGCGCGTGAAGGTACTTGTAGGCGAAGTACGCCGGCTTGCGAATGCCTTGCGGGTTCAGCAGGCCGAATCCTCCTTGAAACGGCGCCGTCGGAGGTCCGGGTTCTTCAAACAGATCGGTGTAGGTCCAGTAGCTCATCCCTTGCAGCAATCCCTGGCTGGCTTTGAGCTTGGTCAGGATGTAGGGCGCGCTGATATAGGAATCGTGTACCGGGTCGCGCGGCGTATAACTCGTGCTCCACTCGGTAAAGTACAGCGGAAGCCCCGGAAACGGTGAAGCTGAGATTTCTTTGCGCACACGCCGCACGTCTCCGATGATTGCGTCGGGGGATGGATCGAGTTTTGTATCGGATTTCCCTTCTTCATCGAGAAAGCCGCCTTGCACGCCATAGGTGTGCGTTGTCACGAAGTCAACAGCAGCGCCGCTCTGCTTCACATGGGCGAGAAACTCGGGAACCCATGCCGCTCCGGCTGTGCTCGGTCCTCCCACCCGCAATGCAGGGTCAACGGACTTGATCGTCTTGGCAGTCAGATCGTAAAGCTCGAAGTATGCTTTCTGATCGCCGCCTTCCCAAAATCCCGATAGGTTGGGCTCGTTCCACACTTCGAAATACCACGTGCGTACTTCGTCTTTTCCGTAGCGCTCCTCAATGTGCCGGATATAAGCATCGACAAGGTCGCGCCAGCCTTCCGGTTTCGGGTGCGACGTGTTTCCGTTCCAATAAAAGATGCTGTTCTGCGACGAGGCAAGCGCCTTCGGCGTGAAACCGAGCTCGACAAACGGCCTGATGTGCCGGGCCAGCAAGTCGTCATAAAGCTGGTCGATCTTTGTCCAGTTGTAGACGGTCTTGCCATCTTCGACGCGCACGGTTCCCAGCACATCATGAAAGATCGCGTGAAAGCGGATGTAGCGAAAGCCGAGTTCATCCACTGCGAGCTTGAGCTGAGCCTGGCTGTCATCACGAATCAGCGTGCCGGGATAATCCGACCCAACCGACAAATCGAAGAAGCGATCCACAGGCCCTGCCGAGTCATTGAGATTCACGACGATGGTTCGGGATGGAGCCTGCTGCGATTGCGCCGCAAGAGACAAGGCGGATGAAGCCGCAAAGAAACCAATGGCCAGGATTGAAAGCCGCTGAACTGATCTGAACATGACTTGTACTCCCCTCAAAGAAATTGGCTGGAATGTAGCGCCGGTCACCAGACCGGCTGTCGTGCGGGCGTCCACGCCCGCTCTTGTCCAGGAGTAATTACAAATCATACAGCCTGAACACGAGTTCGCGCTGGTTCCCCAGATGATTCCCCTTCCGCTTCGAGATTCGTCCTTTCCGGTTTTGCCAGAGTGCGCTGGCGTGATGTGCATTGTGTCCGCTGATGTCCGGGCTAATGCCCGTACCCTTCAAGCTGCGGAATTTATACTGAAAGACGACATGACCGACTTCCTGCCAGTAGACGAACAGATGGACCTGCTCCAGAAGGGCGCCGCCGAGATCATCCGCGTCGCCGACCTGAGAGAGCGCCTTGAAGATAGTCGCAAAACCGGACGACCCTTGCGAATAAAGGCCGGCTTCGACCCCACCGCGCCCGACCTGCACCTGGGCCACACCGTGCTGATGCGCAAGCTGCGCCACTTCCAGCAGCTCGGCCATACGGTCATTTTTCTCGTCGGCGACTTCACCTCGCTGATCGGCGACCCCACGGGCCGCAACGTCACCCGCAAACCACTGACCAGAGAACAAATTGACGCCAACGCCGAAACTTACAAGCAGCAGGTCTTCAAAATCCTGGACGAGAAGCTGACCGAGGTGCGCTACAACAGCGAGTGGCTGGGCAAGCTCGACTACGAGCAGACCATCCGCCTGGCCGCGCGCTTCACCGTCAGCCAGATGCTGGAGCGCGACGACTTCCACAAGCGCTTCCAGGCCGAGCAGCCGATCAGCCTGCACGAGTTCCTTTATCCCGTCATGCAGGGGTACGACTCGGTCTGCCTGGAGTGCGATGTTGAATTGGGCGGAACGGACCAGAAGTTCAACCTGCTCTGCGGCCGCGAGTTGCAGCGCCAATACGGCCAGAAGCCGCAGATCGTGCTGATGACGCCCATCCTGGAAGGCCTGGACGGCGTGCAAAAAATGTCCAAGTCGCTGGGCAACGCCATCGGCATCAACGAGCCGCCCGCCGAGATGTACGGCAAGCTGATGTCCATCTCCGACGAGCTGATGTGGAAGTATTGGGTGTTGTTGACCGATCTCAAGCAGTCGGAAGTGGACGCGCTCCAGGCTTCGGTCGCCACGGGATCAGCTCATCCTATGGAAGTGAAGAAGCGGCTGGCGCGCACCATCACGGCGGACTTTTACGGAGAGGAAGCCGCGCAGAGCGCCGATGAAAACTGGGCGCGGATGTTCCAGCAAAAAGAGACCGCAGAAGATTTGGAAGAGGTTTCTATCACCTTTGCGGATGTAGCCGGACCAGAAGGCACATTGCAGCAGATTCGTCTGTCAAAGCTGCTGGTGCATCTGGGGCTGGCTGCTTCAGGCGCAGAGGCCAACCGCAAAATCGCCGAGAAGGCCGTCAAGCTGGATGGCGAACCAGCCGCAGCCGCCATCATCTCCGTCCCAGCCTTGCCCGCCCGCATCGTCGTTCGCCTCGGCAAGCGAGCCAAGGTTGTGGTGATCGCGTAAAAATGGCTCTTTAAAATTAGCCAAATGGCGTATACTGGTTTCGGAGGCAGACCATGGCCACTTTTACCGTGCCCGCTGTGCTGGGCGGTGAAATCATTCTCGGCAAACCGGCGCATCAAGGCGGCGCTCTGGCCGAGCTGGTCCGCGAAGGGCTGCCCGCCGAGGCGCTCTTCCTTTTGGCCAAGCGCCTCAACCTGACCCAGGCGGAAATCTCCGCCAAGATCGGAATCCCGCAGCGTACCCTCACCCGTCGGCTCACCCGCAACGCGCGCCTGACGGCAGCCGAATCTGACCGCACCGTGCGTCTTGCCCAGGTCTTTGCCACAGCCGCCGAGACGCTGGGCACGGAGGAGAAGGCGGCGCAATGGCTCAAGACGCCCAATCGCGCCCTGCGCGGCGGCTGCCCGCTCGACCAGTTGGACACCGATCCCGGCGTGCGCGAAGTGGAAGATGTGCTGGGCCGCATCTCCTACGGCGTGTATAGCTGATGCGTATCTGGAGAATTTGCCGCGAACCCTATATAGCCTTCTCCGGCGAAGGAGCGCGCCGCTTCGGTGGCCGCTGGAACTCGCGCGGCGTGCCGATGATCTACGCCTCCACCTCGCTGGCGCTGGCAGCCGTCGAGTTGTTTGTCCATCTGGAACCCGGCCAGGCCCCCGGCGATCTGGTTTATTTCTCTGTCGAGTTGCCGGAAGGAGAACCGGCCCGCACCCTCCACTCTGCCGATCTGCCGCCCGACTGGTGGACAGACAAAGGCCTTGCGGCAACGCGCGATCTGGGCGACGCCTGGATACGAACTCAGCCCGCCGCCCGCTCCTCGCTGGCGATGATGGTTCCCTCCGTCCCCATTCGCGCCGAGTGGAACGTCCTCGTCAATCCCCTCCATCCCCGCATCGGCGAGCTACAGATCGACCCGCCGCAGCCCTTTGTCTTCGATGCACGGATGTTTCGACGGTAGAAGCTACTTCATCCGCCCAGCGCGAAGCTGCGCGCCGACTCCAGCAGCTTGGCCACCGACTCCTTCGAGCACGACTCGGTATAAATCCGCAGCAGCGGCTCGGTGCCGCTGGCGCGCAGCAGCAGCCAGGTCTCGGCGGCCTTCGGCTTGCTCATGGCCTCCGGGTTGTCCAGGTAGAACTTCACGCCGTCCAGATCCTCCTGGCAATAGATCGGCATTCCCGCGAAGACAGGGTCGCCAGGCTTGAGCGCCTTAGCCCGCGCAATCGCCCCGTTCTTCACCTCTTCGGGCAGGTCCAGGTCGATGCGCCCATACTGGTGCTCGCCGTACTCCTCTTGCAGATCGGCGACAAGCTGGCCCAGCGTCTTGCCCTCCTCGGCCATCACTTCAGCCAGCAGCAGCGAATTCAGCAGGCCGTCGCGCTCCGGCAGGTGGCGCTGGAAGCCGATCCCGCCCGACTCCTCGCCGCCCATCACAATCTCGCGCTCCAGCATACAGTCGCAGACATACTTGAAGCCGATGCCGTGCTCGATCAGTTCGCGGCCGTGCTTGAGGCAGATGCGGTCCAGCATTTTGGTAGTGTTGAAGGCGCGCGTCACCGCTCCCGGCCAGTCGTTGTGGCGCTTAAGCACCCAACTCAGCAGCACGCAAAAAATCTTGTGCGGATCAACGAACTCGCCATGCTCGTCGGTGGCGCCAATGCGGTCGGCGTCGCCGTCGGTGCACAGGCCGGCCTGGCAGCCGTTGGCCACCACCGCCTCGCCCAGCGCGCGAATGTGCGGCTCAATCGGCTCAGGGTTGATGCCGGGAAAGAGCGGGTCTTGAGAGCCGCGAATCTGTACGTGAGCCACGCCCAGGCGGGTGAAGATCTCGGAGATGATCGTCCCCCCCGCGCCGTACATCGAGTCGAGGCCGAACTTCATCCCCGACTTGGCCAGCGCATCGAGGCTGGTAAAGCTCTCGATGGCCTTGAGGTACGGGGGCAGGAAATCGACCTCCTCGATGGCGGCGGGCTGCGCGGTCCGCGCCACGGGCTGGCCCAGCATCGACTCGATCTCCGCGATCATCGAGGGCTTGCCCGAGCCGCCGTACCAGCCCTTGTACTTGACGCCGCTCCACTGCGCCGGATTGTGCGAGCTGGTAATCATGATGCCGCCGGCCATGCCCCGCCCGCGCACCGCGTAACTCAACGCCGGTGTCGGCGTGATGCGGTCGGACAACTGCACCGGAATGCCGGTTGCGGCCACCACCTCGGCGCACGCGCGCGCAAACCGCTTCGACCCGAAGCGCGTGTCGTAGCCGATGGCCAGGCCCTTCCGCGGGTCTTCCTTGGCGTGAACGTAGGCGGCGATGGCCTCGGCGGCGATGCGCACGTTGGCGAAGGTATAGTCGTCGGCAATGACAGCGCGCCAGCCGTCGGTGCCGAACTTGATCTCTGGTTGGGCCATGGTTGGATTCTTGCTCCCTGAACTCTAGGGTATAGGATAGTCGAGATTTGCGGGTCAAGCACGATCGCCACTGGCTAGTCAATGGTTTCGCCCTGTCGCTACCATCCCCTGCGCTGCTAAACTTCCACGGATAGAGAATTCCAGCAGGATTGCTGGCCGACCTTCGGAGGATCACCGTGCCCGACACTCAACCGCCCGTCTTTCAACCCTTTGTTCCCGCCGGCGACAACCGCCCGGAGTTCACTGCCCGCGCCGTTCTGCTCGGCTCCTTCTTCGGCATCATCTTCGGCGCCGTCACCGTCTATGTGGGCCTGAGGGCCGGGCTGACGGTCGCCGCGTCCATCCCCATCGCGGTGCTGTCGATCAGCATCCTGCGCGCCTTTGGCCGCAGCTCCATCCTGGAAAACGTCATCGTCCAGACCACCGGCAACGCCGGCCAGTCCATCGCCGCGGGCGTCATCTTCACGCTGCCCGCGCTGATCTTCCTCGGTTTCGACCTGGAATACGCGCGCATCTTCGTACTGGCGCTGATCGGCGGCTTTCTCGGCGTGCTCTTCATGGTGCCGCTACGCAAGCAGTTGATTGTGGATGAGCACAGGAACCTGAAGTTCCCCGAGGGCACCGCCTGCGCCGACGTGCTGATTGCCGGCGAAAAGGGCGGCTCCTTCGCCAGCCGCGTCTTCTTCGGCCTCGGCCTGGGCGCGCTTTACACCTTTTTCCAGAACGAGAACCTCTTCGGCGCGTGGCCGGGAACCCCGGAGTTCCGCCCCGACTTTGGCCCCAACCATGTGCTCAAAGGCTCGGCCATCAAGGCTGACGCCACCAGCGAGTACCTGGGCGTGGGCTACATCATCGGGCCCAAGACAGCGGGCGTCATGTTTGCCGGTGGCGTGCTCTCCTGGCTGGTGCTGATGCCGCTGATCTACTTCTTCGGCAAGGCGCTCCCCGGGCCGGTCTACCCCGGCACGGTGCCCATCGCGCAGATGGGTCCCAGCGACCTCTGGATCACCTACATCCGTCCCATGGGCGCGGGCGCAGTGGCCGCCGCCGGGCTTATCACGCTCCTCAAGACGCTGCCCACCATCTTCAGCGCGCTCAGCTCGGGCTTCAAGCTCATGCGCAAGGGCAGGGACGCCGCGGCCGCCGAGCCTCTCCGCACCGAGGATGATTTCTCCATGGGCACGGCGCTCATCGGCTCCGCGCTGCTGGTCGTTCTCATGTTCTTCTTCCTCTACTTCAAGCCGGTGCCGGGAGCCCAGCTCGGACCCATTGAGAATCTCGCCGCCTCCTTGCTCATCGTTTTCTTCGGATTCCTCTTTGTCACTGTCAGCTCGCGCATCGTCGGCCTGATCGGCTCCTCGGCCAACCCCATCAGCGGCATGACCATCGCAACTTTAATGGCCACTTCGGCCATCTTCCTGGTCTCGGGCTGGACCGCTCCGGCCTTTGGAGCGCTGGCCATCACCATTGGCGGCGTGGTCTGCATCGCCTCGGCCGAGGCCGGCGACACCTCGCAGGACTTGAAGACCGGCTACCTGATCGGCGCCACGCCCCGTAAACAGCGCTATGCTTTCCTGATCGGCATCGTGGTCTCCACCATCGCCATCGGCTACACCCTCCAGAAGATGAACACCGTGCTGCAGGAGTTCCATGAAGCGCCGCAGGCCTGGGATCTATCCATTCCGCACTCCGGCGTCGCGGTGCAGTCCAACCCCGCCGGGCTGAATGATCGCATTCCGGTCATGGGCGCGGACAAGAAGATCATCATGCACCCCAAGAGCGAATACATCGTCCTGAACGCGCTGGGCTCCTCTGAGCTGGCCGACGGCAAGTATCTCTACTCGCCTACCAGCAAGCAGATCGAAGTGCAATGGATTCCCGGCATCGGCGGCGAGAAGGCTCCCGCCCCGCAGGCCCGCCTGATGGCCACGGTGATCAGCGGGATTCTGAGTCGTAAATTGCCCTGGGGATTGGTGCTGCTGGGCGTTTCCATTGTTTTTACGGTTGAGCTGCTGGGCATTCGCTCGCTGGCCTTCGCCGTGGGCGCCTATCTCTCCATCGGCACCACGCTGGCCATCTTTGCGGGCGGCATCATGCGCTGGCTGGTCGATGAGGCGGTGAAGAAAGCCGGCGGCAACCCTGAAGCTGAAGGCGACGTTTCGCCCGGCTCGCTCTTCGCCAGTGGCCTGATCGCCGCCGGCGGCATCGCGGGACTGGTCGGCGTGGGCCTCAAAGGCTACGCAATGACGGTTCATCCCGACAATCCGCTCAGCCCCATCCACTTCCACATCACCGACAACCCCGCCGTCTCGGTACTAGCCTTTGCCGCGCTGGCCTTCTCGCTGTACTACTTCGCCCGCAAGCCGCTGAAGAAGTGAGAGATATTGTTTCTGGGTTCCGCACAGGTGCAACAAGCTCCAGAGTCCATCTTTTTCATCTTGCCAATCTCAATAGACGACTGAACGCATTGCGTTCAGTCGTCTATTGACATCTTTGTCGCCTTGAGCTATTCTACGGTTGTACTAAGGAGTTGGCGCATGGAAGTCGAGTTTGCCGACAAAAAGCTCTCGCTGGTCGAGACTGTCGATGCGCCAAAGACGAAACTGCCGATTTCGGTCATTGAATCGATGAGAAACAAACTTCAGTTTCTCAGGAACGTTCCCGATGAAAGGTCGTTGAGAAACTGGCGAAGTCTGCATTACGAAAGAATGGAGGGTGAGGAGAAATCAATTCGCTTAAACGATCAGTTTCGGTTGATTTTCACAATTGATACCGAGTGCAATCCAAACAAGATAAAGGTGTTAAGAGTCTGGAATCACGATTGAGGGGGGGCAATGGCGACGGCGGATGCAACTTGGATTAAGCACCCCGGATTTTTCATCAGGGAGGAACTGGACGAACGTGCGTGGAGTCAGCGCGATCTTGCTTTCATTCTTGGTGTTCCGGAACAGGCTGTAAACATGATCATTAGCGGGAAAAGGGGAATCAGCCCCGATATGGCCCGCTCTTTGGGGGATGCGTTCGATGTTCATCCTGATTTGTTCGCAAATCTACAAATGAATTTCGACATGGCGCAGGCCAAACAACCAAAACCTGGGGTCTCGCTTCTGGGAAAGATGCACGTCAGCTACCCCGTACGGGAAATGGTAAATCGTGGCTGGCTTGTCAATGCTGAAGCAGAGATGATTAACCAGCAATTGGCCCGATTTTTTGAGGTACAAAACACCGCGCAGGTTCCTTATATGGCCCATGCCGCTAAAAAGCGAAGCCTGTACGAAGAGCGGGAGATTCCTCCAGCGCAGTTAGCTTGGTTGTTCAGAGTTAGACAAATCGCAAAGTCGATTTCCGTGCCCAAGTATTCTGAAGGCAGGCTGAGGGAAGCCGTGGAAACGATGCGCGGACTCACGGTTGCGCCTGAACAAACTCGTGAAATCCCACGGCTGTTATCTGAGTGCGGTGTGCGCTTTATCATTGTTGAGAAACTGCCAAATTCAAAGATAGATGGCGTATGTTTCTGGTTGAACGAACACTCTCCGGTAATTGGTATGTCGATTCAGCGCGATACCATCGATAATTTCTGGTTTGTGTTGCGTCATGAGTTGGAGCATATTCTTCTGAAGCATGGCCGAAAAGCGGAAATGATCGACGGCGATCTTCAGAAATCAAATGACGATGCGCTGGAGCCGGAAGAAGAAAAAGTAGCTAATGCCGCTGCGAGAGATTTCTGTGTAGTAACAGCAAAATTTGAATCATTTATGATTCGGAAGAAGCCGTTCTATTCCGAGCGTGATGTGATCGCTTATTCCCGTATTATCAATCGACATCCGGGAATCGTTGTTGGCCAGATGCAGAGGTATCTTGACAATTACAGTTACCTCACTCGTTACTTGTCGAAGGTAAGACAGTTTGTCATGCAGGGAGCCATTGCGGACGGATGGGGCCAAATCATGCCTATTTCACTGTGATAGGAGTAATCCATGTCTACGAAGAACGAACAACTTCAACAGGTTTGGCACCATTATGATGCCAATAAAGCTCATCAACCGACCAGCGCAAGGGAAGCAGTGGAATGGGCCGTCAAGGAAGGCCTAATTGAACTTCCAGAGATTGACCCGTTTGATATTCTTGCAAGCCAGATGTCGAATGCGCTCCGGGACGAGTATCGGACCGACGGCAACGGGCGCCGATACCGCGTCAACCATGCGGTTCGTGTAACTAACGCCGGTGTGCAGCAAACTTTTTGGGGGGTGATGGGGTATGCATCCCACGACCACATGGAACGTGCATTCACTCAACGCCGTGAGCAGATTGTGGGTGATAATTTTCAGCTCAAGACTGATGTTGGTGTATACAACGAGATGCATCTTGGAAAGCGCCCTGCGATTCAGCTCGTGCTGGACTACAGTGATGACGTTGCAGAGCGTCAGGCCTTGATGTCCATTCGTCCGAAAAAGGTTGCGGCTGCGGCGTGATCTTGTCAGAAGATAGAGTCTCGATTCAGGGTAATGGGAATCACATATCCTACGCCATCACCTGCAACCGAACCCCTTCATCTCCTGCAAGCAAGCGATGATATTGAAGAGATTCGCCGCGGTCGGATTACCCTTGGGTCCGAACATCTGATGCAGCGTCTTCACGGAATCTCTATCTTCTCTGCCGCCTCCATTTAGCCCGCTGCCGTTATCATGCTCTTGGAGGCAAAAAATGAACCTGACCGGCAACACCATTCTCATCACCGGCGGCGGCTCCGGTATTGGCCGCGGACTGGCGCAAGAGCTGCACGCGCTCGGCAACCTGGTCGTCATCGCCGGGCGGCGCAGGCAGACGCTGGAGGAAACCACCGCAGCCAACCCCGGCATGAAGTCGCTCACCCTCGACATCGAAGACCCTGCCGCGATTCGCGCCTTTGCCGCCCAGGTGGCCACAGAGTTTCCCGCGCTGAATGTGCTCATCAACAACGCGGGCATCATGCGGGCCGAAGACCTGCTCGAGCAAAAGGATTTGACCGACGCGGAGGCCACTGTCACCACCAACCTGCTCGGGCCGATTCGCCTGACGGCGGCGCTGCTTCCGCACCTCCGGAAGCAGCCCCGCGCGGCCATCGTCAACGTCTCGTCCGGCCTGGCGTTTCTTCCGCTGGCGCTGACGCCAACCTATTGCGCCACCAAGGCGGCGATTCACTCCTATACCGAGTCGCTTCGCTACCAGCTCCGGGGAACGCCGATCGAAGTTCTCGAACTCGTTCCGCCCTACGTCCAGACCTACTTGATGAACGGCGCCAATGACCCGCTCGCCATGCCCCTGGATCAGTTCATCGCCGAGGTGATGGAAATCCTGAAGACGCAGCCGACCCCGACGGAAATCTGCGTGGAAGCCGTGAAAGGGCTGCGCTTTTCCGCCGCCGGCGGCAAATATGGCGTGATCTTCGCCGGGCTCAATGAGGCGCGACCGGATGGTCACTGAGCCTGAGAAGCACTGGGTGCCCCAGGTCCCGCTTTTGGGACCTGGGATCGTGACAGTCCGGCTCGCGCGTTACCGGCTCAGCGTGAAGATCACATCGACCGTAGTCTTCACCTCGACCGGCTGGCCGTCGAGCAGGTAGGGGCGATAGAGCCAGGTCTTCACGGCGTCGAGCGCTGCCGGTGGCCGGCTGGCGCGAGTGGCCTGGCTCCTTGCTTTACCGCCGCGCTGCCGTCGAACGCAGCGATTCAACGACGGCCTTGACCGTCCCCAGCATTCTCGAGACCTGCCGCACCGGCGCGCTGACCGCATTGGCCACAAAACCCCCGGCGCGATCCATGGTGTCCAGAAGGTCGGTGCACATCAAATCCAGCCGGTTGCCCTGCCTCCGCGCCTTATCGAGAATCTCCATGGCCGTGGATTGCACCTCCGCGGTTTGGACGCGCAGCCCTAGCGCAATATCCGCCAGATCGCCGGTGGCCGCCTCGATCTTGGGCGCCATGCGGTTAAGAACCACCTGCGCGCTCGAAACGAACTCCTGCGCGCTGGTCAGGACGATCTGCGTATTGGCCAAAAGATCCCGCGTGTCGTAGAGAACGGGCATCACCGAGGTGCGCAGATTCTCGGTCTCTTCCCGAAGGGAGTTAGCCGCCTTGCGCACGGCGATGGTGATTGCCAGCAGCATGATCGTCTGCAGCAGCATAGCCAGCCCAGTGACAATAGCAAAGGCGAGCAGGATGGTTTCATGGTCCAGGTTTGACATTGAAGTGACCTCGTGCAGCCGATCTGCGGGCTCGGTTTCGTACTCTTCGGCGCTCCGCAATCCAAGCCGAAGCGTTGTCTCCGGAGCCTGCGCCTGAGCGCCAAACGGCCGCTCAAACGCAGACACCGCGCAAAGGATCTAAGAGACCCCTGGGCCTGCCCGAAATCCGGGGCGGAATGCGGGCCAGGGTAAAGGCTAAAGCTCGGTAGGTTCGTCGGGGACGATAGGCGCCTGGTAAGCCTGGCGTCCAGCGTCAACCGCCGCGGTCACCCGGCCGGTCTGTTCGGAGACCAGGTTTTTGCCGCGCTCCACAAACTCTTCCCACTGCGCCCGCCCGCGATCCACAACCTCGCGGCCGCGCTCCACGTATTCGCTCACCTGCTCCTTGCTCTTGTCCACCAGGTCGCCCATTTGTTCGGCGGCTTGCCGGGTGCGCGCGCGCAGGTATTCGGTTCCCTCCCGGGCACCGTTGACCAGGTCTTCCCGGGTTTCGCGGCCGCTCTTGGGGGCATAAAGAATCCCCACCAGCGCGCCGACGCCTAATCCAGCCACAAACCACGCCAGACCGTTAATCTTGTTTTCTTCTGTCATGATGAAAACTCCCTTTTCGCTCAGCTTCAAGATGGCCTGAGCGTATCAAATTTCTGTGTCTGCCGCAAATGAAATCCGGTTGCGGCTCCCCAGGAAGCATCGACGCACTCCCGGCGGGAGAAACTTCGCTGCACACTCGCTGCAATCGACGCACAACCAGTATAAGCAGTTGCATCTCCGCCAATGTGAGCAAGTTTACTCATTTTGCATCCTTTGTGCAGCTTGTCCGATTCCACTCCGAAAATGGACAGAACTAGCTCTTCAGCGCCACCCGAATATGCAACTCCTTCAACTGCTGGTCGGTGACCGTCGTCGGCGCATCCACCATCAGGTCGATGGCCTTGGCGGTCTTGGGGAAGGCGATCACTTCGCGCAGGCTGGGCGCGCCGGCCAACAACATCACGATGCGGTCCAGGCCCAGCGCGATGCCGCCGTGAGGAGGCGTGCCGTACTCCAGCGCATCGAGGAAGAATCCAAAGCGCGCGCGGGCCTCTTCGTCGCTGATGCCGAGCGACTGAAAGATCTGCTGCTGGACATCTTTGCGATGAATTCGGATCGATCCCGAGCCCAGTTCCATGCCGTTCATCGCCAGGTCATAACAGTTCGCCCGCACACTGGCCGGATCGGTCAGCAGGTTCGCCATGTCCGCCTCGTGCGGCGAAGTAAACGGATGGTGCGCCGGCATCCACTTGGCCAGCGCCGCGTCGTACTCGAACATCGGGAAGTCGGTGATCCAGATCGGCTGGAAGGCCTTGGAACCATCGATCGGCGCACCCGGCTCCGCGTCCTTGACCACCTTTTCGGTCACGCCAAAGGCTCCATGCTTATCGGCGTATTTCTTGGCCAGTTCGGTGCGGAAGTTGCCCGCGGCCGAGTAGACGTTGATCTCGCGCTCACTCAGGCGGCCCTCAAATTTCGTATCGCTGGCCTTCACCGGATGCGCCGGATCGCCGGCCACGATGATGACAAAATCAGCCTCCGCCGCCCCCGCCAGCTCGCGCGCCTTCACCGCCGCTTCAGGAAAGCCCTTGGCCAGCCGCTTGAAGTCGTCGATGAACTTCGCGCCCTTCTTCAGGTCGAAGCTCGGATGATTGTCCTCGCGTTCCTTGCGGCTCAACTCGCCCACATTGGGAATGCGCAGCGCCACCACCGGCAGCGCCGGATCGATTTGCAGCGCGGCCAAATTCTCGTCGGTAAATGCCGGGCGCACATCCGTCAGTCCCGGCAAACGCAGGTCGGGCTTGTCGCATCCGAATTGCCGCATTGATTCGTCATAAGTAATGCGCGGAAAGGGCGTTGGCAATGTAACTCCCGCCGCTTTGAAGCCCGCAGCAAGAAACTGCTCCGCAACGCCGAAGACCGTCTCCTGGCGCGGAAAGCTCATCTCCAAATCCACCTGCGTAAACTCAAGTTGGCGGTCGGCGCGCAGATCCTCGTCGCGGAAGCAGCGGGCAATCTGAAAGTATTTGTCGAAGCCGGAGATCATCAGAATCTGCTTGAAGATCTGCGGCGACTGCGGCAGCGCGTAGAACTCGCCCGGATGCAGGCGGCTGGGCACCAGAAAATCGCGCGCGCCCTCCGGCGTGCTCTTGGTCAGGATCGGCGTTTCGATCTCCAGAAAGCCCTGCTGGCTGAGGTTGTCGCGGATGGCCAGCGTAATGTCATGCCGCAAGCGGAAGTTGTGCTGCATCTCGGGCCGCCGCAGATCCACGTAGCGGTACTTGAGCCGGACTTCCTCGTTCTGGATCGCCTCTTCCGACGGCGAAAACGGCGCGAGGCGCGTGTCGTTCAACACCAGCAACTCGGTCGCCTCAATCTCGATCTCGCCCGTCTCCATCTTGGGATTGATGGAGTCCGCGTCCCTCAGGCTGACCTTGCCCACCGCGGCGACGACGTACTCCGGCCGGACCATTTCACCTTTCAGGTGGCCCTCGGGAACCAGTTCCTTGTCCAGCACAATCTGCGTGATGCCGCTGCGGTCGCGCAGATCGAGAAAGATCAGGTTGCCGTGATCGCGCCGCCGGTTGACCCAGCCCATCAGCACAACCGTCTGCCCTGCGTCGGCGGCGCGCAATTCGCCGCAAGAATGCGTCCGTTCGAGATTTCCTTGAAAGTCGAGTGCCATACTCTCTTGATTGTAATGGAAGGGGTTCGGCAGGGTTTACTCAATGAGGCGGCAAATCCTGAATTTGACTCTTCCATTCCGGTTTGCGCCGCACTATGATGGACACAAGGAGAGACGAGATGGCAGCCGCGCCGGTTTTTGTGCCCGTCGAAGAATATCTCCAAAGCTCCTACTCGCCTGATGCCGAGTATATCGACGGGCAGATCGTGGAGAGGGAGAGCACGATGGGAGAGAACGAACACTCCGCATGGCAGGAGGCGATCTGCGCCTGGTTTCGCGCACAGGCCGTGAGTGCTGGCATCCGGGTGCGTCCGGAACTGCGTGTACAGGTGGATGCCTACGGCTTTCTGATTCCTGACGTGACGCTGCTGGACCGCAACCTTCCGGCTGAACCCATCGCCACGCATCCGCCGGTCGCCGTGATCGATGTTCTCTCGCCTGCCGACCAGGTCGGACGCGTGATGAAGAAGGGCGAACGCTACGAGAAGATGGGGATTCGCACGATTCTAATCGTCGATCCCGAAGGACCGGCATACCGGTATCGCGATGTCAAGCTCGAACCTCTGGCCGAAAGGGCGTTTACACTCGAAGGCAGCTTGGCGCTCTTCGATCTGGACGAGATCGCCAAGCTGGTGGATTGAGCCTTGATACCCCGGCCCCAATAGCGAGGGGCCGGGGCCACACTCCACACGGCTTTGGATGGAACTCGCCCTACATACACCAATCAGAATGGGAACGATTCACGAGCTGACCAATCCTTCACTTTTTCCCGGAAATTCCTGGGTCTGACGAAGAGGATCACCTCCCCAGGCTGAGGCGAAGCGGTGACTTTGCCGCAAGTATTCGCCGATACAACGCCATGTTCAAGCACCTCCTTCGTCGAGAAGTCTATTCCCTCATAGCGCGCGTTGGGCATACTCTCAGGGAATGCGCATGATGGATGATCACCATTGGTGCCAATCGTCAGTGAGCCGGCGTATTTGAAAACCGGATTGATCGCCCCGTTACCTCCGCAGCCTAGTTTCGAATTATAGGAAATATCTAATTCGTTTTCCATCTGGGTAAGGCGTAGCCGAGCAACACCGTCCTTGTCCATTGGAATTTCAGCACTCTTTCGGTAGTCTTTCATCATCCTCGCGGCAACACAGACGCCCGCAACGGGGCGTCCGGTTTTGCCATCTACAAGTTTGATCTGGATGGTCTGTGCGTGAAGAGCCGTCGCGTATGAAGCTAAAAAAAGAAGCGCAAATAACGCCATTGCAGAGAGCCCCATGCCAAAGAACCTACTGTTAACCTTGTCGCCGGTTGTCATGGACATGGCCATTACCCTCCTATTCCTGACCTATCTCTCAGTAAGTGCCGGGTGTCAGAGGTCAGGATTTTCGGACCTGGGAAAGATTGAACCCAACCCCGAAAAAATCAATTCGAAAGAAAAACCGCCAGTTCCCCGCGAGGAACCTTGGTCTGTACGCCTGTGGAGAAGTTCTTCACCGTAAGAATACCGGATTGAAGCTCGTCTTCGCCCAGAATCACAATCTGGCGAGCCGTCTTGTCGGCCGCCTCAAAGGATTTCTTCAGCCGGAAGCTGCCCTCGCCCAATTCAATCCAAAGGCCCTGGTGGCGCAATTCGCGAGCCAGAACCAGCGCGGCAGCGTTCATCCCCTCGCCCAGCGGCGCAATAAACGCATCGGCCTTCGCCGCAACAACCCCTTGTTCGAGCGCAGCCAGCAGCGTAAGCACCAGCCGGTCCTCGCCCATCGCAAAGCCGATCCCCGGCGCGCGCGGCCCGCCCAGCATCTCGCTCAGCCCGTCGTAGCGCCCGCCGCCCAGCAGCGCATTCTGCGCACCCAGGCCCCCGTGCGTGAACTCGAAGGTCGTCCGCGTATAGTAGTCCAGGCCGCGTACCAGCCGATGGTTGCGCGTGTACGGCACGCCCGCCGCATCCAGCGCCGCCGTCACCGCGGCAAAGTGTTTTTTCGACTCTTCGTCCAGCGAGTCGGCAATCACCGGCAGCGTCTCGATGATCGGCTGATCGGCGGCAACCTTGCAGTCCAGTACCCTCAGCGGATTGGTCTCCGCGCGCCGCTGGCAATCCCCGCACATCTGCCCCACTACAGGAACGAGTGCCGCTCGCAGCGCCTCGTTGTAGCGCGCTCGGTCCGCCGCCGACCCAACCGAGTTCAACTCCAGCGTCCAGCCGGTGATGCCCAGCTCGTCCAGCAGAGTGGCCAGCATCTCCAGCACCTCCGCATCCCGCAGCGGCGACTCGCTCCCGGCGGACGGCGGCCCAATCACCTCCGCCCCGATCTGCGAAAACTGCCGGTAGCGCCCCTTCTGCGGCCGCTCCCGCCGGAACTGCGGCCCGATGTAATAGAGCTTTTGCAGCAGTCCGCTCTCGCCCAGCCCGTGCTCGATGTACGCCCGCACCACCCCTGCGGTATTCTCCGGCCTGAGGGTGAGCGATTGCGTCTTCTCCGACTGCGCTCGCGCCCTGTCCTCCCAGGTGTACATCTCCTTGGAGACGATGTCGGTCTCCTCGCCCACCCCGCGAGCAAAGAGGCCGGTATCCTCGAAGACCGGCGTGCGAATTTCGCCGAAGTTGTAGCGCGCAAAGACGTCCCGCGCGGTAGCCTCAATCCGGTTCCAAAGCGCGGTCTCTGGCGGCAGCAAATCCCGCGTCCCGCGAACAGCTTTCAATGTCTGGCTCATAATGATAACCTTTGTCTCAACTTCTAAGGATACAAGGTAAGAGCCATGATCCTCCATTCCGCCTCAATCGCCGCGTTTTTCGTGGACCAACTGGCGCAAGCGCCGGTCGTGGTCAAATGCGTACTACCAACCAACGCGGACTCTGGGTTGAAACAGTGGATTCAGCCCATTCTCAACCTCGTGTCCATTGTGGCAGTCGTCGGTATTGCGATTTTTTCCTTCGGTGCGACCAGTAGAAAGGAACATCGGAGATGGGTGCTAGGGAGACTCTGCACAAGTCTCAACCCCGCGCCCTGCCTGGATAAAATAATAAGTAGAGGGTGATGGCGATGCGGCAACTGACACTGGCGTCTCAAGAGGTTTTTGAAAAGCACAGCCGTAAGGGCAAG
>Ga0302140_10004364_pt1 | contig 18014 bp, 10 predicted proteins | sample I_Bog_E1_1_FD_202095 | JGI IMG/M metagenome (GOLD analysis project Ga0302140, IMG submission 202095) | Peat permafrost microbial communities from Stordalen Mire near Abisko, Sweden - I_Bog_E1_1 | ecosystem: Environmental > Terrestrial > Soil > Wetlands > Peat | place: Sweden: Abisko, Stordalen... | reverse complement strand
CGGACGTAGCGAGGAACTTCGACCAAACCTCAAGCCCGGGCCCCAGTTCCGCCACTTTGATCGCCTGCAGTCCAAGCCCATCCTGATCAACGCGAATCACATCGGCATTAATCAGAGTCGTCAGTGATTCGGCGTCGAGGCGGGTAAGATCGGCGCCGATCAACAGCGGCGCTCCTGAAATGGCCCAGAGCGCGATGTGCAGCCTGTTTTGTGCGGCATTCAGCCCCGGCATGCCCAGCACCATCATGTCCGGGTCGTTATAAAAGCCGGTATGTTCAGCCTCCGGGTGAATTCCCTGATCGAAGTTGGCCAGCATCTTGTCAAAGGCAACTTTCCGCCCCGCGTTTACGCTGCCGGCCACCACGGGCGCAACGATGTCTCCGCTTGTGCGCCAGATCGACTGCAACGCGCCCCCCACACCGGGCCCCCACGACCACGGGCTTTCCTTGCCCCAATTGCAGATCGAGTAATAGAGCTGGTGGCCGGTAATCTGCTCAGCCCGCGCGATGGCCCTCGCAATCTCCCCGTACTGCACATCCGGATCGAGGTTCTCCTTGTCGCCGCCGCACCAGTCGACCTTCACGTAGTCGAAGCCCCACCGCGCGAACTGCAGAAAGTCCTGCTCGTAGTGGCCTTCGCTGCCCTCGTGGAAGTATGCGGGCCCAAGGTCCGGAAACATCGAGCAGCCGTCTTTGCCGGCATCGGTGTAAATTCCTGCTTTGAGCCCAAGCGAATGGATGAAACGGACAATGTTGCTCATGTCGCCGGCCGTTTCACCCGCCTTGATGGCTGGCCACGCTTTGGGATCGACAACTATATTTCCTTCCGCGTCGCGGTCTCCCAGCCACCAACCCTCATCGATATTTACGTACTCGTAGCCGGCCTTTTTCAAATCGGATCCGGCCATGAAACGCGCCTGCTGCACGGCAATTTCGGAGTCGATGTCATTGGAAAAACTGTTCCAGGAAGACCAGCCCATTGGCGGCAGGGCCACGTGCGCTATTGGCGGTGACGTATTCTGCGCGTGCAGTGTAATAGCACAGCACAAAATCACTAAGATCGTTACAACTGTCCCGCTAAGCGCACTCTTGCCGTGCAACATAAAACCACCCTCACTTGCCTGATCTTTATGAACGAACACAATGGCGAGAAGCTGGCAGACTTCTGACGCCTGCTTTAAAAAAATGTCGCCCGACTTCGAAGAGCGGAATACCTTCGCGAACCCTAGTATCCGAAAAATCTCCCCGCAAGTAAATAACGGTTTGCAACTGTTAGGATCTATCCTTGTTCCGCCCTCACCGAAGGTAATTCGTTTATGTTGTGCTGTTTATCGAAATAATTGAATTCAGAGTCAGTCCCTGATTGTCGTTCGGCTCAAACAGTCAGCGCTCGAGCTCTTCATCGTAGGTCGGAACGAAGGCGAAGCAACTGCCGGAGAGTTCAGGCTTCTTTTCCGGCTCTTGTCCGCCCCGGTTTTCCGCAGGACCCTGGCTCTGGCCGGTCCGAAGGAACGGATGCAGCGCCATTGAGTTCACTTCGTGGGTATCGCGAATAAAGTAATCGACTGCGCGGGAAACGCATACGAAATGGAACCGGTCGTGCTGCCCGCCGCCGGAGCAATGACCACAGCATCCGGCTCAGCAACGATTCTGGAGAGATTGACGCCGTCGTACAGAAACACCTTGGCAACTCCTCTTGGAGATAGGTGGGGAAGAGACAACGCTGAAGTCAAACTACCGTATGTTTTGTTGAGGACGACCACGGTGATCGTGTTGTTGGAAGTCCTTAAGGCGCCGTACACTGCAAGCGAGCCCTGATCTGAACTCGTGGAGGCTACGGCCATGTTCCCGAAAGCAGAACCCGCGCCATCGTAGTTACGGTAAATCTCGAAAGCCATGAGGCCTGGCACTTGCGTCTTAGGGTCAGGAGGAGACCACAGAGTGCTGAGATCAAGGCCATACTTGCCGAAGATGCCAAGAATATCAGCTTGCGCCACCGCCCCATTGATGCTTTCCAACCCGCCCCAGTTGTATTCCGTGATGGCGGTCTTCGTCCCAGGGTAGCTGTTCTTGACCCACCCTTGCATCATCGGAATGACCTCAGGAGGATACGGCGACGCGGACTTGGTTCGATCGTTCGGGTCGGTGTATTTGTGGTCGGTATAGGTGGGATCCCAGAATACGCGGGTTGAGTTCAAGCGGGCCTGTTGCGCCTTCGTGTCGCCGGCAGGTTTGAATGCGAGGTCATCGGCCACGAAGTATGTATGGATATCGACGTAATCGAGCAACCGAACGCCATGTGCGGCTTCGTACGCTGCGAACTGCCGCAAGTAGTATTCCATGAAAGGGATATTTCCGTGAGCCATTCGGTCTGTGGGGTTTCCATTGTCGCAGTGGCAAGGACCGGCTTTTCGACCTTCTGCAATATCCTTGCCTGAGTAGAAGTAATCCATCCACTCATCGATGACGGGCCCGCTGATTTCGGCTGTCGGATCGGCAGCCTTGATAGCTTTGGCGACGGCGATGCTCTTGTTCGTCAGCTCGTCATAAGTAAAAGGCAGCGGATGCGCATCGATGTGGGTGCTGTCCCAATCGCTTGGTTCGTTGTCCAGGTCATAAATGGCTACGCCGCCTTTGGCCGCGGTGCCAAATCGGCCCGTCAGGTACGATACCCATCCGAAATCGAATTGCGCGTCGATGGGGACAAACGTGTCGGTGGGGTCGTTGACGATGTGCTTGCCATCGATCAGGATGCCGTGGCCACAGTCGGGCCGTTTTGGATCCACGACCTTTTGAGGGCCATACTTCTTGACGGAGAAGCTGCAGGAGACGCCGTCCCTTGCCGTCCATCCAATCATCGGCATAGAGCCCATGGTCTTGACCCCCATCGAAGCATCTCTCAAGACCTGGGCGTTGAAATCGCTGGCCGTCTTGTCTCCGGAACTCTTCTCGCCCCTGCGTCCGAACACATTTTTGAAATTGCCGTCGTCATTATCGTTGGTCGCATCGAGCGTGTAATTGTAGAGAGTTGTGCCGTCTCCGCCCCATCGATCAATGGTGATCCCGGCAGCTTTGGCGACCGAAGGGTCGAGAAGCAACGCATTCATGCCATAGATGTAAGGATTAATGGCGTGCGTCGTGCTACTCGCATCTACCGTCAATGCGGGACCGATCGCATCGGCCGGCGCTCTCAGTTCTACGGTCACGCTGCCGCTCTTGGTGGGATCCTGCACGCTGGTCGCGGTGACCGTTACAGTCGCCGGTGCGGGATAAGGAGTTGTATAGAGCCCGCTGGTGCTAATCGTCCCTGGGCTTAAGCCGCCAGAGAGCTTGGCCAGCGACCAGGTCACCTGGCGACGAAAGCCGCCGGTACCCGAAACCGCGGCGCTGAACTGCTGGCTGTTTCCGATTGTGACAGCCGCTTCCCTGGGGGTCACCGTGACAGACGTAACCGCCGACCCGGCATCGCCGCTCGGATTGCCGGATTGTGTTGTTTGAGCTGAAGACAGGATGGCGAAACCAGTCGACACGCACAATAGAGATCGGCAGAACCGAAGAACCGAGGGACGCAGTGGGTTCATAGAGATCACTTTTTCGACAGGCACCACGCAACGTGAGGCTGATGACAGTGGGTTTCACCGTCATCAGCCTCAGGTCGCTGGCAAGAACAAGAGTTGAACACTGTACCCTGACCGAATGATTTCGTAACCATCCCCAATGAACTTGGGTGCCCCAGGTCCCGCTTTTTGGGACCTAGGAAGGGACGACTTCATGCAGTGAAAGTACTAGAAGGAGATCTTGCCGAAAATCTGCGCCGTTCGGCCTCCCACCGTCAGACTGGTAATCACGCCTGAGTGGCCCGGGCCGATGCTGGTGTCCGGCAAGCCGAAGCTGGGATGATTGAGGACGTTGTTCGCGGCCACGCGAAGTTCGAACTTGGTCTTTTCCCAGATATCGAATGTCTTGGCCAGCGAGAAGTTGATGTCCGAGAGCCCTGGACCGCGCAGACTGTCCCTCCCCGCGTCTCCGTAAGTCCCAGGTGTTGGTGGGCCAAAGGCGTTCACATTGAACCAACTCCCGTTAGGCCCGATCTGATGTCCTCCGGCATACCAGCCTACGCCTGATACGACATTGGCGAACTGATCGCCGTCTTGAGCGTATGTGGTGTTATTTGCCATCACAGGAGTGAACGGGTTGCCCGACTGCCACACAATCGTAGCCGAAGTTTGCCAACCCCCGATAACCTCGTCCAGAACCATGCTCTTGTTCAGGAACATTCGATCTTTGCCGAAGGGCAGATTATAGATGATCCGCCCCTTGAACATGCTGCGGATGTCAAAACCCGACGGCCCGTAGTTCGCGCGCGGATCATACATGTTCTGGACCAGAGTATTGTTCGGGCAAATCCACGCGCACTGATCGCCCTCGTTCAGGAACTTAGACCAGGTGTAGTTAAAATTGAAATCCAGCCCTGAGCTCATGCGCTTCTCGATTGTCGTCTGGAGCGCGTTATAGTTGGATATCCCAATGAACTGAAATCCCGTGATCGATTGAAAATTCGGATACGGACGTGCGTTTGTAAGCCCCGTGGTGTCGTTCGGGCCCAGCGCAGCCTCAGGTATCTGATTGATATCCTGATAGAACTCCTGGCGAAAGCCATGGCTGCCGACATACGCTACACTCAGGGCCATATTGGCGCCAACTTGCCGCTGAACCTGAAGGTTATATTGCCAGATCTCCTGGGCCGGGGTGTGGTAAACCCAGTAGGGAACCGATTGTCCGTTGAGAGCATCGGGACTGGTGGGAGAAGACTGATACAAAGTATTGATTGCCGAGCCGGCTGTTCCTTGCTCGTTGGCGCTGCCGTCTTGATCGAGAAGAAGTACCGGCGATATACCGTTTGTCCCATCGTATTCGTTGCCCGACGAACCGAAGGCCTGTCCGCTACCGGAGGTGCCGGTGTTGTAGTTATAGGCATAGAGACCGATGGCGCCGCGAACTACCGTGTTCGGTTTAGGCTGCCAGGCGAAGCCGAACCGAGGCAGGAAGATGTTCCAAACGGATGCGGTGTCGGCCGTACGCCCGTTGGCTTGGGTGGTGCCGTACCACATAGCCCCCAAGGTGTTTGCAACCCCAAATGGGTTGGCCCCGGGATTAACGATGGTCGGATCGAACAAGCGCGAATCGCCGTATTTTGCGCGATTGGGAGTCCAACCCTCCCAGCGCATCCCTATGTTGACGGTCAAGTTAGGACGGAGTTTGATATCGTCCTGCCCGAATGCCTGCAGGGAATGGTACCTGAGGTAGTACACCGGCGAGTTGGTTGCACTCCAACCATTGACGTATCCGAGCAGAAAATCCGCAAAGGGGAGACCGGTGGTTGTATCGCCCTGGGTTGAGTTGGTATAGGTGCCTGAGAAGCTCACGCTTCCGGCATCGATATTCCCCCAGTTCGTCTCGTTGTTCTGGGTATCGAGGAATTCGCCGCCGAAGTGAAGGATATGCTTGCCCTTAATGAACGTAACCACGTCAGAAGGGGTGCCGGTTAGCTGGTACGCGTAGGCGTTGGTCCCCGGCGACATGTAATAACAGCATGCCCCGTTTACACTCACTTCCGGAAACAGGTTGGCTTTGGCCCAGGGGATATCCAGCTTGCTGGGAAACCCTTCACCGATCGATTCCGGTGAGAAGTTGTTGATCTGGGTCGACAGGCCCGCTCGAAACTCGTTGTTCATGTTCTCTTTGATTGTCCATATGTCGGAAATTTGAGCGGTAAGGCCGCTGCTCACCGACAAGGTGCAATTGATCGGGCAGTCGTTGGATAACTGCGGCGAAGGACCCGTGAGATAGTAGAGGGTTGTGGTTAGCCGGTTTTTCGGCGTGATATCGTAATCGACGCGGTAGAACATCGCCCAGTATGGACTTTTGGTCGGTATGTCCGCATACACGTTATTGGTGGTTATGCCGTCCTGGACTGTCGGATTGGACACGTTGGGAGCCGGATAATACTTCTGAATATTCTGAGCGGCCTGCGAAAACAGTGTTGCTGGAATCTTGTTCCCGTTTCCATACTCCGAAGCAAAAGTTTGCCGAACCAATTGTCCGTCCACGACCGTCTGCGTGGTCGGATCATAGATGGTAGGTTGCCCCGTGAAATCGCCCGTCATCATAGCTGCGGTAGGAACAGTTTCAAAGTAAGGCGTACCTGCGGCATAGCTCTGCTGCCGGTCGTAGTTGAAGAAGAAAAACAACTTCTTGGAAATTGGTCTCCATGGCACGTGGCCGCTTATCGACCCCCCATAGTAGTTTTGGCGCTGAACAGGAACCGATAGCGGTTGGCCAAAGCCGTAAGGCGCTGCGTTCAGGTCGTTGTTGTTCAAATAGTCGAATGCATCGCCATGAAATTGGTTACCGCCGCCCTTGCTGATCTGGTTGTAAATAACTCCGCCGTTTTCGTACTGTGCCGAGCCGGCGCTGGTAATCATCTGAACTTCCTGAATCGTGTCGAAATTGTAATCGTAGGAATTCCCGCTCGCCGACAGCGACATCGTGACCCCGTCTCCGAGCACGTTATACCAGGGGGTGTTGCCATTCACCGCTGCTAACTGGCCGGGACTTACGTTGCCGCCATTTCCAACCGGGCTGCCGGAGGTGCCGGGAGCCAGAATGATGAAATTTTCCCAGTTGGCGAAATTCGGCAGGTCCTTCATCTCCTGCTCCGATATCTCCGTGGACTGCGTGCCTGTCTCGGTCTCCATCAACGGGACGTCGTCGGTGACCTGCACCGTCTCAGACGTGCTGCCGACTTTCAGAGTTCCGTTTACGGTCAGCGTCTCGTTATTCAGCGTGATGGGCCCGCGTACGTAGGTATCGAAGCCGGGCTTGGTGAAGGTGAGAGTGTAATGGTCGGTAACGATCGAGCCGGTGTCGTACAACCCCGATTCGTTGCTTTGATACGTCGTCGCGACTCCCTTATCGACATCCAGAACGGTGATGGTCACGCCCGGCATGACAGCGCCGCTCGAATCGGTCACTGTTCCTCGAATGTCACCGGAGTTTGTGTTTTGAGCGAAGGCTACGCCCGCGCACAGGGATACCGCAAGCACAGTGGCGAATCGGGTCCTGTAGTGCATTCTGTCCTCCTGAAATGTACTGCCCCCGCGGTCTGGTAAGCACGGAACTCTAGGCCATCTTTCGGAAGGGATGGTGGGCGCTTGAACCGGGGAACTAGCGCTGCCGGGAAACCGCGCTCTCAAACCGATGGGGGCTATTCGAATGTTCTGAACCTGTCGATTGCGTCGTTTGAATTTTTCATATTCAAACGTTTGAATTTCCGTGAGAAATTTTTATCTCCTGCAAGGGAAATTGTCAAGAATTTTTTTGTCCGTAACGCAGTGCAGTCTCACCGAGATCTAACCCTCTCGAAAGGCTTGTGTTAATGCAGCAGCAGATTGTCGCCACACGTACGGATATCAACAATGAAATGGAGGCAGCCGGAGAAACCGGATGGCAGAAACTCTGCGCCTCCTGCCAAAATTAGGTGGCTGCGTCCCCGCATTCAAATAGATGTTGACATTCAAACGTTCGAATATTAGAAATGGATACTCAGTCCGCACGTTCCGCATTGCAAGCGAAAGGCAGGCTTAACCAATTCTTCGTCTCGACTGCTGCGCCGCCGCAGCCAGTGCTGGACGAATGATCCACAACGATTTGAGGTTTGAGTTCCTGCCCATGACGGTAGCAGATAGGGCATGAATGCGAGGGAGGCAGGGAAGTGCCCCAGCGAAAATCTGGCCACGTAACTTTGCTCGACGTTGCGCGAGCCTGCGGATTCTCTGTATCCACCGTTTCCATCGTATTGAGCGAGGCCCCGCTGTCCAAGAACGTGGCGTCTACCACTCGCGAACAGATTCAGACGATGGCCCGAAAACTTGGCTACCATCCAGACGCCTCTGCCCGCTCGCTCCGCAGACAACGCAGCCAGACCATTGCGGTTCTTGCCTACGACCTTTCCGATCCGTTCTGTATCCCGATCTTGCGCGGCATCCAGTCGGGCTTGCAAGCTACGGACTATGTTCCGCTGATGATGGATGCGCAGACTCAGAGAAGGCTCTTCGACAACTATCTCAAGATGACCCTGGAAATCCGCGCTGAGGCCGCGATCGTCATTGCAAGCTGGGTTTTTGAGGAAGCCAATTTGTTGGCCGACATTGAAAAGAACAACGTCCCGATTGTGATTGTCGGCCGCGATCTCATTGACCGCAGAATCAGCTCCGTGCTTATAGACAATGAGGCAGGTGGAGCGCTCGCAATGCGTCATCTCTATGAAATCGGACATCGAAAAATCGCCGTGATCCGTGGCCCGGAAGAGCTCTTCGACGGCGAGCCTCGCTGGGCCGGCGTGCGCCGCGTCGCTGCGGAAGTCGGCATCGAATTAGATCCCCAGTTGGTCCGCCAATTGCCAAGCCAGCTCGATCCTATCTCCGGTTTCGAGGGCGGGCTGTCCCTCATCAATCAGATCCTGGCTTCGGGCCGGCCGTTTACAGCCGTCATCGCTTTCGACGATCTAACCGCGCTGGGTGTGGTGCGCGGTCTTACCAATGCCGGATTGCGGGTGCCGGAAGATTGCTCTGTGCTTGGCTTCGACGATGTGCTCCTCGCCAAGGTCGCAACGCCGGGCCTCAGCACAATTCGTCAACCGCTAAGGGAAATGGGGTTGTGGGCGGCCAATTGTGTCTTGCAGGCGCTCGAAATGCGGGAAGGGCGCAAGAAGGTGGCGCCACAGTTGTACAAGGCGTCTCCGGAGCTGGTTGTACGCATGTCAACAGCCCGTCCTCGAAGAAGAACGTCAAACACAGCGAATTCCGTGAAGATCGCGCTTGACAGAGTTGAGGTCCTTAGCGAAGACCTTCAACCTTCAGACAGTTGAATCATGGGGTTTTGACAATGACACTGATTGAGAACACGCCAATATGCCTGGCATTCTCCCGGTTGCCGGCGCCCGGCCGCCTCATCAAGGGAGGCTCTCTATTCTGTATGATGTTGCGGCACGAAATTCTGCTCCGCATCGCAGGGATGTTTCGATCTGGGCGCAGCAATGGCCCGATGGACATCCTCACATTTCTCTCCCATAAGGTGTGCATGTGGTCACGAATAAAAGATCTCTGCTTTGTCTCGTTGCCTCACTCGCAATCTCGGTAGTGCTGCGGGCGGAATCCGTTACGCCTCTTCGCGATCAATGGCGTCTGCAATCCGCGTGCAAGCTTCAGGCGACAGGGGAAGCGATTGCGGTCGCAGGATTCAATGTGGAGGGTTGGCTCAAGGCTTCTGTGCCCGGAACGGTGCTGGCCACGCAGGTCGCCGAACGGGAGGTTCCCGACCCGTACTTTGGAACCAACCTGCGAGAAATTCCCGGTACAAGTTATCCAATAGGGGAGGATTTCTCCAATCTGCCTATGCCGGCCGACAGCCCCTATCGCTGCGGCTGGTGGTATCGCCTGGAATTTACAGCGCCCGCTACGGCCCTGCAGGACAAGCATTTCTGGATGCAATTTGGAGGGATCAACTACCGGGGCGATGTTTGGTTGAACGGACATAAAATTGCCGACAAGTCTGAAGTTGCAGGCGCGTACCGGACCTACGAATTCGATGCGACAGAATTCCTCAAGCCCGGCAAAACCAATGTGCTGGCAGTAGAGACCTTCGCCCCCACCGAAAAAGATCTTGGCATCAACTGGGTCGATTGGAATCCTTGCCCGCCGGACAAGGAGATGGGGCTATGGGGCGCGGTCAATCTTGTGACCTCTGGCGCGGTCACAGTGCGTTCGCTCATGGCCGTAACGCACTTTGAAGACGATTCACTTCAGGTTGCGGCCCTCAGCGTCTACGCCGAGTTGCACAATACGACTGCCCACGCGGAGAAGGGCGTGGTCTCCGTTTCGGTTGCAGGAGTGCATTTCGAGCAACCCATCGAACTGGCCGCGCAGGAAGATCGCTCCTTGGTCTTCACACCGGAGCAGCAACCAGCGCTGCGTATTCAACGCCCCCAGGTCTGGTGGCCCTATCAAATGGGCGAGCCTCACCTTGAAAACCTGAGCGTGAGTTTCAGCTCGCAAGGCCGGATGTCCGACCAGCAGACAGTGGAATTCGGGATCCGCGAAATCACATCAGAGCTTACCGCCGAGGGCAACCGCCTGTTTCGCGTCAACGGCAAGCGCATCCTGATTCGCGGCGGCGGCTGGTCGCAGGACATGCTTCTCCGTTCCGACGAAGCTCGTCTGCGCGACCAATTCCGACTGGTCCGCGACCTCCACCTCAACACCATCCGTCTCGAAGGCAAGCTGGATACCGACGCCTTCTTCAACCTCGCCGATCAGCAGGGCATCCTCGTCCTGCTCGGCTGGTGCTGCTGCGATCACTGGGAGCATTGGAAAGACTGGACCCCGGATGATCTCACCATCGCCACCGCATCTCTGCGCGCGCAAATGCTGCGCCTTCGGCAGCATCCCAGCCTCCTTGTTTGGCTCAACGGCAGCGACAACCCGCCGCCTGCGCAGGTTGAGCGCGCATATCTGCAGGTCGAAGCTGAAACCCACTGGCCCAATCCGATCCTGTCGTCCGCCTCGGGCACGACTACCGACGTAACCGGCGAAAGCGGCGTGAAGATGAACGGTCCCTACGACTACGTGGAGCCCAGTTACTGGTATGTGGACCATCGCTTCGGCGGCGCCTTCGGGTTCAATACGGAGACCAGCCCCGGACCGGCCATTGCATCGATGGCCAGCCGGCAGAAGTTTCTGCCCGATCCCGACGCGTGGCCGCCCAGCGACGACTGGAAGTACCACTTCGGTGGCGGTAAGTTCACCAGCCTCACGGTCTTCGACCAGGCCATGGAAGTCATGTACGCGGAGCCGCACTCGGCCGTCGACTACACGCGCATGGCCCAAACCATGGAGTACGACTCCGAGCGGGCGATGTTCGAGGCTTACAGCAAGAACAAGTATGTCTCAACCGGTGTGATCCAGTGGATGCTGAACAACGCATGGCCCTCCATGATCTGGCACCTCTACGACTACTATCTCGATGCGGGAGGCGGATACTTCGGCGTCAAGAAAGCATGTGAGCCCCTCCACATCCAATACTCCTACGACGATCGCTCGATCGTGGTGGTGAACAGCACCTATGCGCTTGCCTCGGGGCTTCATGCAAGCCTTCACGTTCACAACCTTGCGTGGAAGGAGTTGTATACCGCCGACACAAACATTAACGCCGCGGCTGACAGCTCGCAGCGCGCCTTCGACATCCCCGACAACCTCTTTTCCGGCGCCGACAGGATCTTGTTGATCGATCTCAACCTGAAGGACGCCTCCGGCCGCGTGGTCAGTCACAACTTCTACTGGGTGCCAAGCGTGCTCACCACCTTCGATTGGGAGAAAACCGACTACACGCATACGCCTGCCGACCGTCAACCGGACCTTAGCGCGCTCACCCATCTGCCTCCGGCTCGCGTAGATGCCAAGGCGGAGATCGAAGATACACCTCGCGGCCGCGAGGTTCACCTGCATCTTGAAAACACCTCCTCCGCGCTTGCGTTCCAGATCAGCGCCGCTGTGAGGACACCGTCGGGCGGACTCATCGCGCCTGTCTTCTGGTCTGACAACTGGATCGAGTTAATCCCAGGCGAATCCGCCTCGTTGACTGCGCTCCTGCCGCCCAACGCCGGAGACGCGAACATCGTTCAAGTGAGCGGTTGGAACATCGCGGCTGAAACCATCACACCCCACCCATCTGCTCAGCCACGAAGAGAGTAAACCACGCGGGCAACCGCACAGCCGGGAGGACGGCTTCTTGGAGACAATCGGGATCATCATGAATGGCGTGACCGGGCGCATGGGAACCAACCAGCATCTGGAGCGGTCCATCATCGCCATTCGCAGCCAGGGAGGGATCCAGCTGAGCGACGGGCGCCGTGTGTTGCCGGAACCGGTGTTGCTGGGGCGTGACCCTGAAAAGCTGGATGCGCTGGCGAGGCGCTTTGAGTTGGAACGCTGGAGCACCAGCCTCGATGAATGTCTCTCTGACCCCGGCAATAGAATTTACTTCGATGCCCAGGCAACCGTGCTGCGCCCCGCATCGGTGCGCGCGGCCCTGGCGGCTGGAAAGCATGTGTACTGCGAAAAGCCGATTGGCGGAAACTTTCAGGAAGCAATGGAACTGGCGCGCATTGCTGCCGCGGCCAGGCTCAAAAATGGCATCGTGCAGGACAAGCTCTTCCTTCCCGGGATTCTCAAACTTAAGCACGTAATTCAAAGCGGCTCTCTGGGCCGTATATTGTCCGTGCGCGGAGAGTTCGGTTACTGGGTTTTTGAAGGAGGGTCGCAACCAGCGCAGCGACCTTCGTGGAACTACCGCAAGCAGGATGGCGGAGGGATTACTCTGGATATGTTTCCGCACTGGCAGTATCTGCTGGAGAACCTGTTTGGCTCCATCGCTTCGGTCTCCTGCGTTGCCGCTACGCATATCCCCGAGCGCGTGGATGAATCGGGCGCGACGTATGCAGTGACCGCCGACGATGCGGTGTATGCCACCTTTCAACTGGAGAGCGGTGTCCTTGTCCAGATGAACTCCTCCTGGTGCACACGCGTCCACCGCGATGAATTGCTGACGCTGCATGTGGACGGCGATCGGGGCAGTGCCGTGGCCGGATTGCGCGAGTGCGAGGTGCAACCGCGGCCGGCGACGCCGCGCGCCGTGTGGAACCCTGAAATCGCGGACCCGAACAACTACCAGCAGGCGTGGCAGAAGGTTGCAGATACGGCCGCGTTTGATAATGCCTTCAAGGTTCAGTGGGAGATGTTCCTCAGGCACGTGCTTGAAGATGCGCCCTTTTCTAACGACTTCCTGCAGGCCGCGCGCGGAATTCAAATCGTGGAGGCTGGCCTGCGTTCATCGACAGAGCGAAAATGGCAGGACATTCCTCCGCTGACGTTGGAATGCTGAGATTACCCCATGCGCATTCGACTCCCACTTTCGACCGGTCTGGTGGATTACGAGATGAATCCGGCGGGCCCGCTTGCGGCGGTGCCAGGGCCTGCTCCGCGCTCCCGCGAGGTTTTTGCGGCGGCGCATGTGGTGCTCGACCCAGCCTCAGCCGGTTTGCCGCGCCCGGTTTTGGATATGGACGCAACGCTGGCTTTCAGGCGGCATCTCTGGTCGCTTGGCTTGGGCGTTGCCGAAGCCATGGATACGGCGCAGCGCGGCATGGGACTCGATTGGGATCTTGCCAGAGAGCTCATTCGGCAGTCGGCAATGGAGGCAAGCTGCTGCAAGGGACGAATCGCATGTGGGGCAAACACAGACCGACTGGAGGCTGGCGCGCCTCACACGCTCGAACAAGTGCTTGCCGCCTACCAGGAGCAATGCGCGCACATCGAGAGCTGCGGCGCCCAGGTGATTCTGATGGCCAGCCGTGCGTTAGCCCGCTGCGCTCGCGGCCCCGATGACTACCACTTCGTCTATGGACGCCTGCTCGCGCAATTGAAGCGTCCCGCGATTCTTCACTGGCTGGGCGAAGCATTCGATCCACTGTTGAAAGGCTATTGGGGCGATACGGACACGAATCGATGCATGAATGTCGTGCTTCAATTGATCGTCGACAACCGCGCCAGGATCGACGGAATTAAAATTTCGCTGCTGGATAAGGAAAAGGAGATCGAGATGCGCCGCCGTTTGCCTGAAGGGGTTCGCATGTATACCGGCGACGACTTCGATTATCCTGAGCTGATCCGCGGCGATGGAAAGCACTTCAGCCATGCGCTGCTGGGGATCTTCGACGGCGTTGCGCCGGCTGCAGCATGCGCCCTGCGCGCACTCGACCACGGCGACATCCAGGCGTACGAAGAGCTCCTTGCACCCACTCTTCCGCTTTCGCGGCATATCTTTCAGGCGCCTACGTGCAATTACAAGACGGGCCTCGTTTTTCTGGCTTACCTGAACGGCTATCAGAACCATTTTCACATGTTGGGAGGTATGGAGACTGCGCGCTCGATCGAACATTTGGCGGAATTGTTCGTTCTGGCTGACCGTGCGCGCCTGTTGATGGACCCGGAATTGGCGATTAGCCGCATGAGTGGCGTTGCAGCGAACAGCGGTTACGCAGGCAGCGCGCCATGACCACACCGGATCTGTCTCGTCTCAGTCTGAACCAGATCACGACGGAGAATTATTCCCTCAAGGAAACCGTGGATGCCTGTGTGGCGGAAGGGATTGGATGGGTAGCCGTCTGGCGCCACAAAATTGAGCCCGCAGCCGCGGCCGCTGCGCTCATACGGGACGCTGGCCTGCGCGTCTCCAGTCTCTGCCGCGGAGGTTTCTTTCCCGCATCGACTGCCAGCGAACGCCGACTGCGCGTGGTAGACAATCTGCGTGCCATCGACGAGGCGGCCGCGCTTGGTGCTGAATTGCTGGTCCTGGTGTGTGGCCCCGCTCCAGACCGGGACCTGGATGCAGCGCGCTCAATGGTTGCGGAAGGCGTGGGTGAGATTGTCGATCACGCGCAACAGTGCGGGATTCGGTTGGGAATTGAAGCGCTGCATCCCATGTACGCTGCCGAGCGGTCAGTCGTGGTCACTCTCAATCAAGCCAATGATCTTGCCGCTCAATTCGACGCTGCGCATGTCGGGGTCGTTGTCGATGTCTATCATGTCTGGTGGGATCCGCAGGTGTACATCGAGATTGCTCGCGCAGGCCCACGGATATTCGGCTTTCACGTCTCTGACTGGCTGGTTCCAACCACCAGTCTGCTGATGAGCCGGGGAAAGATGGGGCAAGGCGTAATCGAGATTCGCCGCCTGCGCCACGCAGTGGAAGAGGCCGGATACCATGGGCCCATCGAAGTGGAGATCTTCAACGAAGAACTCTGGCGGACGCCGTTACGGGAAGCTGTTCAGCAGGTGCGGCGGAGCTACCTGGAATCGGTCGAGGGATGAGAAGCGAAATGAACCTCACTGCGGTCGATGGCGGAAAATGGCAGAGGGCCGCTTCGCGATGACTTCAATTGCCGTCAAGCCGGTCGTTCTCGTCTCCTCGAATGCGCGTCTCTTCGAGTCCTTCTTCGATGCCGGGCTGACGAGCCGGTTGTCGCAATTGGCCGCCTGGCAGCGCAGCCCCGCACGCGCCGTGACGCAGGCACTGCGGAAGGCTCTGTTCAATGCCGAAGCGCTCATCACAACGTGGGACAGCCCGCAGTTCTTTCCTGAAAACCTGACAGACTGGGCGCCATCGCTTCGGTTGATTGCGCATTGCGGAGGCACCGTGAAGACGCGTTTTGCGCGCCCATTATTTGACCGGCTGGTGATCACCAACGCTCCCGAGCCGATGGCACGTCACGTCGCCGAGTTGGCAGTGACCTTCCTGCTCTATCTGGCGCGCGATGTCGATCGCTATCGCGCGGCATTGCGCCATCCATCGAATGCAATCTATCGGCAGTTGCACCTGTCCGGGGGCGGAGAGCAGACCATTCTCGGCGCCGAGGTGGGAATGATCGGCTTCGGCCGGATTGGGCGCACCATTCAAGAGCTTCTTGTTCCCTTCGGCACTCGGCTCCTGGTTCATGACCCTTATGTCAAGTCGGCAGCAGCCCCTCCGCTGATGCGTTTCGCGCCATTGGAGGAAGTACTTGCCGGCTCGCAGATTCTCCTCCTGGCCGCCGGCCTGACCGTCGAGACAACCGGGCTGCTCAACCGCAAACGCCTCGGGCTGCTGCCCCGTGGAGCGGCAATCATTAACGTGGCGCGCGGAGGAATCATCGACATGAGTGCTCTCGCGCCCATGGTTCTTCGCGGCCGCCTGCGTTGTGCGCTCGATGTGACCGATCCGCTGGAGCCGTTGCCCTTGCGCCATCCGCTTCGAAGAGCGAATGGCGCGATCCTCACTCCACACGTGGGCGCCATCTCCCGTTCGGTTCGTCATCAAATCGCTTCCGTGGTTCTGTCCGATGTTGATCGCTTCTTTCGCGGCGCAGCGGTCGAGAACCGCGTGACCTCTGCCATGCTCGACAGGATGACATAAAAATGAAAATCGGTTTCTCCACCCTCGCCTGTCCTTCATGGAGCCTCGCCGCCGCGATCGAACACGCGCACGCGCTTGGTTTCGACGGAATCGAACTTCGGTTTATTGACAATAGCGACCGCCTCTGGGAACTTCCCGAGCTTCGCGGCTCCGGACTCAAGGAGACTCGCGACCGGCTGGCTTCGCTCGGGCTCGAAATTCCCTGCGTGGATACAAGCTGTTTCTTCCACTACACGGAGGAGAGCCAGCGGCTGGAATCGCTGCAGATGGGCCGTGCGATGGTGGAACTTGCTGCTGCGCTGGGCGCGCCGGGCATTCGCGTCTTTGGAGACCGCGTGCAACCCGGTGCGGACTTTTCGTCGACAGCGGCCTGGGTCGCCGACGGCATTCACCGGCTTGCGGAATTCGCGCAGCCCGCCGGGGTCGGAGTCTGGCTTGAGAGTCACGGCGCATTTGCCTGCGCTCGGGAGACCATGAGCGTGCTGCGCGCAGCCGCCTGCTCAAATGCTGGAGTGGTGTGGGATCCCTTGAATGCTTATTCGGAGTTCGGTGAGGAACCGGCCGCAGGTTGGCGACAACTGGAAGGATCCGCCCGTCACGTCCACATCAAGGATGCTGTCCGCCTCCACGGTTCTTCGCCCAGCGAACCATGGGAACCGGTGATGGTGGGCGATGGGGATTTCCCCGCACTCGCAGTGATTCACTTGCTGCGCCAGGAAGGCTACCGGCGATTTATCTCTTTTGAGTGGGAGAAGCGCTGGCATCCGCTCATCCCCGATGCGGAAATCGCATTGCCCCAGTTCATGCGATGGATGCGCGCTGCAATGGAAGCTTGAGCCAACCATCGCATCGTGCGGTTCAAGCTGTGTAGAGAGTTTGATTGAGCGCCGCCGCCCGCGGCGTGGAGAGCAACGCCAGGCGTCCAGGCCAACAAAACGGAGCACCGTCAATGAAAACCGCGAATCCACTCGACCTCGTCATCATCGCGATTTACATGTTGGCCATGGTAGGCGTCGGGTTCGCTTTCATGCGCTTCAACAAGGGAGCATCCGATTATTTCAAGGGTGGCAATCGTATCCCCTGGCTGGTGGCTGGGCTGAGCTGCTTCATGAGCGGATTCAGCGCCTGGACCTTCACAGGCGCCGCCGGCATTGCCTATCGCGACGGCATTGTGGTGATTCTGCTTTACATGGGCAACGCGCTCAGCTTTCTGCTCGGTTTTTTCGTTTTCGCGCAGCGCTGGCGCAGGTCGCGCGTCACCACAACCATGGCGTACCTGGTTGAGCGGTTCGATGAGAGCACGCGCCAGACTTTCTCCGTGGTCAGCGTTTTCTTTCAGCTCTTTGCCGGAGCCAGTGTGCTCTATGGCCTGGGGTTGATCGTAGCTTCCACCTGCGGGTTTCCCATCGTCTGGACCATTTTCGTCTCCGGTGCACTGGTCCTCATGTACTGCATGCTGGGGGGCCTTTGGGCAGTCGTTGTTGCTGACTTCCTTCAGGCCGCGATTCTGATTCCTTTTTGCCTGGTGTTAGTGGCCGCGGCCCTGCTGCGCGTAGGGGGATTGTCCGGCCTGTACCACTCGCTTCCCCCGCACATGGTCTCCCTGCATCTGCACGGGCAATACAACTGGGCTTACGTGGCATGCTGGACTCTGATGGTGAGCGTGGGTTACAACACAGGCGTGATGGCACAGCGATACTTCAGCGTGGACACCGAACAATCGGCTAGGAGAGTCGCCCTGACCTGCTTTTTGTTCTTTATTGCAGGAGCTTTCATCTGGTTCATTCCACCGATGGCCATGCGTGCCGTTTATCCCGATCTTGCAAGGGTCTTGCCCCAATTTGCCAATCCGCATGAAGCTGCTTTCGCCGCCGCCAGCATGACACTTCTACCCAACGGACTGATCGGCATCATGCTTGCGGCAATGTTCGGTTCATCCATGGCGAG
>Ga0302140_10004359_pt1 | contig 18028 bp, 15 predicted proteins | sample I_Bog_E1_1_FD_202095 | JGI IMG/M metagenome (GOLD analysis project Ga0302140, IMG submission 202095) | Peat permafrost microbial communities from Stordalen Mire near Abisko, Sweden - I_Bog_E1_1 | ecosystem: Environmental > Terrestrial > Soil > Wetlands > Peat | place: Sweden: Abisko, Stordalen... | reverse complement strand
CCAAAACCTTATTCAAATTCCTTATTTTATTGACAGTATCTGATAAAGCTATCGAATCATGCCTAATTTAATATTCTAACTAAATTCCTCATAATAACTCAAAACCTGATATCTTTCCTTTTTTTCTCGAATTTCTGATTATTAGTCGACCCCACATATTGTATCAGAAAATTCAAGGTATCAGTCATATTCTTCACAGCCCCCCTCCAACTATCCCCAATCCCAACTAAGCTCAAGAAGCTATGCCTTAAAGCATCTATTAAGAGAAAACTAGCTCCTGATTTCTTCTCCAAATCGAAAAGAATAGCTTCAGTGCGACATTTATGGAAAAAGTCCTTATATTCAATCTCTGCTAGTCCAGGATGTATTATCGCTGGGCAATATATTAGGAACTTCTCTATGATTACCTTGGCTTTTGAATCTTCTTCACGAGCTTTAATATTATAGATAAATTAATAAAAGTCATAAAATACTTACATTCTAATATATTATTTGTGGCATTATTATCAATGATTTGAGAGATTTGTTCAGCATAATGCCTGCCATTGAAAGGATCTGACTTTCCCTTTACCAGGAACTCAAAATAATATAGAATCGATGTAAAATCGTTCATAAAACAATCCAAGCCAATAAGCCAAAACAAAGGAAAAGAACTTTTGACTAAAGGATCTGGAAATATCAATAGATCCACTGTCACATATCCGAAAACGTCTTCTTTCAAGAGATTCTTCACAATCCCATCGCATATCGAAGATAAATTGAAGGTATTAACGTTTCTATTGGGCATTAAATAGCCAATATTGCGGAATTCCGCCCCACAGAGCTTTTCATAGGTCGCCTTTACTTGGAATTCGCCTGAAGGCTCGATAAATAAGGCCACTGAAGTCGATATGATCTGTTCAGGCTTGACATTAGGAGGAGTTCCCTCTATAACCCCTCCTTGTTTCAACAATTCATCTAAATATTCTCTATAATTTCTATAAAGAAACGGACATGCCATCACAGTCTTGATCCCAACCAGCTAATTCATTAATAAAATATATTACTAATATTAATTAATTTGCGTACGTTTTTTATGATAGTATGAAATTCGCTGATTTCCTCAGGTATTCCAATGAGGGTCTTATTGGCTTTGAGTCCATTTATCAGCCTCGCAGTGTCTAAAGTAAAGGTGGCTATGCCTCTTCCCACGAATTCATTATTTATCTTAAAAATCCAAGTGCTGATATTCTGATTTTCATATATCAATAGCACCAATTCATTCAGGAATTCCTCCTCATTGGAGAATTTCGAGGAACTTGGTGGAATTGGAAGGTTGCATTGAAGAAAAAGTTCTCTTGAGCCTTTTTTACTGGAAAAATTGGCTGCGGTTATTGGGTTTCCGCAAAAACAAGGGATCTTCAAATGTTTAGCTATATTCAAGTCGTTTTCACCTGGGTATCCAGTTATGATATAAGCTGGCTTCAAGCCGATTATTTTCTTGATGGTTTTTAATGCCTGAGGGGAAAATAGCAGCTTTTTGGAAGTGGAAAATGTATAGGGCAAGTATTTGGAGCCTTCGGGATAAAGGAAATGGACCCGATCCTTGAAAGCGACTAATTCACTGATTTGTAATACTTTACTATAATAATTGATGATTTCCTCATCTAATTCTATCGGAGTGATATAGATGATCTCAATGAGATTATCTTTACAAGAGAAAATCCTTGATATTTGAGTATTCGCACGTTGTAGGAAATTCTCCATTGTTAACCTTTGATCCTCACTATAAGAGAAACTATTCAAATGCAATTCCACACGCTCGATCCCTTTGATATCTGGCCATTCCTTCTTGAACTTCTTCAAAATCTGTCCATAATCATCCATAAATTCTGAAAAATTCACCTTAATAGTTTTCTTAGTCTTCATATATAGCTTATAAATCTTCCAGCATTGTTGGATCCTGTGAACCATTTTTTCTCTTTGTTTTTTTCTCTTTAAATCACGTTTTATTTGTAACGCCCGCCAGAACCTCTGAATGCAAATAGTAGCCTGTTCCTCGGCTTTAGGGCCTCGGAACTTGCGAGCTGGCAACTTCATTGAGTTCTTTATGATCTCCTTATTGAGGATACAGGATACCAATTGAGGCTTATCTACTTTGCCAGGGAAAGTAGCAAGGAGAAGCAGCTTTTCAGCATTGATATCAACGAATTTTATCTGATTTTCATCTAATAATACCTCTAGTTTTTTGATAAGACTCTGTATGAAAGACCATGAGCCTTGATTATATTTACGAAATAGTTGAAAAGATGGCTCAGTTTCACAAAAACGGCCCTTTTTGATTGAAAGTTTCACGTTTTTCCAGGAAATCACTCGTTTTTCACAGCTTTTCAAAGGCTTTTGCGAGATCGAACGAATTAACGGTCGTTTGGATTTAAGGGAATCATCGATGGCCACCTGTTTTTCAGTGATAAAGGTCTTAGTGTCCAGATGAAGGTTCAAAGTCTCATCTTTTGTCAATAAACTCTGATTAATAGGCTGTTTTTTCTTCAAAACTAAGGGTTTTTCCTTAATCCTTAAAAAAATATATAAAACATTTATCAAGAAATTTATTTATATGCACTTTATTAGATAATTAGTCAAAGGAGGGTTTCTTTCAAAAGCTGGAGCCAAATCTAGATCCTTTGGAATTATACCGTTATTTATCAGATCTGAAAGGCCTCTTTGGGCTTCTTTTTCTGAAAGAGGAGGTAAATCGCAAAAAGGGTCGTTTCTCATATCTTTTGATAATATTTTGATGGGGTGATATACTATATATACAGAAAAATAGAGTTTTTTAGAGAGAAATCTTAAGAAACTTGTCTCGATTTTCCGTTTGCTAAGGTCAAATCGTTTCTGGCCCTGAGAAACCGGCTTTCTTTAATATTTTTGATTAGAAAAATCTCAATAATTTTTCAAATAGAAGTTACATTTTCTCAGGTTTCGGATAGGAATGTGAGTTCAGAAAAGAGGTTTCGAAGTCTTGTCCTTTCATAGGCTGATTATTGATGAATTTTTCTAGAACATTAGATTGTGAAATCGGTGGTTTCATAGAAAGGATTGGAAATTTCACCAGTTCTGGTTCATTCTTCTGATCTTTGATCTTTCATAGTGGTTTTTATATGAAAATATATGAAATTATTAGGGATTTCATACATTTTTAACATAGATTTGGAGCTTTTGATCGATTTTGGATTCGAATTTCTGCAATTGATGGATCATTCTACCGAAGAAAATCTTAAGATCATTGGCAGAATCTGGAAAAACGTTAAATTCAAGGTTGGGGTTTTTTAGAAACTTTCAGAATAGTTGGACACTGAAAAGGAGTCGAATTGATGTGATAAATACTTCAAATTATCAGGATTCGTCTCGATGAAAAACTCATTTTCTCTGTTTTTCTCATTTTCCATCGTTTTTCTTCTTATTTTTCGCTTATTTGTGAAATTTGAATAAAAATTATAAAACTTCTGAATTTTTCGAATTCATTTATTGAAAAAACTCCAAAAGTCAATGCAAAAAACCATCGAAACCCCGCTTCTTGAGGAAAATCAAGATGTCAGGCATTCAAATCCTTTAAGTATTACTCATACTCGCAGTTCTCAAAATATCAAGACTTTAAACACTGCGATGTCCAAACGCAAATCGATTTGGGAGGATCTTCCTGATCGTGAGATCAAATTCAATGAAACCACGCAAAATTTCCAACATAATAAGATCAATACCAGCAAATATACTTTGAAGACCTTTATTCCGAAAAATTTTATTGAACAATTCTCGAAAATGGCAAATATCTATTTTCTAATCATAGGGATCCTGCAAATGATCAGGGAAATCAGCGCCACTGATGGAGTGCCTACGATATTATTCCCACTCATGGTTATTTTAATAGTGTCGGGAATCAAGGATTTGTTTGAGGATTTGAAGAGAAAACGGTCAGATAATGATGAAAACAATCGCGAAACCGTGGTTTTGGAGAACGGAGAGTTCAAAAAGACGACTTGGGAGAATTTGAAAGTGGGGAATATCGTGAAAATAAAGGAAAATGAGTTTTTCCCTGCAGATATGCTGTTGTTGACCAGCAGTGATTCAAAGGGAATTTGTTATATCGAAACCAAGAATCTTGATGGTGAGACGAATTTAAAAAGAAAATCCGTGGCCAAAGATTTGGCTTTCATGAAGAATTTCAGCGAAGAACAGGTTTTTTAAAGAATATGTAGATATTTTTATTAAGAAAACTGCTCTTAGTTATGGAAATTAGACGACAGATACAATTACGAAAAGCCAAATCCTTTTCTTTACAATTTTAAAGGTTCTTTTCTCAACAATTTCAAATAACATATCATATATAATATATATATTAAGGAAATATAATAATTCATGGAGAAAACATAATGAAAATACCCTTAGATAACTCGAATTTCGTGCTTCGAGGCTGTAGTCTCCGCAACACTCATTATATAATCGGGATCATCTCCTATACTGGCCATGAGACTAAAATCATGTTAAATTCCACGAAAGCCAGAGCCAAACGAAGCAAATTAGAAAGCGCCATGAACAAACAAATTATCATAGTCTTTATATTCCAATTGATCTTCTGTCTATTTTCCTCATTATATGGCGCTGTTTGGTATACCCATCATTCAGAAGAACTCTCATATCTTGAAATCGATAGAAATAGAGCAGAAGACAACTCTTTCGCCTATAATCTTATAGTGAGATATGGTAATTGGTTGATAATATTCCAGAATTTTGTGCCGATTTCATTGATGGTGACTTTGGAAATGGTCAAATTCATTCAAGGCATCTTCATTTCTAATGATCTCAAGATGAAAACTAAAGATACAGGAACCATGGCTTCTGTTCATACATCGAGCTTAAATGAGGAATTAGGACAAGTCGAATATATCTTCAGTGATAAAACAGGCACTTTAACGTGTAATTTCATGGAGTTTAAGAAGGTATCAATTTCAGGAGAATCTTATGGGGAAGATCGGTCTTTAACTCAACAGGAATTCGAACAAAAACCCAAGGTTTCCAATGTCGATTTTAAAGATCAAGTTTTCTTCAATCGTTTGAAAGAAGGAAATAAGGCGATTGAGTAATTAATAATAAACTTTTATTGGATTTTTTTTTTATAAGAGAAACCTTATTTGGCATGGCATTGTGTCATACCATTATTGTGGATAATGATGAAAAGGGGGATATGGTATATAATGCATCGAGTCCTGATGAATTGGCATTGGTTAATTGGGCAAGGTTTTGCGGATGTGTCTTTTTGGGGATGGATGAGAATAATTTTGCGATGGTTTCTTATAATGACAAGATCTATAAATTCGAGATCCTACAGATTCTGGAGTTTAATAGTTCCAGGTGATTTTACATTGATAGTTAAGTTAAATTATTGAAATTATATAGGAAAAGACAATCAATTATTGTGAGAAACGAGGCCAATAATGAAATTGTTCTTTATACTAAAGGAGCTGATAGTGTAATAGAGAAAAGATTGAAGAATAAAGAGTTTCAAATCTAACTTTAATTATTAATTCTATTATATTTGCATTTAAATATAGCAATATTATTAAAGAAACAACATGGAAAAACCTTGAAAGATATGCAGTTGATGGCTTAAGAACCTTGGTTCTAGCCAAACGCAAGATCACTCTAAAGGAATACTCAGAATGGGCTATAAAATATAAGGAAGCTTTGGCTTCTCTCGTGATGCGAGATGAGAGAATGGAAGAAATGCAGGAACTCATAGAAATCGATTTCGAGTTATTAGGAGCTACGGCCATTGAGGATAAATTACAAGATGATGTGGGGTCAGCAATTGTCTCTTTGAAAGCTGCTGGGATTAAATTCTGGGTTTTAACTGGAGATAAGATAGAAACAGCGATAAATATAGGATATTCTTGCAAGCTGTTGAATGATAAATTGGAGAAGGTGATTATCGATGGGAAGGAAGTTATGGAAGTGGAGAAGATTCTTGATGAGAAGCTGGATTATATCAAAACTAAGAAAAGAGGCAGACAACTTGCTTTGGTTATTTCAGGGGATGCCTTGATTCATTGCAACAAAGGAGTCAATGCTCATAAAGTAAAATATTTTAAAAAAATATTATTTGATTTTTCTTTACTTTTTTAAATATCAGTTAATTCGTTTGTCAGAATCCTGTTCCGCAGTTATCGCATGTCGGGTTTCCCCCAAACAAAAACAAGAAATCGTTTCTCTCGTGAAACTCCATGTATCAATTTTTATTCTCTTTTCTCCTTTAAATCTAATCTTCGAAAAAAGAAACCAAACGCCACAACCCTCGCAATAGGTGATGGTGCCAATGATGTGAATATGATAACAGCAGCTCATGTGGGTGTAGGCATTCGTGGAGTTGAAGGACAACAAGCAGCCCGAGCCTCAGATTATGTGATAGGAGAATTCAAATTTCTAAGAAGACTCATCCTATATTATGGTAGAGAGTCCTACCGAAGAAATTCTAATCTCATTTGTTATAATTTCTTCAAAAACATGGTTTTGGTGTTGCCTCAATTCTGGTATGGTTTCTTGAATGGATTTTCAGGCCAAAACATCTATAATCCTTTTCTTTATCAATTATATAATATTATCCATGCTTCGATCCCCATAGGTGTCTATGGAGTGTTAGATAAGGAATATAGTGGTCATTTTCTCATGGAGAACCCAAGCTTATATTACCTCGGATTGAAAAACCAGCTCTTTACTTGTCTATATTTTTGGAAATGGATTATATTTGGAGTATGGCAATCTTTTTTCCTGAGTTTCGCCACCTTTTATGCCATGGAAATGAATTTCATTGATTCAAATGAAGGCTACAATTTCATTTTTTGGGGCTCGGGAATGGTGATTTATGGAGCTGTTATCGTGAATACGAATTTGAAAGTGTTGATTTTCAGTAATACGCATTCTTTATCAAGCGTATTGATAATATTGGGAAGCATTTTATCATTTTATTGGTTATATGCTATCACGAGTGAATATGTAGTGGAAACCAGTGATTATCATTGTTCCATAAGGTTTTTTTTTTTCTGATTCTTCATGAGTTTTTGAGAGAAAAAAAAAAGGACTTGGAAAGCTGGGAACTTTTATCTGTTGATGTTTATGTTGATAGTGATAACCACAATGTTTGATATGGGTTTTGAACGATATAAACGTGAAGATTTTATAGATTTTTCTTTATAATTTATGGGTTTTGTTCAGATTTAGGCAATAAACGCATCTTGATTGAAGAAGATGAAGTGGAAATGTTGGATTTGGTGTATTTTAAGCTATTTATCATTAAATTATCTATTAATTCTTTATAAGTCCAATGGAAAAACCAGAACAAGAGAAAAAACCAAAGAAATGTGAAAAAAATTTTAATTTTATAAAACCACATTTCCTTAATTTTTTATAAAGATACTGGATATGCCTATAGTCAAGATGAGCCGAATGATCAATATTACGATTTCGCGGAAAATTAAGAAGAATCTCCCTTTTTTTTGGATGCAAATTCCTTTAAAAACCCAAATTTTGACTTTGAATATTAAAAATTCTTTATTTCCTTATTAATAATCCATAAAAATCAAAAAAAATCAATAAAAATCCTTAAAAAATCATTAAAAACATGGTTAAACCTCCAATTTGTCTTTTAAATTTCGATTCTTTGCAATTTCTATCTAATTTCACTAAGAAACTTCCCAAATTCAACTATCCCCTTCACATTCTCTATAAAAACCTGAGCCAAGTATTCACAAAACCTCAGGCAGTTGAACATATAAGACCTTTCTTCGAAGTTAATAACAAAGATTTGCAAATAAATCCTCAACAGATTTTCTTCCCCTCAGATTATCTTCATAATCTCATAGATTCCTATATGAAAAATCTTGATAATAATCTGATTCTTCTCTGCGGAGAAGAGGAAAATATCAATAAATTCGCCTCTAATATGAATTATACGAATTATTTGACAATGAGTGAATATTGTAAGCTTTTTCCTATTTTAGTGCCAATTTCCAAAAGAACTAGACAGGAAATAGAGCCAACCAAAGTCAAAATCATTAGAAGAATGCCTTTTCTTGGAAGAAAGAGCTTCAACTACCCTTTTCAAATAAAGGCTGTGTTTTTCTTAGGCGATGTCATTGATTGGGAGGAATATGGCCAAGTTATCATAGATTTGATGTCTACAAAGGATGGAAATATAGCCAAGAAATTACCAGAAAAGGCTGTTGAGCCACATATACCGATTTATTTCACTTCCAATGAAATATTCAGTTATGATGAAAAAGGCAATAAAATCATGGGACTTGGGGCGTTGAAAGAAACCTTGAATACTTGTTATAAACTGATTTATAAGAAGGAGCTAGTTTTTAATGAAAATGAAAAAGCGAGTCCAGAAGAAGAAATTTTGACTTTTATTGGTAATTTTCTTTCAAATAAAGGGTTTTTCTAATGTTTTTATAGAAAGGAAATGTAGAGACACGGGTGCTTTCGATGAAAAAGAGAAGATTTTCTATGATAACAAGAAAAGCCTTTTATTTGAAAATGCAGGTCGCTTAGGTTGGAAGACTTTCTTATTGGATTCTGCTAAATAATGAATAAAAAAATAAAAGTTTTTTTTTTAAAAAACCTTTTAATTCTGAGAAAAAAAACAACAAAATAAAGAAATTTTTCTTTAAAAATAATGATTTTATTTATATAATAAGTCCCTGAACCTAATAAAACCCTTTGAATTTATTAAATTATATAATCAGTATTGCTAATAATTTGTTGCTGTTTTTTTTTCCGCATATATAAAGCTAACTCGTTTTCCGGATTTTTATAATAAATCCTTAATTTCCAAGAAGCTAAGTTATCTATTAATTTCAAAATTCGTCCCTAAAAGTAAAAATACTCATAAAACTAATCCTAATCCACACAAAACCATGTTTTCAAAGAACCTATTCCTCAAAAAGCCCTTAATTATTGATTCTGAGGATGAACTCGATTCTAATGGACAATCCTCTCAGCCTTTATATTTCTTCAATGAAAGCTCTTCATTTCTGACTTCCCAATGGAACCTCTTCGCAGATCCTCCTTTCTTTTATAACCAACAGATCAATTCCCATGAAATCCTGGTTCCTTCAAGTCCTGATGAATCCTTGAAGTCTTTTAGAAGAGACACACAAGAGAAAAACAGAAGAAAAAAGCAGAAAAAAGCAGAAAAAATGGGGAAAACAGAGAAATTCCCTCTTTTTTCAAACCCAAATTTATTGAAACGTGTGTTTTCTGATCTATCACAGGAAAAATCCTCCATATCAGAGTCCTGGCCTTTATTCCTAGGCAGTTTCGTGTTTAAAAGTCCTTATTTAGTCAATAGCAGTCAGATTTCCGAATTATTGCAAATAATGCCTAAAATTGAGGTTTTTACACTTCTAATTGAAGATTCCTCTCATAAGAAACATAATGGCACTTTCCAATTTAAAATCGAAGCGGAATCTTTGAAGACTTTCCTCAGGGATCGAAGAGGATTCGAATGTTCTTTGAGCCATTTCTGCGATAAAATGTGGAGTTTCCTCCTTTTGTTCAAAATAGTCGAACTCAAAGCCGAGGTCTTATCTGAATATAACGAGACTTTTGGGAAAGGGGTCCTTTTCAAAATCGATGTTTTTCTCAAGGCAAATGCGATAAAAAAGAATTTCAACATCGAAGAAACCCTCAATAGACTCGATCAACAGAAAAATAGGATCTTTTCAGCAGAGGAAAACTCCTTTCGAAAAGATGAATTTCTCAGATATTGCAAGGAATCTCTGATTATCTTAATAGATCTATTGAAATTGAAGAAGGTGCGGAGTTCTCTGATCGAACTGAAACGGAAAATCACACTTTTCAAGAAATATGCCAATAATTATCAATTTTATCCTGATCTTTATTGCAAGGAAGAACCCTTGATTTATCATATAATTGCCAATAGAAAAAGTAGCATTTTTGATCAGGAAGATGATAGGACGATCAAGCTATTTACTCAATTTTCTATTTTCCCTGAAGATAAGGAAAAACCTCAATTCGATCAGGAAAAACATAAGGAATTCCTCTTTTTCATGAATTCCAACCAATTCGCCAATCATCAAACTCCTGTCGAAATGAAGACCTCTTTGCATGAATATCAACAACAAGCCTTATCATGGTTTCTTTTTAGGGAAGGCCAATTGACAGAAAGGGAATTATATAAGGATAATTCCATGGAAATCAATAGGAAACTCAATCCAATTTGGGAAGAATATAAGCTAATAGATGGGAAATCGCTTTATTTCAATATTTTCACTGGACAAATATCATTCGAATTCCCGGATCAAATCTTTTGTCAAGGTGGGATCTTAGCTGATGATATGGGTCTAGGCAAAACAGTTATGGCTTTGAGTCTAATTCATTCTAATAAGCCTAAACAACTTAAGAGACTCAAACCTTTTATATCAAAATATGTGAAAACCAATGAACCTGTTGATGTTTATGGTTCTAAAACATTGATTATTGTGCCTTTATCAATCCTTGACCAATGGCATCATGAAATCCAGCTTCATTCCCATGAAAACACTATAACTATAGGCACTTATTATGGTCCATCACGGAAAGCCTTCGATATAACAGGTTTTGATGTGATTCTTTTGACTTATGATGGCTTGGTTCAGGAATATAAGCAATTTAAAAAGACTGGGAAATCGCTTTTATTTGAAAATTCTTGGTTACGAGTGATTCTTGATGAGGCTCATTATATAAAGAACCGGAAATCCATGCGAAATGAATCCTGTTGTGCCCTAAATGCGAAATTTCGTTGGTGTTTGACAGGAACTCCCATACAAAACCAGCTAGATGACTTATATTCCTTATTGAAATTCCTCAGAGTTGAGATCTTAGGCGAGGAATATATTTATTGGAACAATTATGTCAATAATTCCAATGATTATATGTGCGTTTTGAAACAAATCGTCGGTCCGATTTTATTACGTCGGACCAAAAGTTCAGTTGATGATAAAGGCAACATTATATTGAAATTACCAGGAAAGAATTTGAATGTTGTTAAGGTGATCATGCAAGAAGAGGAAAGGAAGGTCTATGATAGTTTATATGAACAAAGTCGGAATAAATTCCTGTTTTTCCTAAGGAATGGCACCGCCCTGAAGAATTTCTCAGGAATCTTTGCTATGATCATGAGATTAAGACAATGTTGTGATCATCCTTCATTGATATATCGGGCATTAGAAAATAATGAGGTGGAAGAAGAAATCAGGAACTTTCTCTTGGATAAAGTCGAGAATAAGAAGAAGATATCAGAGGAAAGTGATGATGAAACTGAGGAAAATGATCCCTATGATAACAATATGATGAAAACTAACATTAATGAGGATTTCCTTGAAAATAATGAGGAAATCAATACTTTTTTGAAGAATTCAATCCCTGAATTGATTGAGAAAATGAAAGAAAATAATTTCGAAAATTGCCCTATCTGTTTCTCTGATATGATCGAACCCACATTGACCAAATGTTGTCATATCGCCTGTTTCGAATGTCTCAGTAAAGCCATCAGACTTAATAACACATGTCCGATATGTAGAAGCTTGATCTCTCAGAATCAAATCCGTAAGATTAGCAGGTATTTTTCTTAATTTTTTCATATAAAAAATTTAATGAAATTTCGATCGAATAAAGCGGTTGTGAATTCGACCCCAAAAATTATCAAAGAACAGCCAAAATCTCTAAGATATTGGAAACCGTTTCCGAAGCCGTATCACGTGATGAAAAAACTGTGATATATACTCAATTCCTTGGGGTAATCAACATCTTATCTCATGAATTCACTTCTTTGAATATTCCCCATTGCGTAAATATTCTCTCAATAAAATCCCAATATAATTTAAGGTTTTTTTACTTTTTCTCATAGAGATTACAAGGCTCCATGTCCTTGAAAGATCGAAAACACTTTCTTGCTAAATTCAGTGATGACCCAAATATTAAGATCATGCTTATTTCTCTAATGGCAGGCTCTGTGGGTTTGAACCTGGTTTCAGCCAATAATGTGATTTTAGTGGATCCATGGTGGAATCCAGCAGTGGAGGAACAGGCTGTAGAGAGATTACATAGAATAGGTCAAGTTAAAGATGTGAATATATATAAGTTCATCTCAATAAACACTGTGGAAGAGAAGATGTTGGAGGTCCAGGAAAGGAAAAAGGACTTGAGAAATCGGTTATTTGATTGCGACAAAAATAAAATCAAAAGAGACAATCTAGAGGATTTTAAGAACATCTTCAAAGCCGATTAAAGACTAATAACTTATGAAATTTAAAGAAATTTATTTTTCTATAATAAAATGATAATGCTGAAAAAGAACATATGAATTAAAATGCCTTAATGAAAAAAACTTAAAAAAAGAAGCATTTTTCTTTAAATATCATCTATATAATTAATTATAATTAAAACTTTACAAAGTCCTTGTTCAATGAATAACAAGATTTTCCTTGAGGAAACCAAAACGAAACAATTCCTTCTTCGTCTTCGGAATTTCCTCATCAAAGACTTCTTCAAAACCATCCATTCGATCCCACGAGGGGTCCTTTATAGTTCCCTTCTCATACTTGTGCATTATTTCCAATTGTTCTCCTTTGCTTTTGGAGGCAACTTCTCCTACGGCCAAACCGAAATTTCTATTCTTTTTCAAAAGGTCTGTGTATATGCCAAGATCTTCCCTCTTTTGACTGTCGTTTCAAGCATGTCTGAAGATCTTTCAATGAAAATCTGGCTGATTTTGGCTTTTGTTCTCAATATCACTTGGATAATGTTGGTGTTTATCCAAGGCATTTTTTCTGATAGAAAGGAATATAAGATGAAAAAAATCATGATGCTCTCCACAACACTAATCTTCCAATTATATCATTGGATGTTTTTCCTCACCTTTATGCAGGTTTCTCTCGAATACATTTTCCAGGGCGATGGTCAAATCATATATCTCATCCTAGGTGTAATGAACCTTCTCTTGACAATTTCTATTGGCTTGGTGAATCAACGTTTCGAAACATCGTATCTCTTCAAAATCACGGATTTTCTCGAAAGAAGACCCAGTTTCTACTTTTATGCGAGTTTCGGTTGCAAAATCATTGTGATTTTCATCTATACATTGAAACTGGAGATGGATATCAATATATGGGCTCATTTCTTCTTATCTTGGTTGCTAATTATCGAAGCTGTGGAGAAGTTTTCCTTTATAAACTTCATCATAATGCAGGTCTATAGTGCTCTTTCCTGCATATATGCCTATGTGATAGTGGCCTATATCTTGTTATATTACCTCAATCAATACCAAATAAGGACCTTTGATCTCGCATTTTCACTATGCATTTGTCTACCGGTATTGATAAAGATCTCATTAAACCTATATGATTATATCCATCAGAAATGTCTATTGTTAAATCTGGAGAAAGTCACCAATATCACGCTTCTAGATCAATCAGTTCGAGTCCTTTATCATAATTTGAAGCATTGTAAAAACAATAAACATTCCTTATTACAAATCGAATCTTGGATCATCGATCATATCCGAATCTGCAATGATCCCACATGTCTTTGTAAGCCTTTTCTTAAGAAAAACCCCAATTTCGAAGGCAGTATCATACTTAAGAAGAAGCTCACGAAGATTATAATTGGAAAAACATTAGAAAAAGCACTTAAATCCGCAAAAGGACAAAATAGCACTTATCTCAATTTCATCTATTTGACCTATTTACTCCAAATCCTCAAGATCCCAACCAAATCATTCGCTGAAAGCCTCAAATTAGGTGAAAAATCAAAGAAATTCGGAATAGGAGATCGGGTTTTCACTGAGATCTTCATCGAACAAGCCTCGACCTTTTTCGATAAGAACCTGATTCAGAATAAGCTGAAAAATCAAAAGTTGGATTTCTTGAAATTGATAAAATTCGAAGAGAAATCATTGAAATTATATGAAGATCTCCTCAAATTGATCCTGGAATATATCGAGTTCTATGGCATGATGTCACATTCTTTCATAGATCTCAATCAATTGGAAGCCAAGATCGATAGTTTGATAAAAGGCAGAGCTCTTATAGATCTCAACATCAATATATTAGTGAAAATGAACCCAAAATCAACCATTCTTCAGGAAATTTCCATGATTTTCTATTTCTATTTGTTCCCAATCAACCAATTAGAACATCAAAATAAGGATCTATTGAGAATTCGAGAGGAATTGACCAAGAAAAACTCGAATTTCGAGCTTTTCAACCCAGAAGCTGCTGTGGTTTCAATAACATTATTGAAGCATCATGGAATAATCCGTTCTCATAGTCGAAATTTCAACAAATTAATGAAATATGACACTTTGCTTAATGAGAATATCTCCCGGATTATGCCCAAGATGTTTTCCGAAGTTCATAATTTGATCTTAGAACGATTCATAGATGAAGGCAAATTCTCATTAACTAAAGATGAAGAAAGGGTGTTTTTCGCTATGGATAAACAAAACTTCATATTTCCCATTAAACTTCGTCTCAAAATCGATATATTCGGTATTGATGATTTTGGAGCCACAGGCTTTATGCTTCCTATTAATAAGCGGTTTTCCTATGTGATCGCCAGTTTAGAAGGTCGAGTTCTAAATATCTCCAAGCGGATATTCGATAAAACCTTCTTTCGACTCATATCCGAGGTTTCCTGGAAACAGCTCTATCGAATTAACCTAGGAATGTGTCTTCCGTCCTTATTATTCCAATTCTTTGGAGTTTCTGAGGAAACTATGTATGAGGATCTATTTGATACTATATTCATAGCACCAAAATCTAATAAATCAGAGGAAATTAAGCTATTTACTCAGGATTTTGGGGAGGATACTGATAGATCAGCCCATTCTTTGAGTATGGATTTCAATAAAGACGCAGAAAAGACATTTCATAGTTCAATGTCAAGGGTTTCTAAGCGGAATAAGCGTGAGAAAACGAAAATCCTTGAGAAATTGCAAGCATTGAAAGCAGTTCCAGCTGCAAACCTAAGACTTTATTGCGCTAAGGTGAAAGCCACTATTTTCAGATATAAGCCTAATGACATCAAATTCGTGATTATTGAAATTCAGGCTTTTTCAGGCATCCATCGTAATAAGCAAAAAATCTATGATAAATATCTAGAAAAGCTCATTCAAAGTTATGAGGAAAGCGAAAAGGCAGATATCAAGCTTTTCACGACTACTCAGGTTTCTTCATTAGGTCTTTTCGCAGATCAAGGCTTTGTGTTTAGAGATTCTATGGAAAGTATTAGATCCAGTCTAATTGCTGATAAAGATAAAGAAACTCAAAGAGTTTTAACCACTAATAGGGCATCAGAGGCTTTGAATATAGAGGGAAAAGACCTGGTTTTGAAGACTTTCGATAGCCCTAATATCAGTCAGGAAATACCTCAAGAAAAACGTCAAGAAATCGAGAATAAGGAAGAAGTTAAGGAAGAAGTTAAGGAAGAGGTTAAAAAGGACATTTTATCGAAGTTATTAGAGAATTTAAAAGAAAAACAACCTATAGTTAAGACCAGAGGGGGAGATAATCAGGCTTCTCATGATATAATAAGTTCAGCGAAACATATAGTCAATTTCAAAGAGAGATTAGGACCTTATAATAAGGAATTATACTTCAAAGACCCGCCTATGCTCAATAGAGGCATACATGAACCTGAAATCAAGCCCTTTTCAGAGGATTTATTAGAGATTGATAGAAATCAAGAGAATTTAGAGAAAAAAGCCATCGATCAAATTCTTCTAAGCGAAATTAAGGAGGAATCTAATAAGAAAATCACTCATGAAAATGAAGAGAAAGATCCTTCTGATGATGAATTCGTCTTTATGGATGAGAAAGAGATCAATGAAGGGATAAAAGAGGAAATCATCGAGAATATGAACCTCGAGAAGCAAAAAGGAACCTTGGAATCGACATTTGAGCAAAACCAGCAAAAGATTGAAAAAGATGATGAACTTCAATTAGGAGGAACTGAGGCTCATGTGGAAAAAAACAGCAGAGAAATGCTAGAAAAAAAGGCTATTAAAACCAAGGAAAAACATAAATTAAAGGAAGAAAGACTCGCTAGAAATGAAAGGAAGTTGAAATTCGTTGAATCAATAGCCTCTTCTTCAGAGAATTCAAGCACTAAGGTTGTTAAGAAGAATTTCCTACATTTAATAAAAAGCAAGAACATGCCTTTTTCATTGAAAGTCATCAGTTTCCTTGGATATTTAGGGTTTCTCGGCCTCGCGCTGACCTTTTCAGTGCTTTATTCCCTTCTTTATCAGAGTTTCCAGGAACTTAATGAGAATCTCAACAATATCATGTTTGGACATAATTTCGCAAGGCCTTTAGGCTTTATAATAAAAGGAATAGAGCAAAAGATCATATTAGAGAATTATTTCTCAGAACTTCCAGATAGATCGGCTTATTATGATGATGTTCAACTTTTAATGGAATCTTTGGGAGATTATGAATATTCTTACATCCAATTGATAAATTTGGACGTGAAATTTCAATATCAAGATGTGTTCATGAACGGACAAATGGAGCTAAAGCTTTATAACCTAGATCAAGACCCCACTCAGGTCAACCTAGTCTTAATTCATGCCTTTGGGATCTATATAGAACATATGAGAATGTGCTTAAAAGAAGATGGACCCACTTTGATGGAAAGAGGGAATGAAGACTATTATTTCCTCTATCAGAACTCAATGGAATTGATAAATGAAATGATCGAAATCAATGTTTCAACAGCCCAAGAAGCCTATAGTCAGATGACTTCTATCAATAGCATGATAGTTTTGTTCCTTGTGTTGGCGGAAATCGTGGTTTTCTTTATTACGATGATAATTCTGCCCATCTTTGTACAGGTCAATAAAAGAAAGGAAGAAGCTTTGGTGCTATTTTGTTCTTTCCAACAAGATGTCTTGGTCAATAAGATTTCGATTTATACGAACATTTATAATGAAGTCATTGCGAAAATCAATGATATCAGCGATCAATATTCCAAAACTCTCAGCGATGTTTCCTTCATTAACCTTATTAAGAAACAAAGGAAAAAAATCAGCATCTCGCAACATTCCAAGCTTAAAGTCAATTTCAATAGAATTGCATTTATCATTTTATTGAGCTTCATAATAATCTCCATATATCCATTGGCCAATTTCATCGTTACTAATCAATTTCTCAACTCTTTCACATTAAATATCCAAGAAAACGTCATTTTCGGGGAATTATCAAGTTCTTTCAGTCTATTCTATGCCATCAACTATTTCAATATCAATTATCAATTCTATGCCTATAAACAGGGACTTCCATTGTTGAACACAACCATAACACAATCTTGGCAATTGAATTGGCAGATCTTTGAAGATATTCTCAATTATGTGACTTATGACCTCGATCAATTGATCGCAAGTCCTTATATATCCAATGATCATAAGGCTTTTCTCTTACAAGTCAAAGGCGATAACCTTTGTGAGCTCATTCCTCTGTCCCCAGAAAAATTCAACAATTGTTCCTCTATTTATAAAGAACAAATGAAAATGGGTCTCATAGTAGTTTTGAAATCAATATCTGATGATTTCAATAATATCTATACTCTCATTGAAGAAAATCCCAATAACGAAGAAATAATCCAACAATGGCTCGATACCAATAATTTCTTCGATTTGGATTTACTTCTAGAATATATGCAACCCATCACTACATTGATTATTAATAATGCAATTACCAATTTCCAAAATTACCTCAATTTACAAATTGCTTTAATCACAGGATTGTTCATTTTCGGGTTATCAGTGTTGGTGTTGATTGGGGGGGTTGGATTCTTGCATTTGATCAAATATCTCAATGAGTTGTTGTTTAATGCGAGGTTTTTGTTAAGTGTGCTACCAATTGACCTCATTCAGGAGAATTCGTATTTGTTGTCTCATTTGACGAAAGAGTTCAAGAAAATAAAATTGTAAGTT
>Ga0302140_10004356_pt1 | contig 18030 bp, 18 predicted proteins | sample I_Bog_E1_1_FD_202095 | JGI IMG/M metagenome (GOLD analysis project Ga0302140, IMG submission 202095) | Peat permafrost microbial communities from Stordalen Mire near Abisko, Sweden - I_Bog_E1_1 | ecosystem: Environmental > Terrestrial > Soil > Wetlands > Peat | place: Sweden: Abisko, Stordalen... | reverse complement strand
GATATCGAGAATTGGAGCGAGAACAGAGTCAGATAGTAGATGTAAGCCTTTGTCCCTTCGAGGAGAATGTTTGAAGGCGAGGATGATGCTTTGACTGCCAGAAAGTCGAACTGAAATGGTAGTATGTGTTGACGATTGCTTGTAGATAAGTATTGGGGTGATTTCTCCTGTCCAGGTATCATATATATATGGTACCCCTGTTGTTTCAACCTTGATGGATCCAGACGAAAAGTTTTGGGCGTCATTAAACACGTATACGTATTCCGTGCTGGAGTCGGATCGCCATGTTGTATACCAAGTTCCGTTCCCAGTCACGGCCGTTCTCGGAGTAACCTTGATCTTCGCTAGTGTATCGGCGAGTCCCACTCCGGGTGGGGTAATATGCACATTTGGTAATAATGTCAGACGCGATATCGTGGCGTTGGCAGAGGCATGGCCCTTTTGAGCATGGCCATGGAACTTAGAAGGTAATCCGCCATAGAATATGATTGGTAGGCCAGCGGTGGCGAATTCGAAAAGTTTCCTCACACCGATTCCAGTCAAATGTTCATTGACTCCCACGACCATGGCCTTGAATTGCTGGCGATGAGGTGCCAAGATTCCTTTCCGGACAAATGCTTCTGGGAGAGCGAAATTGTCGGGACTGAGATACTCGTATGAAAAGCCTAGACATGTCAACTGGGTTTAGCGTAATTGCTAGCAAAGAAACATACCAGCAGTCAACAGGTCATCTGATGTGTATTTAGGCAACATCTCTACATAATCCGTCGACTTCGTCCAGAACACCAAATCGATTTTAGGTGTTCCAGACTGTGCAACCCACTGGTTTCGAGATAGCCAGTCCAACCAGTCCGAGTAGAAATCCCAGCCTGGAAGATGGCGGCTATGCATCTCACAGAACGTGTAATCGAATGCAGTGAATCCCGGCCAAGTCGTATTGCCATAATTTCCTGTATATGAGAGGCCATGGACAATAAAGTTGTTCACACCACCCGCAATCGAGCGTTTGAAACCCGACAAGAGATCTGGGATAAATTGTTGGTATGTTCGACCGAAATCGGCGCCTGATTCAGACGAGATTATGCGCTTGCCTTCAAGATGTGCTGGTCCTGCGAATTGTCTGTAAGCGTCTATGTCACCGAAAAATGCTAGCGATTCGCATTCTGGCGCATGAACGTATGGGATGTTTGCTAGCATATCCATTTGCAAGTTGTACCCAACTTGAGCTGAAAATTGAATCCCCAAAGTTTCCTGGGCCCAATTGTTCAGGGTTTGAAGGTATATTGCGTTCAACTCAGTGAGCTATTCTGAATCAGCTTGTGCCTAACTATCTGAAACCATTCGATGATTCAAGCATACTGTTTGGCCATAGTCTTCAATATGGCTTAACCCAGAATCTGCTTCGTCCGTGACATACAAAGCACTATGCGTGGGTCTTTGTAACCTATTTATTAGGAGAGGGATATACTTATTGATGCTGTACCCTCGATTTGCTGTGAAGGTATCTGGTAACTTCGGGGTCCAAAACGTATTCTCAAGAAAGAAGAATTCCTGGCTATCTTCCCAAACGTAGTTGCCCACTTTCTTGAGAAGGTTTAGCGTTGAGGCATCCAGCAGATGATTTTCCCAGTAGTCGATGGTGGTTTGTGCTCCCAAAGCCGAGAAGTGGTCCACCACCCACGATCCATTCTGCTCATATGTCATGATAGGTGACTGAGGCACAGCAGTGACCACAGAGTCCTGTGCTTGAACCTCTGGATAGTGTGAATGTTTCAAATAGTATGCGAAGAGGCGATTTTCCATGCCGATTTGGTTGGCTGAAAACTTTGTTTTGACATGGCCATCCGCATTTACTGATTTTGTGATATCGTTTAGGGAATTTTGAGCAAGCGTGATCGTCGTTGCATTGGCACTCAAAACCAGACCTATTGACGCAGCGACAAGGGGTCCGGAACCCCAACCTGGAAGCTTGCCATCGAAAGCTCCTCCTAAGGGAATGGAAATCTCGAAGAAAAATAGGTCCCAAAGGAGACCATCAGACTCAGAGGGAGCTGGTACTCCTGCTCCTTGATTTGGACCGAGAGCCAGGTCCACCAGAAGCCCTTCTTCTTCGGCTGTCTCCAGCACAACTGTTTGGAGGTTCTCTTTCCCTTGGCGTCAGCAATGCATCTGATCTCAAAAAGAAGGGCATTCTCACTCCAAGCAGGGCTTCCGAAGTAATAGATTGTCCAATCAGATTGAAGCAAGTCATAGTTTCCAGGGAAAATCTGAACATTTCCGTAGAGATAATAGCCCAAGAGCTCAACTCCACCAGCACCCACTCTGCCCGCGTCCCTAATATCATCTGCCACCTGACTTGCATTCACAGATGCATCGGGCAGCCAATATCGAAATCGCGGGCGTACTCTTGCAGATGGAGCTTGGAATGTCCCATGGGAGGCGCTGGCGTTCCATTTGGGTTCACGGGTTACCACGTCATTGGTGCGTTGGGATTGAAGGGTGAATGCAGCAACCAAAAGAGCCATGGAGCTGACCGCGGCAATCTGGTACAGGCTTTTCGTCGGGGCAGAGCGCAGACAGCTACGAACTCTTGGTGATTTCAAAAGAGGATCCCTCTCTTGGTCGACGAATTGCCCGGGTACGGAGGCCTGCCTCCGAGTGAAAATGGCGATCCGCATTGTGAGCCGTCTCTTCGAAGAGCACAAGAGGAGACTCCACTGAAAGATGCGTAGAAGGCCCCGAAGTATTTACACGATTCGCGCGAGATCATTCCCTGGTCGGCAGATACGCGAGGTACATATCGGCGATCCCCAAAACGATCCAAGCGCGATATGTGATTAGCGCACGTGATATGGAGTGTCACTTTTCCCTACCTAGCACTTAAGCTATTGTGTGCCTATATGAGGTTGGATGAATGGAATTTCAATTCATTGTTTTATATACTGCGGCTTAGGATTATGAAAGAGACATTCCCATAAGTCTCTCCTAAGGTTAAATATGCTATAGGACTTGTGACAAGAATATAGGAAACAAAAGCAACAAGAATCCGATTAAAAAATAGGTGAGGATAAAACAATGTCTATTGTGGTCGACAGTAAATTGTTCATATCCCAATGATGGCATGTTTTGGGGAAGGATTCGTGGAGTTATTCGCGTCCGTCAAGCCATTTAGAACAGCGAACGGATCATCTGTCGAGTTGAAGTTTCTCACATATCTGCGAATATCAGCGTTTGGTCACTTTAATCTCGGGTTTCATGATAGAAATATAAGCTGAAAAGGATAAGGTAGTAAACTCACTCCATTCCATTGGCTGCATTTGTTGCTGCTTCAAGAGAGTAGACCGCCTCAATCCAGGCAAGAAAGCCGTCGATTCCCGCTGCAACACCTGAAGTAGTCCAAATCTTCCCATCAGTCACCCATCTAGCTTGAGCAATCCATTTCACTTTCGGGCCCCAAGGTGTGACTATATCCCACACATTCTTGTTGGTCGTTGCATGCTTGCCATCCAAGACACCAGTCCGAGCGACGAGTGCAGAACCAGTGCAAACTGTGAATAGGTACTGTAGGGTAGGGTATCGATCCTTTATAAACGCGTATGTAGAATCGAGTGCAGGTTCCGGAGCCCAGCCTCCAAACCCTCCTGGAATCATTAAAACATCAATAGGCGGCGCAGTCTCGAAGGTGTGCGTTGGTAAGGTGTTCACGAATACAGAAGAATTGACCACAATTGGCCAATAAGTTTTGGCTCCGACAGCCGGTGGCCCAGTTCCTACTGGATCCATTGATTCGGCGATGATAGAGAGGTTCATGCCTGGATATGCATAGCTGAGCGCTGTCAGGGCTTGAAGAGGTCCGAAAACGTCTAGAGGTGCGTAACCAGGATAGAGGAGTAACCCGAATCTTGTCGGAGCTTCGATAACGTTAACTTAAAACATAGCAAAAAAGAAATTATTCCATGGCTTACTAGCATTGCCAGTAGCAAGACTAGCTAAGAGGAAGAGAGTCAAGGCAATCATTTTCCGTGCTGATGGTTCCTTTGAGATTTAAGAAAATGAAACAAAACTTCAAGTTAAAAAGAAAATCGTGCGGATATTCCATCTCTATATATGCTCAAGGCCAATAGTAGACGATACGAATCCGGATACGAGATCGATGACAATTTTTTTGCTACAGGAACAGATATAATGTTTTCTTATTATAATATTCATTGGCCCGGAATTGTGTTTCAAGATCACGGGGCACCCGCATTAGAGTGTTAATATCTCATTCGCAAATTGAGGGCTATTGAGCAAAATATAATATAATTGCAATGTGTGCACGCGGATATAAAATAGAGGCGAATATTGGTCGACCTCGAGAGTATACATAAGGGGTAAGCAGGTCACTTTTAGCAACATCCGTAGCTCGGTGTAAAATCATACCGCATCGCACCACTGCTCTGCTGAGTATCCTGTGCCCATAAATTGCATTCTATGAAGCTAGCATTTAATCTTAGTACAATCTATCCTGTTTGGAAAAAAGCTTTGCGACAACGGGAATAATGCCGTGCACTTCAGAAACGAATACGAGCCTCTGGGTGGGGAAGGAGATGGTGGCAGACATTATAAGTTAGGGCGCTTAACACCCTTATGAGTATTTATACCCTCTTGTACCACTTTTATAGCTAATTAAATTTAGGCATAAACTATTCTTCAAGGGTTTCGCAAACCGATGATTCGATGAAATCTCCCTCTAAGTGTTGTTTTCCGAAATTAAGCCCCTAAGTAATTTACGGTAATTAGAGAATGAATAAGCTGTTCAGATATCGCAAAAACCAGCTAGAATACCCAGTAGCTGCTCATGTAAAAGTAAGGCTGTCGTGGTTGTCTTAGGGTCGAATTCACGCCGAGTAAGCAAAGTCACACCGAGTGAGTCACCACGGACATGAAGCGAGCCATCTCAATGACTTGTCTCCCCGGAAAGTTTTTGAAGGGGTCGGCCATCAACCTTCGAGCACAAAGTGTATCAAAGAGGATTACCTTGACTCGCTTCACTACATTCAGATGGCATCACAAATTGATTTAAGTGAAGGGCAGATCCCTGAGAATCCAGTGATATCGAAGATGGAATTCAGGAAGCTGCTCCAGGCTGAGATGAAATTCAAAAGACGTTCTCATGACACCTACCACGATACTCATATTCCCGAGCTCAGAAATCGACAAGCACAGCTGCTAAAAGGGAGTGCGCCGAATGCAGCCTCGACTGATTCCTCTTCCGTCAATCAGCTTCAGACACTTAGCCCGCCCGACGGACCGGCCCCAATAGATACAGTCTTGATTGGTGACTCCATGCTGGAGCGCCTAAAGACTACAGGCGCGCACACACAAATCGCTCATCTCTCCTCATCATTCAACGCCGGGGTCGGTGGAGACAAAATCGAAAACGTCCTGTATAGGCTTGATCTCGGCATGATGGACCTATTGGAGGAACAGAGCGTCAAAGTTTGGGTAGTGATGGTTGGTACCAACAATCTCAAAAAGTCACACCGACTGCTTCCAAATGAAGTTCAATGCTACCGGCTACTGCTTCAATCACTTCTTTCCATCTCACCAAAAAGCCAGATTATTGCGTGCGAACTCTTCAAGCGGAAAGATATGCCGGACCAGTATGTGGGAGAGTCAAACGAATTGCTCCGAATCATGCTCAAAGACTTCGACAAGAATCTGGGATTTGGACAAAGAATTTACTGGTTTGAAGCGCCATTGGGTATCACGAAAGAGCATTTAGTCGATCACGTTCACCTCAACGAAGAGGGATACCGGATTTGGGACCAGTCCCTATATGTGAAATTAAAAGAGATGTTGGGTAAGCTATATAGCTCGGGATAGAAGAATAGCCTCGATCGGAGTCTAAAGGTATGTTTTCGGTGATATCTCTTAGGCATGAAGTATCCTTTCAAATCTAGCGAATATATCTTGTATGAGGAAAGAGAGTTTGGGTTTGATTCAGGATTTTTTGATGAGTCAAGTAAAGTTGTGTACATATACCAAGAGGGTCGAGGCACTATGCTTCAGGCATAAAGTCTAGCAAGCTGTACAATATTCAGTACAGTTAGTAAAAAAGTATCGTCCCCATTATCTCCTTTTACATGAGCCCTCCTTTTTATGTTTCACCTCAGCTCGGCAGCCTCGAGCGAGGCTGCATCGCTGCGCCACCACGAGAAATCCTCAAGAGCTGCAACCCGCCAAATCTGGCCTAGGCGTGCCCGGCAGCCTCACCTACCTAGATTGCCTTAAAACCAACCCGAGTCTTCAACGATTCCATATTCATATTCACCGACCCCCGACTCCATACAGCCCATCAACTGCATTGCGTTTCTGAATCCAATCAGTCATGAAAGTATACAAATACACGCCGCTCGATGGCGCGCAAGACGAGATCAGACTCATGCGCTTGCTACCGGGAGCTTTCTCAGACGATATCAAGATCGAGATCTTCCACTCCAGCCTTCGGCAAATTGAGAATGACCACGAGATTGGGGCTCATGAGAAACAATCCATGGGTCGAAGAGCTTGGGATAAAATCACAAACTCTCCCAAGCGCAAAGATGCTGAAAATGGGTTGTCATACGAGGCTCTCTCCTATGTCTGGGGCTCGGAAGAAGACCCCTCATTCGCCTACATTCGAGGAAGAAAACGACTGGTCTCTAGTTCACTGACAATAACACGAAATCTGGACGAGGCGATGAGGCATTTAAGGAAAGCAGACGCTTCTCGCATTCTCTGGATTGATGCCGTGTGTATCAATCAGGAAGACCTGGTTGAAAGAGGCTTCCAAGTGAGCAAGATGGGCGATATATTCAGGCATGCGACACAAGTTGCCGTGTGGTTGGGGCCCGAAGCGGATCGTAGCGACGTTGCAGTCGATCTCGTTTACTCCATCGCAGCAGACTTGATTGTTCCTGATGACAGAGGGGATCGGGATGATAGCTATATCGCTATACCTGGCTCAAATGCGGCAAAGCTTCTCACCCATCCGGACGATTTCGAATCAGGAATAGAAGCTTTGCGAAAATTGTGTCGGCGACAATGGTTCAAGCGGCTCTGGATATATCAAGAATATCACTTGTCAAGAGCCGCCATTGGAATTGTAGGAAGGCGAACGTTGGATATTCGGATCTTGTTTAAAGTCCTTGCCTTTCTGCATAATTCTCCAACAGGTAACTATAGAACAACTGGGCCAATCAGCCACGTTCAAAATCTTCTAAAACCTATACGTGGGGATCAAATACCCACACGTATCACTTACGCGCTAAAAGATTCTCGCTGCTCTGATGACAGGGATCGAGTATTCGCTATTCTAGGGTTACTAGGTAGCAGATACAGAGCCGCAATTGTCCCCGACTATTCAAAATCAGTGCAAGAAGTCAACAAAGCCTATTTCTTGGCCCTGCTCAATAATGTGTCAACGATGGAATTGTGGGGAAGTGGAGAGGAAAACGAAAGCACTTCGCCATCGTGGATACCTTCTTTAACAAATAAGCTGAGCCGCTTCAGTACCGAGTACCGTGCTTCTGGGAATTCATGTCATGGGATTTCATATAGAAGCACGGACGAAAGTCTACGAACAGGGGCAAAATCAGTTGGTGTCATCTCTAAAATCTGGTTCATCCTCCCGAGAGCTCTGGGTATCCGAAAGAGTCTGAAATTGATTCGTGCTCATGGTCAGCCCCCCACGGCTGATAGCAATTACGTCCTGGGTGGTAGTTGGCTGGATACATACGTCGGTGCTCTAGCAGGTGGCAGATATCGGGAGGTTCGGAACTTTCCATGGATTCCATCACTTGCAGAACTGCGTGATCTTGTTCAGAGCAAAGATTTTCCCGAGGAGAAATTGGGCACGGCTCAAGGTTCATCAGCATTCAGGAACAGCAAAAGTCGTGCATTATTTTCAACTGCAGAGGGCTTAATGGGAATATGCCACATCTCTGGAAAAGTTGGCGATCGGGTATATATCGTTCCCGGTATTGACACCGCCGTCCTCCTGTCTTGTGTTGAAGGGAAGCCCAATCATTATCGACTCAAGGGCGAGTGCTATGCGCATGGCTTGATGAACTCGGAAGCACTTTTAGGTCAACTCTATGCAGTTGCTCCTCAAGGCGAATGGCATTACCAGTTCCAATATGTTCAAGGACACAGACGGGTCGTCTTTACGAATGGTGCTATGAAAACCCAGAATGATCCGAGACTCGGGCCTATGCCAGAAGGATGGAAAAACGTATATCTGTGCAAATCAGATGGGTGTGACTACGATACTGAACAAGGGCAAGATGGCAAACTCAGACTACTCCGATTTAAGCAGATTCAGACAGGGAAGGACGCACGTTACGACCCACGAATGACTGTAGCTGCTCTGAGAGCGCGAGGGGTAGTTTTGGAGGATATTGTCATAGTTTGATTATGAAGGTTCTTGAACGCCTGGTGCTTGCTCTCGTTGGATTCTATGTCTATTCAATGCATATTTCATAGGAGAATTAACCGTTTCAAGCATCCTGAACCAACCTCAGCACTTATTAGACTGAGTTGACCCTACTCATCTAGTCATAGGTCCTATACTATGCTGCATCGAACTCAACAAGATGCATGGTGCAGCACTCGCACCAGCATATCGCCGTTTTCGCAAAACCTGCAAAAAATGACCTGTGTGATCCAACTAGGCTTAAAATTCCTCGTCTTCGACTACCTCCATGAGTCCTTTCTTCAAGCTGCGAGTCGTCGCGCGTTCTTTTCAAACAATGTTCCACCTCCTCCTACTCGAATTGTCCTTATGCTCTCTGTGCTTAAACCCTTTCAACTCCTTTCAACAGGAGAGAGAGAGGAGGGTTGACCGAATTCCTGTATATAGACTCCTGCAGGATCTCCAGGTCGTCATAATTCTTTCCAAATCTTCCCCTGCACTTGCCATTAGGCAACATGCACGTGATTCTCTTCTATTTGAATTTGGATTTTGTCTATGTCCGTGTAGATCGGCTTGTCCAATGAAGGGGAAGCTAAACTTCGACGAGCAGAGCGAGATCGCGCTGCAGTATCTCGTTTAACAACAATTTTCCACTTAGCAGGTACTTCAATCACGCGCAATCAGCTCTAAAGCATGCTAACCTAACAAGAGTTGACATACATCAAATCTGCACTTCATTCAAAATCCTCATCATGTGCCGTTTGGCAAGCCCTGTTGTGACCTCAGACCTGCCACTCAATGTTTGGAGTCCAGACTAGATGACCTTAGGACAAAGACCAGGACGTGCAGAATGGCGATGGGAATGCACGTCGGGTCCTAAAGTAAAATACTTGTGAGGTCAGGAATGAATACCCAAGGCATTTGGGTTACATCGAAAGACTTCCTGTTGCTTCGAAGATGGGAACCATGACGTTGCGAATACGCAGATGATGTGCATAGATTGCTTCAAACGGCTGTTAAAAGAGCTTAATGAGGAAGCTCTGGAAGTGAAAGCTATAAGTAGTCTACTTTCCACTTCCTCTCGTCTCCATCATACCCATCATTAAACTCAAAGCACTCCAATTACACTCAAACAAGGCACTTCATCCACGATTATCAATCCAGACCTTACCATGCAATTCTCAACCGCTCTCCTGTCATCTCTATTCGCCTTCTCGGTCACCGTTCATGGGAAGTGCTGCTGCCCCTCTCAGGGGTTCTGCTACTGGGATCAGTGTCTCGGCGACTCAAGCGGTTTTAGGACTGAGCTGTGGTGAGAATGAGATCTCCGTGGAAGCTTTCTATTTTCACCTTGCCGCTTGCTAATTGTTCAAAGCGAAGTTGATTGCACGAATATCATCTGCTCGAATGTGCCGTGGTCGAACCTGAATGACCCTAACGTCGAGCAGGTGCAGAATATGAATTGGAATTGTTAGATTGTTTTAGAGTCATGACTGCCTGGATTAAAGGCTTGCCGTCAAGTAAAGGTTCAATGCAATTTGTTTTTACATTCGTGGATATAAAGTGTCTCTCACCCGTAGCCAGAATATGAGGCTTAGGGATTCACAGCATCTGATCAGTTTCCACGTGCAGGACTTCTACTGTATATGAGCTTTGAAAAAATTGTACTTGACATGACCTTATCTCACAAGTACAACGGGTAACTAGTATGATGCTCTCAAGAAAAGCCACACATCGACAGAGTGTGACGTAAATCCGAAAGTTATAAAACATGTACGTATTGTCTCCGAAGCTGTAATTTGACGTACAGCTGTAAAGATATACTCAAAGAAGAAGACATGCTGATCGAAAAGCATGCCGAAAGAAGATTCTAATCTGACGTACTCCGCAAGGAGGGATATGCACGTCGAAACGCATGCCAAAATAAGCCTAGCCGCGGATCTAAATGCAGTAAGATATGGACTGTTGAAGCTCGCTAAAGTTGCCGAACCCCTGGAATAGCGCTCAAGACTCGGCGTTAACAGTCCAACTTTTCTATCAACCGCTGACACAAATGTAAACGATCTGAATACGTATAATTCAAAGTCGGTGGTGATGCGGATTTAACTTCTTAATCCCATCTGCTCCGCTTTCCAAATCCAGTGATGGAGAAAGATGTTTAGTATAAATACCCATCCTTCCTCTTCCTATGAAAAGTTTCATCAGCACTCAAGACTAGACAACCACACATTACTCTCTCCCATTCTCCCTTTAAAATCCCAAAACCATGTCAATAACCACCCAGCCCAAAAAGCTCACCTGGCTAATAACAGGCTGCACCTCCGGCTTCGGGCTCTCCCTCTCCCGCCTCGTTCTCGCAAACGGCCACACTCTAATCGCGACCTCCCGACACGCACCCCACCCCTCTCTCATCACCTCAATAACATCTTCCGGTGGTCGCTGGCTCACTCTGGACGTCTCGTCCCCCTCATCGGCACAACTCATCACCTCTCTCTCGGAGAGCGGGATAGAGATCGACGTCCTAGTCAACAACGCCGGCTACTGCGATTTCAGGATTATTGAAAATGTGAAAGAGGAGGAGGTGAGAGGACAGATGGAGACGATGTTCTTTGGGCCGGTGAGGTTGATGCAAGCTGTGTTGCCTGGTATGAGGAAGAGGAGGTTTGGGGTTGTCGTGAATTTTAGTTCTGGGGCCGCGTTGGACGGGAATCCGACTATGGGGGTGTATGCTGGTGCTAAGGCGGGGCTGGATGGTATGTTGAAAACACTTCTATTGATTGTTGGTCGTGGATTGAGAGAGGTGAACGGGATGGTGGCTAATGTGCACAGGTCTCTCGAAAGTCCTCGCGAAAGAAGTCGCGCCGTTCAATATCCGCGTCTTGACTGTTGTGCTGGGGACCTTTAACACTAATTTTGGACAATCTTTTGATTTTGGGAAGGTGGTGCTACCGGAGGATTATAAGGGGACTGGTGCGGAGCAGATGATGAATGTGTTGGGGAGTGGCAAGTTGAAGCCGAATGGGGATAAGGATAAGGCTATGCAGGCTGTGTATGAAGTGATTGTTGGTGAGGGTGTTGGGGTTGGACGTGAAGGGGAGAGGTTTCTGCCGCTCGGTAAAGATATGGTGACGAGAGTGGGCGTGGTGCAGGAGTATCTTGGGCATGCGGTGGAGGTGTTTGGGGATGTTGCGAAGAGTGTGGCTGTGGATGAGTGATGGGATGCTTTGAAGACGGCTTAGAGATGGAAGAGGGACAGGAACTTGTTTGCAATCGTAGCGGTGGTTTGCCGATCTTTGAACACAATACAATGCTCCAACCATGTGTGCAATACCAGATGAAGGCGAAGCAGGAACCCCTTTTCCTCACCTCGCCAAGCGGGAAAAGGGGGTAGGGCGCTCAGTGCTACACCACTGCTATCACCCTAGTAGAATCAACATAACGCAAGAGCCACAAGAAACATTAGATTAGCTATATCATTCCTCATCCTTTATCATGTTCGTCTATATACACTTCTTTCCCCTAGCAATTCCCACTCGTCCCCACCGGCCCCTCCCACGCATCATTCGTCGTAATCCCCGCACTTCCACAAGCCGGTACCGTCAATGTGCGATTCACCGTCTCATAAATATACGGCTGATTACAATTCTCCTGCCTCACATACACATAACTCACACTCTCGCCCGCATTCAAGTATGCACTTACACTCCACAGCGGTCTCTCAGACGTATATCCGCCCGCACCGAGCGGCAACGAATTCGAGATATCCCAGGCTCCAAGATCATCCGTGTTGCCGACGACGTAGATGTTCTCCCCGAAGTATGTTGTGGCGTTCACATTGAAGACTACGTTGACTTGGCATGTTGATGTGACGTTGGGAGCTCCAGCTGCGGTTGCCGGAGCGTAGACGCCTTGGGTTGAGGTCCCGGCACAGGTTGCGGGTGGTGCCGCCGCGTTGCGAGTCCCCCATGAGGCGGGGTATTGGCCTGCGCGGCGTTGCGACATGGTTACGAATGCGGCGTAGGACCAGGTGAGGTCGTTGGCAGAGAGAGGGACGCCGGTGTCCCGGTTGAATTGCTCTGCCAGGCTGCCGTTGGCGGGGATGTACTTCTCTGCTAACGCGACAAAGGAATCGGCATAGGCGGTTACTGCGTTCATGATTTGGGCGAAGGGAGAGTTGGCGTTGCCGCTGTTGTACTGGCGGACTGTGACGGCGGGGTAGATATCTTTGAAGAAGGCAAGAGACGTCTGGTCTACAATAAGGTTGTGGCGAGCTTCCCATTGAGCGACGGCGTCATAGAGAAATTCTGCTGCGGCAGTGGTGATAAGATACCTTCAAAATGTTAGCACTCCACTATGTTTTGAGATAGACCAAACTCACCAAGGATTGCCACCCTGGTACACATCCTCGGCATAACGACCAACAGCGACACCTTGACCCTCAGGAATACCATTGTTGATAGTATACGTTGTTCTGAAAGTATCCATCAAAACCTTGAAGTTGGCAAGAGCTTGACTGTTGCAAGGCTGAATAGTAGGGCTGTCACAGTATGCATCGATGTCGAAGATAGCAATGGATCCCAAGATCGAGTTTCCATCGAGCCCAGTTCGCCCATTGTTCACATTTATGTTTGAGACGATGTACTCTCCGTTCCAGAAGCTTTGCAGAAAGCAAAGAACCTCTGGTGCTTGGTCGCAACCCGTGCATGTTACGCCGAGATCATGTGCAAGCTGAGCACCTTCAACCAACGATCGATGCTGATTCTGAATAGTGAAGAAACTGGAGCCGAGAGTCTCTTCCCATAAATCAAAACCTGTTTGATTCCAATATTGCCCAACATAGCCTATAGTCGTGATCAGCATGCGTATTTCAATTATTCTGCCTCAGAGGAGATTCTGCTTACTCAAGTCATTCGAGATAATCGGCCAGATGATAGTCTTAGCCGTGCTCTTCTGGCCATTATCAATCAGCCAGTTGCTGAAAGTCATCAAAGCGATCGCCCTTAAAGCTGGGCCATCTCGCTGAGGTCGTCCCCAAGCACCATTGAACCTCGTGCCATCAACCTGGAATTTTGGTTCACCGAGACCTAAACCTTCGGGCAGGAAGGTGCCAGATGGGTTTGAGACAGTCTGCAGCTTTGCCTGAGCATGCACGTAGTCCCAGATGGTTGGGAGCAATGCAGTGTTTCCGAGGATGAACTCATCGATGAGCATCTTCAAGGTGAGAGCTGAGTCTCTCGTCCATGTGTAGAAATCTGATTTCATCAGTTTGAGGCCATAGGAATTGAGTATGAGGAAGAACTTACAGTCCGGGTTGACTTTCGAGGGCGAAGCTACGACGAAGCCAGCGCCTGCCCCAGGTACAGCGGAGCCATTGGGACCAATATTGTTCAAAGCACCTTGAAGTGCAATGGCTCTCTCCGCAGCAATGAATGAGGTCAAATCTCTCGATCTGAGAGCAGAAGGAGCAGCGAGTGCCCCGGAGAACAGGAGGGAAGCAAACCCCACAAAAGAACGAGAGAAATGCATCTTCGAAGAGCGCTGAAGCAGGGGAGGAGCAGAGAATGAGAATATGCGAGGGTCTTTGGGCGTTATATACACTTCACACTTGTGATCCCATTTCTCGACTCTGCTTGGCGCTCCCGCATGACACCACGACTCACTGCTCTGGCGCAGTCAAGCAGGAAGTGCACACAGTGAAGTTTGTCAGTCCCCAGGCACCGGGCCGATTGATTTGCGGAGACAGAGCTCGAGGCATTATCCCTCATTGGTCAATCGCGGTAGCACGAAGCCATGCTGTTGGAAAGCGGGGAAAAGAGTGCGGAGTGGGGTGGAGGCTCACGGGTGAGCAGACGCCTGCCCATGGAGAAATAGGGTGGGAATATGCATAAAGCTTGCGCAAAACCCTCGTCGTCGCTTTATTTGGCCGAGCCTTCTGTTAGTTCCTTAGCAGCCGCCAGAGCTATATCCTCGGCCTGATGACGGCGTCGGAGCTTTGACGACAATGGCCCCGAACATATCACCGAGTATTGAATTGCAGCTAGAGAGTGGGCTGTGACATAGGAAGACTTGTGGAAGTTCTGCAGTGTGCCGCTTGTGGAATCTCAGAATGTTGTGCTCGCGGAATAATATACCTTTTAAAGTATGAGATCGGAGAGGAAAAGAGTTGAAGGGACGATGAGCTTCCCCTCGAGTACTTTTCCAGGAGCCTGTTAGGCCTACTGTGGCTGACAGAGCTCCGGCTTGCCCTGAACGGGAACTCTCCCGTGCCTGGCTACTGTGCCGCTGGGGGTCACTGGCGCACAATCTAGCCCTGCAGTGCCCCGCGACCCCCTCTTTCACAAATGGCTCCCACTCTAGGCGAGCAAGCTTTGTCCGAAACTTCAGACGACTCTTGAAATTTTCTAGATGCATGCTGTAGTGAAGTATCTCTGCCGTTGCTCGTTCTCAGACTTAGGCAGAGCGTGGACAAGTTTACCATTAGGTCCCTCTCAAACAGAACCTCATCATGCCAATGCAAACGTCAAGCGAAGAAATTCATAGAGCTGCATCCATTTTCCTAAATGCCTAGTACAGAGCTTGATGGTATGCTCATTGAGGGCGAGCTCTCCAATCCATAGTCATTCGTGTCTTTTTTACGGGATCAGTGTGCCTTGAAAATGACATACCTCTAGGAGGGAAGTTGTTACGGGCCGCAACGGAACCTCGTCTCCAATTTCCTCCCAAACCTCGTTCTACATTACCACTGCCCGTGCCGTGGCCTCGTCCCTCTCTGGATGTCTCCACATCTTTCTCCAATGCAGCTACCTCTGCACCAATGGCAGCCGCAGCTTCCTCCCAAGTTTGCGCAGGTGTTGGGAGTCCAGCTCTCTCAACATGACCTGTCTCGGTCGTCACAGTCAGATGTTTAGAATCCTCTTTTGCTTTCTCCTGGCATTCTGCAATCTCGTCGTAGATCTCGCTCGCATCTTGTTTCTTATCAAATGCGCAGACGAAATTTTCAGGCCGGAGAACCTCTCTGTACTCCAGAAGACGGTCTCCGATCTTGATATTCTTGGTCTGTCTATCTTTCCAATGGGTTTTCACAAAGTCTCTCAGAAGATCGTGTCCTGCACTACCTTTCCACTCATATCCAGCGTTAGAACGCACAAGCGAGGCATTTGCGACCAAGACTCTCAGAGCTCGGGGGATGCACAGTGCAGAATTGAGCTTTTGGGCTCGTTTGAGGTTGGAGAGCCGTTCTCCTTTACCGTAACCTCCGCACGAGTTACGAGTAACATGGCCAGTGTAAGGGCAGTCTATGATTGCAATCAGATTCTCTTCTGCCTTCCTGTTCTCAGAGTCGAGGTGCTCAACGCGGATATTTGAAACACCTTGAGATGCGAGGAATTCCTGTATAGCGACAACTGCTTCCGAGAAGAAAGTAACGACGACGATGTTCTTTGTTGGAAGGTTGGCCTCAATCATTGATCGAAGGATATCTAGAACGGCCACCATGTTGTGGTGATTCGCTCTTGCCTTGGATTTCCTATCTTGAAAGCAAATGCCATCGGCAACGTTTGCGAAGACAGAGAGTTTAGCAGCCCTCATCTCTTTGTTCAGGTACTTGGATACCCAGTATCTCAAAATATCTCGGCCTTGAATAGCTCCTGCTGTGATCCCATTGCGGACAATGCGCTTGTGTTGAGATCTAGCCCAATAGATGTGTCGAAGTGGGACATCAGATATCTTGGGGATCATGTGATACTGCTTGTTGAGTCTGACGGGATTTATTCTAGTGCACATTAAGCGCCAGAAAGTTGTGAGCTTCAGTTGTTCCCGATGATGATTGAGCGATCTTGAGATGACTTCGAGGGGTACCTTGTCAGAATTTCCGATCAAGGCCACTTTCTGCAACGTAGTTGAGAAGTGTCCACATGCAGCAAATATGGAATAATCGGGGGCCATCTCTGCATCAATGCAGATCAGAACTGTGGCGTCAAAGTAGCGAAGCTCGAGGCTGTCCAGCTCGTCGTAAGTGGTGAATTGAGCCGTCGGAGGCTTGGTGCTGACATTGGGGCGGGCAAAGCTTAGCTTGACCGGCATGCTAAAGCCGTACTTCTCCGTCCATTCGACTTTCAAGAGCATCTCGTCAAGAATTTATCTCTCTGCTGGTAGTAGCTGTGCAGCGCTACTCATCCTAAATTGCTCGATTGTGGAGAATGGTATCTCCAGCTCTTTGCAAACCTCAGTGACCTTGATGAAGAGTTTCTGCAAAGAAGTCGTAGTCCGTGCTAGGAAGCACACCTTCTCTCCAGATTTGATGCAAAGAGCTGCAGCAATAGAAGCTGTGAAGCTCTTTCCACTTCCTTCAGGGCCATCAATGATTGCAACTCTCTCTGCCAGAAGCCTAGACACAGCCTTTTTCTGATCACTGTCCAATCAAGACATGATACGACGCACTGAGTCACTCTCTGAGATTGTAGTAGAAGCCTCGTCCATGGTTTTGTGGTTGTTTCTTGCCATGAGAATGTCGAGAAGTCGCGTTGCTGCTGGGATGATTTCCGGCAATCTCTCGTGGTGGAACAACAACTTGTCTATCGAACTCAAAATGAATACACGATTGTTTGGCTGCATTGAGAAGTCAATACTAGGGCAATGTGTTTGGTACAGGAGCGCAGCCGATAAACCTTCAGGTAGTCTTTCGCATGGCCACACCAATATGGCAAGACGAACTCGTTGGCCGAAGCCAACTTCAGCTTTCAAAAGCACGCCCATCCAAGGAGGAAGTTTGGGTAAATGCGGATCGAGACGTGACTTCCAATTTAAAGTAACCGCGCTGCCTTCGGATGGTACAATATTTGCCGTCACATGGCGAGAATTACCTTCAGGCAGAGTGAGGATAGCTACCAAGATTGGAGTTGAGGCATTGTCTTGATCTCCTTTCAACAATTGTATTTCGGTGACCCAATTTTGATGCAGAAAATGCTGACGAAGATGCGATATTGCGTGCTGTTCATACAGGAGAGTTCCCTTCACACATGAATCTACTTGAGCTTTTGAAGAGAATGCGTACGCGGTAGGGAGCGGATGGGTATCATCTGGAAAGTAATTTGAGCCTTTCCACTCCTGGCTGATATTGGGATCTGCTGACTCTAGCTCTTGAATTTCGCGGGACTCGAGTGGCAGAAGATCGCAAAGGTTGCCTGGTACGTTCCCGTATTCCAGATCTGAGCGCAGACGGTATCTCCAATGAGCTTGTAAATCTGTTGGACATGCGAGGAGATATCGATATCTGTACAGGAACTCCGCAGTTTCTAACAGCTCGACTGTGAATTTCTGGCCTTCGGATTGTTGTGCATCTTCTTTCTCTGCAATCTCGAAGAATGATCTCGCAAGGTCGTAGGATGTCGGGAAGGCTTGAGATGCCAGGCTGAGGCCATATGTGATCATCTTGTTCGACATCCACGACAATCGGAGACACGCCACGCCATGGTCATCGAATCTTTCTAAGCAGAGGTTGTACAACGCATCTGTGAAGTTGGTAGGGCCTAGAGCAATGCCATCAAGTAGATCATCCCTTCGCACATCTTCCTCCGGCCAGAAGTCGGTGACTT
>Ga0302140_10004355_pt1 | contig 18030 bp, 16 predicted proteins | sample I_Bog_E1_1_FD_202095 | JGI IMG/M metagenome (GOLD analysis project Ga0302140, IMG submission 202095) | Peat permafrost microbial communities from Stordalen Mire near Abisko, Sweden - I_Bog_E1_1 | ecosystem: Environmental > Terrestrial > Soil > Wetlands > Peat | place: Sweden: Abisko, Stordalen... | reverse complement strand
CGGCAAACACACGAGAAATAGCGGTCAGCGTTCAGCCAACTTACCTTGAGGCGCGATCGTCGCCGGAGAATTCGCAGTATTTCTGGGCTTATCGCGTGGTCATCGAGAATCATGGACGGGAAACTGTGCAGTTGCTGAGCCGGCACTGGATGATCACCAATGCACGTGGCGAATTCACCGAGGTCAAGGGACCAGGTGTCGTCGGGGAGCAACCGGTCCTCAAGCCGGGAGAGAGCTTCGAATACACAAGCGGCGCGCCCCTCGACACGCCGTCGGGCATGATGGGCGGGGCTTATCAGATGGAAACTGAGAGCGGCGAGCATTTCGATATTGAGATTCCGACATTCTCGCTGGATCGTCCGAATCAGGTCGTCTTAATGAATTAAAAATATTTTTCCGGAATTTGCAGTTTGATTCGAGGAAACGCGCACAATCGATTTATGGCCTTCAAAACGCTTGGAAACCCGCATATCCCTCGAATCGTCCGGTCCCTCAAAGCGTCCGGTCACAAGTCCCGGATGAGCCCGTCCGTACCCCGCTGCGACAGAGCCCCCCACCCCCTTAAATCTTTGGTACCCGGAAAGACAAAGTGAGGTAACAACGGTAACATCACCAACCGCATCCGCAGAAGCCATTCGCTTCACTCCGACCGAAGCGCCTGCATAGGCTCAATCGCCGCCGCTCTTCGCGCAGGAACAAAAGAGGCGGCAACCGCCAGCAGGAAAATCGAAATAGCCGCTAACACAATCACCGCTGGATCCACAGGGTCAACTTCAAATAACATCGTCCGCAGCAGCCGCGTCGCAAACACAGCCGCAATGACTCCAATGCCGCATCCCACCAGGCCAAGCCTCGCGGCCGAGCCAAGAATAAGCCGCATCACACTAGCCCGCTGCGAGCCCAGCGCCAGCCGGATCGCCATCTCCTGCGTCCGCAGAGCAGCGGAAAATGCGATGACGCTATAAATCCCAAGCAGCGAAAGCAGCACTGCGGCCCCGGCAAAACTGGAGATGACCGCCGTGTTGAACCGTCGCGGCGCCTCGCCTTCCGCCACAACCTGCTCCATTGATTCCACATTGGTGAGGGGCAGTTGCGGATCGATTGAGTGGATCACAGCCCGTAGAGCATCGGCCATCTGTTCCGGCGGCATCTCGCCGCGCAGCACAATGTAGCCCCCATTGCCACTGAGCATAGCGGAGGTCGCAAAAGTGCCCACACCCGCTTTAATTTGGCTGGAGGGCAAATAAAACTGGTTGATCGTAGGCGCATCGGCCGCCGACTGTTTGACATCGCCGATTTCTCCAACCACAGTCAGCCATGGCAAATTCGCTCCCCCAGGCCCGCGATGAAGACGTTTGCCAATAGGGTCCTGGCCCGGCCAGTAGTGCTCGGCCAGAGTACGATTCACAATCACAACAAGAGGAGTATCAGGGCCGTCGAACGCGGAGAAGTCGCGCCCTCGAATGATCGGAATGCCCGCTGCACGGAAATAGTCGCCAGTCAACTGGGATAACCAGCCCAGGTTCAAGCTCCCAACCTTGGGCGGAACATAACCGTCCGGAGCAAAGGTGGCACGCGTACCCTCGCCGGTCGCAGGCAGCGCCGTGGTCACTCCTTCTGCTTCAAACCCGGGCAACTGTTCCAGCTTCGTACGCAGTGCGGTATTGAAAGCATCAACAGCGGTCTGCGTGGAATATTGCTGACGCGGCAGGCTATACGAAGCAGTCAGTGCGTGATCGACGCGGAAGCCGAGATCGACCGAGCGCATCTTTTCGAAGCTCCGCAGCAGAAGGCCCGAGCCGGTAAGCAGAACCAGTGCCACACCGAGTTCCGCAACCACCAACGCTGACCGCAGCCGAGCATGACCGCTGCCGCCTGTCCCGGTGCGGCCGCCTTCTTTCAGAGCTTCATTCACGCTGGTGTGCGAGGCCGCAAACGCCGGAATCACGCCGCAAAGAAAGCCAGTCAGGAGGGCCAATCCGAGCGCAAAGACGACCACCAGCCAGTCGAGGCCAATCGAGCTTACACGCGGCAGCGTTTCCGGCAGAAAGCTCAGGCCGACTCGTAGCGCGACCCATGCCAGCGCCAGTCCCAGCAGCCCTCCGCCAACGCTCAGTAGGAGCGACTCAAGCAGCGATTGCCGCACAACAGCCGCTCCACTTGCTCCCAATGCCAGGCGCACAGAAATCTCGCGCCGCCTGCGAATCACGCGCACCAGGAGCAATCCTGCAAGGTTGGCGCACGCAATGAACAGAACGACCGAGACAGCAAAAAACAGTGTGCGAACCAGTGGTCGAGCCTGCCCTACCGTGCTCTCATCCAGCGCTTCAACGGCCGGATGAATGTGGCGGCTTTTCAGTGCCGGCGGAAAGTTCTGCATGATCTCCTGCGCGGCGCCTACTGCATCTTCCTGCGCCTGCGCCGCCGTCACCCCAGGCTTCAACCGCCCCACCAGGTAATAGGACCACGCTCCTGCCCCCTGCACCAGTTCTGACTGCGTAAAGCTCATCGGAACCCAAAGCTCGCTACGGCTCAATTGACCAGGAACCAGCGGAAACTCGAAGTCGCGCGGCATCACTCCGATAATTTCGTATGGCTTGCGGTCAAGCTGAAGTGTCTGCCCGAGGATGCGCGCGTCGCCATGAAAGCGGCTGCGCCACATCTGGTAGCTCAGCACTGCCACCTGCTGCCTTGTTTCATCCTCTTGCTCTGTAAACGCGCGCCCCATCAAGGGCGACACGCCCAACATTGGAAACATGGTCGCAGTCATTCGCGCCCCGTTGATCTGCGCCGGATCACCAAGGCCGGAAAGTTCATAGCTGGTTTGGGTATATCCACCTGCGCTGGAGAAACCGTGCGTGTCGCGCATGTAGGTTTGAACCCCGGGTGCGGTCACGTAGGGTGTGTCGCCTGTGTAAGCGACGCCCTCCAGCCTGTCGCCCAGCACCACCAGCCTGGCCGGCTCAGCAAACGGCAGGGGCCGCAGCAACACTCCTTCAACAATCGAGAAAATGGCCGTTGTCGCGCCAATGCCAAACGCCAGTGTGAGCACCGCGGTAAGCGTAAAGGCGGGTGACTTGCGCAACTGCCGCATCGCAAACCGCAACTCGCGAAACAGGAAATCCATTCAAACCTCCGCGGAAGACCGAGGCGTGCTATCGGGATACACGATTGATACCAGAATAATCTTGGATAACGCGAAGTCTTCGGCGGGGAAGACGAGCTCGCGATTCTGATCATCCGCTGCGTCGGACGCCAGCAGGCCGCGCGTACCGTCATCGATGCCGTGAGATCGACCAATTCAGAGGCGAATAAATTGAAAAGATGCTAAGCTAGCTTAAGCTGGATTATCGAAAATAGCCAAGGAGGAAAGATGCTGCAAATCGGCGCGTTTGAAGCTAAAAATACTTTCGGTTCCCTGCTTGATCGTGTGGAGGCAGGCGAGGAGATTTTGATTACCCGCCATGGCAAACCAGCCGCGCGTCTCGCACCGATATCGAGAGTTTCTGAAGCAGATCGCGAGCGCGCGCACGCGGCATTGGAGCGTATGACCCAACGCACGAAGGAAATGAAGCTCGGACCCTTTGATTTGGCTGAATGGAAGGCATATCGGGATGAGGGAAAGCGTTGAACCTGGTTCTCGATAGCTCCGCAACCCTCGCATGGATTTTTCCGGAAGAAAGAACGGATGCAATTCTGAATTTGTTCACGCAGGTTGCAAGCAATGGAGCAGTGGTTCCGGAGTTATGGCGGCTCGAAGTCGCCAACACTTTGAATGTGGGAATCCGTCGCGGCAGGATCACGATGGAGAATCGCGATGGAATCCTTGCCGATCTCGAGAACCTCCCAATCTTCATCGATGGCGAAACGCGCACGCATACTTGGAGCCAGACTCTGGAATTGACCGACAAATACGGTCTGACCATTTACGATGCCACCTACCTTGAATTGGCTCTTCGGCTTTCCTTGCCACTTGCAACGCTGGACAACGAACTGCGCAATGCGGCACAGAGTGAAGGTGTCGCGCTGTTGGGGAAATAGTTTTCGTCGCCGGTCGCGCGCAGTGCGCAGGTATGATATTGGCCGTTCGAATTTCATAGATGCAACAGGGCTGCGCAAAACGTGCATCACAAGGCCTATGAGCCGAACTTTGCTGCCTGGAAAGCCCTTTCCTCTTGGCGCTACCGCCTATAAAAGAGGGACCAACTTCGCACTGTTTTCTGAAGGCGCCACGCGCGTGGACGTTTGTTTCTTCGATTCCGACGGCAATCAGGTCGATTGCGTAAGTCTGCGGGAACGCACCGCATTTGTCTGGCATGGATTCATCAACGGGATCAAGCCAGGTCAGCTTTATGGATTTCGCGTGGATGGCCCATGGGATCCGCAAAACGGCAGTCGTTTCAACTTCAATAAATTGCTGGTCGATCCCCATGCCAAGGCGCTTTCCGGCAGCGTGGATTGGAAGCAGCCTATCTTTGGCTACGATGTGGCATCCGGCGATTCCAACAAGATGGACACCGAGGACAGCGCAGCGGGCGTACCCAAGTCCGTGGTCATCGATACCAGTTTCGATTGGCAAGACGATCGGCACCCGGACACCCCGCTGCCTGACTCGGTCATCTACGAGGTGCATGTCAAGGGCTTCAGCAAACGGAATCCTGAAGTGCCGGAAAACCTGCGCGGCACCTACGCCGGCCTTGCTCACCCGTCCAGCATCAGCTATCTCAAGGAGCTTGGCATCACGGCTGTGGAGCTGCTCCCTATTCATCACTTCATCGACGAAGGTCATCTGATCGACAAAGGGCTGTCAGACTATTGGGGCTACAACACGCTGGGGTATTTTGCGCCCATGTCGCGCTACAGTTCATGCGGCGATCAGGGCGGGCAAGTTCGCGAATTCAAAGAGATGGTGCGGGCGCTTCATGCTGCCGGCATCGAGGTTATTCTCGACGTGGTATACAACCACACCTGCGAAGGCAATCACATGGGTCCCACCCTGAGCTGGCGTGGCGTATGCAACACCACTTACTACCGGCTGATGGATAACGATCCGCGGTTCTATTTGGACTATACCGGTACGGGCAACACGCTGAATGTAAGGAATCCGCAAGTTCTGAAAATGATCATGGATTCGCTCCGCTACTGGCGAACCGAAATGCGCGTGGACGGGTTCCGCTTCGATCTGGCGGCCACGCTGGCTCGCGAACTGCACGACGTCAGCAAGCTGTCATCATTCTTCGACACCATTCACCAGGATCCGACATTGGCTGAGGTAAAACTGATCGCTGAGCCCTGGGACGTGGGCGACGGCGGCTACCAGGTCGGACAGTTCCCTGTTCTGTGGGCGGAGTGGAACGGCAAATACCGCGACACGGTGCGACGCTTCTGGAAAGGCGACGAAGGCATGCTTTCCGATGTCGGTTACCGGCTTACCGGCTCGAGCGATCTCTACCAATTCGATGGCCGAAAGCCCTACGCGAGTATCAATTTCATTACTGCTCACGACGGCTTCACCCTATGCGACCTGGTGAGCTTTAACGGCAAGCACAACGAGGCTAACGGGGAAGACAACAAGGACGGAGCCGACAACAACGACTCGTGGAATATGGGCGCCGAGGGCCCGACCGACGATCCCGCCATCAACATTCTCCGCGAGCGCCAAATCCGCAATTTTCTTGCGACTCTGATGCTGTCCCAGGGTGTCCCGATGTTGACTGGAGGCGACGAATTCGCGCGCTCGCAGCGAGGTAATAACAACTGCTATTGCCAGGACAACGAACTCACGTGGCACGACTGGGAACTCGACCACAGTCGCAAACGGCTGCGCGACTTTACCTGCCGCCTGATCCATCTACGGCTGGCGCATCCCAACCTGCATCGCAGAAAGTTCTTTCAGGATCGCGAGGTTCGCAAAAAGGGGGACGGAAGTCTCGACCGAGTTATCAAAGACGTTGCCTGGTTCAATCCCGATGGCAACGAAGTTTCCGATGAGGCATGGTCGTCTCCCTGGAGTCGCGCCATCGCCCTTTTGCTGAATGGGAAGACGCTGCAGGTGACAGATGAAGACGGCAACTGGATTGTTGACGACAGCTTCCTTCTGCTGGTGAACGCCGCAGACGGCGGAGTAGAGTTCACGCTTCCGCCATCGCCGAGCGGCAATCCATGGTGCCAGGTAGTCGACACCGAGAACATTGACGACTCATTCGTCGAATCCGAATCACAGGAAAAAGTGATCGTTGGGGGACGAGCGCTCAAACTGCTCAGCGACCATTCAAGCGTCGGCGAAGAAGCTAGACCGCCCAGTGTGAGCTAAGCGAGTGCAATGAGCAAAACAAAAGCCCCGCCGTGGCAAACGGAAGGGGCTTTTGCTTTTCGCGACCAACGGGAGCGGTCTGCTCCACCGCAGGTGGCTAGTCGTAATATTCGAGGCCGAGGTGGGTGATCAAGTCAGCACCCATGATGTGGCGGAGTGTGTTCTTCAGCTTCATCGACTGAATGAACAGATCGTGCTCCGGATAAAGTCCCGCAGCCGTTTGTGGCGATTTCAGATAGAAACTCAACCACTCCTGAATCCCCCTCGAACGAAGATCCGGAGCGCGCTTGGCCAGGTCTAAGAACAACACCAGATCAAGCGCAATCGGCGCCGCGAGAATTGAGTCACGGCATAGAAAATTTACCTTGATCTGCATCGGGTAACCCAGCCATCCGAAGATGTCGATGTTATCCCAGGCCTCTTTGTCGTCGCCGCGCGGAGGATAATAGTTGATGCGAATCTTGTGGTAGATATCCTTGTAGAGATCGGGGTAAAGCTCAGGCTGAAAAATGTATTCGAGAGACCCGAGCTTCGACTCCTCCTTGGTCTTGAAGGACTGTGGATCGTCCAGCACTTCTCCGTCGCGATTCCCAAGAATATTTGTCGAGAACCACCCGGAAACGCCGATCATGCGCGCTTTGAATGCAGGTGCCAGAACCGTCTTCATGAATGTCTGCCCGGTCTTGAAATCCTTGCCGCAAATCGGCGCCGCATTGCGCTTCGAAAGTTCGATGAGCGCCGCTGTATCTACTGTCAAATTCGGCGCGCCATTGGCGAACGGAACGCCCTCGCTCAACGCTGCATACGCATAAATCTGCGAAGGCGCAATGCCGATATCATCGGTCTCCAGACCCGCTTCGAATGCCTCAATGCTCTCGTGAACGGCTGTAGGCTCGAGGAAGATTTCGGTAGACCCGCACCAGATCATCACGACTCTGTCCACGGTCTTCTTGAATGCCTGGATGTCCGCAATCACCTGGTCCGCGAGGTCGCGCTTGTTCTTGCCTTTCTTCACGTGCGTACCATTCAGGCGCTTCACGTAATACTGATCGAACACCGCAGGCAGTGGTTTGATGGTCTCGAGATACGGCTTCAGTTGCGCCAGCGTTTCCTTGTCCAGCACGGCGGCGTGCGCGGCTGACTCGTACACGTTATCCTCGAAAATATCCCAGCCGGTAAAGACCACATCGTTCAAATCGGCCAAGGGCACAAAGTCCTTGATGAGCGGAGATTTGTTGTCCGTGCGTTTACCCAGCCTGATCGTGCCCATCTGCGTCAGCGAGCCAATCGGCTTCGCCAGCCCCCGCCGCACGGCTTCCACGCCGGCGATCATTGTTGTGGCCACCGCGCCCAACCCCACCACCATCACACCCAGTTTGCCCGTGGCGGGCGCGATCTTTCCTGCGCTCTTCTGGCCACCTTGCTCTTCACTCGACATTGCTTCTCCCAACCTTCCTTCGCTTTAAATGTTTGTCCACATCAGTTCAACTTCAAATCGCGCAGACCATCCAGTTTACGCCTCGCCCACCGTCTTGTTTCTCGATGCGGAAATCAGGCCGCGCTCTCTTCTTTCGAACGATGAAGATGCGACCACAGAAACCATACAATTCCCACCAGCAGAGCAATCTCCACGACGAGGTGAAAACGGTGGAACCACTCTTGGAGACGCGGGTCTGTATGCCACTTCTCGCCGAGCTTCATGCCGACGTAAACCAGGATCAGGTACCAGGACCACGAGCCCACTGAAGTGTAGATGTGAAAGCGCAGACGCGGCATCTTCGCAATTCCAGCCGGAAAAGCGATGAATGTCTGTAGCACTGGCACCATGCGCGCCAGCAGAACCGTAATCGATCCGTATTTCTCGAAGAACGTAGTCATGCGGTCCAGGTCGTGTTTGTTCATCAGCACCCAGCGGCCGTACCGCTCCACCAGCGGCCGTCCGCCCTTGGCCCCGATATAGTACGCGATCCCCGAACCGATATTTGCGCCGACCATGCCCGCTGTCGCCACCAGAAACAGGTTGAACCGTCCCAGGTAAACGAGGTACCCGGAAAACGGCATGACCAATTCAGAAGGCAGCGGAATGCAGGCTGAGTTGATGCTCATCAACGCAATAATGCCGGCGTAACCGCCAGCGTCAATCACATGGGTGACGAACTCCACCAGGAAGGCAATAATTTTTTCGCTCATTTACTTTCCCAGTATATTAGGTCGGGCCGCCCCAATTGCCGGGTGGTGAACAACAAACCTAAACCGGCCAGGTCTCGCGTCTGAGAGCTGGCAAACCACGAACCTGAACCAGCGTCGTCCAGAACCCCACTTTGTTACCATGAGGGTTGATATCCGAGGTGCTTCCGTTGGCCGATTTCTCTCCCGTCCCGCTCACTCTTGAAGGCTCTGCTCTGCTTCACCAGTTCTTCCACTTCGACTGGAAAGCCTGGCGCGCCACGCCGCAGGTCGACCGCGACCGCATCGCTATTCATGCCATGGACACACTCAAAGCCCTGGAGCGCCCCAACTCCAAAAATGCCGACACAGACACTCCCGTCCGCACCGCTTTGTTCTCCCAGCTTGGCCACAAGGGCGACCTCATCCTGATCCATTTCCGCGATTCCTTCGAAGACCTGAACCAGGTCGAGCTCGATCTTGCCCAGACGGACCTCTACCACTTTCTGGAACTCCGCCACTCCTACGTTTCGGTGGTTGAATTGGGCCTCTACGAGTCCAGCCGCAAGACATGGGAATCCGCCAGCGCAAAGGGTTTGGAGCCCAACAGCCCAGAATTTCAGGCTGAGGTGGCAGGCAGCCTTGAGCGCGCCTCCGTAGCCATGGCGCCACGTCTTTACCCGTCCATCCCCGACGCAAAATACCTCAGCTTTTATCCCATGGACCGCAAGCGCGGCGAGCAGGTCAACTGGTACACCGTCCCCTTCGCTGAGCGGCAGCGCATGATGCATGAGCATGGGCTCATTGGCCGCCGTTACGGCGATGTCGTCAAGCAGATCATCTCCGGCTCAATCGGAATGGACGACTGGGAGTGGGGCGTAGACCTCTTTGCCGACGACCCAGTGGTCTTCAAGAAACTGATCTACGAAATGCGTTTCGACGAGGTTAGCGCTGTTTATGCGCTGTTTGGGCAGTTTTTTCTGGGGGTTAGGTTACCTATAGATCGAATGCACAGCTGGCTGGAAGGAAAACTGTAAAAGATCCGCGTGCCGGCTTGGTCGATTGCCGGTAAGGAAGTTTTGCCTTACAATCAGATGAGAGGATTTTCGATGCCTACGCTTACTGTTACCGCCAAGGGCCAAATCACGTTGAAGCAGGAGTTGCTTAAGCACTTGAACGTGACTCCCGGCCAGAAGGTCGGTGTCGATATGCTGCCGGACGGTCGGCTTTTGGTACGGCCCGTAACGCAGAAGAGCTCAATCGCCGCTTTCAGCGGATCACTCGCGAAAAAAGGAACGCCCCGGTTGACGATCGAACAGATCAATGAAGCCATCGCCGACGGATGGGCGGGGATACGTTGAGAATCGCGGTCGATACCAACGTTCTGCTTCGTGACGCATTACACGACGACCCGCGCCAAACTTCGATAGCCTCAAGAACCTTGCAGAACGCCGAACTCGTCGTCGTGCCCACGCCGGCACTCTGCGAATTTGTATGGGTGATGCGGCGCCTCTATAAAAGATCTGCCGCCGAGATTGCCCTCTCTATTCGCCTTCTGATGAGCGCCGACAACGTCGAACTGAACCATCCTGCTATCGAGACGGGGTTGGAAGTGCTCGAAGGCGGCGGCGATTTTGCCGACGGTGTGATTGCCTACGAAGGCTCTTGGTCGGGCGCCGAGGAGTTTGTCAGCTTCGACAAACAGGCTGTTTCGCTGCTCAAGTCGAAAGGCAAGCGAGCCCGCCTTCTCGCCTGAATCGATCCAAGTATTTATCCTCCAATTAAGGAACGCTGCGATGACTCAAGCGCGAAATTTGAAACTAAGTCAAGCTCATTCCAATGCAATTGTTCTGAGGTTCTCGAATCCTTATGACGAAGGCTGGACCCACGGCTATGTGCTGGATATCGGCCCGCAGTTCTTCTTGTTGGGATTGATCGACGAAAGCATGAAGTTCAACGGATTTCAATGCCAGCTCGTTTCTGACCTCAGACGTATAAAGGTCCCAGATCCTTACGAAGACTTTATAGTTGCCGCGCTGCGTAAACGAGGACAAAGCATAGATGCCAAGCCCGAGATCGACCTTAGCAGTCTTCCAGCATTGCTAAAGTCAGCAAATGCGCTTTTCCCCTTAGTAACGATTCACCGGGAGCGCGCAAAACCGGGCGAGTGCTTCATTGGAAAAGTACTGGATATATCCGAGAGGAACTTGTTGCTGCATACAATCGACCCTGGCGCAGTCTGGCACAAAAAGCCTTCTAGGTTCCGATTGAGTGAAATAACTCGTGTGGACTTCGGCGGAGGTTATGAAGAGGCTTTGCATCTCGTAGGCGGAAACCCCAAAACGTTAAAGAAACCCACTAAGGCAAAACGGCCATGAGTCCCGCAGTGAAGAAGCGGCCCAAATCCCTCCGCGGCGACGTTGCTCCCGACCGTATCGCCGCCATCCTCGAAGCCCTCGACGAAGCCTATCCCGAAGTCGAATGTGCACTAACCTACTCATCTCCCTGGGAGCTTCTGGTCGCCACGATTCTCTCCGCGCAATGTACCGACGTCCGCGTAAACATGGTCACTCCGGAGCTGTTCCGCCGCTTCCCTACTCCGGCTGCCATGTCCAAAGCAACCCTTCCGGAACTGGAAGCGCTCATCCGCACCACCGGCTTCTTCCACAACAAAGCCAAGTCCATAAAAGGGGCAGCTCAGAAAATCGTTGCCGACTTCAAGAACGAAGTCCCACAGACTCTGGCCGAGCTGATCACCATTCCCGGCGCAGCCCGCAAGACCGCTAACGTTGTCTTAGGAGTTTGTTTCAAGAAAGCCGAAGGAGTCGTCGTCGATACGCATGTGTTCCGCATCGCTCATCGCCTCTCGCTGGCCAAGGGCGACACGGCTCAAAAGGTTGAGCAGGAGTTGATGCGCATCCTGCCGCAGGATCACTGGATCGCTTTCTCGCACCAGTTAATCCACCTTGGGCGTCAGGTTTGCGAGGCACGCAAGCCGAAGTGCGACCGCTGCAACCTGGAACAACTCTGCCACTCCAAAGACAAGACCTGGCATTCGTAGCGTGATTTTCAGTCACCACCAATGCTTACGCAATTGTTTCGCGGGCATTTCCTTTCTAAGGGAAATTGACCCAGCGGCACTATAATTGCGTGATTGTGGTTAGCCAAGTGTTAGCTGTGGAGGCAAGTGTGCAGGCTTCGTCGGCAATCTTTCAGCGGGCGATTGCGGAGCATCTTCGGGTAACTGAGGCATTACAACAACAGCTGCAGGTTCTTGAGCGGATTGCAACCGAAATGAGCCGCGCGATCCTGAGTGGACACAAGATTATGTGGTGCGGGAACGGGGGCAGCGCCGCGGATTCCCAACATCTGGCTGCGGAACTCGTTGGCCGCTTTCTGCTGGAACGCCGCGGCCTGCCTTCGATTGCGCTCACTACCAACACTTCAATTCTGTCGGCGATCGGAAACGATTATGGTTTTGACCATATATTTCGGCGACAAATCGAAGCGCTTTGTCTGCCGGGCGATGTGGTTGTGGGGCTCTCCACTTCAGGCAATAGCAGGAATGTTTGTATTGCGCTCGAGACTGCCCGCACGCTGGGCGCTTACACTGTGGCATTCACCGGCCAGCACCGCGGCTCACTTGCAGAAATCGCCAGCGAGACCTTACATATTCCTTCCGCCGAAACACCGCGCATTCAGGAAGCGCACATTCTCTGCGGTCATATGCTCTGTGACTTTATCGAACAGCGTGTTCAGGAATCCGATTCTTCGGCAACAAACAATGAAATGACCACATGAAAATAGGGACTATCGAAACTCGCTCTCCAACGTTCTCGCCAACCCCTCGTTGAGCGAAAAAGGCGGGGTGAAATTCGATTTAGCTACAAGATCGGCGCGGAACTGCGTGTTCGCACAGAACTTTTGCACGCGGACGGCGCTGATTGGGAAGGTCCGTCCCGAAACGCGCGCAAGCAGATCCAGCACATGCCCCCCAGCCATCGCGACGGGCATTGGAATCCGGCGCGTCTTCCCCGGAAGTCCCAGACATTGCTTAATATAGGCAACCAGGTCCTTTGTGTTCATGTCAGGCCCGTCTACATAATTGAAAGTATGTACGCCCGGGCCCAGTGATAGAGTGTACGCTAGAAACGCAGCCACATTTCCCACATAGGCCATCGACTTGGCATTGAGCCCCGGGCCCACCATGAAGAAACGCCCCGACGCGACCTGGCGCAACAGATTATAGACATTGCCCCGGTTACCTTCTCCGAAGACCACTGTGGGCCGAACGACGACCAGCGTGCGAGACGGATCCTCGGCAGCCCAGGCACGATAGACTGCCTCGGCCTGCAGTTTTGTTTTCCCGTAAGCATTGAACGGCTCGAATGGACCACTTTCATCCACGGGGAAGGAGTGAAATCCATATACAGCGACGCTGCTGGTAAAAACAATCCTCTGGATTCCCGCCTTTTGCGCCGCGATGCAAACCTGCGAAGCGCCTTCAACATTAGTCTCGTCATACCGTGAGAGAGGGCGAACATCGTCTCTATGTTCGGCCGCCAGATTGATGATTGCTGTCGCGCCGTTGCAGACTTCGCTTAGAGTCTCGTGGCGACGAACATCGGATTTCGTCCAGAGATCGGGAAAGGCCTCGCTCCGCTGCAGATCGCCAATTCGAACCGGAACGCCTTGTTCCCTTAATAAAGAGGTGAGTCGCGTTCCGATGAAACCAGACCCGCCCAGAATCACGATCCTCCCGGGCTGAATGACCGCGGAAGACTCAGAACTGATTACGTCCATTGTGGCGATCCTAACTCAATGAATGCAGCCTCGCCGAGTTGCGCGAGCAGTAGTTTATTGTGCCCGGAAGGACAGGAAGAAATCTTTGCCGGCTGAACTTTGACCTTCGCAGGATAAATACAACGAACATGAATCGTGATCAGCGCATCCAGTATCAATGGCCGCCGCTCTTTGCTTCTACGGCCTTGGCACCGCCAGAATCGACTGACTTGGTTGCGGACCTCCAAAATGCCAGTCTGTCTTTCATATAGCTCAGCTTGGCGCTCGTCTCCCGATCAGCCTTTAACCGAAGCAGCCCAGCTTGCAGCAAAGCAGCAAGAACTCCGACAAAAAAGCCGCAAACAGTAAAACCTATAACGATGAACGCCCGCTTGGGGGAGGATCTTTTGTCAGGGGTAATTGCCGGGTCTACGACCTGTACAAGCGCGCCTTGCTTTGCCTCATCAAGCTTTGCTATCTCGAATTGCCTCGCCATAATATCGAAGATAGTCTCGTAGTACTTCACGTCCCGCGCCTTGCGGATGTATTCCAGACCAGCTTCAGGAACTCGCCCCTTGGGAACCATCAGTTCGCCGTTGCTATCTTCGGACCCCCCAAGTTTAGCCAGTTGGCCACGCAGGCTGTCCAACTCGCGCTGCGCCTGTGCCAGTTGTGGATTTTCCCCGGTAGCATACGTCCGCATGCCTTGAATCTCGACCTCTCTCTCCGTAATCTGCGCACGGAGAGATGCAGCCGATTCAATGAGCGATCGCGCTTGACTATCCAGTTGGATCACGCCCGTAGCCTGCTCTGTTTTCTTCAGGGCCTCTTCAGCATCGGCAAGCTTGTTTTTGGTCTGCTCAAGCTCACGCTCGAAGAACAATCGGCGTTCCCCAGCTTCCGTAATCGCCAATTGCTGAGACAGGTTCCGAAACTGCTCAACATAGCCGTTGGCAAGCTGAGCGGCGCGGTTTGGATCACGATCCACAATCGAAATATGGATCAAGCCATCCTTGCCGCTGCCATCGATAGTGGTGAATTTCTCCAGTGTCTTGCGGGCGTCGGAAGGATAGCGGTTCGAGTATTCGCGCATCAGTTCAAATTGCTGAACCATTGCATCTTCAACCGTGCGGCTCTGCAACATCGCCACATACATATCGTTTGGATTCTTGAGGCCGAAACCGCTGCCGGCAAGTGCCGCTACGCCGCCCAGATTTCCAAGTTGTGAAGAAAGTGCTGCGCTCATCGAGGAATTCTGCTGAGGCGGAAGTAGAGTAACCGTCGCGGTATAACGAACCGGGAGCAAAAGTGAAATTACAATCCCGAGAATCGCACATATCCCGGTAATGGCCCAGATCAGCCGTGACCGCTCCGCGAGAAGAGTCAGGATTTCGAGCACGGAAATCTCATCTGACATCTTTCCGGGATCCCCGCCGGGAGATGGCGCAGAGGAGGACTCGTCGTACCTCATCGATTCGGGAGACAGCATCTTGGTCGTCATCGGTTCCAGTCGTAGGAACTCACCCTTCGACCTTCCCCTATTCTGCGAGGGAAAGGGGTCAATTCCAGCTATTTAAGCACACTCAACGCAGCGGCACCCAAGGCGAATTGCGAGAACATCTGCGACCAGTCGATCACGCCGCGCAGCGCCGACGACCTGAATGTCTTTTCCGGGACCACAATAGTATCGCCCGGATAAAGCCTAAGCTTTTCAAAGTCGTCTGACCAGAGTCCTTTGTTTCGATCGCGGCTGATAACCTCACCGTTTGCGCGAATGATAAATTCGTGGCGGCGATCGCCATCCCTCGTGGCGCCGCCTGCGATGTGCAGATAAGTCTCAACCCGCGCGCCTTTCGCGTACAAGAAAGAATTTTGGTCGTAAACAGCGCCTACGACGTTGATGCTGGCGGGGATCGGCGGAATCATGAAGGCGTCTCCATCCTCCAACGGCACGTTAGGGATAAGATCGAGACCGTTGCCGTCGGGTCCAAACTGAAGGACAATTCGCCCCGTGGCGCGAATTTGATGGAGGCTGGAGATAAGGCTTTGTTCGTCACTCTGCGCTGCGGCACCGCCGGCCAAATCCTGCGGCGAACTCAGTGCGGACGCCGCCAACGCCAGGTGGCTCCTCTGCATTTCCATATCCAGAGTCTGCACGTATTCATCGATCCTGGCCTGCTGCACGAAGCGAGTCGATTCACGCGTGAACTCTGAGCCATAGAGGTAAGCGCTGGGCGTAAGTCCACCCGCGCGCTCAACAATTTGACGCAACGACTCACCGGGCTGCGCGGTATAAACACCCGCATGAGCTACTTCACCGTCAAGTTTGATCTGTTTTGTCTGATGTGCGATCTGAACCCTGAAATCGGCTTGCGAAAAGATAGAAACCACGTCCCCTGCCTGTAGATCCAAATCCTGGGAAGAATCGTGCTGCAAAACCAGTTTGCCGAGATCGAACGGGATCACCACCGACTTCAGCGTGTCGGGGTCCAATCTTTCAATGACGGCATAATCCCAATCGATCTCTGGCGCCAGTTCTTTGATCACAGTTCGTTGGGCCGGAGGAGAGACGCGAGCAGCTGCCGCGGAAGCCTGAGCCGCTGCCAGAGAAGAACCGGCCATGCGCTGCTGTGCGTTGAGTCTTGGGCTCTGGTTTGGGTTTTGGTTTGGATTTAGGTTCTGGTTCGGGTTTGCATTTTGGTTTTGCTCCAGGCTCTGGTCCTGATTTTGGGTCAGCCCCCCTTGCATCGCCGGCTGGGACGGCTCATCCACTTCTTCAGGAGCAGGCAATCCGAGCCGCGCCCGCTTCCACCAGTAATTCCTCGTAATCAGCGAATCTTTGTCTGGAATCAAATCGCTGACGTGCATACCGGGGTGCCAGGCAAAACGCCCAGGGTTGGTTGTGTTGCCTCTCAGAATCACTGTCTTCCGGTACCTGGGCACAATGGAAAAAACCCGCACCAGATCGCCATCGGCCACCGCAGTTGCCAGACCTCCGGAGTCGTAAGCAACTTCCATTGCGCTCCGATCCGTATGATTCTCAATTCGCTCAATCGAGATTCGAGCTTCCGCTGCAACCGAAGACAGGCCCCCCGCGTTCGCGATGAGGCTTGCCAGCGATTCACCCGTGGTCAATTCGTAGATTGCCGGGGTCTTGATGCTTCCTGTTATGGCGGCCTGGGGGCCTACAGGAGGGATAAAGATAACATCCCCGGACTGAAGCTTTACATCCTTAGACTTATCACCGTGGATGAGCAAGTTATATAAGTCGAAGTCAGTTACCACCGCATTTCCACGACGCAGTTCAATATGGCGCATGGAGCCTTGAATCGAAGGGCCACCACTACTGAAAATAGTGTCCACGAGGGAACTCAGCGAACTTACCGTGTACACTCCAGGTCGGCGGGCTTCGCCGGAAACATACACCTGGATTGCACGAATCTGACCAACGTCAGCGGTAAGCTCGAAGTTATGGAAAACACGGCCAACTGCGCTCCGCAGGTGTGCTTCGAGATCCGAAAACGGCATCCCCGCAACATGCACCGGGCCAACCTGCGACAGAAAAATGTCGCCTGAACGGTCCACGCGAACATTGTCCTGAAAGCTCACTTGTCCCCAGACGCGGATGCGAAGCTCATCTCCAGGACCTACTACATAATCAGCAGGTACCGGAGCCATGTCGAGTGGCGCAAATGTCGACGGAACCCCTCGAAACAATCTGGCGCCATAAATGGGCAATTCCTGACCTGTAGTCGAAGTTACGAATTTCTGAAATTCGGTTGGTGGCTCAGCAGGTAAAAGGGGTTCTTGGGGTTCTTGAATCTGACGGCGAAAATTGGGCTGCTTGGACAGTTGCTCTGTATCTGAGTAGTTAGGATTTGCCGGAGATGGCGTCGGTCGCGTTTGAGGACTTAATCCTGAATTGACGTCACCTTGAGTCTGTTTGTCGCATTGCGACGCATTTGCAAATCGAGGGTCGGAACAATCCTGCTCGCTTGCACTCTGGGCAGTTCCCGGATTGATGCTCTGGGAATAAGCCACCGTTGCAAGCCACGCGATGAGGAGAACGAGCCCGATTCCCCTCCCCCTTTGAAGCTGTCTCGCGAAGTGACCAAAACCAGAACGGGGTTTGCATCCTTCAGCAACCGCTCCGCTCGTGTCATAACTCATATTTGGTGAGTTTATCACGCTGCATTGGGCACCGGATTACGAAACAACCCACCGAAAACGCACCCGATTTGAGTGATATTTCATGTCGTCGCGGCCTTCAAATTGCAGTGGAATCACCTTTTACTCTCTAGAGGCAAACCAATTTAGGAAACCGACAACGGTGCTTTTCCAACAATCATGAATTATTAGCTAGTTAATCATCAAAAGAATGACCGTAGTAATAGTTACCCGATGATTGAAAGCTGAAACAATGGCTCGACTACGGTTGGCTCAACGCTCAAACTAACTTGCAGTGGTTTGTCATAGGAGGAGAATAAGTCGGATGAACCGAATGTTTGCGATTATGTGACCGTCGTCACTGTGAAGATTCCGTTGTTGATGCTATATGAACTCGCAATTTTTATTAACTCTAAGATAACAAGAAAGTAATTATAATCGTGGGATGAATCAAGCAGGATGAATTAAGCATTTCTATAATTATGTTCTGGCACTTTCGATTTACAGCTGGTTCATCAATTTTTCTCCACCCTCAAGCTTGCAATCTGCTAGACTGGCGCTAAATGTTCAACCGTCGAATTCACCTTGCAGAACGGAAGACT
>Ga0302140_10004351_pt1 | contig 18040 bp, 21 predicted proteins | sample I_Bog_E1_1_FD_202095 | JGI IMG/M metagenome (GOLD analysis project Ga0302140, IMG submission 202095) | Peat permafrost microbial communities from Stordalen Mire near Abisko, Sweden - I_Bog_E1_1 | ecosystem: Environmental > Terrestrial > Soil > Wetlands > Peat | place: Sweden: Abisko, Stordalen... | reverse complement strand
CTGAAATTTCTGGAGACGGCAGCAAGGGCGAGGATTTTGAATCGTTTGTAGAGGGCTTACGGGGAGTTTGTTCGTAATTCTGGAGTAGTGATTCCAACTAGGGGTAAGTCAGTAACAGTTTAATTCAAAATGGGAATATTGGAAAAAATGCAACGGACATTCCGGTTTGGCAGCCAGGTTGGACTTTCTCCTCTCTTCAGCCTCTCAATCAGCTCAACTCTATCCGACGTTCCATGTATCGGCAACGTGAAATTAGATTCCAAAGAACGAGCAGGAATAATGCTCTCATCCTCAAGACTGTCCAGAACAGGACCTTCGCACAACTCAGTGCGTATGCTTTCTTCGGACATCCTCCTCGTTATCACATTCTCGTCGGGCGGCGTCGTGGCCAGCGGAATCATTGCAGGCTTTGTTGGCGGAATACCTTGGCCTCCGCCAAGGTCATCTTGGAAGATTGGCATGTTGGAGCGTTCCCACAAGCTCCGCTTGCTGTTATATAGACATCGTGAAGTAATTGGGCGGTTTGCGAGAGTGAGTGTCGGTGAAGCAGCAAGGACGTGGACGTTGGTCGTTGTGAAAGCGGGGAGATACGCTTCGATGTGCTGTACAGTGCAGTACGTTCACCAAAGATGACTCGATAAAGGCGCAGGTTTCATCTCATGCAAAAGATGAGCTAATATGGGACGAAATTGGAGGCGAAATAAGACGAGAACTAGCAACTCGCAAAGAGGGCTCAAAAGAAAGTCGGTGAGTTGTGGAGAGAAGGGGGAAAAGTGAAGGGTACGAGAAGTCTCTTTCTTGTCTTCGCTGGCTCATACCACTGCAAGGGTGCAAATCGTCACTGATCAGCTGCGGGATCTGTAATCGCAACTTCCCGGTACCGCTCTAATATCCCTGCTAGCCTGGCAGGCGGCCGCCTTGCAATTCTTTTGGCCCGGCCCTTCTCAGAGGCTTGAGGATTTATCGACGACATTGAGGGCATCGTGAAGCCTCTATTGCAGAATCACTATGGCGCCCAAGCGACCTCTCGAAGATGCGGCAGAGGCTTCAAAGCCCAAGAAGCACCGCTCAGGCTTCAAGATAGGTCCAGCCAACCTCCCAGACGGAACATACAGAAGGAAAGGTAATGCGTGCCCCTCCAATTGCTCCTGGAGCCAACTGATTTCCTTCCAGTCATAAAAATAAAGAAAGACCTCATCCACAAAGCCAAAGTCAAGAAATCCTACGCAAAATTGAAGGCACGAGAACCAATTACCCCAACCCCAATCCCCGCCGAACCCATAGAACCCACCGAACCTGCGTCCCAAGAACTACACCCGGAGCGACAAGCTATGCTAGATGCGCCGCGCGAGCCCACTCCTCCTCCCAATCAAGCGCCATCGTTCTCCCAGCGGCCCCAGCAACGGCGGTCGAAGAAGCCGGCATATTTTGAGAAAGAGCAAGCATTTGCAGCGCAGAAGAAGGCAGAGGCTGAGGCCAGGAGGCTAGAGTTTGAGAGGAGGGACAAGGAGAAAAAATTGAAGATCGGGGAGAGGGACCGATTCCGGAAGGCTATGGCAAAGGCGAGGACGGGTGGGCAGAATGGGCAGAGAAAGTTAGGGAAGGAGAGTAAAGTTCTGCTGGAGAGAGTGAAAAGGATTGTTGAGCAATGAAAAAGTCCTGATCTCTAAGATGATCACGAGTACTACCCTACGAGGTTGAAGTACGGCTATTGCAGCACCCAAACCGAGAGGCCAGAGGTCTATTATCAGAGGTCACGGGAAGGCAAGCCGCTTGTTAATGGTACGAGCCGCTTCCGACGAGCATATCATGAGAAAGTGCTTCATATTGGTTGCTAGTCATACAATCATGCAGAGGCTCATGGTATTATATGGACTTATCATCATAAGTTGCTGTCTCCAGTCCCTCGACTCGTGCCGCAACGAACCATTGCCCCAGCCTAAAACGACATTACTGCTTCTTGAGAAAAGTTCCAGAATTCGCGAGATCATCGACTTGAATGCAGCAACTCGTCAACTAGTCGCTACCCCTGACAATATCAACAGCGACCTCTAGATGCTTCTTCTGGGAGTTCAATTTCTCGATCTTGGTTGAGTAGACGCCGAGTTGGCCCTCCTTCTCCCGTCGGGACTGCTGGATCTTCTGCTTCTGAACTTGCAAGAGCTCGATCTTGTTGTGAATGCTCACCATCTCCGACTCATCGTCGCGGATATCGGAAACAGTCTTCTGTTTGCTCGTCTCTAATGCCGAGATTTCGTCCTCTAAGTCCCGAATTTTCATCTTCATAGGGTACTCTGCATCGTACTTAGAGCCCTCGGATGTTCCAATACTTCCAGGAACAATGTGCTGGCCACTGGTCATGCCGGTGTTGTTCTTGAGCAATGGCAGGGAAGGGTCACGCTTAGGAGCGCGACGCTTAACCATACCGGGGCCGAGCGACTGTAATAGGTAGGTATCAGCATTGTACTCTTTAACGTGGGTCAATCCGAGATACCTCGTTCTCTTTGTTACCCAATGCGTCTCCAGCAGTACGTCGACGCTTAGAATTTTCCATTGGGCCATCAGACTCATCGTCGTCTGTATACCAGCTTGCCCTGGGTCTCTTCTCGCCAGCCTTAAGATGCTCAATATGTCCCTATACTGTTAGCTCCAATGTTCCAAGAAAGAATGAACATTGTGGATACCTTCAGGAAGGATTGTATGAAGGGCGAGTCATCAAAATCTTGTTGTGGCAGCCTGTCGTAAGCGTCTTCGATGTCCTTGGCCACTGGGTACAATTCCTGCTTTGCAGGCAGTTCTCCTTCCCCGGAAGAAATCTTCTTGGAGATTCCATCTGAGTAAGGTACCCGTGGGTCGATGTTGAAATCAGAACGAGCAGAGCCTTTATGGGTCCAATAAAGGTTACAAGCACCAGCGCTTCTGTTAATGAGGTAGTGCTTCAGCTGTTTTGATACCAGGCCGAATAGCTTATTGTTGCTGAGCTTCTCCCAACTCTCATCCTCACTCTCTAACTTTCTGCGTGCTTTCATAAGCTGGACCAGTCTGTTGTGCTCCTCATCGCTCCAAGCTGGCTTACTGACTCGCTTGCGAGTTCCTCGTCGCGGCTCACCGTCGTATCCGTAAGGGGTATCGCCGTCGTCCAGGTCCGACCTCGAGCCATCATCGTCTTCAGTATCGTCGTTGTCCGGGTCAGTGTGGTACAACTTTCCTGGCATTATACCAGCAAGTTGATCTGATTGAAGACCTGGCTCTGCTAGGTGAGGCCCAGGGTTGGTTCGCTGGAAGCGACGGGCACATGCTTGCCAAGTACGGTTGATGCCATTATTCGCAAGCTCCTGGGAGATCGACGACCAAAAAGGAATGCCAAGTTCCTTGTTATCCTCAGTCGTAGAGCTGCGCTTGGCATGAACCATTTCACGTAGCTTTTGAGTCTCGTGGTCGTTCCAGCGGAACATTGATCCATTGTCCTTTGCTGTTTGGGACACTGAGCTGGAGCTAGGACTGCCCTCAACGAGCATGGACTTGGCCATATATCTGGGGGTGCCGCCGGCCTCAGTGGTGGCAAGCGGTGCAATATCTCCCACTACAGAACGGGACAATGTTTGAGGGGTGCTCTTGGATGATCCTGAAGCGATGTCTGTTCCAGCCGTGGACGCCATAGCCAAAGGCATACTGTGGCGGTCGTTGAATGCACGAAACTGTAGAGTATCTTTGAACTCAGGCCGAAGACGTAGAGTACCATACCAATAGCCTCTGCATTGCTCCGAGGTCCTGTCAAAGCCACAATCCTTGAACTTTGCCGAGACAAGAGGCCAGAACTTCGTGCCGTTCAGCTTGCCAGAACCATCTTTCTCGAGTTTCCATCTGGAAGAGTCAGCTTTATGTGCCAATGCCTCGCCAAAGCAAGCAAGGGGTCGTAATCGAGTGTTCCACAGCATGTGAGACATCGAACAGGGGAGATGTCTGCTTACTGGGTCTTCAATATGTCACAAAGCGTCTTATCTTCTTCGTCGCTCCACCGGGGTCGTCTGCTGTTCTCGTCATTGGTCGGGGCTGCTTGGACCATTCTGCCCTCGGTCATCGAAGCCATGTTGCCGTTGTCGCCTTCGGAGGTCATTGCTGTCATTGTCTCTCGATGACAAGGAGTTGTGCTCATGGGAGTTGCAAAAGATACCATCAGAGGAGAAGTGAGGGGATTATTTTAGCGTCCGAGAGTTGATGTGGAGGAAAGTGAATTTCGAGTCAGTACTGGGGGGCTTTCGAGCCTTCCCCTCGGGGGCGTCGGGGCGTCGGGCTTGCCGGACAAACAAACAAACAAACCAAACAGAATGTGATAACTCACAAAGTAAGCCAGTCCAGCACAACTTTATTATATCAAAAATAATGCATGCAAATCATGGTTTCTATTTGCCAGATCCATGCATCTACGGAAGATTCCAAACCAGCGCAAAATCTAACAATTCACCCTTTCCATGCACGTGACCGAACCCCTATTCAACTCGCCGCCAACAGTCCTTCCAATAACCTCACTTTCCACAAGCCTTGCAAGCTTTCTTACCCTTAAGCATTTTACTCTCCTCAATCTTTTGTGTCTCCTCTGCCTTTTTCTTCTCGGCTTCCTTCATCAACCTGGCAGTCTTTGCCAACTTCTCTCCATACTCAGCTAATTCTCTTCGCATTGTCAACCTCTCCTCAGGTGTCAAGTCCTCAAGAACTCCAGCCCCATCGACCCCGTTCTCTGGTTCTGGGAAGTAGTCGTGAATTCTCGAGTACCATCGGCCAGTGAGTTGCAGCTCCTTAGGCTTGTTGTTGATCCCATCCCGAAGTCGATCCTCCCCGTCCATCAATTCGTCTCCATCTTTATCCACACGCTTTCTCTTCCGCTTCTGGCAACGTCCCTGGGAAGATTTTAGCATAATGCGTGACAGAGATCCAGGCACTTACCTCGCTCAAAGCCGTCTTGGCCCTTCTCTCCTGCAAGAGCTGAAATTGCTTTTTCTCAAGAGCATCGATCGGCTCCGGAAGCATTGCTTCTTCTTCCTTTCTCACTATAGCAACTGTCAGCCAACTCGTGGTATCCCAATCTTCCACTAAGACATCTTAAGTCTCTGAACATAGGGCGATATAGATTACCTTTTAAATCCTTGACCTTCTTGATACTAATCTTTGCCTCTAACTTGCCGATTTCCTTGATCAGTGCCAATTTCTGGCCTTGAATGGCCAATTTTTCAGCACCGTGCGTGTTTAATTCCAGACTGACAAGAGCATTAAGCTCGCCCATCAGTTTGACAAGTTCGGGATTCTGGCTTCGTTGCCTAGGTTCGTCTTCATCGTTGCGCTTTTGATCATCCGCTAGAAGCTTCTCGAGCTTGTGCTGGTGGATTTCCTCCTTCGTGTAGAGAATGTCGCCGAACAAGCTGTCGGTATCTCGATGCTTGGAAAGAATGAGGTCATGTGCAGACTGCGCATCGTCTTCTGGGGTCCCGGCTCGAGGAGGAAAAGGGAGATCTGGTGTTGGCTCATATTTGAGGTTGACTTTCGGTTTGCGACTAGCATGATACGCATCGTAGTAAGGAACAAGTGCTCTTGAGCGCTTTGAGAGAAGATCCCTTCGGAGAAATTCTTTGAGGCTGGCCTTCTCAGGCATGTTGTGTTGACGCAAGTTGGTTTTAGTGTTGGGCGAAGAGGAATGATCGAGTCATCACTGTGATTTATCGAAGCGAAAGAAGCAAAAGCTTTATGCAGCCGATAATGATTGAGGTATCAGAGTTCAGTCAGTGGCGTGCTTCGTGATCAGAGGGAGACTAAAGATACCTCTTGTGACAGAGAGTATTGAAGACAAATGACGATGTCGTGTTGGTGAAGTGAATCGATCGGCTCGAAAAGCTGAATTATGGGAGCGAAACAAATATGCTCAGAGCGATGCCAGCAATGCCTTCGTTGAAACCCAGGAATGGCAAAAAAACGAGGAGGATGTTACGGGATGAGGTTGAGCGTGCCGAGACGTAGTAATTTATGTTCATGAAGTGAATGTCATTGTGAGAAGGCACCACAGCGAATTAAGCAACGGAGTAATATGAGAAGGAGTGACTTGGTCGAAGGGAGGAAAATCATATGAGGCGAAGGTTCTATCTGTGTGATAAGTGATGAGATCAGTGACGAGAGCTCTAATATAAATGACAATGTAATTTCAAGCAGGGCTATGAAAGCAAGCAGAAAGAATAAGCCCTGCTATGAACGCTCTACAATTTCAACTATAGAAATCTTGGAAATCACCGAATACAAATTTTAGAAGTTATCGCTCTCTCATATCAAAAGAGAGCAGAGACTAAATTTATTAGCAAAAAAGCCCCACAGCTCAGGAACGAAAGACAAATCCTTCGCCTCCTGGCTTTATCACTTAATGAGAAGAAGGTAGGAGGGAGGTAAACCATGCGAACTGATTCTTTGCTCGTTAACTGAGCCACTTTTGCGGTGGAAACTCAATCTACCTTTCTCTTGTGACGGCGGCACGTGCTTTACCAGCCACCCAGGGCCCAGGGTTCAGTACCGAAACGGATGCTAATCTTATGGGCTTATATCTTAATTTCTCGCCTTAAATGCTACGTATAAAAAAATATTAAAAAAAATATTTTTAAATAAAAACTTTCTTTAATTATTTTTTACTTAAGTAGTTTTATTCTTACGACTTTTCTCGTTTTATACTTAATAGTCGAAGTAGTATAATAATAACTAATAGAATTATTATCGCTATTAAGATAAAAGATATGAGTAAATTAGAGGACACTTCTCTTATTAGGAATATTAAAAGAGATAAGCCCCGGATAATTTGGCTAAAAGCAAGATATGGCCTCGGTTCTCAGCCAGTGATAATACTTAATCCGTTTATCCATGGGGGTTACACTTGCATAAATGCTGGCTTATATTACGTAATCTAACCTATGACGCCTTATAAAAGCCGCAAAATAGTCCCCTTATAGTACTTGCCACGGCCGCGAGAAAGAGAGGCGGCAAAAGTGATACACATAACTTCTCTTTCGAGACCTCAACCCATTTTCATCAACAACATGAAATGCCAAGTTTCTATGAACATTATAGTACACTGCATACGACACGCAAAAGCACAGCACAAACCAGTCATAAATGTCACTGAAGACATCCGCGATCCTGACTTAAGAGAGCAGGGCGTCTCCCAATGCAAGACTTTTGCTTCCTGGTTTAGCAAATCGAGTCACCCTAAGCACATTAAATGCATACTCTGCTCGCCTTTGACGCGATGCCTTAACACTGCACTTTTAGCTTTTGAACACATTCTTAGCGAAGTCAAGATTTTCGCTGTCCCAGAGCTCCAGACCTTCGACAAAGCCGCCCCTGGTGTAGGGCTGGACCTCCCCGACCTACAACAAAAATATAAGGACGAAAGAAGTATTGATGTTACCACGTTCGGTAGACCAGATTGGAATAATAAGCAAGAAGGAAGGTGGAGTGTAGAGGGAAAGGAACAGAGCATTGACTTTGTTAGGGGCCTTCTGGAGGGTATGGGGAGTACTACCACGGCTGTTGCGAACGGAGGGTGGACCGAGGTGGTGCTTGTGAGCCATAGGAGCTTTTTGAAAGAGCTAATAGAAGATGATAATCTTCTCTCTAATCCTGGTATGTCTCCACAATATTATTGTACGCAAAGTAAACAAGTGTAGAATGGAATGTAAATTGACATACGCTCAGTCCAACCGGACGATATGGAGTTTAAGACCTATACTTTCCAAGGAGATTCTGGCTTCAGGTCGATTGAACTGGACGAACTGGAAAGATTAAGAACACAGGCGGAGGAATGGAATTGAGTTGTTTGGGCAAGTTCTAAGCTTCAGTGGGGACTCCCCGTGGTGTCGCTTCAGATCAATTTGATTTAATTGTCAAACATTGTTCTTCCAGTTGAAACTCTGCTTGGTCTACCAGCTGACGTTAAAAAAGAAGCTGCCATTTCAATGAGTTCGATATCGGAGTCTAATTTATGCTAAATATAAGATAAGTGTGAATTGGACTGGATAAGCGTACGAGGTAGGCCCATCATAGAGGCACACACTGGCAAGTGTTCAAGTCTCTTACTAATCCTAGATTCGTATTCTATTTGACCAACTAATCTGTTAAATCGAGTTCCGAGAACAAGTTGAAGAGATCGCAGACTTACTAGGGATTACTATCTCAGGAGCACTGAGAATGGGCGCAAACAGAAGAGGCTCCCAGAGATCTTGACCCGCTTTTGCGTCGAACTTAAAATAAAGTCAGCAATGTCAGACGGTACGAAAGGTAAATAGTAGACATATCTCGGCCATTCATCACGATAATTTGGTTTCACTTCTCTTAACGGCATCACAACGATTGTTTTCCGGACACCTGGTTTGGTAACCTTGTTTAGAAGCCATTCTTTATAGACGCAAAGGCGCTTCAAAGCCTCTTGGTGCTGCTCAAGTGTAACATGGACAGCCCGATCCCTGTAATACATCAATATATTGAACACTAACTTGGAACGAGACTGCAATACCAAAGGCTTATACCATCTGGAGGTGGCATAAAAGGATCCTTGTGAAACTTTTTCAGGTAGTCATGATGAAACCTCTCAATTCGTTTCCAGAATGAGTAAATATAAGATCTCGAAGCAACCTAGATAGTTGAATAAATTCATCAGTCTGCGAAGCTGGAAATGACGTGGAATGTCAAGAATAGGTGAGAACTTTACATCATTGTTTAACCACTCTGGTAGCGTAAATCCTCTTGCTTCCACTGGCCCATCTTCAATCCATGAACGTTTTACTGATAGCTTCGTAGCACGCACACCAAGATATTTTTCGAGGTCTTGAACAAATTCATGAAAGATATCCATCTGCTGCGTGTTGCCTGGAAGACAATCAATTGGGTAAATAAGCGACCAGGTGGTCTACGTTTCATTAGCACGTCTCATTCTCCATTCACCCTGGGAAAAGTTACAGTCTCGATCGGCTTGTCAAGTTCATCTCCGTACCAAAAGCTGGCGACTTCTTTCAATTCTGCGATGTCCCTTCCAAATAGGCAGGGTGTATCGAATTGACTAGCATGGTTCAGAAGAGTGCCTAATAAACTAGAGCCGGGTTATATATACGGTGCCCCAGACCACATTCCTTCTGTTGAGAGTGCCCCACAGGTTGGACGGAGAGAGAAGCAGCCATTTGCTTGAGCTGGCATCCGGCCACTGACAGTAGCTAGATATTTGCGGTTAAATTTATTCATATCACAGAACCTGGACTCACAATCACTGCCGATTGCTATATCTAGCCAGCCATAAGCCGCGATGGCCGCAGGTTGACCGTTACTTCCCCCGGAAGGAGATTGATAGCCGTCGCCACGGGGATTGAAAGGAGCCTGGAAGTCAATACACTGAGTTGGATCAGTTGTTCCCACCATTGAACACAACTGTGTAAAACCCAATACCACAGCTCCAGATTCAACCAGTTTCTGGATTGCTGGCGCAGTGCTGGCGGCCGGTGGATAAAGGTCTAGATAAGCTCGGCTTCCCAGAGAGTTTCGAAATCCTTCGATTTGGAACATGTCTTTGACAGTGATACGCATACCGGAAAGAGGAAAGGTTGAAGACTTCTCTGTGCGTAGACGTGATGGGACAGCAACGCTTCTAGCTGTATGATTAGTACCTTGGATAAAAAGCCTCGACAGCTTCTTATTATTCGGGGTTATAGGTCGGAAAGGAAGTGTGAATGAGTTGATTGAATCTTCATAAAGCCTATGCACGTCCCAATATCGTCCCCCACTGACAAGATAGGGACCTGGCAATGGAATTGGTCCATCCGCTGATGTAGCACCGCGGACCCATGAAGTATTCCAAGAAACCGGGAGTTGGAGGGATTCCAAGTCTGAGAAACTTTCCATTACATAGTTTCCGTGGACAATAATTCCCGACAGGAATTCTAGACATAAGACATCATCCTTAATTAAAGCACGTTCCACAGAGCTCAGTATAGACTCTCGGAGAGACGAATGGCCTTCTAGAAGGTGAATGACGGTGATGAGACTCTTCTCTGTGCAAGTATCGAATGTAAAGTCCTGAGCATATTAGCAGTGTACATCTACTGGAGATTCTTCGATCTCGAAATACGCACCGTGTCAGTTGGGTAGGCAACATATTGAGAATCGCCAATAGCGAACATACAAGACTCCTCAAATATAAGATTAGTAGATGACATACTGGGTGGAAATGGGAGAGCATAGGTGCTGTTACTTTTAGACGCTTCTTATCAAGTTCAGAAAAATACGCCAGCAACGCGGAAGCGGTAATATTCCGAATGTACAGCTTTGCACACCCTCCACAACTTTTCCTAGGCACTACCTGCATGCAATTAGCCGGGGGCTATGGTGAACCCCCACAAGAGCCATTGCCGCTGACACCCATACCTTGACTTTGGGGTGCAAATTATGTGTCAAAGCCCCACTTCTAGGGAAGATAAGGGCCCGTTTGGTTCGCCTGAAATTTACAGATTAGCTCATCCCGACCAAGGTCTCGGATAACAGTAATCTGAACTTCCTGATTTGCAAGAAGACTTCGAGAAGCCCTTTCGAAAAGTAGAGGTTTTTTTTGGTGATGAGAGATCGTTAATAGGGATTCGATCATGCTAATAAAATATTTACAAAACGCAAAACGCTGATTTGATGATCTACATGGATTGAGATTACAGATTCTTCACAATAATCCCGCCACCAGACGAGCACTAAGCAACTGTGCAAGTTTGCGACAATATAGGAAAACAACTTATTTCGGCCCTGTTGCTAATATGGATTCGAATTTTGGGTCAACTTTACTTCTTTCATATCGGCTTGTAATGTAAAAACTCTTGAACCCGTTTTTAGCTGAGACTAATGAACGATTGGCTAGATTATCACGATACATTCATCTAATACTCGACCTCGTTCAATATTTTGGCTACTTGAGGCTAAAAGCTCTAGTCTCGTCGAATCCTTCCTTAACGCCAGAGAAAGACATCACAGTAATTTCTTCGACTTTGGGCGAGGAGGAGAATTACATCGAGACAGTTAGGACTTGGTTGAGATGTGATCCGAAGACCATCAATATTATCACAGTTGAGAGAGCAGTAAAACGAATGAAAACATTGATCGAAACGCTTAATGATAACAGAATTAAGCTTTACATTGTCGAAAAGCCAGATATCCGCCGACAGCTAACCTTGGGCATTCAAAACACGGCTACTGAGGTGGTTGTATTGGTCGATGATGATTCGCAATGGTCTCCACAGACCTTGAGATATCTGGCTTCTGCCTTTTCTGACCCATCTGTTGGAGGAGCCAATACGATGCAGTATGTAAGGCCGCATTTGGATTGCCTGTCAACATGGGAAAGTTTTGGTGCTCTCAATCTTGTCAGAAGGAATATCTTGCATTCCGCGGTCGCATATTTCAACCACGGCCAAGTCCTAAATCTATCTGGGCGGACTGTTGCATATAGGACGTCTATCCTCAATAATGACGAATTCTTTTATGTCTTACTTAACGACTATTGGAGAGGGAGGTTTCGAATTACAACCGGTGATGATAGCTTTATTACCTCTTGGATTGTCAACCGCGGGTGGGAAACGGTGTTTTTAAAGCAAAGAGATGCAGTAATTTTAACCAATGTTAATGACAATTGGACATACTTGAGGCAGGTCTTGCGATGGTCGAGGGATACAGCAAGGCATTATCTGAGGGACTTGGGCTCTGCACTCAAAACGGGCAGACGCCGGTTGTATATCCGCAGCTTCTTGAACTGGATCTCAAATTATACGACGGACTTTTTAGTCCTTACGGAACTCACTTTTCTGTTTGTTTTGTTGATCTTGGGGTTTTGTGGCTTCCATTATGGAAGGTTTGACCTACCTAGGTACGATTTAACCATTTGCTCTCAAATATAGAAGTTCTGTATGAAAGGCTGATTGCGAATAGACTCTGGATTGATCACTTCATGATCTCGGGACTTTTTACGATCTTTGAACATTTTCCATTCTTCTTAGATCTGAAAAACTTAAAATATGCGCCAGGGACCCTTTTATACATGTATTTACACGCAATTATCGTGTGCTATGCCTGGCTCACCCTTCATAAGGTAGATAACCGTTCAATTTCTTGAGCAAATATTTATTGACAAACGGCAGAATGTTTGGGGCTCTCGAGCAGGGGTTGACCTGTGAATGACATTGTTCTTCGGGGGGAGAAATCCATTGGCATATGAATAATTAAGGAGAGAAATTTCTCTGTTTAGCGTTTGACAACAGGGGGTTTATTATGAGGCTGGTTCATAGGGGCTGTAGGCCCTAACAATCACATTTGTGTTCCTCGAAGGTGAAATTTGAAGAAACCAAAGACAGTCAATTATTCCGTGACGATTATCTACAACGCCCTACATGCCTACTCACTTATCATAATATACAAGAGCCCTTGCCTCAATACTCTCTCTTGGGGCCTCGCCAGCTGGCGTCAACGGATTTAGAAATGAGCAGTGAGGTACGCCTGGATCCTGTTAATACCGTTTCTGATGGATGAAATTTGGAATGACTTCACATACCAGGACAAGAATCCGGCTTAGAGTCCGATTGCTTGAAGATGATGAGCTCCGAAGGCTCATGGCTACTCAAGTAATACCATTTGTAGTCCGACTTGTAGTATACTTGGTAGTTTTCGGCCACCAGATCTGGATAGAGTAGATCTGCTGCTTCGAGATCAGATTTCTCATCGACTACAGATGCATCACACACTGCAAGTGGCCAATCGTTTAATGGTCCCCTAAGCGGTTTCCAGATGCTAATATTCAGTGAGAGGGCTTCAGAGACAGTGCGGTAAGACACTTAGACAACGCACTTGATCCACTGGACGCGTTTTCTCAGAAAACTGTCTGCCTTTTTGCCATGTTGCCTTTTGACCTCTTCTATGGCTTCCTGGGGCGTTGTGTCTACTTTTCTGTAAGATACTGAACATCTCAACCACCATTCTGAACTCACCAACGTGTGCCACCGAGGTTGGCTGATCGTATTCGTAGCTTTCGCCAGTGGAGATTGGGAACGATGGCTCTCTTTTCCGCAGCTTGTAAAAATTACTTGCAAGTTCCAGAACGTCTGGAACATAAAACAACACTTACTCCGTGTCGGAAAACTTCAACGTGGCTAGCTTTCAGATGGTCTTTGAGAACAGACTCCAATTCTCGGAGATAGACGGATACTTTTTCCGCATTGTAAAAGTCTTCGTAAGGTAATTTACTTGCGTGAGAAAGTATTTCAAACCCAGTTTTCTCGATTGAGAAAGACAGCTCTTTTCCCCTCATGTCATTTATTTGAATCGACTCTTCTCTCTTCATCTTCATATTCGTTTGTGGGATGTGCTCGCTCTCAAAAGGAAAACGGAAGGCGTATGGTTTTTCCGTGATAAATAGATTATCTTTGGTGAGAAAATACAAAGTAGCGTGGACACTACTTGGCTTGTCATTGTCAACAATAGAGTTAATTAAGGGAACAGACATGTTTGTGATTGAGAATGAGTGATTGAGAATGCTTGGACTGTTAAGTCTCAATAGCTCCAGTGTGGTTGAGTTGAGTTTGAGAAATTCAGGGATGGTAGAAGATTTTTACCGTACGTGGGCAGATATGCCTGTTAGGCGTATTTATGCCCCCCACATAGACGGCTAATGTAAGGAGTTGCGATAAGCTTCAGCCTATGCTATGCGGCGACAACCTTCTTGCTGGTCCAAGAGGAGTATATGAGGGGAAAGCTACCCCACTCCTCCCTACCTTCGGCTACCAAATCCCATTTCCAAATCTTGAGTCTCAAGTTCCGATTTCGATTGACAAAGACATATTCACACATCTTGACACTGTATGATCTCCCCATCTTTCAGCAGGATACAATTCTAATTGACGTCATAGCTTCTGTCGAAATGCCTCAACTTGACAATCCCAAGAACAGTAAGTTTTATGCCGTTCAAATACTTTATCGTAGTGGCCACAATCTGCTAAACTTAGCCTGAGCAGAGGAGCGCGTCGCAAAGTCCAGTCCAGGACAATTGCAGGTGAAGGCTCAGCCATGGAAAGCTCACTGGGCTCCTTCGATTGCAAAGGAGAACATCAAAGAGGAGAAAGCGTACGGATTCGCGAAGGGAGAAACTGTGGCAATCTACGGGAACTAGTCATTGGAGCTTGTATCGATGTTGAGCATACATTCGACCTTGAAAGATAATGAAGTTTGCATCTTTCTGATTATTCATACAATCCAATCTCAAAGTTTCTTACAAATCACACATTCAGTCCAAACCCCACGTGACTCTCTGTATTCTTGTAGCGCAAAATCTGTATAGATCTAGATACTCAAGACGCTGGGGAAGCCTGTCGTATGATTTTGTAAGAGAATGCATACCGAGGGGAGCTTCCGGAGTCTGCAGAGGCCTTGCGATGTGTATCACATGAATCAAAGATATTTAGGGAGAGCCTTTTGATAGGCCAGTCCATATTCTGCCTCGGAAGAAGCCCTGTGGTACGCCTGGTTTCTCCCTACTCTCCTCCCGAGAACAGCCGATTAAATTCTAGGGCGAGGATCTGCACCAGGTGGCATGGCATGATTGGGGCTGTTGCAAATCGAATCTCACATTTGGAAACCCTGCTTGAGCGGTCAGCAGCACAATTTCAGGCTACGAGTTTCCACGATACGTGGTCATGAGTTGATTGGGGAGGGCAGATAATTCGTGCAGTCGGTGGGAGGCATCCTGCAAAGCTCCGCCTCCAGTGCCGCCCTATATGGACTGACATGGGTGCGTATAGTGAATTCTAGGTTCTTTCGCTAGGGAGCTACCATTGATCAGCTTACAGCATGAATTGCAGGAAAACGAGAAATTTAGGGTCATGGTTTCTCAAAATCTGTGTATAGAGACACTCACCAATGTCTGTCGCACTTTGCAGAACGCGAGAACATTAGGTGTTTACGACCCGTGGACCCGGTTAAGACTTCTCTCATCACCAGCGTTTGCTCACCCTCACCGCACTTTCCTTTCCACCAGCCCGTGGCTGAGAACCGAACTTTGTAAAGCAGAATATAGACTTCTCGGCTCTGGTACGCGGACTGTAATACCATCAATGAGAGTCCTCCAGGGCAACGAGATATTCAGGACGAAAGGTAGCCTAGCCCATATCTCCACAATGAACGACCTGTTGCCAAAGCCTTTCAGGATTGGCACAACTCGCTATATTGCACTTCGACCATCAAAGGTGTGAATAATCTTGATCTCAATATCAGTTCCTATTAACGACTTCAGGAGTTCTTCACACATGGATCAACTCCACCACCGTATGTGACCGTCTTCCGTCTCTACGAAGGGTGTGCCTCTGTGGAAGAAGATTGGGTCAGAGACGCCATCGCGGAATACCAAAAACTTGATGATGTCTTCCGCACAGATTTTCTCAACGGTGTCATATTTGTTGGCTCCCCGAAGGTCGAGGTTACTCCCGGTGCTAGCAAACTGCTTCATTCGCTAGGTACTAGATGGGTCGAGCTAGCTGACTCTAATTCCGGTTCAAGTCCCCTGCCTGGACTCTACCACGTCATTGAGAAGCAATTATATGAGATCTGGAAGCTTTACGAGGACTCTCAAGGTGCTTTTCTCATTGCTCTTGTGCCTGGCATCGACAAGTGAGCTGAAACCCTGAGAATACCCTTCTTCTCACCCAGGCAGACTGCTGACCTACATTTTCTCAAAGTCGACTAACGCAACTTCGAATCGGCGGTGAAAGCATTCAGACTATCGACATAGCAGTTCCATCTCGAATTGGAACTACTCCGAGCCCTGCACTTCCACTAGGGGGTTGGAGAGTGGCAGTGAAAGATATTTTTCAGATTGAGGGCATCAAAACCTCGGTTTGCAATCGAGCATTCTATGAACTATACCCTCCAGCATCCCAAACCGCAGCTTGTGTCAAAATCTTAGAGCAGAAAGGTGCACATGTTGTAGGGACTACTAAACTGGCAGCTTTTGCAGCGACTGAAGAACCTATCGAATGTGTTGATTATCAAGCACCATGGAACCCCAGGGCGGACGGTCATCAATCGCCAGCTGGAAGTAGCAGTGGCAGCGGTGTAGCGGTTGCTTCATATGACTGGATCGACATTGCCATTGGGTCCGATAGTAAGAGCCAATCTTCCCTTGAGCATGTTAGACTCTACTTACGAGATGTTTCAGCGAGTGGGAGCGGCCGACGGCCTGGCCACTGGAATGGATGCTTTGCGCATCGGCCCTCGCATGGAGTACTTCCAGTGGAAGGTTATATTCCTAGCTTTGAGTGAGTTCGCCTCCCCTAGCTATTGACTCTGTAGCTCATTTCTAACCTTCAACGGAATAGACAATTTGATATGCCTACCTTCTTCGGCAGAACTGTTGAAATATGCAAGGAATTTTCTAAGCATTGGTATGGTGACAAGCTTCCAAGAAACCATCCGTCTGTAAGTGCCTGAACGTCTTTTACATCTTTCTACTGACTAACTTACACCAAGCTACCCCCGGCTATTATCTATCCAATTGAGTTCATGGAACTCATCACTAACAAGGACCAGCTGAAAATCATTGATGACTTTATCACTGATCTTGAAAACTCCCTAGGAGTAAAGCATAAAAAGGTTTCCTTTAGTGAAGTCTGGGCTTCCAATCCTCCGCTTGAGGCTAAAGGCGAGAGTTTGCAGGAGTATATGAAAGACGCAGGCCGTAACTCCTTTTTCTATGATGATTACCACCATTTCGACAAGTTCAGGAAAGATTACTATCAAGAGTTCAAGAAGACACCATATATAAGCCCGCCAGTTCGCTGGCAATGGTGAGATTCTCCATGAAAACATTCAAAAGTCCAACCCTCATCCAGTCTGAATCTAGGAATCTGTCCGCTTCCATCACCAAAGAAGAAAGAGATATTGCCGTTCACCGACTATCAGTCTATGAAAAGTGGTGTTCAGAAAATATCCTTCAAATTGGGACGCATAACACAGTACTTCTAATTCCAATCGAGAATATGACACCAAGATATCGTGACGAGCCGTTGGGGTGCGTATCTGGGCACCTGAGTATAATCTTATATCCATGGCTAAAACTTGATCAGAAGATACTTCAATCCCATCGGCATTCCAATGCTTTTCGTGGCACCTATCTTGAAAGCACCAGAGTTCACCGTGCCAAGTAAGCATGACCCCGGAAGCTTTTCCAATTCATGTATAATGATTCTTCAGTTGGCGAGGTTCCCTTCATGTCCAAGGTTACTGGGAACGTCGAACAGATTCCAGTCGCAATTTCGTTGCTCGGTGCTCCAGGTACCTTCCCCCCGAAGTTCCCTACCAGCGTAACAGTAGTTTAAGACTGATACAATCTGCCACAGGCCGCGATCTTCAGCTCATGGATATTGCTCGCAATTGTCTCGTGAAAGCTGGAAGACCCACAAGTGTACTTGCTGGCAAAAAGCTATTTCCATGATGTAAGGAACACGGTTGACCATTAAAAAGACCTTAAGGATTACTTTGCTTTTACCTCAACAATCTGATTTACTCATTTGGACCAAAAGACAATAAGATCATCAAAATCCGTTTCGGTAAGCTCATCAATCCCCCTTCGGAAATCTGCTTTCTCTTTCTTCAATTTGCGATAGAGATCCAGAGCCTTAGTCAGATAGCTTTGACTCTGACTACTTTCCTTTGCAAAATTTTGGAGCAACTTTCCCTTCTTGAACAGTGCTCGAGCCCTTTCAGGCCCGTAGTATTCGCGATCACTATAGATTTTGAGTGCTTGATCAAGCAAGGACCTACTTCTGTCAGCGTTTCGAACCAGGAAACAATGGCCACGTTTCAATAGAACTGGAGCTTCATACTTCGCCGACTCATATTGACCGGCCCGAATCAAATGGCCAGATACCTTCACACATAAATCGCCCGTTCGATGGTGATGGTTCCCTATGGTCGATTTATACTGCTGCAAACCCCTAGAGTGAAA